>FTJN01000288.1_pt1 | contig 16980 bp, 19 predicted proteins | sample 1658361 | NCBI WGS metagenome assembly FTJN01 (sample SAMEA3914819, study PRJEB12502) | metagenome | biome: forest; material: soil | place: Canada | collected 2010-06-26 | depth 0.3 m | reverse complement strand
ACCGCCGCGCCCACGATCGCACCGCTCGACCGCATGCGCGCGGTGATCGAGACCCAGCCCAAGCGCCTGTCCGAGGCGGTGCTGCGACGCGGCGGGCCGACGACGCGCTTCTCGGCCGAGTCGCGCAAGCTGTCCGGCGAGGTCAAGGGCGACGTCGAGACCATCGTCGCCAAGGCCCTCAAGAAGGCGCCGTCCGAACGCTATGCCAACGCGGCGGCGCTCGCCGACGACGTGCGGCGCTACCTGGCCCGCGAACCGATCGCGGCCCGCCCCGATGCGCCGCTGTATCGCGCGATCCGATTCGTGCAGCGACACCGCGCCGGCGTGGCGGCGGCCAGCCTCGCGGCGATCGCCCTGAGCGTGGGCATCGGCGTGGCGCTGTGGCAGGCGCGCGAGGCGCGCGCGCAGCGCGTGCAGGCCGAAGGGCTCATCGAGTACATGATCGGCGACCTGCGCAAGAAGCTGCAGCCGGTGGGACGGCTGGACATCCTGGACGGCGTCGGCGAGAAGGCGCTGGCGTACTACGCGGCGCAGGATCTCGGCCGCCTCGATGCGGACTCGCTGGGGCGGCGCGCGCGGGCCTTGCATCTGATCGGCGACCTCGCCGTTCGACGCGGCAGGCTGGAGGATGCCCAGCGCGACTTCCAGCACGCCGTCGACACCACCAGCGAACTGCTGAAGCGAACTCCGACGGATGGTCAACGCATGTTCGACCAGTCGCAGAGCGAGTTCTACCTGGGCGACGTGCAGCGACGCCGCGGACGCCTGCACGAGGCCGAGGGGGCGTTCCGCCGCTACTACGACCTGGCCCAGCGGATGACCCGCATTGCACCTGACAACCTGGACTGGCGGCTGGAAGCGGTGTACGCGGCGCAGAACGTGGCCATCGTGCTGATCGACCTGGGACGACCCGAGGAGTCGCTCGCGATGTCCGAAGGCGCGCGAACCGCGATGGCCGACCTCCAGCGCCAGCGCCCCAGCGAGGCCGACAACATGATCACCATCGTCGGCTGGATCGCCCGCGCACAGGCGGCCATGGGCCACGACGAGCAGGCCATCGCGGCGGAGAACGACAAAATCACCCTCGCCCGTGCGACGCCGGGCGCCGGCAAGGACAAGACCGCCGGGTTCCTCATCGCCAACGGTCACCTCGAATCCGCTCGCTGGCTACGCAATCTTGGCCGGAACGAAGAGGCGATGCAGATGCTTCACCAAGGTCTGGACGAACTCGCGGAACTCAGGAAGCTCGAGCCGAACAACAGCATCTGGCTCGCCGAGATGATGGCCTACCGGATACTGCAGGGGGAACTGCTGGCAGCCCAGGGCAATGCAGCTGACGCTAGAGCCGAACTGGCAGCCACCGACGCGCCGCTCGCAAACCTAATGGCGCAGCCCGTCATTTCAAGCTACTGGCGCGTGGTGCTGACAGGACGCGCCGCGGAGTTGCGTGCGCGGCTCGCGTCGACCCCCCAGGAACGGGTTGCTGCAGGCCGCGCACTCGAGGCGTATCTCGCCGACATCCGTCAATTCGTGCGCAGCGGGAGCGAGGTCGCCGCCGATGATCAGATCGTCGTTGGCATCGGCGAGCTGGCCCACGGCGACCTGTTGCACACGCAGGGACGCGATGCCGACGCGCAGACCGCCTGGCGGTCGGCGGCGGTATGGCTCGGGCCCAACGTCGAACGGCACAACCCTGCGGCCCTGACCTTGATGGGTCTCATTGACCTGCGCCTGGGCCGCATTCAAGATGCGCGTGCCCGTGCCGATACGGTACGGGGCACGTCCTATCGGCACCCCGCATATGCCGATCTTCAGCAAGAACTCGGGCAGGCGCAGTAGCGGGGCAGACGCTCAGCCCATTTCAAGGGAAATATCCATGGAATACGAAACCGATCCGACCGTCGTTGAAATCGAAGTGACCGTCGGCACCATCCGCGACGGCAGCGTCATCATCACCTGCAACCCCAATCCGGTGCCCGTGTCGGTGCCGAACTCGCTGCTGGTGTTCAACCTGCGCACGCCCGGCTACCACTTCAAGGGCACTGGCGCGATCGTCATCGACGGCAAGTTCGACGACTTTCCCTACCCGTCGTGGACAGTGAACGCGAAGACCTCCGCGCTGTTCGACGCCTGCAACGAGGCCGATCAGTTCGAATACTCGGTCTTCGTCAAGCGCGACAAGGACGGCGCCGAGTTCAGCGTCGATCCCATCATCGACAACGGCAACGCGACTTGTCAGCCCTGATCGCGGTACAGCACCGCGACGGCTTCCACCCGCGCCAGCAGCTCGCGGCGTAACGCCGCGGGCTTGAGCACCTCGGCCTGCGCGCCGAGGCGCAGCACCTGGGCGGCGGCATGCGCGATCGATTCGATCGGGATCGTCACGCGCCGCCAACCCCTCTCATCGGCTTCCGAGGCCGACGCTTCGGCGGCCTGCGCCACCGCCGCGCCGAGGTCGCGCAACGCCTTCAGGCCCGCGGCCGACACGCGCAACTGCGCGGTGTCCACCGCCAGTTCCTTCTCGAAGCGCCTCGTCGAGGCCAGCCACCACGCCGCGAGGTCGAAGTCCGCCGGGCGTTCGAACCCCTCGTCGGTGATCTCGAGGTCGAGGATGTTCGACAGCCGGTAGGTGCGCACGCCCATGCCGACCCGGGCCGCCAGGTACCAGATGCCGGCCTTGAGCACGAGCCCCAGCGGCTCGACGCGGCGCGAGACCTCGCCCTTCCAGCTCTCGTAGCGCATCGCGATCCGGCGCTCGCTCCAGACGGCCTGCGCGATCGCCGGCAGGTGGTCGGTGGCCGAGGGGCCGCGATACCAGTCGATCGGGTCGAGGTGGAAGCGCGCGCTGACGCGGCGGGCGTCCTCGCGCCAGCCGTCCGGCAGCGCGGCCAGCAGCTTCAGCTGCGCCGACGCCATCGCCTCGCCCAGGCCCAGCTCCGCCGCCGGACCCGGCAGGCCGCCCAGGAACATCGCCTGCGCCTCGGGCGCGGTCAGGCCGTCGACGCGCGTGCGCCAGCCCGGCTGCAGCTGGAAGCCGCCGAGGCGGCCGCGGTCGGCCCAGATCGGCACGCCGGAGGCGCTCAGCTCGTCGACGTCGCGATGGATCGTGCGCACCGACACCTCCAGCGCCTCGGCCAGCACCTGCGCGCTCACGCGGCCGCGCGACTGCAGGAGCATCAGGAGCGACAGGAGGCGGCTGGCACGCATGAAATGCAGTGTGCCTCAATTACATGACATGCCTTGTCATGTATAGCCTGAGAGGATGAAGCCATCGTCCCCAACAAGGAGTCCGCGCCATGTCATTCCCCCCTGTCGTCGAGGCGCTGTCGGTGCTCGAGCTGCGCCAGTACACGCTGCATCCCGGCCGCCGCGACGAGCTGATCGCGCTGTTCGAGCGCGAGTTCGTCGAGTCGCAGGAGGAGACCGGCATCCGGCTGGTCGCCACGTTCCGCGATCTCGACGATCCCGACCGCTTCGTGTGGATCCGCGGCTTCGCCGACATGGCGGCGCGCGCCGACGCCCTCGGCGCCTTCTACGGCGGCGCGACGTGGAAACGGCACCGCGACGCGGCCAACGCCACGATGATCGACAGCGACGACGTGCTGTTGCTGCGGCCCCTGGGGTGCGACCAGGGGCTGCAGGCGGCGCTGCTGCCGCGGCCGCCCGTCGGCGCCACGACGCCGTCCGCCGGGGTTTTCACGATCACCGTGTGCCCGCTGCGCGAGCCGGCGACCGACGCGCTGGTGCACGCGTTCGACCAGTGCGTCCATCCGTGGTGGGTGGGTGTCGGCGGCGACCTGCTGGCCTGCTGGGTGACCGAGCCCGCCGCGAACAACTTCCCGCGCCTGCCCGTGCGCGAGGGCGAGCCCGTGCTCGCCTGGATCACCCGCTTCGACGACGAGGCGGCGCAGCAACGCCACGCCGCGCTGCTGCGCGCCTCCGGCTGCCTCGAGCGCCCCGAATGGCGCGCCCATCTTTCCGGCGAGGCGACGCAGCTGCGCCTCGCGCCCACCCCCCGTTCGGCGCTGCGTCGCCGCCATTCCTCCTGAAAGCGAAAGATCATGACCCACGACACCACCGACTACATCGGCCGCCCGCACGACTTCGACTTCCTCGTCGGTCGCTGGCACATCGCCAACCGCCGTCTGCGCCAGCGCCACGGCGGCAGCACCGACTGGATCGAGTTCAGCGCCACCACGCAGGCCTGGAGCCACCTGGGCGGCCTCGTCTCCGTCGACGACGACGTCTTCCACGACATGGGCGTCGGCGGCCTGAGCTTTCGCGCGCTGGACGTGGCCGCGCAACGCTGGAACATCTATTGGGTGAGCAGTCGCGACGGCCTCGTGAGCCCGCCGGTGACCGGCGGCTGGAACGGCGACATCGGCCGATTCTCCGGCGAGGATCTGGACGACGGCCAGCCTGTGCGCGTGCGCTTCCTGTGGGAACGCCTGGGTCCGGACCGCGCCCGCTGGTCGCAGGACTTCGCGCTTGCCGGCCGCGACGGCGCGCCCGACGGCCCATGGGAAACCAACTGGGTGATGGACTTCAGCCGGCTTCCGGACTGACCGCGTCGACGGCGGCCGGCATCGACGCCGACGGCGGGCCGGAGCGGAAGTTGGTCGGAAACCAGCCGTCGCGCAGCGCCATGAGCGGCGCCTCGACCAGCTTGTAGAGCAGCCCGCCCACCGCGACGCACGCGAGCGCGATGACGGCGAGCCGCGTGCCGTCGGATACGCCCAGCGGCTTCAGCTGCAGGGCGAGGAAGTACGCCAGCGGCTTGTGCGAGAGGTAGGTCGAGTAGGACCACAGCGCGAGCGGCGCCGCGCCGGGCACGTGCCAGCGCAGCGGCGTCGCACCCGGACTGAGCGCCGCCATCACCAGCAGCGCGAACGACAGCGCCAGCAGCGAGTAGCCGAAGGCCGTCATGAAGAAGCCGTAGCCGACGCCGTCGATGTAGTAGAGGCGATACGCGCAGGTCAGCATCGCCAGCGTCGCCGCCGCGCCGGCGACGAAGAGCGCCCGGCCGTGCGCCATCAGGCGATCCCACAGCGGGCGATGGAAGTTCTTGAGCATCGCCACCGCCACGCCGGGAATGAACTCGTCGAAGCGGCACAGCGTCGCGTAGTACACCCACGACATGTACTGCGCCTCTTGACCCGCGGCGCCATGGCGCTGCCACAGCACGATGCGCGAGACGACCCCGGCCACCACCAGCGCGCCCATCAGCGCCCAGCCGTGCGCTCGGGTCAGCGTGACGGCGCGGGAGTGTCCGCGGGCGAAGACGGCACCGAGCGCGAGCACCGCGGGCAGCACCAGGTAGAACTGCTCCTCGATGCACAGCGACCACGCATGCGAGAACGCGGTGCCGGCCTCCAGGCCGATGTTCTGCGTGAAGGTGAGGAAGCGCCACCAGGGCGGCGGCGTGCGGCCGCCGAGCGCCACCGGAAACAAGGCGAACGCCGCCAGCACCAGCCAGAACACCGGCAGCGTGCGCAGCGCACGACGGGCGTAGAAGCGCGGCAGCGACAGGCGCTCGCCGCGCGCCATGCCGGCGAACAGCTGGTTGGCGATCAGGTAGCCGCTCAGCACGAAGAAGAGGTCGACGCCGACCCAGCCGACGTCGCTGAGCCAGCCGAACGTGGGCGCGCGGCTCACGAAGATCTCGTAGTGGTACATGAACACGAGCGCGATGGCGCAGGCGCGCAGCGTGTCGAGTCCGGGGTTGCGGGAGCGGGCGATCATCATGGGCGGGTCTGAGCGCCGCCGTGCGGGAAAGATCCGTCGATCGGCGAATATATTCTGGTTCATCGCCGATTCGAGAGGGGCGCGCCGCGGCAGACCGAGGGGTCTGGCACCGTCTTCGGCCGCGCTGAAGCGCAGGCGAAGGAGGGTCGGCGGGTCGCGGACGAAGGCGGAGCCTGACCTCGATCGTGCTTGGGGATCGAGGTCAGGCTCCGCCTCCAATCGCGATCAATCATGCAGTCTCCGGCCACGGCGTGACGCGATTCGAGGCGGCGCCAGACCCCTCCGATCGCGGCCTGACCCGTCTGCGCCAAACCACTCGCGCCCGTGTCCTATTCCCCGCAATGCGGCGAAGAACCATATTTTTCCACCAGGCGCACGACCGTGCGCCAGTTGCGCGTGGTCGCGGGCTCGCCCAGAGTCCGCTCGAGCCAGGCGTTCGGAGAACCGGCCGACTTTCCAACCCATCGGCTGACGCTCATCACATGCGTGTCCTCCGCCCACAGCAGTTCCAGGTCGCCGCGCGCCGTCACGACCGGAAGCGCCGGCAGCGCTCGGCGCGGCGCACCCAGAAAGCTGATGCAGCAGGCGTCGCGGCCTTCGGCGACCTGCCCGGCGAACGGATCGCTCGCCACCAGGGCCCGCAGCTCGGCGACGCTGCGCACGAACACCGGCTCGCGCATGCCGCAACTCGCGCGCATCGCCTCGCACGCGCGTGCCGCGACCGCCCGCGGCCGCGCGCCGGGCGCGAGCGTGAACACGAGCGTCCCATTGACGAGGAACGACTCCGCGCTCGCCGCCCCCGAAGCGAGGAACGCGTCCTCCAGCTGCGCCCGCGTCGGGCTGTTCGGCCGCCCGAGGTTGACGTTGCGCAGGAACGCCGCGTAGCGCGCCGTCGTCATCGCTTCGCGGCGAACGCGGCCAGCGATCGCACGTAGAGCGGCGCGTCGCCGATCGTGTTGTGGCTCGCGCCGGGCACCACGACGACGTCCACCTGTCCGGCCGGGAAGCGCGAGCGCAGCGCCTCGGTGCTGGCCGCGGGGATCACCTCGTCGTTTTCCGCGCGCAGGATCAGCACCGGCGCCGTGACCCTGGGCACGTAGCGCCACGATTCGTACTTGTCGAGCAGCAGCCATCGCACCGGAAACATCGGGAACTGCCTTTGCGCGATCCCCAGCAGGCTGTCGTACGGCGTCACCAGCACCAGCTTGGCGACCGGCCGGGTGCTCGCCAGCCGCGTGGCGACGCCGGTGCCCAGGCTGCGCCCGATCACGATCACGTCGGGGTGCTGCGCATGCACCTTGTCGAACAGGCCGGCGGCGTCGGCCGTGATGTCGGCCTCGGTCGGCCGCCCGGCGCTGCCGCCGTAGCCGCGGTAGTGGAGCATCACGATCTCGCGCTCGGGAAACGCGGCCAACAGCGGGCCGACGCTGCTGGAGACGTCCTCGCCGTTGCCGCCGAAATACAGCACCGCGCCGGGGCCGGCGTGCGGGCGCACCGTCAGCTGCAGCAGCGTGTCTCCGCTCTGGAACGTGCCCGCCAGCTGCGTCGGGCCGAGGCGGCGCGGCGTGGGGAAGTACTGGAACGAGCGTTGCAGCGTGTAGAGCGCGACGCAGAAGCCGGCGTAGGCGACGGCCACGGTGATGAGGATCAGGGTCAACATGCGTCGCATGGGGCAAGTGGGAGGCGGGCCGGTGTTATTGTGGACGATGACCACCGCCGACCCCCTCCTGCTCGCCACCGCCCGTGTCTCGACGTTCCTGGGGCCGTTGCTGCAGACGAACGCCAGCGGCTTCTTCTTCGAGCGCGACGACCGGCTGTACCTGGTGACCAGCCGGCACGTGGTCATCGATTCGCCGAACAAGCACCTGCCCGACCGGCTCGAGATCGAGCTGCACCTCGACGGCGTCGACCTGACGCGCTCCACCGGCTTCTCGATCCCGCTCTACGCCGCCGGCAAGAGCGTGTGGCGCCAGGGCCGCGACAGCGGCGGCGAGGTGGACATCGCCGTGCTGGAGCTCGACCGCACGAAGATGCCGGCGGACGGCGTGCTGCGCGCGTTCACGCCCGCGCAACTGGCCGGGCCGGACGACGCCATCGGCGTGGGCGTGTCGCTGCTGGTGTCGGGCTTCCCGCTGGGTTTCCATGACGCACTGCACCATCTGCCGGTCGTGCGCCAGGCGATCGTCGCGTCCTCGTACGGCATCCGGTTCCAGGGCCAGGGCTTCTTCCTGACCGACGCGCGCATGCACCGCGGGGCCAGCGGCGCGCCGGTGGTGATGCGCGACGCGGCGGTGCCGCCGCGCAACCCGGCATTGCCGTGGATGCTGCTGGGCGTGCACTCGGCGCGGCTGGACATGGGAGACCGCGACCAGGTGCTCGACGAGTCGCTGGGCCTGAACTGCGCCTGGTACGCGGACATCCTGATGACGCTGACCGGCCCGGCGCCGGACGAGGCCGACCTGGCCCCGGTCGAGGAGCCGCCGCCCGCGGCGTGACGGGTGTTCCATCCTGGGACGGCCGGGACGTGGCAGGGCGCCACATGATGCGCCCTCCGCGTGACCGTTCATCGGTGTTCACGTTGACGGCATGACGCCGTCGCGGCCTTTGGCAGCGTCCTTGACAGGCTGGCACGCGACTCGCAATGTGGACGTTCGACAGGGGCCTCGCGGCGGCGCATCGTGCGCCTGCGCGCGGGCCTTGTTCCCGACGTCAGACCACATCAGGAGACTCGCCATGGACATGCTCGAACCCGGCCGCTTCGGCTACGCAGTCAACTTCAAGAAGCGCTACGGCAACTACATCGGTGGCGAGTGGGTACCGCCTTCCAAGGGCGAATACTTCGAGAACATCACGCCGATCACCGGCCGCGCGTTCTGCGAGGTGCCGCGCTCGACCGCCGAGGACATCGAACTGGCGCTCGACGCCGCCCATGCCGCCAAGATCGCGTGGGGCAAGACCTCGCCCACCACCCGCGCCAACATCCTCAACAAGATCGCCGACCGCATGGAGCAGAACCTGGAGCTCCTCGCCAACGCCGAGACCTGGGACAACGGCAAGCCGCTGCGCGAGACGATGGCCGCCGACATCCCGCTGGCCATCGACCACTTCCGCTATTTCGCCGGCTGCATCCGCGGCCAGGAAGGCGGCATCAGCGAGATCGACGACACCACCTACGCGTACCACTTCCACGAGCCGCTGGGCGTGGTCGGCCAGATCATCCCGTGGAACTTCCCCATCCTGATGGCGGTGTGGAAGCTGGCCCCGGCGCTGGCCGCCGGCAATTGCGTGGTCATCAAGCCCGCCGAGCAGACGCCCGCGTCCCTCCTCGTGCTGGCCGAGCTCATCGGCGACCTGCTGCCCAAGGGCGTGCTCAACATCGTCAACGGCTTCGGGCTCGAAGCCGGCAAGCCGCTGGCCTCGAGCAAGCGCATCGCCAAGATCGCCTTCACCGGCGAGACGACGACGGGCCGCCTGATCTCGCAGTACGCGAGCCAGAACCTGATCCCGGTGACGCTGGAGCTGGGCGGCAAGTCGCCCAACATCTTCTTCGCCGACGTGATGAGCAAGGACGACGCGTTCGTCAACAAGGCGCTCGAGGGCTTCGCGATGTTCGCGCTCAACCAGGGCGAGGTCTGCACCTGCCCGTCGCGCGTGCTGATCCAGGAGTCGATCTACGACCAGTTCATCGACAAGGCCGTCAAGCGCGTGGCCGCCATCAAGCAGGGCAACCCGCTGGAGATGTCCACGATGATCGGCGCGCAGGCCTCCAGCGAGCAACTGGAGAAGATCCTCAGCTACCTCGACCTCGGCAAGCAGGAAGGCGCGCAATGCCTGATCGGCGGCGAGCGCAACATGCTCAAGGACGACCTGGAAGGCGGCTTCTACGTCAAGCCCACCATCTTCAAGGGCCACAACAAGATGCGCATCTTCCAGGAAGAGATCTTCGGGCCGGTGGTGTCGGTGACGACCTTCAAGGACGAGGAAGAAGCGCTGTCCATCGCCAACGACACGCTGTACGGCCTGGGCGCGGGCGTGTGGTCGCGCGACATGAACACCGCGTTCCGCATGGGCCGCGGCATCCAGGCCGGGCGCGTGTGGACGAACTGCTATCACGCCTATCCGGCGCATGCGGCGTTCGGCGGCTACAAGCAGTCGGGCATCGGACGCGAGAACCACAAGATGATGCTGGACCACTACCAGCAGACCAAGAACCTGCTGGTCAGCTACAGCGACCAGGCGCTCGGGTTCTTTTAAGGCTCTTCGCCGATCCACGGGGATGAACGGCCCCCGCGCGCAGCAACTTGCCTCGTCATCCTGCGCGAAGTCGCAGGATCCACCCCCGCCAATGACGTCCTCGCAGGGGTGGATTCCGCGACTGCGCGCGCAATGACATGGGCAGCGGGCCGGCTTCCTTCAGCGGCGGCGGTTCTGTCTTGTGCCAACAGGAACTCTGCGATGGAACATCCCGCTCTCGAACTTCCCGCCCAGGTCGTCGCCACCGACGCCGCGCTGGCGCTGATCAAGGAGCTGCAGGGCCGCCACGGCGACCTGATGTTCCACCAGTCCGGCGGCTGCTGCGACGGCAGCGCGCCGATGTGCTTTCCGCTGGGCGACTTCATCGTCGGCGACAACGACGTCCACCTGGGCGACATCGGCGGCGTGCCCTTCTACATCAGCGAGTCGCAGTACGAATACTGGAGCCACACGCAGCTGATCATCGACGTCGTGCCCGGGCGTGGCGGCATGTTCTCGCTGGAAGGGCCGACCGGACGGCGCTTCCTCACGCGCTCGCGCTTCTACGAGGACGCGGAGTGGGACGCGCTCGTCGCGAGCGGCAAGGCGAAGAACTGACCGGCCAGGCCCTGGGTCTCGACTAAGGCCGAGACGGGCGATCGCGATCAGAATGGGGTCATGAACCCCTCCGCGTCGCTCCCGTTTCCTGCCGCCGGCCGAACCGCCTCGGAGTCGCAGGCCGACGAGGAACCGCCGCACGGCGAGCTCGTCACCGTCATTCGGGTGTTCAACTCGCTGGAGGCCGAGATGCTGCGCGGCTGCCTGGAGGCCGAAGGCATCCCGGTGACGCTGGGCGACGCGCAGACCGTGCAGACCGACACCTTGCTGACCGTGGCGCTGGGCGGCATCCGGGTGATGGTGCCGGCGCGGTTCGCGGTCGCCGCTCGGCAGACGGTGGAGGCCGTCGAGCGCGGCGCGCTGGAGATCGACGAGTTGCCGGCGGACGCCGAGCCCGCCGCACCGGAGGACGACGACACGCCGGGCCGCCCCTGGCTGTCGCGCGGCGCCTGGATCGTGCTGGTGCTCGTCATCATCGCGGTCGCGGTGTTCTGAACCGGCGCATACTCGAAAGCTGTTCCCCAGTATCCCGAAGCGCTCCGTGCGGGCTTCGCCCCATGGCCATGCCCGGATATGAAGTCAAGCAGGAGCGCGTCGCCATCACCGGCGTCGACGACCTGGTCATCCGCTCGCTGCTCGACAAGCAGCAGTTCTCCGATCCGCAAGGCGACGCCGAGCGGTTGGGCATCTCGTCGTCGCTGTGGCCGCTGTTCGGCCTGCTCTGGCCCTCGGGCAGCCACCTGGCGGCGCGGCTGGGTGCGCGCACGGTCGTCAAGGGCGACCGCATCCTCGAGATCGGCTGCGGGCTGGGGCTCGCGAGCCTGGTCGGCCACCGCGCCGGCGCGGACGTGACGGCCAGCGACTGCCATCCGCTCGCGGGGCGCTTCCTCGCGCACAACCTGGTGCTCAACGACCTCGGCCCGATGAAGTACCGCCACGGCCAGTGGCCCGGCGTGGTGCTGCCGCGCGACGCGATCGACGAGCGCGCGCCGGTCGTCGTGCACGGGGAGTTCGACCTGATCATCGGCAGCGACGTGCTCTACGAGCGCGACGAACGCGGGACGCTGGCCGACTTCATCGCCGCGCTGGCGGCGCCGGTGGCCGAGGTGTGGATCGTCGACCCGAACCGCGGCAACCGCAGCGCCTTCCACAAGAACATGGCGCGCCACGGCTTTCGCATGGACGAGGCCTATCTCGACCATGAAGAAAGGGATGGCGCGGCGGCGTACAAAGGGCGGATGCTCACCTACGTGCGGCAGTAGGCTCGACGCTTGCCGCGTTTCATCTGGGGCCGCATCCGCGGCCAAGGAGTCCGCATGAATCCCCTCGTCAATCGCCACAACCCGGCCGTCGACATCGGCCCTCGGCCCGCCGACGCGCCGATGCAGGTGCCGCCGCTGTCGCAGGAGTCGACCCACACGCTGGGCGCCGAGGACACCGGCACCCGCTACCAGGGCGACCTGTTTCTGCCGGGCTGGCTCAGGATCGAGCTGCAGCCCACGGCCGAGCAAGGTCCCGGCGCCTGACCCCGGTCACTTCGTGGCGATCGCCTCGACCTGGATGCGCAGGTCCACGGCCATGCTGAAGCCGTAGGCCTTGCCCGCGTCCATGCCGAACTGCTCGCGGTCGATCGTCGCGTAGACGTCGGCGCCGCAGGCCTCGCGCTTGAACATCGGGTGCGGGATGCACTTGAACTTCTTGATCTCCAGCGTCACCGGGTTGGTGTGGCCGTGCATCTCCAGCGCGCCGACCGCGCGCGTCGGGGCGCCGTCGGTGAAGCCTTCCAGCGTGCCCTTGAAAGTGGCCTTCGGGTACTTGTCGGACTCGAACAGCTCCTTGGTGCGCGCCGCCTTGTTCAGCGCCTCGAGGCCGAAGTCGCCGCTCTTCATGTCGACGACGATGGTCACGCTGCCGGTGCCGGCCTCCTTGTCCATCGTGATCGATCCGGTGGTCTTGTCGAACTTGCCGCGCCAGGTCGAGATGCCCATGTGGTCGGCCTCGAAGCTGGGGAAGGTGTGCATCGGGTCGACGTTGTAGGTGACCGGCGCGGCCTGGACGGCGGCGCTGGCGGCGAACAGGGACGCGGCGGCGAGGCGAGAGAGGGCGTTCATCGAAAATCTCCGGGTTGGATTGTGGCTGCTGGACTTGCATGGCGCAGTGGCGCCATCATCCACGACGACCGAGGGGGCCGCGTTTCGACATGTTCACGAACCTCGGCCGGCTCGACCGTGTCGCGCTGGCCGCCTGGGACTGGAATGCCCGGTGCAAACCGTGCAGACTCGCGCCTGATCTCCACTCCCGGAAAGCATCCCCATGCTCGTCGCCCTGCTGGTCATCGTCGTGGCCATCGCCGCCCTGCTCGCGGTCGCGAGCACGCGTCCGCCCGCGTTCCGCATCGAACGCTCCACGCGCATCGCCGCGCCCATGCTGCAGGTCGCCGAGCAGATCGACGACTTCCACGCCTGGTCGACCTGGTCGCCGTGGGAGCACATCGACCCGACGATGCAACGCACGTTCTCCGGCGCGGACGCGGGCGTCGGTGCGGTCTACGAATGGGACAGCAAGGGCAAGGCCGGCGCCGGCCGCATGGAGATCACCGAGATGCGCGCCGGCCCCGAGCGCGGCCTGATCTCGATCAAGCTCGATTTCATCAAGCCCTTCAAGGCCAGCAACACGGCCGAATTCACGATGACGCCCACCGACGCCGGCACGGATCTCACCTGGGCGATGTTCGGGCCCAGCCCGTTCATGTCCAAGCTGATGGGCGTGTTCGTGGACTTCGACAAGATGGTGGGCAAGGACTTCGAGGCCGGACTCGCGGCGCTCAAGCGCAACGCGGAGCAGGCGCCGCGCTGATCGCGTCGAGCCGCTCCAAAAGAAAAGCCGACCGGCTCGCGCCGGTCGGCTTCTTTCATGGCGCGATGCGCGGGCTCAGGCGAGCGCGGGCTTCAGCGGCGCATCGGGCGCTTCCACTGCGTCGCGCGCATCCAGCATGCGGTTGAGCAGCGGCGTCAGGATCAGCAGCAACACGCCCATGCCGATCGACGAGCCGAGCAGGAACAGGTACGGCGGGATGCCGCTGTTGGCCAGCAGACCTTCGAGCGCACCCGCGAAGTAGTTGGCCACGCCGTTCGCGATGAACCACACGCCCATCAGCAATGCGGCGACGCGGTGCGGCGCGGCGCGCGACACCATCGACAGGCCAACCGGCGACAGCATCAGTTCGCCGATCGTGTGCAGCGCGTAGACGAAGAACAACCACTGCGGGCCGACCGTGCCTTCGACGTTGGCACGCGATTGCGCGAAGAACATCACGACGAAGCCCAGGCCCAGCACGATCATGCCCATGCCCTGCTTGGCGATGTCCGACAGCGGGAAGCTCGACTTGTTGACCCGCGTCCAGAGCATCGAGAAGAACGGCGCGAGCAGCACGATCAGCAGGGGGTTGATGCTCTGGAACCAGGTCGACGGAATCTCGAAGCTGCCGACGTGTCGGTCGGTCTGCTTGTCAGCGAACAGCGACATCGAGCCACCGGCCTGCTCGAAGCCCATCCAGAAGAAGATGACGAAGATCACCAGGATGCAGACGGCGGTGACGCGCAGACGTTCGGATCGTGTCAACGGGGCCGGCGCCTCGCCTTTTCGGGTCGTGGCCTTGCTCCAGAGCGTGATAGCGGCCCAGATGATGGCGATGCCGCCGACGATCGACACCAGCGACGGGATGCCCGCCAGCGCGCTCTTGATGTACGGCCACGCTCCGAGGACGCCGAGCACGACCAGGATGCTGGCGACGGTGAATCCCGCGACGACCGGCACGTTGTGCAGTCCGATCGGACGCTGGCCCGGCTTGAGCCCCGAACCGCCCAGGACGTGCTGCAGGCCGATCAGCGTGCACAACCCGATGAACATGCCCACCCCGGCACTCGCGAAGCCCCAATCCCAACCGAAGCGGGCGCTCTGGCCAAGCGTGCCGCAAACGAACGACGAGATGAACGAGCCCAGGTTGATGCCCATATAGAAGATCGTGTAGCCACCATCGCGGCGCGGATCGTCCGGACCGTCGTACAACTCGCCCACCATCGAGGTGGTGTTCGGCTTGAAGAAGCCGTTGCCGATGATCAGGAGGCCGAGCGCCACGTGCAGCAACGCCGGAAACGCCATCGCGAAGTGGCCGAGCATCATCACAGTGCCACCGACCACGGCCGTGAGACGGGCGCCCAGGTACTTGTCGGCGACCCAGCCGCCGAAGATAGGCGTCAGGTAGACCAGGCCGGTATAGATGCCGTACATCTGCAGCGCCTCGATACGGGGCACATGCAACGCATTCACTAGATACAGCACCAGCAACGCACGCATGCCGTAATAACTGAAGCGCTCCCAGGCCTCTGTTCCGAAAAGCACATAAAGCCCGCGAGGATGCGCGGCGTTCGAGGCCGCGGACGGCGTCGTTGCAGTGAGTGTGGTCAAGGAAACCTCTGAAGTCGCAAGGAAATGCCGGCGAGCCTCGTGAGCTTGCGCAGCGAATCGCGGATTGTGGCAAATCCGGGTCGTTCCCGACGTGGGGACTTGCCCGGGCTTTGGCATGTGAACTACTTTCGCAGGCGAGCACCATGCAATCTCCGGGCCAGCGACAACAAATTCACGCATTGGGGCGCAAGATACGAGATCGACTTCCCAACTGTTCCGAACTCCCCTTTACAAGCCAATGCACCGCCGCGCCCTCCTCCGCAAGCTCGCCGAAGGCCTGGCCCTTGCTGTCGGGCACTCGACTTGCCGACCGTCGGACGGCCTTCCTGCCGAGTCCTCGCCGAAAACGTTCATGCCCTCGCCCACGTCCGAGCGGTCCGCCGCGACACCGCCCGTCGCCTTCACGTGCGATCTCTCTGGTCCGTCGCAGCCCCTGCGCCATCCGTGGCGCCACTGCGTGGGCAGTTGCCACGCCCCGACGGCGCTGCGCGCCGACTGGCAACAGCAGCTCACGCGCGCCCACCGCGAGCTGGGATTCAGGCACGTACGCTTCCACGGCCTGCTCAGCGACGACATGGGCACGCTGGTGAACCAGGACAACCAGTTGCTGTTCTCGTTCTTCAACATCGACCGCGTGTTCGACTTCCTGCTGTCCATCGGCATGAAGCCGCTGGTGGAGCTGTCGTTCATGCCGGCCACGCTGTCCTCCGACGGCAACAGCGTCTTCCACTACCGGGCCAACGTCACCCCGCCGCGCCGGATGGCCGACTGGCAGCTGTTGATGACGAAGCTGGTCGGCCACTGGGTCGAGCGCTACGGCGTCGACGAGGTGGCGCAGTGGCCGCTGGAAGTCTGGAACGAGCCCAACCTGGTCGCGTTCTGGACCGGAGGCCAGGCGAAGTACTTCGAGCTGTTCCAGGCGACCTGGACGGCGATCAAGGCGATCTCGCCGCGGCTGCAGGTCGGCGGCCCCGCCACGGCGGCCAACGCCTGGCTGGACGAGTTCAACGCGTTCTGCGCCGCCAACGCCTGCCCGCCCGACTTCCTCAGCACCCACTACTACCCGACCGACGCGTTCGGCTCGGTCGACACCGACACCGTCTCCCAACTCGCCGACGCGCCCCCGGGCGTGATGCGCGACCGCGCGCGCGAGGCCCGAGCGGCCGCGGGCGCGAAGCCGCTCTACTACACCGAGTGGAACATCACGTCGAACCCGCGCGACCCCATGCACGACGGCCCGTTCTGCGCCGCGCTCGCCACGCACTTCATGCTGAGCGTGGACGACCTGGTGGACGCCTTCAGCTGGTGGGCCTTCACGGACATCTTCGAGGAGAACTACTTCCCCAGCGTCCCGTACCACGGTGGCTTCGGCCTGCTCAACCTGTACGGCGTGCCCAAGCCCGTGTACCGCGGCTTCCAGATGCTGGACCAGCTGGGCACGCGGCGCTGGGCCGTCGCGAGCGCGCACCCCACCGTCCGCGCGCACGTCGGCGCGCCGGACGACGCCGCCGCCACGAGCGTGCTGCTGATCAACGTCGCGATGCCGCGCCACCCCATCGCCACCGAGATCGTGACGGTGCAACTGCGAGGCCTCGCCGGCCGCCGCCCGCGCGCCGCCCTGCTCTCGCGCATCGACGACACGCACGCCAACCCGCAGGCCGAGTGGCTGCGCCTGGGCAGCCCCGAGTACCCCCATCCGCGCCAGGTCGACGCGCTGGAGCTCGCCTCCACCGTCACGCCGGAGCGCATCGAGATCACGTCCGGCGACGGCGGCGCGAGCTTCACGCTGCCGCTGCCCGCCAACGCGATGGCGCTCGTTCGCATCGAATGGGAGGCGGCATGAGACGCGACGCGGCGGACGACGCGGCCGACCCGGGCTACTCCGGCAGCATGGGCGTCCGGCCGGAGGTGGCCAAG
>FTJN01000085.1_pt1 | contig 16994 bp, 16 predicted proteins | sample 1658361 | NCBI WGS metagenome assembly FTJN01 (sample SAMEA3914819, study PRJEB12502) | metagenome | biome: forest; material: soil | place: Canada | collected 2010-06-26 | depth 0.3 m | reverse complement strand
CGGCGGCCAGCGTGGCGACGCTGCCGTCGCCGAAGTCCACCACCAGCGCCGAGTCGGTGCCCGCGTAGCGCACGTGCGCGCGACGCATGACGCGGATCTCGCCCGAGCCGGCGCCCTGGCGGCGGATCTCGTCGGCGGCCTCGTCGGCCAGCGCGGCCAGGCGTGCGCGCACCGCGGGCAGCGCCGCGTCGGCCAACGGCTGCTCGACCGCGGCCTCGCGCATCACGCCCTGGTCGGCCAGGCCCATGCCGTAGGCCGACAGCACCCCGGCCAGCGGGTGCACGAACACGGTGTTCATGCCCAGCGCGTCGGCCACCAGGCAGGCGTGCTGTCCACCGGCGCCGCCGAAGCACTGCAGCGTGTAGCGGGTGACGTCGTAGCCACGCGCCACAGAGATCTTCTTGATCGCGTTGGCCATGCTGGCGACGGCGATGTCGAGAAAGCCTTCGGCCAGTTCCTCGGGCATACGCCGGCGTCCGGTGCTCTTCTCGACGGCGGCGGCCATCGCGTCGAACGCGGTGACGACGGCGTCGCGGTCGAGCGTCTCGTTCGCGGCCTTGCCGAACACCTTGGGAAACCATTTCGGCTGGATCTTGCCGAGCAGCACGTTCGCGTCGGTGACGGCCAGCGGGCCACCGCGCCGATAGCTCGCAGGCCCCGGATTCGCGCCCGCGCTGTGCGGGCCGGCCCGCAGCCGCGCGCCGTCGAAGCCCAGGATGGAGCCACCGCCGGCGGCCACGGTGTGGATGCTCATCATCGGCGCGCGCATGCGCACCCCGGCCACCTGCGTCTCGAACGCGCGCTCGAACTCGCCGGCGAAGTGCGAGACGTCGGTGGAGGTGCCGCCCATGTCGAAGCCGATCACGTGCCCGAAGTCGGCCAGCTGCGCGGTGCGCACCATGCCGACGATGCCGCCGGCCGGGCCGGACAGGATCGCGTCCTTGCCCTGGAACGCGTGCGCGTCGGCCAGGCCGCCCGACGACTGCATGAAGAACAGCTTGACGCCGGGCATCTCGCCGGCCACCTGTTCGACGTAGCGGCGCAGGATCGGCGACAGGTAGGCATCGACGACCGTGGTGTCGCCCCGGCTCACCAGCTTCATCAGCGGGCTGGTGGTATGCGACGCGCTGACCTGCGTGAACCCGATCTCGCGCGCGAGACGCGCGGCCGTGGCCTCGTGTTGCGTGAAGCGGTAGCCGTGCATGAACACGACGGCCACGCTGCGCAGCCCGGCGTCGAACGCGTGCTGAAGTTCCGCGCGCAACGCGGCCTCGTCCAGTGCCTGCAGCACGTCGCCGTGCGCGCTGACGCGCTCGTCGGCCTCGATCACCTGCGAATAGAGCAGCTCGGGCAGGCGGATGTTGCGGTCGAACAGCCGCGGGCGATCCTGGTAGGCGATGCGCAGCGCGTCGCGGAAGCCGCGCGTGGTCACCAGCAGCGTCTTCTCGCCCTTGCGCTCCAGCAGCGCGTTGGTGGCCACCGTCGTGCCCATCTTCACGCACTCGACGAGCTCGGGCGTGACCGGCTCGCCGGCCTTCAGGCCCAGCAGGTGGCGGATGCCGGCGACGGCCGCGTCGCGGTACTGCTCGGGGTTCTCGGACAGCAGCTTGTGCGTGACGAGGCTGCCGTCGGGCCGCTTCGCGACGATGTCGGTGAAGGTGCCGCCGCGGTCGATCCAGAACTGCCAGCGTGACGGGAGGACGGGTGCTTGGAGAGTCATGATGTCTGGTCAGGGTTGATGCGTCGTGGCCGGCGGGTGGCCGGCGGCGCGAGTGGCGGTCAGGAACGTGTAGTAAGGGATCAGGATGTCGCTGGCCTCCGGGCCGGTGGCGCGCACCCATTCGAGCGAGAACTTCTCGCCGTAGCGGCGCAGGTCCTTGCGGATCTCGAAGCCGGGCGTCTCGACGTGCATGCCGTGCTCGGCCAGTTCGCGCAGCGCGGCAACCGAAGCCGCCTCGCTCGCGGCCCAGCCGCGCTCCTCCGCGCCGCGCGCGGCGAGCATGACCGCATCGCGGGTGGCCGGCGGCAGGGCCTCGAAACGCGCCTTGTTGACGATCACGATGTTCTTCGGGAACCACGCCCGGATATCGTAGAAGTATTTCAGATGTTCCCAGGCGTGGCTCTCGGTGCCCGTCACGCCGGAGGTGATCATGCAGTCGATGCGGCCTTCGGCGAGCGCCTTGGCCACGCTGGTCATGGGGACGTCGACCGGATGCGCGCCGACGAGTTCGGCGATGCGGGTGGTCGTCGCGTTGTAGGTGCGCATGTTCATGCCGCGCAGGTCCTGCGTGCTCGCGATGGGCCGGGTCGTGTACAGGCCCTGCGAGGGCCAAGGCACGGCGTACAGCACGACGAGGCCGCGCGCGGCCAGCGCCTTCTCGATGCCCGGCCGCTGGTAGCGCCACAGCGTGCGCGCGTCGGCATAGCTGTCGATGATGAAGGGGACGGCGTCGGCGCCGGCGATCGGGACGTCGTTGACGAGCGCCGTCATGATCACCTCGCCGGCCGGGATCCGGTCGGACTCCACGCTCGCGGGGATCGAGCCCAGCTTGACGAGCGTGTTGTTCGGATGGATCTCGATGGCCAGCTCGCCGCGCGTGGCCGTGGCCACGTCGGCGGCGAACTGCCGCAGGTTGACCGTGTGGAAGGTGTCGGCGCCGTAGCCGGTGGCGAGCTGCCACCGGACCGCTGCCGCGCCGGCGGGAGACACGACGAGTCCGAGCGCCGACGCGAGCGCGGCGGCGCGCAACGCCTGGCTTGCGGCCCGTGCGAAACGGATCATCGTGTCCATGGCTTCAGCCTTTCAGGTCCGTGACGAACATCTTGCCCGGGGCATGCGTGATGCACAGCGACAGGCCGCTGCGCTGCGCGACCCATTGCGGCGTGACGCCGCAGCCCCAGAACACCGGCACCTCGTCGTCGAAGATCTCGACGGCGTCGCCGTACTCGGGCCGCATGAGGTCGGCGATGCCCAGCGCGCGCGGATTGCCCACGTGCAAGGGCGCGCCGTGCGCCTGCGGGAAGCGGGCGCAGATCTCGACCACCTTGGCGACGTCGCGACTCTTGATCGGGCGCATGCTCACCACCATCTCGCCGCTGAAGCGCCCCGCGGGCACGCAGGCGACGTTGGTGCGGTACATGGCCACGTTGCGCTGCTGCACGACATGGCGCAACGGGATGCCTGCCTGTTCCAGCGCCGACTCGAACGAGAAGCTGCAGCCGATCAGGAAGCTCACGAAGTCGGGCCGCCACAGTGCCGCGATGTCGTCCCGCTCCTCGACGAATTCCCCGTCGCGATAGACGCGGTAGCCGGGGACGTCGGTGGCGATGTCGGAGCCGGGCGCGCAGAGCACCTCGCGCGTGCCGGGCGACATCACCTCAATCAACGGGCACGGCTTCGGGTTGCGCTGGCAGAACAGCAGGAAGTCGAACGCGTCGGCCTGCGGCACGATCATCAGGTTGGCCTGGATGCGGCCCGGCGCGTGGCCGGCGGTGGGCAGGGTGAACGCGCCCGTGCGACAGGCGTGGCGCAGCGCGCCGGGGTCGTCATGGATGACTTGCATGGCGTTTCTCGTTGAGGAAGGAGGAGGGGTCCGCTAGTGACCCAGATAGGCTTTCTTGACCGCCTCGTCGTGCAGCAGGTCCTGCGCAGGACCCTCCATCACGACGCGACCGGTCTGGATGACGTAGCCGTGGTTGGCGATGGCCAGCGCCTTGGTGAGGTTCTGCTCGACCAGCAGGATGGCCACGCCGGTCGCGTTGACGCGCTGGATCACGTCGAGCACCTTGGTGACGAACTTCGGCGCGATGCCCCACGACGGCTCGTCGAGCATCAGCAGCTTCGGGCGCGCCATCAGGCCGCGTGCGATCGCCAGCATCTGCTGCTCGCCGCCGCTCATCGTGCCGGCCAGTTGCGTCGAACGTTCCTTGAGGATGGGAAAGAGCTCGAACATCCTGTCGACGTCGGCCGCGATCCCGTCCTTGTCGGTGCGCGTGAACGCGCCGAGTTCCAGGTTGCGGCGCACCGTCAGCTTGGGGAACAGGCGGCGGCCCTCGGGCACCAGCGAGAGCCCCAGCGGCACGCGCTCGTGGGCCGGCAGGGCGTGCACGGGACGGCCTTCGAAGGTGACGCTGCCGCCGTCGAGCGCGTTCAGCCCGGCGGCCGCGCGCAGCGTGGTCGACTTGCCGTTGCCGTTGCCGCCGACGAGCGCGACGATCTGGCCGGCCGCCACGTTCAGGCTCACGTCTGTCAGCGCGGGCACGCCGTCGTAGCTGACGCGCAGTTGGGTCAGGGCGAGCATCAGTCGTCTCCCAGGTAGGCCGAGATGACGACCGGGTCGGCCTGGACGGCGGCCGGCGTGCCCTCGGCGATCTTGCGGCCGCGCTCGAGCACGACGATCTTGTCGGCGATGGGCATGATGCCTTCGAGCACGTGCTCGACGATCAGGCAGGCGATGCCCTTGCGCTGGATGTTGAGGACGACGTCGACCATCTCGTGCACCTCCGACGGGTTCAGCCCGGCCATGACCTCGTCCATCAGCAACAGCGTCGGCTCGGTGGCGAGCGCGCGCGCGACCGCCAGGCGGCGCTGCTCGCTTATCGTCATGGTGCGGGCCGGCTTGTCGGCGAAGCGCTCGAGGTGCACGAAGGCGAGCCACGCGTGCGCCCGCTCGCGCGCCCGCGGGACGCGGCGCTCGCGCAGCAGCGCGCCCGTGAGCACGTTCTCCAGCGCCGTCATGCCGTGGAAGGTGCGCGCGATCTGGAACGTGCGGCCGACGCCGGCGCGCGCGCACTTCTCCGGCGTGTGGCCGGAGATCAGCTCGCCGTTCAGGCGGATCGTGCCGTCGCTCGGCGCGGACGAGCCCGCGACGCAGTTGAACAGCGTCGTCTTGCCGGCGCCGTTGGGGCCGATCAGGCCGACGATCTGGCCCTTGGCGACGTCGAAGGACACGTCCTCGTTGGCGGTCAGTCCGCCGAAGCGCTTCGAGACGGCGCGGAGTTCGAGAAGAGGGCTCACAACGCGGCTCCCGTGGATTCGTGCGCAGGGGCGGCCAGCGCAGAGATGGCCTGCGCCGCGGCGTGCGCCTCCTCGGCGGTGGCGCCGTCGCGACGCGCCCGGCGGCGCGCGGCGCGCTCCTTGAACCAGCCGACGATGCCGCTCGGGTAGAACACCGCCACGACCACGATCAGGCCGGCGTAGATCACCGTGTCGGTGCCGCGTCCGCTGCCGCCGAAGGTGGAGCGCGACAGCTCCTCGATCACCGTCAGCACGACGGAGCCGATCACCGGCCCGAACAGCGTGCCCACGCCGCCGAGGATGGAGACCAGCGCCATCTTGATCGACAACGCCGTCGACAGCACCGAGCCCGGATCGATGTAGAGCTCCTTCTGCGCGTACAGGCTGCCGCCGATCGCGGTGAAGAACGCCGACAGGCACAGCGCGACCTGCTTGTAGCGGGCGATGTCGATGCCGATGCTGCGCGCGGCGTCGGGCTCGTCCTTGATGGCGCGGAAGTAGAAGCCGAGGAAGCTGCGCTCCACCGCCCAGGTGGCGAGCAGCGTCAGCGCGAGCAGGCCCAGCGCGAGCCAGTAGTACGAGACCTTGTCGGAGAACACCATGGCCGCGACGCCCTGCTTGTCCATCGGGATCGACAGGCCCACCGCGGTGCCGGCGTACTCCCAGTTCGTGAACACGATCTGCACGATCTCGGCGACGGCGATCGTCGCCATCGTGAAGTAGTGGCCCTTCAGGCGGAAGCACGACCAGCCGAACACCGCGCTCAGCACCGCGGCGACGAGGCCGCCGGCGACCATGCCCAGCCACGGGTTCCACCCGAAGTTGACCAGCAGCAGCGTCGACGTGTACGCGCCGAGCCCGAAGAACGCCGCATGGCCCAGCGAGGCCTGGCCGGCGTAGCCGCCGACGAGGTTCCACGCGGCGCCGATCTGCGCGGCCATCAGCGCCAGCACGGCGAGATTGACCCAGTACGCGTCCCTGACGACGAAGGGCAGCGCGATCGCGGCGACGGCGGCCGCGCCCAGGACAGCGGTGGTTCGTTTCATTGCGCCCTCCCCATCAGGCCTTGCGGGCGGAACATCAGCACGGCCAGGAACAGCGCCAGGACGATGGCCATCTTGTACTGCGGCCCGACCAGCAGGCCGCCCATGACCTCGATCACGCCGACCAGGATGCCGGCCAGGAACGCCCCGGCCACGCTGCCGAAGCCGCCGAGGTTGACCACGACGAAGGCGATCAGGATGAAGTTGGCGCCGACCTCCGGAAAGATCGGGAAGAAGGTCGACAGCAAGCCGCCCGCCGCGCCGGCGCAGGCCGCACCGATGCCCCAGGCCAGGCCGAACATCTTGTGGGAGTCGATGCCCATCAGGCGGGCGGCTTCCTTGTCCGAGGCCGTGGCCTCGAGCGCCGAGCCCAGCTTGGTGCGATGCAGGAAGAACCAGACGGCGCCGGTGACGACGATCGCGCCGACGCCGGCCACGACCTGCGGGCGTCCGAGCTGGAAGTTGGCCAGGTGCACGCTGCCGCTGACGACCGAGTTCTCGATCGTGCGGTAGTCGGGCTTCCAGAAGAACTGGGCGAGCCCGCGAAACAGCAGCATCAGGCCGAAGGTGGTGAAGATCTGGCTCAGCGGCGGGGCGTCGATGATGCGCCGGATCACGAGCTTGTAGAGCAGCACGCCGAACGCGAACAGCATCAGCACGGTGAGCGGCAGCGTGACCAGCGGGTCGAGCGCGAATAGCGCGAAGAGCCAGAAGCTCGAGTACATGCCGAGCATCAGGAACTCGCCGTGGGCGAAGTTCACGATGTCCATCACGCCGAAGATCATCGTCAGTCCGATCGCGACGAGGGCGTAGATCAGTCCGATCAACACCCCCGAGGCCAGCGTCTGCAGCAGCAGCTCAGCGGTCATTGCGCGCTCATGTGTGGTGGGTTGGATGGCGGGGCGGGGCGCTTACTTGCGCGCATCCCACTTGGGCATCGGCCACACCACGTCCTTGGACGCGAGGTCGAACGGCCACACGGTGGCGTACTTGCCGTCGCGGATCTGCACGAGGATGCCGGCGCCCAGCGTGTTCTGGCCGGTCTCGTCGAACTTCACGCCCTTCCAGGGCATGATCAGCGCGGACGACGGCAGGTTGGTGGCGACCAGCGCCTTGCGGATGGCTTCCGGGTCGGTGCTGCCGGCACGGTTGATCGCGTCCGCGAGCACCATCAGGCCGGTGAAGCTGCGTGCGGAGTTGCCGGTGAAGTCGATCTTGTAGCGCGCCTTGAACAGGTCGTCGACCTTCTTGATGATGGGCTTCTTGTCGCCGATGTCCAGCGCCCAGACTTCGCGCGAGACGACATAGTCGGCGTCCTTGCCGAGGGTCTTGACGAACTCGGTGTCGGCGAAGCCGGCGTCGTTGGCCACCAGCATGTCGGGCAGGTAGCCGAGCTCCTTGTACGTCTTCATCGACAGGATGGCCTCGGAGTACGACGATTGCAGCAGCACCGCGGGGTTGGCCGCCTTCAAGGTCTGCACCTCCGAGGTGAGCTGCGTCGTCTTGGCCGGGTAGCTCACCTGCTTGACGACGTTGTAGCCCGCCGCGGTGGCGTACTTGAGCTGCAGCTTGGCGGCTTCGTTGCCGAACAGCGTGTTCTCGGCGAGCGTGGCGACCGAGCCGATCTTGACGTGCTTGGCCTGCTCGACGTCCTTCATGAACTCGACGGCGTTCTTCACGAAGAGCTCGTCGTGCGGCGTCGTGCGGAAGAAGTACTTGAAGCTGCGCTGCGTCAGCGTGGGCGACGACGACTCGGCGTTGAGGAACGGGATCTTGCTGCGCTCGGCCACCTGGCTGGCCGTCTGCGTGACGTTGGAGTTGTACGAGCCCATCAGCGCGACGACATGCTCCTGGCTGATGAGGCGCTCGGCCTCGGTCGCGCCGACCTGCGGGTTGCCCTGGTGGTCGGCGAAGACCAGCTTGATCTTCGCGCCCTTGAGGCCGCTCAAGCCGCCGCCGGCCGAGAACGGCAGCTCGGGAACGCCCTTCAGGCCGTTGTTGACGATGTCGGCCGCGAACTCGAGCGCGTCGCGCATCTCGGCCCCGCTGGAGGCCAGGGGGCCGGTCAGCGGATAGATCACGCCGATCTTGATTTCCTGCTGCGCGTGCGCGCCGACCGCGGCGATGGCCGCGACGGCGGCGGCGGCGAGCTTGAGTTTCAAGGTGGTGTTCATGGGGCTCTCGTGAAGTGGACGGGAACGTGGGTGGCGCGGTGCGCGAGACGGGAGTCCGTCGGGGCCGCGTCGGGAATGGGTGGATTCTGAAAAGCCGGGCAGTCCGGCGCAAGCGCAAATTATTTCTTTGAGCTCATCGATTCTTCTTGTGAACCGATGCGGTGCCGGTGCGTGTTTTCTTGGGGTTTCCACTGAAGGCGTCGATGAATTTCAGGGCGTCCTGGATCACCGCCAGCAGGGCCGACGAACCCGGGTCGTAGCGATAGCTGGCCTGCACGGGCAGCGGCGACAGCGGCGTCTCGCAGGGCAGGATCGCGATCTCGTGCTTTCGCACCAGGCTCTGCGCCGCGATGACCGGCAGCGTGGCGATGCCGAAGCCGCTCTCGATCAGATGCACCATCGCGGGGATCGACGAGATCGTGTGCAGCCGCGGCGGCTCCAATCCTTCGCCGCGCAGCTGCTCCAGCAGCGCCAGATGCGGCTGCGAACCGCGCTGGAACGTCATCATCTCGCTCGAGACGATCTCCGCGAGCGTGTACGGCGTGCGACGTTTCAGGTGCCTGGCGCCGACGAACACCATCTCCATCGTCGGCAGCGGCCGGGTGCGGATGTCGGGCGCGGAGATCGATTGCGCGGCGAAGACGAGGTCCAGCGTGCCGCGCTTGACGGCCTCCACCAGCACCGGCGTGATTTCCACCGTGAGCTCGAGCTGCAGGTTCGGATGCACGCTGCGCAGGTGCTGCAGCAACGGGATCAGCCAGGTGTGCAGCACCGACTCGATCGCACCGACGCGCAGCAGGTGCACGCCGGCGTCTTCGGTGCCCAGCTCGTCGCGCAATTGCCGATGGATCGTCATGAGACGCTCCGCATAGTTCAGGAAGCGCATGCCGGCGTTCGTGAGCGCGAACTGCTGGCGATCGCGCCGATCGATCAACAGGACGCCCAGTTCCTCCTCGAGCGCGGAGACGCGGCTCGAGATGGCCGACTGCGTCATGAACAGCTTCTCGGCCGCCCGGGTCATGCTCTTGAGGGTCGCGACCCAATAGAAGGCTTCGACGAATCGCTGGTTCATGCGGGTTCCCGTTTGCAGTTGCGCCGGCGCACGCGGCGCCGTGGCGTCGGTGCACGGCTTGCGGCCGCGGGCCGGCGCGTCAGGACAAGAGTCGGATTCGCGCCAGGACGGCGCGCAGCGCCGGCGCACAGGGTGCGTCCGACTCGAGCCGCCGCAGGCCGCACCAGGGGTAGGGCAGGCTGGACGCCCAGTCGATCATGGCGTCGACGCCCCAGGTGGTGGTCTCCATCGCGTCGATCGTGATCACGAGCGACCGGGACAGGCCCGTGCCGGGATCGAATTCCCAGTCGTAGCGCCCGCAACCCACGCGCACGTCGCCGTCGTGCTTGGACGACATCGCGACCAGCCAGGCGCAGGCGAAGGAGGTCGCACCGGCTGCGGGCGGATCGCCGACGCACAGCGTGTAGATGTTTTCCCAGGTCTCGTTGAAGCGGCTCACCAGCAGCTCGGCGATGGCCTGGCGGCCGATCGCTCCGGGCGGGAACGAGATGCCCGCGGTGCGCACGTGCATCCGCAGGCTGGCGTTGTCGGTGAACGCGGCGCGCAGCAGGTGCGGACGGTTGCCGTCCTTGGCGCGGACGTAGGCGTCGATGACGCCGGCGGGTGACGCATGGTGCGCCGGCGTGGAGTGCAGGGCGGTCGTCGACGGCATGGCGGTGGGCTCGCGGTTCGGATCCGATCGTGCAGGCGGCAACGCACCCGGAGGCGGGGCGGACGCCATCCGGGACGGGCGGTTGAATCATTCTGATGAATCGACGCACAGGGATCCAACAAGAAATTCTTGTGAACTCATATCTTATTTTCTTGTGCACCCGCTTGGGTCAAGAATCGGCGCGCGCGGCCCGCGCGCGTCATGAAGCGGCAGTTCGGCCCATGCGTCAAGCGCAAAAAGTTCGAGCGCCGCCCGCGAAAAATCTCGATTGCCCCCGGGCGAGACCGACTTCAAGAATGGCCACGCCAACGCCGGGCACGTTTGTCGCGTTTCGAAGGCGTGGGCCGTCCGTCCCTCCCCGGAATGCACCCGGGTTGCATTCCTCCATCGTGAACTCCATACGCCACCACCATGCAAAAGACACTGATTGCCCTTGCACTGCTTGCCGCCGCTGCCACCGCCTCCGCCCAATCGACGGTCACGGTGTACGGCAAGGTCGACCTCGGCCTCGTCATCGACAGCGGCGCGGCCGCGGGCAAGTCGGTGCGCCTGTCCTCCGGGGTCACCGGGGGCTCGCGCATCGGGTTCAAGGGCAGCGAGGATCTCGGCGGCGGCGCCAAGGCGGCGTTCCAGCTCGAGACGGGCTACTGCGCCGACAGCGCCGCCGGCGCCCCGAACTTCTGCACCGGCAGCAACCAGTTCATGGGCCGCCAGGCGCACGGCGACCTCTCGGGTGCGTTCGGCGCGGTGAGCGGCGGCCGTCAGTACAGCCTCGGGTATCTCAACCTCACCACGATCGATCCGTTCGGCACCGGCTATGCTGGCCAGGTGAACAACCTCGTGGACGCGGCCGGCGTGCGCCTCAACAACTCGGTCCACTACGCGACGCCGTCGTTCGCGGGCTTCACCGCGTCGGGCGAAGTCGCGTTCGGCGAGATCACCGGCAACTGGAAGGCCGGGCGCGTCCTGGGCGGCGCGGTCACGTACGCGTCGGGCCCGGCCTACGCGGGCCTCTCGTTCTATGACCTGGCCAACGCGAACGGCGTGGGCTCCGCGCGCCGGGACTATCTTCTGGGCGGCACCTACGATTTCGGCGTCGTGAAGGCGCACGCGCTCGTCGAGAAGGCGGACGGCGATCCGACCGGTGCGGTCAAGCTCGACACGCTGGATCTGATGGTGGGCGCGACGGTGCCGCTGGCCGGCGGGGCGCTGATGGCCTCGTTCGTGCGCCACGACGATCGCGGCGCGCTCGCCCGCGACGCCAACCAGCTGGGCGCGGCCTACAACTACCCGTTGTCCAGGCGCACGTCGGCCTATGCGGCGTTCGCGCGCATCGTCAACGTGAACGGCGCGACCTTCCATGTGGGCAATGCCACCGAGACGGGCACCGGGAACAAGGCGTTCAACCTGGGCGTCGTCCACAACTTCTGATCGAAGCGCCGGCCAGGGGCCGGCACCCGCGAGCGGTGTCCGGCCTGGACCCGAATTTCCGGGGTGGCCCGTCTTCGGACGGGCCTTTTTTTCTGCGCGGATTCAGACGGAGGGGTCTGGCACTTCCCCGTGCCGCCAAGACGCTCGCAGAGGCGCGCGCCCTTCGTTGCGGCCGGGGAAGTGCCTCGATCCTCAGCGGGGGATCGAGGTCAGGCTCCGCCTCGGATCGCGAGCGAGACGTGCTGTCTTCGGCGACATTGCGGCGCGATTCGAGACGGTGCCAGACCCCTCGGCTCCCACTTGCCCGACGCCTACGGAAGATCGGTCGCGCGCACGTCGAGCTCCGCGCAAATCGGTGAAGACCCCTTCTACCGTGCCTAGGCCTTCAGGAGGCCCTTGAGGCTCGCGCGCAGCGTCTTTCGGCCATCGGCATTGGTCGCTCGCCAGGCCTGCAGCGCGAGCGCGAGGAATTGCTGCTCGCCGGGCGTGAGGCCGGCGGCCTCGCGCTCTTCGTCGAGCCAGCCGGCGGGCTTGGCGCAGTGCTGCTCGACCTGGCGGGCGAGCTTGTCGCCGATCGGGCGCGAGGACTTGATCTGGCTCCACATGCTGGGCGAGATCTCGAGGTGCGCGGCAAAAGCCTGCTCGAGGCCCTTGGGGGCGGCGCCGGCGGCGACGGCGCTCTCGGCGTAGGCCTGGAACAGCGCGAGGACGTTGCGGCGGCGGGAGACGGTGGGATCGGACACGGAGCGGTGGCGGCCTGCGAGGAAGTCGGGGCCGATTGTCGCCGCCGCCGCGCCGGACGTAAAGACTATTTACGCCGCGACGTCTCTTGCCGACACGGTCAGTGCTCCTGGCCCGCCGACTCGCGCACGTCCGCGCGCGTGGCCACCGCCGAGCGCAGCACCGCGCGGACGCCCTCGACCTGGCTCGCCAGCGGCATCGACGGCACGCCGGCCTTGCCGGCCACCTGCTGCGGCGTGAAGGGCACGTGCACGAAGCCGCCGCGTGCGTTCGCCAGCGCGGGGAGGGTCGCGAGGCGGTGCATCAGCGCGTAGAAGACGTGGTTGCAGACGAAGGTGCCGGCGCTGTTGGACACCGCGGCCGCGACGCCGGCCGCGCGCACGTCGCGCGCGATCGCCTTGATCGGCAGCGTCGAGAAGTACGCCGCGGGAGCGCCGGCCACGACGGCGCTGTCGATGGGCTGGCGGCCGAGGTTGTCGGGGATGCGCGCGTCGTCGACGTTGAGCGCGGCGCGTTCGATCGAGATCTCGGCGCGGCCCCCGGCCTGGCCGAGGCAGACCACGAGCTCGGGGCGGTGGGCGGCCAGCGCGTCGTCGAGCATGCGCAGCGCGTCGCCGAACGCGCACGGCAGCAGCACCGCCTTGACGACCCGGCCGTCGCAGGCCCAGCCGTCCAGCGTCCGCGCGATCTCCCACGACGGGTTGACGGACTCGCCGCCGAAGGGCTCGAAGCCGGTCAGGAGGATGGTGGAGTTCATGAGGTCAGCCTGCGCCTTCGGCCACGGTGCGAGCGCCTGCCGGCGGCCGGGCGTCGCTCATGGCTTGGGCAGCAGGAAGTAGAGCAGGAAGGTGTTGAAGGCCAGGACGGTCATCGCCGTCGGCCATTGTGCGCGGATCACGCCGTTCTTGTCAGGCAGCTCCAGCAACGCGGCGGGGACGATGTTGAAATTGGCCGCCATGGGCGTCATCAGCGTGCCGCAGTAGCCCGAGAACATCCCGATCGCCGCCATCGCGGCCGGGTTCGCGTGGAACATGCCCACCAGCACCGGCACGCCGATGCCGCCGGTCATGACCGGGAACGCGGCGAAGCCGTTGCCCATGATGACGGTGAACAGCGCCATGCCGAGGGTGTAGACCGCGACGGCGACGAACCGGACGTCCATCGCGATGTAGTGCGTGGCGAGCCAGGCGACCGACTTGCCGACGCCCGCGTCCGAGAACACCAGCCCCAGCGTCGCCAGCAGCTGCGGCAGGACGATCGCCCAGCTCATCGCGTCGACCAGGCGGCGCGCCTCGCGCACGCCCTGCGCGGGCGTCTCGCGCGTGAGGGCGCACGCGAGCGCGAGCGCCACGAGGCTGGCCATGCCGACGGCGGCGAGCGTCGCGTTGCCGGCGTCGAGCAGCGGGATGCCCGCGACCACGCCCTGGGTGGACAGCAGCGACGCCACCACCGCGACGACCGGAATGGCCAGCGCGGGCAGGAACAGCCGGTTGCCGAGACGGCGGGCGCGGGCGGCGTATTCGGCGACGGCCGGCTCGACATGGGCGCCGCTCGCGACGCGGCGCAGGCCGGCGATGACCGCCATCGCGATCACGCCGCCGCCGATCCACGCCGGGGGCAGCAGGTCGCCGACGAGAAAGACGAGCGCGTAGAAGCCCCAAAAAAACGCACTGCTGAAACGCTGGGGGTTCGTGCGGTCGGCGGCCGTCATCGCGGCCACGCAGGCGAGCACGGCCCCGGCCAGGACGTAGAGGTGGGCGAGCGAGAAGAGGGTCATGTGGCCGCTCCTTCCGCGGCGAGCTTCGCCTGCTCGTCGCCCATCTCGCGCGCCAGTGCGCCGTCCAGCCGGTAGAGCCGGAACGCATGCACGACGAAGGCGAACCCCGCGGTCGGCAGGCCCCAGAACGCGACGTGCAAGGGCTCGACGTCGATGCCCGCGCCGTGCAGGAAGGTCGTGATGAGCACGATCGCGCCGAAGGCCACGAAGATGTCCTCGCCGAAGAACAGCCCGACGTTGTCGGTGGCGGCGGCGAGCGCGCGCAGCCTGTAGCGGATGCGGTCCGGCAGCGGACCGTGCCGGGCCTCGGCGGCGCCCTCGGCCATCGGCGCGATCAGCGGGCGCACCATCTGCACAGGGCCGCCCAGGCCGGTCAGGCCGAACGCGGCCGTGAACTCGCGCACCGCGAGGTAGACGATCAGCAGCTGCCCGGCGGTCGCGTGCCGGAAGCGCTGGATCCAGGCCTGCGCGTGCTGGCGCAGTCCGTGGCGCTCGAGCAGCCCGATGGTGGCCAGCGGCAGGATGATGGCCAGCGTGAGGTTGCGCGTCTTGAGAAAGCCTGCGCCGATCGCGCTGAGCGTGGCGACGGCGCCGAAGCCCGCGGCGAACGCGGTGACGATGGCCGCGCCGATGACGACGATCATCGGATTGAAGCGCAGGATGAATCCCGCGACGATGACGGCCACGCCGATGAGCGGCCAGAGGGAGACGTCAGGTGTCATGGCGATTTCCAGGAGAGGACCCAGACGATTGTGATCGACCCGCGACGTCGCGCGGCACCCGCACGGCATCTGCCAGGCACCCGCCCCGGGTCTTTCGGGAGGAGGCGGACGGATTCTGGAAAACCGGCCACGACCGCGCAAGCGCGAATTATTTCTTTCAGCTCATCGACTTTTCTTGTGCGACCTTGCCGCGGGCCATTCGCCGATGCGTGGATCGCGCGCAACAGCCTTGACGCGGGGACTTGCGCAATCAGTAAAGACTATTTACACTGCGTCCTGTCGCTTGGAAGAGCGATGATTTTTTGCACGAAGCGCGCATCGAGATCCCTTGCTCGACCTGCCCGCTTCGAACGGAACCGAACCAGGACACCCATCGTGAACAGCCGGAACGCCCATCGCAACGCCCAAGCCCTCGCCGGCCTGCGTGCGGTCGCGTGCGCCTTCCAGCCGTGTTCGTACGACCTGCCGATGGGGCAGGCGCTCGATCACCGCGAGTCCGGGGATCGCCGCGATCCGGGAGGCAGCCGTGTCTGACTGACACGCCTGCCGCACTCTGAATTCCAGAGGCCCGGATTCCGCAAAGGATCCGGGCCTTTTTGTTGGTCCTTTCACTTCGGGTGTGCCCCTGCACTCCGTCGTCGCACAACCTCACGGTGTACGCGGCGCGGGATGTGCGCGGCTGGGAAACCTGACCTCGTGCAGCGAGACGCCGCCTCCGACGGGAGGGCTCGCGTGGGGGCACAGCCGAAGTGGAAGTCTTCAATGTCGTGTTCGTCTAGCTGGCCAGGACGCGAGGTTTTCAACCTTGCAACGCGGGTTCGAGTCCCGCACACGACACCAGCCAAGTCGCGTGAGCGCTCACGCTCCGCGACAAAACCGGCCGCAACGATTGGGCGGCTCCGGAACCCGTCACCGGAACCTTTTTTGTATTTGCTTCGTTAACTCAGTGGTCAGAGTGCCCGCCTGTCCAGCGGGATGTCGCGGGTTCGACTCCCGCACGAGGCGCCAGTTTTTTCTCGACGTTGCCGAGTGGTCGAAGGCGCCGGGCTGCAAACCCGCAGACATACGTCCGCGCTGGTTCGAATCCAGCCGTCGAGTCCAGCAAGTCCGAAGTGCGCTTGGGGGTGGCCGTAGCTCAATGGCAGAGCCCTGGGTTGTGGGTCCGGTCACGTCGGTTCGATTCCGATCGGCCACCCCCAAGCGCATTCATCTGAATCGAGATGCCCGCGAAGGGAGGGCCCCGAAGTGCAATCACCGCATCAACACGTGCTGCAGCTCGACATCCAGGGCACGCCCCAGGCGTGGATCTCGATCGAGCATGCGGCCACGCACCACGCATCCGGCGCGGTGGCCTGGTTCGACGGCGCCGGTCCGTTGCGCACGTTGCGCGGCGGCTGGAACGTCGACGCCGGCCGGCAGTCGACGATCGAGGTCTACCCGATCATCGCGCTGCGCGGCACCGCGCGCGTGAACCTGTTCGACGTGCAGCCGGCCGTGGCGGCGCACAAGCTGTTCCGGCGCGACCGGCTGACTTGTGCGTACTGCGGTCTGCGCTTCCACGAGCGCGACCTGCAGTGCGAGCACGTCTTTCCGGAGAGCCGCGGCGGCGCGTGGAGCTGGATGAACCTCGTCACGGCGTGTGCGTCGTGCAACGGCCGCAAGGCGGCGCGCACGCCCGAGGAGGCACGCATGCCCTTGCTGTACCTGCCCTACGTGCCCAGCCGGTTCGAGGATTTCCTGCTGGCCGGCCGCAACATCCGGGCCGACGTGCACGAGTGGCTGGCGGCGCGGCTGCCGAAGGCGTCGCGGCTGAACTGACGCGCCCGCGTCGCGCAAGGGCGCCATGAAAAACGCCGGCCCACGAGCGATCGTGGGCCGGCGTTCTGCCTGGAACCGTGCGGAATCAGGACGGCAGGAAGTCGATCGGATACGTCGTCACCAGGACGTCGACGTCCTCGGCCGGGAAGGTCATCGAACGGAAGCGCGCGAGCAGCTTCTGTTCGAGCTCCGGATTCTTCAGCTCGCTCGACACCAGCTCGCAGGAGGTGACGCCGCCGCTCGGTGCGATGGTGAACCTGACGGTGACCTTGCCCTGCAGCGACGCATCCTCGCGCAGCGCCCGGTTGTAGATCGCGTACAGCGCGCCCTTGTTGCGCTCCAGCACGAGGCGCACTTCCTCGATCGAGCGCGAGGCCTTGCCGCTGCCGCTCTTGCTCAGCGTGCCGCCCGTCTTGCCGACGCCCGCACCCGTGCCATGTCCCCCGGTGCCGGTGATGGCGCCGCCGAGACCCGGCCCGCCGCCCCCGCCGCCGCCGGCCACGCCGGCCACCAGCGTCGTCGAACGTCCGGCCAGGCCGCCGCCGCC
>FTJN01000960.1_pt1 | contig 17078 bp, 18 predicted proteins | sample 1658361 | NCBI WGS metagenome assembly FTJN01 (sample SAMEA3914819, study PRJEB12502) | metagenome | biome: forest; material: soil | place: Canada | collected 2010-06-26 | depth 0.3 m | reverse complement strand
CTCCGGCCCTTCGGGCCACCTCCCCCAGAGGGGGAGGATCTAGCGCGCCAAAATGCTCCCCCCTGGGGAGCTGTCGCGAAGCGACTGAGGGGGTCTTCCCTTTTTCTCCCACCCCCTGTCGAAATCCCCCGACCTCGCGCGTCTCTGGGCGAGGGCGCCGCGTCGCGCGCCGATGGAGGATCCGATGAAGTACCTGCTGCTGATCTACACCCACGAGGCCCACTTCGCCCGGCCCGAGGTCCAGGCCGACACGCCGCGAATCCTCGCCGACCACCAGGCCCTGCAGGCGGGACTTCGGAGCCAGGGCGTGGCCTGGTCGTCGGGGCGCCTGGAGCCGACGGCCAGCGCCCGCACCCAGGTCCAGGCCGCCGACGGGCGCGTGACGCATGACGGACCGTTCGCCGAGACCAAGGAGCAACTGGGCGGCTACTACCTGGTCGAGGCGGCCGACATGGCCGGCGCCGAGGCCTGGGCCGCCAGGATCCCGCAGATCGAAGGCGGCAAGATCGAGATCCGGCCGATCATGCAGAGTTACGACTGAGGCCGGCCGCGAAAAACTTGCGGGCCAAGGTCGATTTCGGTCAGGCTGCCGCGTCTCTGACCTGGGACGGGCGGCGCGATCGTCGTTCCCGTCGCCAAGGAGGACGGACCCATGCAGTACATGCTGATGATCTATGAGGACGAGGCCGCGTTCGAGGGCGGCGAGGACGGCGCGGCCTGGCGAGACGTGGTGGCCGCCCATGAAGCCTTCTCCGGCGAACTGGTCGCGGCCGGGGTTATGCGCGGCGGCGCCGGGCTCAAGCCCGTGGCCACCGCCACCACGGTGCGCACCCGCGACGGGGCCAAGACCCTGCACGATGGGCCCTGGGCCGAGACCAAGGAACAGCTGGGCGGCTTCTACCAGATCGAGGCCGCCGACCTGGACGCCGCCCTGGCCTGGGCCCGCAAGGTGCCCCTGGCCCAGGATGGAAGCATCGAGGTCCGTCCGATCCTGGACATGTGAGCGGTGAGCCGGGGACTCCTCGACCAGGTGGCGCGGACCCATGGCGGGCGGGTGATCGCCGCGCTCGCCGCCAAGTTCCGCGACCTGGATCTGGCCGAGGAGGCCTTCGCCGATGCTTGCCTGAAGGCGGTCGAGGTCTGGCCCCAACTATCTGGACAAGGGGATGGCGAGCCCCGCGATCCGGCCGCCTGGCTCTATGCCATCGCCCAGCGCCGGGCGCTCGACAGGCTGCGGCGGCGCGGCGTGCGAACCCGGCTGGTCCCGGACCCGCCGCAGCCGCCCCCCAGTGCGGAGGACATGATGGTCGATGATGCGCGCCTGATCCCCGACGAGCGGCTGCGGCTGATCTTCGTCTGCTGTCACCCGGCGGTGGCCCCCGACGCCCGCGCGGCCCTGACCCTGCGCCTGGTCTGCGGCCTGTCGACCCAGGAGATCGCCAGGGCCTTCCTGGTCCCCGAGCCGACCCTGGCCCAGCGTCTGGTGCGCGCCAAGCGCAAGATCGCCCAGGCCGGCATCCCGTTCGAGGTTCCCGGTCCCGAGGCTTGGCCCGAGCGGATCGGGGCGGTGCTGTCGACCCTGGAGATCGCCTACGCCAAGGCCCACGAGGACGCCGCCGGGGCGGGCCAGCACGCCGGCTATGCCCGGGAGATGCTGGACCTGACCGCCGTGCTGGTCGAGCTGTTGCCCGATGAGCCCGAGTGCCTGGCGTTCGCCGCCCTGGTTCGCTACGCCGAGGCCCGCCGGCCGGCCCGGCTGGACGACGGCGGAGCGATGACGCCGCTGTCGGAGCAGGATCCGGCCCTGTGGCGGCGGCCGCTGATCGTCGAGGCCGAGCGCCTGTTGCGCGCCGCCGCCCGTCGTCGCCGGCCGGGGCCGCGCCAGCTGCAGGCGGCGATCCATGCGGCCTGGTGTTCGCGCGCCAGCCTGGCCGAGCCCGCGCCCTGGCCGACCGTCCTGGCCTTCTATGACGCCCTGCTGATCTGGCGCGACGACGCGGTGGTGCGGCTCAACCGCGCCGTGGCGGTGGCCGAGGTCGAGGGGCCGGCCCTGGCCCTGGCCGAGGTCGACTGGCTGGATTCGGCGAGCTTCCGCGACTTCGGTCCCTTCCACGCCGTCCGCGCCGACCTGCTGGCGCGGTTGGGACGTGGGGGCGAGGCCATCGCGGCCTATGATCGCGCCCTGGCCCTGGATCCCGCCCCGGCCGAGCGCCTGTGGCTGGAGCGGAGAAGGGGGCAGGCCGCGGCGCGGTGACAAGCGGAAGAGCGTGAGGATTGCGCCCCGCCCAAGTCCGGTTAACACTTCGACTCATGGATGGGACGTCAGAGACCCACGCGCCGTTTCGAGACGCTCGCTACGCGCCCCGGGCGCTGGAGGTCGAGCGGCGCGGCGACGTCCTGATCCTGACCAATCCCACCCCCTATTCCAACACCGTCCAGACCGTGATCGCCCCGCTGCTGCGGTGGTCGTCCCAGGCGCCGCGCCGGATCTGGCTGGCCGAGCGGAACGCCGAAGGCGGTTGGCGAACGGTCACCTATGCCCAGGCCGCCGATCAGGTCATGCAACTGGCGGGCGGGCTGTTGAGCCTGGGGCTGGAGCGCGGCAAGCCGCTGCTGATCCTGGCCCGCAACGGCATAGACCACGCCCTGATCTCCTACGCCGCCATGATGCTGGGCGCGCCGGTCGCGCCGGTCTCGCCGCAGTACGGGTTGAAGGGCGCGGACCTGAGCCGGCTGGCCTTCGCGGTCGAGCGGATCAAGCCGGCCATGGTCTATGTCGACGACGCCGAGGACTTCAGCGAGGCCCTGGCCGCGCCGTTCCTGGCCGGTCTGCCGGTGGTGGCCAGCCGCAATCCCCGCCCGGGCGACCAGCCGTTCGAAACCCTCCAGGCGTCCGGCGAGCACTCGGTGACGATGTGCCGGCCCGGCGACACCGCCAAGCTGCTGCTGACCTCCGGCTCGACCGGCCAGCCCAAGGCGGTGATCTGCACCCACGCCAACATCGCCCTGAACGCCGCCCAGATCGCCGCCTGCTATCACGCCCCCGACCCGCCGGTGCTGGTCAATTCCGCGCCCTGGAGCCACAGCCTGGGCGCCAACGCCATCCTGCACATGGTGCTGCACCGGGGCGGGACGCTCTACATCGACGGCGGCCAGCCGGTGGCGGGGCGCTTCGATGAGACCGTCCGTAATCTGCGCGAAGTAGCGACGACCTATCACAACATGGTCCCGGCCGGCTGGGGCCTGCTGGTCGGCGAGCTGGAGCGCGACGAGGCCCTGGCCGCCCGGTTCTTCGAGAAGGTGCGGGTGCTGCAATATGGCGGGGCCTCGATGGCCCAGTCGATCCTCGACCGGGTCCAGGCCGTGGCGCTGCGCACGATCGGCAGCCGGGTGACCTTCGCGGCCGGCTACGGCGCCACCGAGACCGGCCCGACCGCCTGCAACATCCACTGGCTCAACGCCCGCTCGGGCATGGTCGGCCTGCCCACGCCGGGCACCTCGGTCAAGCTGGTCCCCGCGCCGGGCGACGGCGCCAAGTACGAAATCCGCGTGAAGGGGCCGCAGGTCTCGCCGGGCTATCTGGACATGCCCGAGGCCTCGGCGGCCGCCTTCGACGAGGACGGCTTCTACCGTCTGGGCGACGCGGCGCGGCTGGCCGATCCGATCAACCCCTCGGCGGGCCTGGTGTTCGACGGCCGGCTGGTCGAGAACTTCAAGCTGGCCAGCGGCACGTTCGTGGCGGCCGGGGCCCTGCGGGTGGCGGCGATCTCGGCCATCGCAGGCGCCGTGTCGGACGCGGTGGTCTGCGGCGAAGGTCGCGAGGGGGTGGGGCTGATGCTGTTCCTCGACCCCAAGGCGGCCTTGCGGATCGGCGAGCCCGAGGCGGTGCGGGCGGCGATCCGCGCCGGGCTGGAGCGCCTGAACGGCCTGGCCAAGGGCGGCGGCAATGTGGTCCGGGCGCTTGTGCTCGATGGCGCGCCGGACGCGGCGTCCGGCGAGCTGACCGACAAGGGCTACATCAACCAGGCCCTGGCGCGGGAGCGGCGACCTGGGGAGCTGGCGCGGCTGTTCGCGGATGAGCCGGACGACGGGGTGATGGTGTTTACCTAGCGCCGGAGGCCCCCTCCGTCGGCTTCGCCGCCACCTCCCCCAGAGGGGGAGGATCTATGCCGCGCCAGATGCTCCCCCTCTGGGGGAGCTGTCGCGGAGCGACTGAGGGGGTCTTCCGGCGTCGAGTGAACGCACCACTCCCATGCAGATCAGCAACTGCCCAAAGTAGTACAGCCCCCACACCGCCAGCCCGGTCGCGAAATTGTCCGGCCACGGCCCGCCTCGCCCGAAGATCAGCAGGTCCGACACCACGAACATCAGCGCCCCGATCCCCACGCGGTAGCGCGGAAACCGGCTGAGCCAGGCGGTGGCCGCCATCAGGGCCAGGCCCAGGCTGTAGACCGCCACGCCCGGCGCGCCCGCTCGGTCGGTGGGCAGCAGGAAGGCGACGATCACCACCACCGGGATCAGCACGACGGCCAGGGCCAATTGGCCGCGGCTCGGCGTCGGGCGGCGATTGCGCAGGTAAAGGGCGATGGCCACCAGATGTCCGGCCAGGAAACCCAGAGCGCCGACCGTCAGCCCGGCCGCGCCCAGCAGCACGTCGCCCAGGGCGCCGAACGCCATCACCGCGACCAGCAGCCAGCCGTCCAGGCTCTTGGCGTTCAGCGCCGCGTAGAGCGCCAGCAGGGCGACCCCCGAGCCCTTCCAGGTCAGCTCGGCGGCCCGCGGCAGGCCAAGATGCCAGGCCGCGACATAGCTGACCCCGGCCAGGATCGAGGCGATCAGCACGGCCTTGGCCAGGCGGTTGGATTGAGACATTCGGTTTCCCCTTGGCCGGCCACTCTTCGGCGGCGCTTGCACGGGCCAGACTGCGACGAGCCGGGCCGCTGACGCAACCAGCGTTGGCGTCTCCCGCGAAATGTCGGAAGCTGATCCAAACGGTACGGAGAAGACCATGAACGGCGCCGACGCCCTGATCACCACCCTGGCCGACAACGGCGTCACCGCCTGCTTCGCCAATCCCGGCACCAGCGAGATGCAGTTCGTCGCGGCCCTGGACCGCGAGCCGCGCATGCGCTCGGTGCTGTGCCTGTTCGAAGGCGTGGCGACCGGGGCGGCCGACGGCTATGGCCGGATGACCGGGACGCCGGCCTGCACCCTGCTGCACCTGGGCCCCGGCTACGCCAACGGCGCGGCCAACCTGCATAACGCTCGCCGCGCCTTCACCCCGATCGTCAATGTCATCGGCGACCATGCCGTCGATCACCGCAAGTACGACGCGCCGCTGAATTCCGACATCGCCGCCCTGGCCGCGCCCAATTCGCTGTGGGTCAAGTCGGCCGACAGCGCCGACGTCGTGGGTCCGCTGGCCGCCGAAGCGGTGGCCGCCAGCTTCGGTGCGCCCGGCGGCAACGCCTGCTTGATCCTGCCAGCCGACAGCGCCTGGAACGAGACCAACACCGCCGGGCCGACCATCGCGCGACCGCGGCCTCGCGCCCCGGATCCGGCCTCGGTCGCCGCCGTGGCCAAGGCCCTGAAGGCCGCCGCCAAGCCCGTCCTGCTGCTGGGGAGCGGCGCCTGCGGCGAGGCGGCCATTGTCGCCGCCGGACGGATCGCGGCGACCGGCGTGCGCGTGCTGACCGACACCTTCACAGCCAGGCAAGCGCGGGGCGAGGGGCGGTTCCGGCCCGACAAGCTGCCCTATTTCGGCGAGCAGGCCCTGGCCGATCTGGAGGGCGTGGACCTGATGGTGCTGGTCGCCACGGCCGAGCCGGTGGCCTTCTTCGCCTATCCCGACCGGCCCAGCGTGCTGGCGCCGGACGGCTGCGCGACCCTTGAGCTCAGCGACCGGGGAACCGACGCGGCGGCCGCGTTGGAAGCGCTCGCCGAAGTGCTGGGCGCGCCAGCGACGGGGGCGATCGAGCCCTACGCCCCGGCCGCCGCCCCGGCCGGTAAGCTGGACGCCTGGGCCATCGGCGCGGCCATTGCTCGGCACATGCCGGCGGGCGGGATCATCTCCGACGACGCGGTGACCGCCGGCCTGCCGATCTTCACCCAGACTCGCAACGCCCGGGCCCATGACTGGCTGTCCCTGACGGGCGGGGCGATCGGCCAGGGCATCCCGCTGGCCATCGGCGCGGCCGTGGCCTGCCCCGGTCGCAAGGTCCTGAGCCTGAACGGCGACGGGGCGGGGATGTACACGGTCCAGGGCCTGTGGACGATCGCTCGCGAAAAGCTGGACGTGACCGTGGTGGTGTTCGCCAACCACGCCTATCGCATCCTGGGCATCGAGATGGGCCGCACGGGCGGCGGCGTCCCGGGACCGGCGGCGTCGCGGCTGCTGGACCTCTCCGATCCCCGCATCGACTGGGTGTCGGTGGCGGGCGGGCTGGGCGTGCCCGCCGAGCGGGTCGAGACGGCCGAGGACTTCGACGAGGCCATGAGCCGGGCGATGAAGCAGCCGGGGCCGCACTTCATTGAAGCGGCCATGCGGTAAGCGACGCCGCAGGACGCCCCCTCCGTCGGGCTTCGCCCGCCACCTCCCCCGTTTCACGGGTGAGGAGAGATCGCGCGGTCCTTTTCCTCACCCGCGAAGCGGGGGAGGTGGCGCGTCGCGAAGCGGCGTGACGGAGGGGGCGTCTCTGCGCTTCCGCCTCACCCCGGCAACCTCAACACCGCCCTCAGCCCCCCCATCGGCGACTTCTGCAAGGTCAACTCGCCCCCCAGCCCCCGCGCCATGTCGCGGGCGATGGCCAGGCCCAGCCCCACGCCCTTTTCGTTCTGGTTGCGGGACTCATCCAGGCGATTGAACGGCTTGAACGCCTCCTCGTGGCGGTCCTCGGGAATGCCGGGGCCGTCGTCGTCGACGAAGATCCACACCCCGCCGGCGGGCGCGGCCATGGACGAGACCCGCACGGTCTCGCCATGGGCGGCGGCGTTGTCGATCAGGTTGGTCAGGGCCCGCTTGAAGGCGTTGGGCCGCAGGATGGCGGTCAGGTCGTCGCCGATCGAGACCTCGATCCGGGCCCCGGCCCGGGCGGCGCCGTCGCAGACCCCCTCGATCAGCGGCCGCAGCATCACCTGACGCGGCTCCTCGCCGCCCTCGCCGCGCGCGAACGACAGATATTCGTCGATCATGTGCTCCATTTCGGAGAGGTCGCGCTGCATGGCCTCCAGCCGCGGACTGGGTTCGGCCATGGCCATTTCCAGCTTCAGCCGGGTGAGCGGCGTGCGCAGGTCGTGGCTGACGCTGGCCAGCAGGGCGGTGCGCTGCTCGATATGGCGCTGGATGCGGGCCTTCATGGCCAGGAAGGCCTGGGCGGCCTTGCGCACCTCGCGCGCGCCGTGCGGCTTGAAGGCGGCCTGGTCGATCCCGCGCCCGAAGGCGTCGGCCGCGTCGGCCAGGCGCTCGATGGCCCGCACCTGATTGCGGATGAACAGGATCGCCACCCCGGTCAGCAGCAGGGTGGCCCCGACGATCCACAGGATGAAGATATGGCCCTGGGTGGCGAAGGCCCGGTCGCGGGGGGCGATGATTCGCAGGACCCCCTCATTGACCTTCACCCGGATGTCGACATGGGCCGGATAGTGGTCGCCGCTGGCGTCGAACCAGAACGGCGCGTCGAGGCGATCTGACAGGGCGTGGTCCAGCGAGCGGTCCACCACCCGGAACAGCGAGTTGCGCTTGGCGGCGGGCAGCGACTTGCCCTTTTGCAGGGCGATCGACAGGTCCATCGAGTCCTGGGCGCGCTCGGCCAGCTTGTCGAGCGCCTCGGGCGAGGGATCGTCCTGGTAGCTCTCGACCGCCCAGGCCACGTCGCCGGCCAGGCCCTCGGACAGGCGGCTGGTCACGGTGTCCCAGTGCGCGTCGAAGAACGCCCAGGTGACGGCGATCTGCATCACGGCCACGGGCAGGACGATGATCAGCAGGGATCGGCCGAACAGCGAGGTGGGGAGCCAGCGCTTGATCGGACGGGGAATGTGGAGGCGCGTGCGGAAGCGCATCATGGGTGGGAAGGCCCCCTCCGGCCCTCCGGGCCACCTCCCCTAGAGGGGGAGGATCTAGGCGAGCGGATGCTCCCCCTCTGGGGGAGCTGTCGCGAAGCGACTGAGGGGGTCCTCACGGCAAGAACCATCAATCCGGCGCCAACCGATACCCCACGCCCCGCACGGTCTGCAGGTAGCGCGGGTTCTTCGGGTCGGGCTCGATCTTGCGGCGCAGGCGGGTGACCTGGACGTCGACGGCCCGGCCGGTGGCGTCGACGGTGTCGCGGGCCAGCTCCAGGCGGTCGACGGGTTCGTGGGCGACCTTGGCCAGGCGGCGCAGCAGGGCGACCTCGGCCTCGGTCAGGCGGATGGGTTCGCCGTCGCGGGTCAGCTCGCCCCGCTCGGGCTCGAAGGCGCAGATCCCCAGGCTGAGCGTGCGCGGGCCTGACGGCTTGGGCGCGGCGCGGCGCAGGATCGATTCGATGCGCAGCAACAGTTCTCGGGGTTCGAACGGCTTGGCCAGGTAGTCGTCGGCGCCGTGGGTCAGGCCCTCGATGCGGTCGCCGGTCTGGTCGCGGGCGGTCAGCATCAGGATCGGCGTCTTGCCCGCCTCGCCGCCCCGGGCCCGCAGCCGCTTGGTGAACGAAAAGCCGTCCTCGCCGGGCATCATCACGTCCAGCACCAGCAGGTCGAAGTCCATGGCGGTGGTCAGCCGGTCGGCATGGGCCGCGTCGGCGGCGGCGCTGACCCGGAAGCCCTGGCGGCTGAGGAATTCCTTGAGCAGGGCGCGGATGCGGTCGTCGTCATCGACCACCAGCAGGTGGCGTTCGCCGCGTTCTTCGGGGCTCATAGGCCGTCCCGTCGGTTGAGGCCGACGCCCTGACGGGGGCCCGCCAAGGCCGCCAGGATGCGACGGGTTCCAGGCACGCCGTCCAGGCCGCCGGTGCGATAGGCCTTGCCCAGCAGACCGCGCAGCCGTTCGGATACCCGGGTCTCGAAGGCCATGCCCTCGGCGGTCAGCTCGGCCGGGCGTCGCCGGGCGTCCAGGTCGCCGGCCGCCTTCTGGGCCAGGTTCAGGCGCTGCAGGTCCGACAGGGTCTTGCTGGCCGCCTGCTTGGAAAGACTGGTGAGTTTCGACAGGTCCTGCACCCCGATGCCGGGCCGGCGGCGCAGCAGGAAGGCGGCGCGCCAGTGCGAGCGGCCCAGGCCCGGGCCCTCGCTCTCCAGGGCCGCGTCGACCGCCGCCCACAGGGCCGCCTCGGCCAGCAGCAGCAGCTCCAGGCCGCTGTCCAGCTGGTCTTCGCCCAGGATCAGGCGAGGGTCGGTCGAGCCTCCCGAAAGGCTCCCCGACGAGCCAGGTGACAGCGGCGCGGCCATCAGCGTGCGTCCATTTTATTTGACCTTGCGCGGCTCGGAGCGTCTAAGAACCGGGTTCCAAATAAGGAGGTCTTTGGCCGATGTCTCTCGTTCCCTTCGACGATCGCGATGGTTGGATCTGGCTGGACGGCCAGTTCGTTGCCTGGCGGGACGCGAAGGTGCACGTATTGACCCACGGCCTTCACTACGCCTCGTCGGTGTTCGAGGGCGAGCGGATGTACGGCGGCGAGATCTTCAAGCTGACCGAGCATACCGAGCGCCTGTTCAAATCGGCTGAAATCCTCGATTTCAAGATCCCCTACACGGTGGAGCAGATCGATGAGGCGTGCAAGCAGACCGCCGCCAAGAACGGCCTGAGCGATTGTTATGTGCGCCCGATCGCCTGGCGGGGCAGCGAAATGATCGGCGTTTCGGCGCAGCAGACCAAGATCCACGTGGCCATCGCCGTGTGGGACTGGCCCAGCTATTTCGATCCGGCGACCAAGGCCAAGGGCATCCGCCTGACCTGGGCCAAATATGATCGCCCGGCCCCGAACACCATCCCGACCGCCGCCAAGGCCGCCGGCCTCTACATGATCTGCACCATCTCCAAGCACGCCGCGGAGAAGGACGGTTATGCCGACGCCATGATGGTCGACTATCGCGGCTATATCGCCGAGGCGACCGGGGCCAACGTGTTCTTCGTCAAGGACGGCGTGCTGCACACCCCGACCCCCGACTGCATCCTCAACGGCATCACCCGCCAGACGGTGATCGCGATCGCCAAGGACCGGGGAATCGAGGTGATCGAGCGCCACATCGAGAAGGCCGAGCTGTCGACCTTCACCGAGTGCTTCATCGTCGGCACCGCCGCCGAGGTCACCCCGGTGTCGGAGATCGGCGAGTTCCGCTTCACCCCGGCGGCCCTGTCGCTGTCGCTGATGGACGAATATGCGCGCCTGGTGCGCCGGGAGCTGGTGGACGCGTAAGCGTTTCGGTTTTCACTGAGTTTGAGGATCCCGGAGCGGCTCGGCCGCTCCGGGATTTTTTGTGTCGGGAATCAAGAAACCCTCTCCCCTCTGGGAGAGGGTTCAAGTAGGTCGGCGAGGACTCGTGTGGCAAAAACTGCTCGGCAAAAGATCTCTAAACATAGTAAACGGTGCTTTTATTAACCATCTATACTATTAATTACTGAGCACATTCGATTTCCGCACACGACTTGCACCGCGTCCGACCTCGATCGTCGGAGGAAGTTTCAAGTCATGAGCATCAACAGCGCCATGCAGGCCGGGGTTTCCGGGCTGCTCGCCAATTCCTCGGCCCTGGCCGCGATCTCCGACAACATCGCCAACGTCAACACCGTCGGCTACAAGCGCAGCGGCGCGAACTTCTCGTCGATGGTCACGTCCAGCAAGACCGGGCTCTACAGCGCCGGCGGGGTCTCGTCCAAGACCCACCAGTTCATCAGCCAGCAGGGCCTGAGCCAGGCCACCAGCTCGAGCCTGGACCTGTCGATCTCCGGCTCCGGCTTCTTCGTCGGTACGACCAAGCCTGAAGGCCTTACGCCCACCGACACCCGCTCGTTCACCCGCGCCGGGTCGTTCCAGCTCGACAACCTCGGCTACCTGAAGAACGACGCGGGGCTCTACCTGCAAGGCTGGCTGGCCGATCCGGTGACCGGCATGATCACCACCGATCCGTCGGATCTTTCGCGGCTGTCCTCGATCAATGTCGGCACGGTCGGCGGAACCGCCGAGAAGACCACCCGGGCCGGGATCAACGCCAACCTCCGCTCCGAGCAGGCGGTGTCGGCGGCGGCCAACGCCAAGGTCACCAAGACCGCGGCCCCCGAAACCCCCTCGGGCACGGCCGACTACACCGTGGCCTACAGTCCGACCGGCGTCGGCAACCAGTACGCGGTGGCCGTCAGCCGCAACGGCGTCGCCATCTCCTCGGGCGTGGCCTCGTACGATCCCACCACCGGCGCCCTGGTCGGCTATGTGCCGACCGGGTCGAGCACGGCCGTCACGTCGTTGACCACCGGCGGCCAGACCGTCGCCCTGTCCGACCTGGGCCTGACCACCAAGGCCGACGCCGTGGCCAACGGGGCCTATGATCCGGCCACCAACTCGATGTCGGACTACGCCCTGGACCCGACCAAGGGCGTCAAGCCGGACTTCGAGATCCAGGTGCCGGTCTCCGACTCCAAGGGCGGCCAGCGCACCGTCACCCTGTCGCTGATCAAGGGGCCCGGTCCCAACGAATGGTACGCCGAACTGCGCGCCAAGCCCGGCGACCTGGACAACAACGTCAACGGCCTGATCAGCTCGGGAAAGCTCACCTTCACCAATGACGGCAAGCTGGCCAGCACCGGCGGACTGTTCGGAACCAGCAACCCGACCTCGATCAGCATCGGCGCGTCCGACCCGCTGGCGACCGGCACGGGGCCGCGCTGGGCCGACGGCCTGGGCATCGACAGCCAGAACATCCAGATCGACCTGGCCAACGCGGCCGGCGGCCTGACCCAATATAACAGCCAGTCGGTGGTTCAGTCGGTCAGCACCAACGGCACGGCGTTCGGCAACCTGACCAATATCGAGGTCGACGATCAGGGCTACGTCTCGGCGATCTTCGACAACGGCGTCACCCGACGCATCGCCCAGGTGGCCATCGCCACCTTCGCCAATCCGGACGGGCTGAAGGCCGTGAACGGCAACGCCTATCGGGTGACCAACGAAAGCGGCGGGTTCAGCCTCAAGGCCCCAGGCGACGGCGGCGCCGGCTCGATCGCGCCCTCGACGCTGGAGGCCTCGACGGTGGACCTCTCGACCGAGTTCACCGGCCTGATCACCACGCAGCGGGCCTATTCGGCCTGTTCGAAGATCATCACGACGGCCGATGACATGCTGCAAGAACTGCTGAGCATCATTCGGTAGGGGGCGGGGCGCTGCGCCCCTTTTCTCGTCGGGTCGGCCGTGTTGTCGGCCGCCCCGATGGACTATGCGCCCTGGCTAACCTTGACGCTGCCGTACTCCAGAGCATCTTCCAGCGCCCGCCCGCCGAACCTGTTGAAGGCGTCGAGGGCGGAGAGCGCGGCGTCGAAAACCGATGTCCTGCGAGATTTCAGCTGTCCATCCCGGGTGAGATGGAACGATACTTTCAGCTTGGCCAATGCCGCGCGTACGAAATCGTCCGGCAGTTCTTCGTCGAGCCCGGCCCGATCGCGGCGGGCTACCATGTCGTCAAATCGCGAGACCCAATCTACGATGGAAGCCCATTCCTGGCGTGATGAGGCGGTCCGGGAAGCAAGACCCGGATCATCACGCGTCACGGACATGAGTTCCCATAGCTTCATGTGGCGTCCCCCGGCCGCGAGCATAGCCATGTTGGACGGGAACGGGGAGGGCTCCTCGCCCCTACCCCGCCACCTTCGCCTCGAGCTCGGCCAACCGCGCCCGGGTGGACGCCAGATCGGCCCCGAACCGCGCGGGGTCAGCCGCCGCCAGCCGCGCCGCCACGTCGTAGCTTTCGCGATACAGGTCCAGGGCTCGCATCCGGTGGCCGCGGTCCTCGCGCAGGTCGGCCAGGCGTTCCAGCGAGATCGACAGGGCCCGCTTGGCGCCCGGATCGGCGGCCTCGCGACCGCCGTGCGAGCGGCGCAGGGCCAGGGCTTCCTCGAAGGCCGACAGGGCCTCGTTCAGGCGGCCTTCCATCTCGGCCACGTCGCCGACGCCGGACAGGGCGCCGGCCAGCAAATCGTCCGCCGCGAAGTCGTCGGGCTTGGCGGCGCGGACGGCACGGGCGTAGCTGACGGCTTCCTCATAGGCCTCGGCGGCCTCGTCCAGGCGTCCCTGGCCGCGGGCGAAGTCGCCCAAGTCGCGGCGGGCCTGGGCTTTCTCGCGATCGTCCCCGGCCATGCGAAGCATGCGGCTCAGGACTTGGGCGGCTTCGGACCAGGCCTCGTGACGGCTCAAGGCCACCAGTCGGGCGCGCAGCTCCGCAAAGGTTTCGGTGGGCGCCGCGACGACGGGCGCCGCGACGACAAGGGGTGCGATGGCGACGGGCTCGGCGACCATGATCGCGGGCGCGGAGACCTCGGGCGACGCGGGTTCCGGCGCCCGCACGAAGGCGACCTCCGGCTCAGGCGCGACCTCGACCGCCACGACCGGCGCGGCGACGAGGTCCCCGCCCAGGTCCGTCGGAGCCGGCTTGCGCCGAGACTTGGGCTTGGGTCGCGGGGTCAGGGCGGCGACGAGCAGCAGAGCCCCCGTAATCGCCGCCGCCCAGCCCACGAACGGGCGGTGCGGCTCAAACGGGCCGAGATCGAGATGTTGCGCCCAGTCCCCCAGGACGCCCCAACCCGCGATAACGTACCCCGATGTCGCCAGGATCACCCCGAGGATGATCCCTACGAGCCGAGCCATCATGTCGCCCCCTTCATGACCGCGTTCGTAAGGAGCGGCACGTCACGGCAACACCGGTTCCACGTCGAGCCATGACAACCGCCAGGGGAAGACGCCGACGCCAGCGCCGCGCGAACGGGCGCCTCGCCGGCCCGGCGCCTCTAAATCAGCCAGCTCAGCGGCCGGGGATAGGCCTCGCCGCGCAGCAGATAGACCAGGCCCATGATCGTGCGGACCGCGAACCAGACGCCGACCGCTCCCATGATCGTGCCGCCGGCGATCATCATCGGGATGCCGATCAGCACCACCAGCAGGGCCAGCCCGACCAGGAACAGGGCCAGGCCGATCAGGAACCACCAGATCGACAGCCAGAAGCTACGGATGGCGAAGGTGTAGTGGCTGGCGTTGATCGGCCCGGCGTCCTGGCGATAGACATAGGCGACGATCAGCCCGACCAGGAAGGTCAGGCCGTTGGTGAAGCCCAGCAGGTAGAGGGCGTAGACCACGATCGGCAGGATCTTGTCCTCTTCCGCGCGGCCAGGACCTTGGGCGGGCGTTTGAGCGGCGTCGGTCATGGTCAGATCATCCAGTTGCGGGGCGTGGGATAGGCCTGGGCCTTCAACAGCCAGGACAGGCCAAGGATGCATCGCACGGCGGCCCAGACCCAGACGGCCGGCAGGATCACGAAGCCGACGCCCACCGGGGTCAGCACGACGCCGATCACGCTGAACAGCACCCACAGCCAGAAGGTGCGGATCTGGAAGATGTAGTGGCTTTGCAGCCATTCGGGCGCGGCGGCCTTGCTGACATAGGCCAGGATCACCCCGACCACGCTGGTCAGGCCGGCCGAGATCAACCCGCCGAAATAGAGGGCGTAGACGACCAGCGGCAGGGTCTTGTCGTCCTGCAGGGCCGGCGGGACGGCGGGGTCGGTCTGGGTCATGGACCGATGGTCGTCGAAGACGGCGGGGGATGCAAATGAAGGTGCTGTTAGGTTGGGGCGCGCCGCCTCAGGCGGCGTCGACGATGGCCTGCAGTGTTCGCTTCAGCCATGCCGCCATCCGCCTGTGCTCGTCGGGCGCCAGGGGGGTGAGGTTGAGTTGCCGGGCGTAGGTGGTGAAGCCCGTCGAGACCATGATGATCTCGGTGGCGCGCGCTCGGGCGTCGGGCGCGCCGATCCACTGGGCCAGCGGCGCGATGGCGTGGGTGTCTATGACCCGGGCGGTGATCGTCCTGGCGTCGGCGTCGCCCATGGACAGGGCGATCATGTCCAGCAGGCTGAAGTCGGCGGCGCGCTCGGTCAGCAGTTCGCCGAGGCGCTCACCGGCCCGCGCGCGGTCCACGCCGAAGACGTCCTCGCCGACGGTCATCAGGTCGATCAGAGCGGCTTCGAACAGGCCGGCCTTGGAGCCGTAATAGCGCAGCAGCAGGGTGGAACTGACCTCGGCCACCGCCGCGATGTCGCGGATGCCGGTCTGGGAATAGCCCAGCTCGCAAAAGACCTTCTGCGCCGCCGCCAGGATCCTGGTCTTGCTGGCCTGGGCGTTCCGGCGTTTGGGCGCGCGCGCGTCTTCCATGCCTGCCGATACCCTCCCGTTTGACAGTCGCACAAGTCGGCGATTAAGTTATCAACGGATAACATATAGACGGGAGGGTGGATTCCATGACGGCTTCGACACGCAAGGCGGCGACCTATGTGCTGGTGCACGGCGGCGGCCATGGCGGCTGGTGCTACCAGAAGGTGGCGCGACGCCTGCGGACGATGGGCCATGAGGTCCACACCCCGACCATGACGGGCCTGGGCGAGCGCGCCCACCTGATGGCGCCGGGCATCGACCTGGACCTGCAGATCGAGGACATCGTCGCGCTGTTGCGGTTCGAGGGCCTGCGGGAGGTGATCCTGGTGGGTCACAGTTATGGCGGCATGGTGATCACCGGCGTCGCCGACCGCGCCGCCGACCGCGTGGGGCACGTGGTCTATCTGGACGCGGCCAATCCCGAGGACGGCCAGTCGCTGGAAGACGTGGCCGGTCCGATGATGTCGATGGCCCGTCAGGCCGGCCGTACGGTTGACGGTATCGAGCTGGTGCTATGGCCGTTCCCCGGCGCCGGCCAGTTCTACGGCGTGACCGATCCGGACGACCTGGCCTGGATGGATGACAAGCTGACGCCCCATCCCTGGAAATGCTTCGAGCAGAAGCTGCGCTTGACCGGCGCGGGCGCGAAGATCCCGCAGTCGCACATCGTCTGCACCTCGACCCTGCCCGGGCGGGACGTCGAAACCCTGAAAGCGCGCGCCGAGGGCCGGTTCTGGGAGATCGACACCGGCCACGACCTGATGATCACCGAGCCGGAGAAGGTGGCGGAGCTGCTGGACCGGGTGGCGAGGGTTTAGGGTCTGATTTTCACAGGGAAGCGCCGCCCTCTTCTCCGCTCATCCCGGCGAATGCCGGGACCCAGATGGAATGGCTTTGAGGCTGACGCCAAGAGCTCCGCGCCCTTCCAATCACCCATACCGCCAAGGGATCTGGGTCCCGGCATTCGCCGGGATGAGCGGGATTAAAAGCGAGATTTAAAACCGAGGACCGCAGCCCTAGGCGCTCGGCAGCAGGTCATCCGGCAGCGCGTGCGGGTCCAGCCCCTCGCCGCGGCCCAGCCAGGGCAGGACGGCGAACAGCAGGATCAGCGGGAAGGCCATGCGGGCGGCGATGGCGACGGCGACGCCCGTCATGCCGGGGGTGAAGGCCAGCAGCAGCATCACCACCGTGCCGAAACCCAGCAGGCCCATCACCCAGGTCAGCCCCTCGCGCGCGGCCATCACCCCGGCCAGCTCGAACTTGGCGTGCGGCGCGAGATCGGCGGCCACGGCCGCCACCGCGCGGGCCAGCAGCGAGAAGCTGGCCAGCCGGTCCTCGAACCGGCCGGGCCCGGCATAGCTCTGGGCGGTCAGGATGGTCTTGCGGCGGCCGAAGACCAGGGTCAGCACCCGGCGTCGTCCACCCTCGCGGGGCCTCGCCAGGCGAAAGGCGGTCAGGGTGGAAAGCGGGAAGCGCTGTTCGCGCGGACCTCGGCGTTCGACCAGTTCCGCGCCCTCCAGCGTCCAGACCGTTTCCGGTTGGAAGGGAGCCAGGCGGGCGCTGTGTCGGAGTTCCGTCACCCCCGGACGGCGGTGATTTCCACCCCGGCCGCGGCGGCGTGGGGGGCGAGGGCCAGGGGCTTTTCGACCCGCACCCGGGCGCGGGTCACGCGGCTGTCGTCGAAACAGGCCTGGGCCAGGCG
>FTJN01001529.1_pt1 | contig 17129 bp, 16 predicted proteins | sample 1658361 | NCBI WGS metagenome assembly FTJN01 (sample SAMEA3914819, study PRJEB12502) | metagenome | biome: forest; material: soil | place: Canada | collected 2010-06-26 | depth 0.3 m | reverse complement strand
CAGCGCCGGGGCCGGGCCGGCCGCACCGAGCCGGGGGTCTGCTACCGCCTGTGGGACGAGCCGGAGACCCGCGCCCTGCCGGCCTTCGCCCGCCCGGAAATCCTGGAAGCCGACCTGTCGAACCTGGCCCTGAACCTGGCCCGCTGGGGGGCGCGTGACGCCGCCGACCTGGCCTTCCTCGACAAGCCGCCGGCGGCCGCGTTCAACGAGGCGCGGATCCTGCTCAATCGTCTTCAGGCCCTGGACGGGCAGGGCGGCCTGACCACGCATGGCCGAGCCCTGGCCGACATGCCGCTGGCCCCGCGCCTGGCCCACATGGTGGTGCGCGCCGCCGCCTCGGGCCAGGCCGAACGGGGCGCCAAGATCGCCGCCGTGCTCAGCGAGCAGGGCCTGGGCGGCCGCGACGTCGACTTGCGCCACCGGCTGGAGAGCTTCGACCGCGACCGCTCGCCGAGGGCGAAGGACGCCCGGACCTTGTCGGAACGCTGGGCGCGCAGCGCTGGTCGTTCGACCGGAGCCACGCCGCTGGACGACGCCCTGCTGCTGGCCGAGGCCTATCCGGAACGGGTGGCCAAGGCGCGGGGCAAGCCCGGCGAATACCAGTTGGCCGGCGGGCGCGGGGTCTATCTGGAGCCCACCGACGCCCTGGCCCGCGAGACCTGGCTGGCGGTCGGCGAGCTGGGCGGCGGCGAGGCCCGCGACCGCATCCTGCTGGCCGCGCCGCTGGACGAGGTCGCCCTGCGCGAGGCCTTCGCCGATCGCCTGGTCGCCGAGGATCGCCTGGAGCCCGACGCCAAGGGCAAGGTCCGCGCTCGCCGCCTTTTGCGCCTGGGCAAGCTGGTGGTCGAGGAACGGTTGCTGGACAAGGTCGATCCGGGCCTTGTGGCCAAGGCCCTGCTGGGCCAGGTGGAGCGCGAGGGCCTGTCGGCCGTGTCGCTGGGGGAGGGCGCGCAAGCCCTGCGCCGCCGCGTGGCCTTCCTGCGCCAACGCGACGCCGAGACCTGGCCGGACCTGTCGGACGCGGGCCTGCTGGAGCGCCTGCCCGAATGGCTGGAGCCCCTGCTGACCGGGCGCTCGGCCCTGAGTCAGCTGGGCGACGGAGCCCTGAGCGATGCGATCCGCGCGCTGGTCCCGTGGGACCTGCACCGCCGCCTCGACGCAGAGGCCCCGACCCGGTTCACGGCCCCGACCGGCTCCAGCTTCGCCATCGACTACGGCGCCGACGGCGGACCTCGGATCGATGTGCGGGTGCAGGAGTTGTTCGGCCTGACGGTGCACCCGACGGTCGGGGGCGCGCCGCTGGTGCTGGCCTTGCTGTCGCCGGGGCACAAGCCGATCCAGATCACGCGGGACCTGCCGGGGTTCTGGAAGGGGTCCTGGCGCGAGGTGAAGTCGGAGATGAAGGGGCGCTATCCGAGACATGTGTGGCCGGATGATCCGGCGGGGGCCGCGCCGACGACTAGGGCGAAGCCTCGGGGGACCTAAAGCCTCCCCCTGTGGGGGAGGCGATCGCGCAGCGATCGGTGGGGGGAGTTTTAGGGTCGTTGATCGTGGATCTGGCCATCGGCCTATCACTCCCCCCTCCGTCGGCTTCGCCGACACCTCCCCCACAGGGGGAGGCTTTTCAGGCACACGGCTTCGCCGCCTCACGCGGAAACCCGCTGAGCGATTGGGAAGGGTGCGAAGCGCCCGGGCCTCGCCCGGATGATTTGCAGTTTGAATACCGTTTCGACGAAGACGAGCGCTCCGCGTGGCCATTTTCCAGAAGCCTTCGGATCGCGGATTTTTAACCCGCTCCGATGGAGGCCCCCGACGGGCGGAGTGTTGGCACACCCCGGACCGCATGAGCGATTTCAGCCCACGCCTGCCGCGTCCGCCGATCCTTCACCGCCTGGGTTTCGTCCCATGTTTCAGGGAAACCTGCCCAGGACCGTCGCGAAGGCGTCACTGAAGACCACCGATAAACGCTTCCCGCTCGACCACCCCCGAAAGCCGCATCGGTCGCCGTACGTGCGCCCTTCCGTGCCTTCAGGTGAGAACAGGATACGGCACGCCGGAAGAGTGGGGATAAGTTCGGTCGAGAAAATTTAGGGCGTTGAAAACGTTGAACTCGATTCGCTATCCGCTGAGGATCGACGCCTGCTGATGGGGACACACGCATGCGTGTGTCCCCAAACCGCGCAAGGCGAGCCTCCTAAAGCGGCGCGCAGACCGCTTCCAGCCAGGCCCGGATCTCAGGCTCCACCCGAGGCCCGATCTCGGCCACCACACGCGCGTGGTAGGCGTCGAACTGGGCGATCTCCTCGGCCGAGAGCAGGCTCTTGTCCACCAGTCGCCGATCGATCGGGGCCAACGTAAGCGCCTGGAAGCGGTGCATCGGGCGGTCGCCCGTGGCGATGGCCTCGGCGGGCATGACCACTTCGAGGTTCTCGATGCGGATGCCGTATTCGCCGTCCTTGTAGTAGCCCGGCTCGTTGGAAACGATCATCCCCGGCTGCAAGGCGATGGTGTTGGGCGCCTTGCTGATCCGGTGCGGACCTTCGTGGACACCCAGATAGACCCCGACACCGTGGCCGGTGCCGTGGTCGTAGTCCAGGCCGTGGCTCCACAGGGCGGCGCGGGCGAAGGCGTCGATGGCCGAGCCGGTGGTGCCGGCCGGGAAGCGCAGGCGGGCGATGGCCAGGTGGCCCTTCAGGACCAGGGTGTTGCGGGTGACCATCTCGGCGCTCGGCTCGCCGATGGCGACCGTGCGGGTGACGTCGGTGGTGCCGTCCAGATATTGGCCGCCGCTGTCGACCAGCAGCAGAGAGCCCCTCGCGGCGCGCTCATTGCTGCGCTCGGTCGGACGGTAGTGGGGCAGGGCGCCGTGCCCGTTGGCGGCGCCGATGGTGTCGAAGCTGAGGTCCTTGAGCACGCCGGTCGCCTCGCGGAAGCTTTCCAGCTTGGCCACGGCCTCCTTCTCGTCCGGCGGATTGACCTGCCCCTCGGTGGCCAGCCAATGGAGAAAGCGGGTCAGGGCCGCGCCGTCGCGCTTGTGGGCCTCGACCGTGCCGGCGATCTCGACGGCGTTCTTGCAGGCGCGTGGCAGGGTGCAGGGGTCCATGGCCCGGACCACCGAAGCGCCGGCGCCGGCCAGGGTGTCGAAGTACCAGGCCGAGGACTGGGCCGGATCGACCAGCACGGCTTGGCCTGAAAGCTCGGCCAAGGCGGCGTCGAGCGCCTCGGGTGCCTCAAGCGACACCTGGTTGCCTAGCCATGCCGGCAGGTCGCCCGTGACCTTGGCCGGATCAAGGAACAGCCGCGCCGTTCCGTCGGCCCGCAGGATGGCCTGCGACAGCGGCAGGGGCGAGCGGATGACGTCGCCGCCGCGGATGTTGAACAGCCAGGCGATCGAGGCCGGGGCGGTGATCACCGCCGCATCGGCGCCAAAGGCCGCGACGGCCGAGCCGACACGGGCGCGCTTGGAGGCGGACTCCTCGCCGGCATATTGCACGGGTTGCGGCACGACGGGCGCGGCGGGCTGGGCGGGACGCTCGGCGCCCCAGGCCTCGTCGATGGGGTTGATGGCGACGGGCTTCAACGCCGCGCCGGCCTTGGCGGCGGCGGCCTTCAGACCGTCCAGCGCTTGCGGGCTGTGCAGGCGGGCGTCGTAGCCGATCACCGCGCCCCTGGAGGCGGTCTCCAGATAGGCCGGCACGCCGCCCTCGACGAGGTCGCGGATCTCGAACACGCCTTGGTCGACCTGGTCGCGAACCTGAAGGGTGTAACGGCCGTCGACGAACACGGCGGCACGGTCCTTGAGGATCACGCCCGCGCCCGCCGAGCCGGTGAAGCCGCTGGCCCAGGCCAGGCGGTCATTGGCCGGCGGCAGGTACTCGTTCTGGTGCTCGTCCTCGTGCGGCACGAGGAAGCCGTCCAGGCCCTGACGCGCCATGGCGGCGCGGATCAGGGGAACGTGGCGGGGGCCGAAGCCGGGATCGGTGGATTCATCGAAGGTCTGGCGCATGGCCTCCGATGTAGTCCGACCCCGCTTCGGTGGAAAGAGGGGCTTAGTTCACCGGCTGGGTCGGCGGAGCCTGGACATTGGGATCGGCCGAGGGGGCCAGGGTGTCGTCGCGCGAGGCGGCGGCCCGGTCGGCGGCGTCGTGGGCGGCCTGCGAGGCGTTGGCGGCGGTGATCTCGGTCGAGCGACGGGCGGCGTCGGCGGCCGAGGTGGCGTCGCGGGCGGCCTGCTGGGCGACGATCGTGGCCTGGGCGGCCCCGGTCTGGGCGCCTTCGACCGTTCCTAGGGCGCGGCCCTGCTCCTGGGCCTGGGCGATCTGGTCCTGGCTGGGCGTGCGCGCGCCGACTGTCAGCATGAAGGCCACGGCGACCATGGCCACGATGGCCACGGCCCCGGCCACGAACCACCCGGTCGCCCCGCCCTCGCGGCGAACGACGACTTCACGCGGCGGCAGCGGGGCGTTGGGGTCGATATAGGTCATGACGTTGCTCCTGGAGCGAGTGTGTTCGCTCGGAGAAACGTGGTGGAGGGGAGAGGCGTTCCGTCTAAGGCCGCTGCAGCACCAGCGCCGCCCAGGCGTCGCGGTGGATGCGGTTGACGACCTTGAAGCCGCGCGAAATGTAGGCGGCCTTGACCATCCGCTCCTGGGTGCGCAGCAGGCCCGACAGGATCACCGTGCCGCCGGGCACCAGGGCGGTCTTGATGTCCTGGGCCAGGCTGATCAGCGGGCGGGCCAGGATGTTGGCGAACACCAGATCGTAGGGCGCGTTGTCGGCCACCAGGCGGTTGGACAGGCCCGAAGCGTGGACGAACCGGGCGTTGGCGCGGTTGACCTTGGCGTTCTCCTTGGAGATCCGCACGCTGGGTCGGTCGATGTCGGTGCCGACGGCGATCTTCGAGCCGGTGCGGGCGGCGGCGATGGCCAAGAGCCCCGTGCCTGCGCCGACGTCGAGCACCTTGTTGAACTTGCGGGCCTTGATCAGCTTGTCATAGGCCTGCAGGCAGCCGACGGTCGTGCCGTGGTGGCCGGTGCCGAAGGCCGCGCCGGCCTCGATGCGCAGGTTGACGGTGCTGGCCGGCAGGCGGCCGCGATCGTGCATGCCGTAGACGAAGAACCGACCGGCGCGCACCGGCGGCAGGCCCGACAGCGCCATGGCCAGCCAGTCGGCGTCGGCCAGTTGCTCGCGCACCACCTTCAGCGGATAGCCGGCAAGCACTTCCAGCAGGCCGGCGTCCTCATCGTCATTGGTCGGGAAGGCGTCGATGCGCCACAGGCCCTTGTCCTCGTCCTCTTCCAGGATCGAATAGGTCGCGCCTTCGAGGCCGGGGTGGTTGTCGATGGCGTCGGCGGCGGCTTCGGCGTCGGCGCGCGCGCCGCGGGCGACGATCTGCTGGGGCGTGTAGTCGGTCATGCCGTTCCAGTAACCGCCTAAGCGGGGAAAGGCGAGACCGCGCGCTTGCCAAATGTCGCGGCGGACGCCTGGCCGAAGGTCGCGGGCCGAATGGCGGGCTTGGCGACGGCGCAGGTCGGGACACGACCGGGCTCGGCCTTCCAGATCTCGAAGACGGGTTCGGCGGGCGCCAGGGCCCAGGTCAGCGGCGGGTCGGCGAACAGCGGCCGGCGCGGGGCCTTCTCGGCCTTTTCCGCCTGGGCGCTCGCGGCCCAGACCGGTCCCAGCAAGCGCGTCACCGCCGCGCAGGCCAGGGCCCAGACGATGCCGTTGCGCTCCAGGATGAAGCTTTCGGAAAAGGTGGTCATCAGGAAGATGGCCAGGAACAGGGTGGCCCAATAGCCGTCCTGGACCTTGTTGAAGCGAAACAGCGAGACCAGCAGCGCCCCGCCCAGCACCAGGGCGCACAGGCCCACCCCGACCCAGCCCAGCTGGGCCAGGATGTCGAGCCAGCCGTTGTGGGCGGTGGGCACCAGCCAGCCGGTCTCCTTGCGGATCCAGTTGGCGGGGGCGGACTCCAGCGTCCAGAACACCGCGTAGCCGTAGCCGGTCATCGGATGCTTGGCCGACTGGCGCAGCAGGGCGGCCCAGATGTCGGTGCGGCCGGTCAGGGTAGGGTCCTTGCCCAGGGCCTTGAACAGCAGTTCCGGGGCCAACCACATGACCATGGCGGCGGTCACCACGACGGTGACGCCCAGCCAGACGACGATCACCGCCGTGGCCGGTCCGCGCCGCATGGCGGCCAGCAGCATCGAGCCGGCGAGGCCGATCATCAGGGCCAGCAGCGAGGTCTTGGACTTGCTCATCACCATCATCGCCGCGCACAGCAGGATGGTGAGGATCAGCTGCTTGCGCCGGGTCGAGCCGGCCAGGATCGCGGCCATGGCGGCCAGGGCGCCATAGACCATCATCGCGCCCATCTGGTTCTTCTCGTACCAGAGGCCGCGCCAGTCGCCGGCGTTGATGTCGTGGCTCACGCCCATCTTGGGATAGGCGACCGCGGCCAACAGGCCGCCAATGGCCAGGAACAGGAAGCAGGTGGCGATGATCTCGGCCATTCGCTTGCCGTCGAAGCTGGAGGCGAAATAGAGGCCGAACAGGGTGGTGAAGGCCGCCGCCAGGGCCCGGCGGTTGGTCGTTCCGGGGTTCAGCGACCACGAGGCCGAGGCGAACACCCAGAAGATCAGCAGGCTCAGCATGACGGCGGGAAACCAGAACCGCATGACGCGCGGCGCGCGCCACACCGCCAGGGCCAGGATCACGGCATAGACCGGCAGCCACATCAGCCGCAGCAGCGGCATGTCCTCGCCGCCGGCCTGCAGCGGGTCGACCAGCGGGCCGATCAGGGCGTTGGACAGCATGAACAGCACGAAGCCGCAGGCCAGCGCTTCCAGCTTGCGCGGGAGGCTTTCGGGCCGTTCGCTGTCCTGTTGTGCGTCCAACATTTCGATCCATCAGCTGGCGCGAAATGAAACACGCGCCGTCGGTTGGAGCGGTTGGCTGCAAGGGGGAGGCCGGTTGGGGCTGGCTCGTTCTGAGCTTTTCTAAATCCGCTCATCCCGGCGAATGCCGGGACCCAGATGGAATGGCTTTGAGGCTGACGCCAAGGGCTCTGAGCCCATCCAACCCGACACACCGCTATGGGATCTGGGTCCCGGCATTCGCCGGGATGAGCGGATGTTGGGGTGGGTGGATTCTAGTAGGACGACGCCGCCAGAGCGACGGGCGTGGCCGCCACGACCGGGGCCTCGGGCGCTTCCGGCGCGCGCGGCGCGTCTTCCGGCAGGCGGGTGTCGAGGATGTCACCGTGGGTGGAGGGCCAGGCGCGGTCCTCGGGATCGGCCATGGCGACCTTCTGGACCGTGGCTGGAGCCGGGGCGGGCGTCGGTTCCTCCCAACGCGCCGGGGTGTATTCAGGGACCTCGTAGGAGGCGACCACCACCGGCGGCTGGTAGGGCTGTTGGGCCTTCAGGAAATCGGTGCCGACGACATAGTCGGGCAGCTTGCCGGTCGGCCAGGCGATCTGCTCGACCTGTTCGTATGCCGTCTGGGGGATGTAGGCTTGGTCCGCTTCCGAAGCGGTCTGCGAGCCGGTCTTCAGGGCCAACCCGCCGGCCAGGCCGATCGACAGGGCGACGGCGGCGCCGATCAGGGCGGTGCGGTGGGGGAGGAGGTCCTGGGCTTCCATGACAAGCAAAGCGCGCCGGACGACAAAACGTTCGATCCCGTCGGCGTGAAGGTTAGGCTGCCGACTCGCCAACCGGGGAAAGCCGACATGTCACGCCGCCAGATGCTTCGCGACCGCGCCTCGGGCGGCCATGCGCGGGTGACCTATGTCGAGCTGTTCTTCGACCTGGTGTTCGTGTTCGCGGTCACTCAGCTGTCGCACGGCCTGATGGCCCATCCGACCCTGCTGGGCCTGGCGCAGACCGGCCTGCTGCTGATGGCCGTCTGGTGGGCCTGGATCTACACCGCCTGGGTGACCAACTGGCTGGACCCGGAGCGGCCGCCGGTGCGGATCATGCTGTTCGTGGTGATGGCGGCGGGGATGTTGCTGGCCATGGCCATCCCGCAAGCCTTCGGCGCGCGGGGCCTGATCTTCGCCGGCGCCTTCGTCTTCATCCAGGTGGGCCGTAGCCTCTTCACCCTTCTGGTCATGTGGAAGAACGACCTGCAGCGGCGCAACTTCAAGCGCATCACCGCCTGGCTGTCGGCGTCGGCGGTGTTGTGGATCGCCGGCGGCCTCGTCGAGGGACCCGCGCGCCTGGCCCTGTGGAGCGGCGCGATCCTGATCGAATATGCCGCCCCGGCCGCCGGCTTCTGGACGCCGGGCCTGGGCCGCACGCCCAGCAGCGAGTGGGACGTCGAGGGCGGTCACCTGGCCGAGCGCTGCGCGCTGTTCACGATCATCGCCCTGGGCGAGTCGATCCTGGTGATGGGCGCGACCGCCGCGACCCTGCCGTGGACGCCGCCGGTGATCGCCGCCTTCATCGTCTCGTTCGCCGGCAGCATCGCCATGTGGTGGATCTATTTCTCGTTCACCGCAGAGGCGGCCAGCGAAGCCATCAGCCACGCCAAGGACCCGGGCGCGGTGGCGCGGGTGGCCTATACCTACAGCCATCTGCTGCCGATCGCCGGGATCATCGTGACGGCGGTGGCCGACGAGTGGACCATCCACCATCCGTTGGGCCACGCCGACCCGAAGACCGCCGCCGCCCTGATCGGCGGGCCGCTGCTGTTCATGCTGGGCGGGTTGCTGTTCAAGAAGGCGGTGTTCCGCCTGTGGTCGCCGTCGCGAGCCTTGGGCGTGGCCGGTCTGCTGGCGCTGATCCCGGTGAGTTTCGTGGTGAGCCCGCTGGCCTTGTCGGCGGCCACGACCTTGGTGCTGGTGGGCGTGGCGGTGTTCGAAAGCGTGGCGATGCGCCACCGCGAAACCCTATCCCATGGGGAGAGGGTTTAGACGCGGAACGCCGCGTCCGTGGCCCGGACCAGGCCGTCGATCACCCCGGGCTCGGTCGAGGCATGGCCCGCGTCCCAGACGATCTCCAGCTTGGATTCCGGCCAGGCCTTGTGCAGCGCCCAGGCGCTGTCGAGCGGGGTGACCACGTCGAAGCGGCCCTGGACGATCCAGGCCGGGATGTGGCGGATCTTGTCGATGTTCTTCAGGATCCAGCCGTCCTCGTCGAAGAAGCCGGCATGGGTGAAGAAGTGGCATTCGATCCGCGCGAAGGCGATGGCGAAGTCTTCCTCGTTGAACTTCGGCGGGCGGGCCTCCGGACCCCGCAGCGAGATGGTGTCGCCCTCCCATTGGCTCCAGGCGTTGGCGGCCTCGGCCTGGATCCGGCGGTCGGCGTGGGTGAGCCGGCGGTGATAGGCGGCCATCAGGTCGCCGCGTTCCTCCACCGGGATCGGGGCCAGGAACCGCTCCCAGGCGTCGGGGAACAGCATCGCCGCGCCGCCCTGGTAGAACCAGTCCAGCTCCCTCTGGGTCAGCAGGAAGATGCCGCGCAGCACCAGGCCCTCGACGCGGTCGGGGTGGGCGATGGCGTAGGCCAGGGCCAGGGTCGAGCCCCACGAGCCGCCGAACACGGTCCACTTCTCGACGCCCAGATGCACGCGCAGACGCTCGATGTCGGCGATCAGGCTCCAGGTGGTGTTGTCGTCCAGGCTGGCGTTCGGGCGCGAGCGGCCGCAGCCGCGCTGGTCGAACAGGGCCATGCGCCATTTGCTGGGATCGAAGAACCGCCGCATGGTCGGATTGACCGCCCCGCCGGGGCCGCCGTGCAGGATCACCGCCGGCTTGCCGCGCGGCGCGCCGCATTCCTCGTAATAGATCTCGTGCGGGCTGTTGGTGTTCAACCAGCCGAACGAGAAGGGTTCGATGTCGCGAAACAGGCCGCGGCGGCCGGCGGACGACATGACGGAGGCGGAGATGTTGCGATCCATGCCGCAACCCTAAACCCGTTTCGGGGCGGGAGGGAACGGAGAGAAGGGGTTGATTTCCAACCTTGAGCGTCGCAACCCCCGCCGCTTTTCCGTATTCTCCCGAGTCATGAACAACCCCGAAGACCTCAGCGACGAAGAACTGCTCGAGATGCTGACCCCGCGCCAGCTGGCCGAGCTGGATCGCGCCATCGCCGAGATGATGGGCCCCGAGGGGCTGGACAAGGTGCTCTCGCTGCAGGTGATGGCCCAGGTCTACACCGTGCGGGCGGCCGAACGCGACGAGGTCTCGGCCCTGGCCATGCTGCAGATGGCGGCGGCGATGCGGCGTCGGGCGGAGATCCTGGCGGGGGAGAAGGGTTAGGCGCCCGCGCAGCCGAGCCTCGAAGGACGCGGGGCGCTAGTTCGGAAACCGCCGCCCCAACCACTCGATCAGGATCGCGTTCACGCGTTCGGGCGCCTCCTGCTGGGTCCAGTGGCCGCTGCCCTCGATCAGCACCTTTTCCAGGTCCGAGATCTGCTCGCCCATGCGGTCGGCCAGCGACGGCGGCAGGACGACGTCCAGTTCGGCCATGATCATCAGGCACGGCACGCCGTCGATCCGGGTGGGTAGGGACTCGGCGCGCTCCCAGTTGCGCACGAAGTTGCGATACCAGTTGATGCCGCCGGTGAAGCCGGTGCGCTGGAACGTCTCGACGAAGGTCGCCAGTTCCTCCGGCGTCAGAAGTTGGCTGTCGTCGTCGGCCACGTCGTAGCGCGCCAGGCCGTCCTGCAGGGCCAGCGACCGCCGCTCGGTCTTGCCGCTGGTGAAGGCCGCCTGCTCGCCGGTTGGCCGGCGCATGAAGTAGCGCATGGTCTTTTCGACGTCGGCGGCCAGTTGGGCGTCGGCCACGCCGGGCTTCTGGAAGTGGACGATGTACATGTCGTCGCCGAACACGTTGCGGAACACGGTGATCGGGTCGACCGCCAGGCGCGGCAGGAACGGGGTATTGACCCCGATCACGCCCGCCACCCGGCTGGGATGGATCAGCGGCATCTGCCAGACGACGATGCCGCCCCAGTCGTGGCCGCAAAACACCGCCTTCTCCACGCCCAGGTGATCCAGCAGCCCGACCAGGTCGCCGGTCAGGTGGGCCATGTCGTAGGCCTCGACCGCCTCGGGGCGCTCGGTCAGGCCATAGCCGCGCTGGTCGGGAACGATCACCCAGCGGCCCGCGGCGGCCAGGGCCGCGATCTGCCAGCGCCAGGAATAGGAGAATTCCGGAAAGCCGTGGCACAGCACGATCGGCACGCCTTCACGCGGTCCGGCCTCGTAATAGGCCATGCGGATCCCGTTGATCTGGGCATGGGTCGGCTCCGGCATCGGCGGGGCGAGCGCTCCTGAAGTCGATTGGGGCATGGCGTTTCCTGCTTATGTTATTGGCGATCACCTTGCGGGGCCCCGTCGAGCGGGGCAAGAGCGCGATTCGCACGGTCAAGGACTTACCCTTGCGGAAAACAAGCGTAAAAGCGCCGCCATGACCGAGATCGCACAGCCCCAGCCCGCCGCCACGCCCTGGCGGCTTGTCCTCATGCTGGGCGCGCTGACCGCCTTCGCGCCGATGTCGATCGACATGTATCTGTCCAGCATGCCCGACATCGGCCGGCAGCTGCACGCCGGGGCCGACGACGTCCAGGCCACTCTGGCCGCCTTCTTCGCCGGCATGGCCATCGGACAGTTTCTCTACGGACCGGCGTCGGACCGGTTTGGGCGCCGCATGCCGCTGCTGCTGGGCATCGGCATCTATGTCGCCGCCTCGCTGGTTTGCGCCTTCGCGCCGTCGATCCAGGTGCTGATCGGCGCCCGCTTCGTCCAGGCCCTGGGCGGCTGCGCGGGAGCGGTGATCGCCCGGGCCATCGTCCGCGACAAGTTCAACCACGCCGACACGGCGCGGGTGCTGTCGCTGATGACCCTGATCATGGGCCTGGCCCCGGTGCTGGCCCCGCAACTGGGCGGCGTCGTACAGTTCTTCGCCGGCTGGCGCGGCGTGTTCGCGACCCTGGCGGTGTTCGGCCTGCTGATCGGCCTGTGGATCGCCCTGAGCCTGACGGAGTCGCGCTCGGAGGCCACGGCCGCCCAGGCCCGCTCGGAGAACCCGCTCAAGGCCTATTGGGCGCTGCTGGGCCAGAAGCGTCTGGTCGGCTACGGCGTGGCCGGGGCGCTGAACGGCGCCACCCTGTTCACCTATATCTCGACCTCGCCGGACCTGGTGATGGGGACCTATGGCCACTCGCCCCTGGTGTTCAACATCATCTTCGCCTTCAACGCCGTGGGCATCATCGGGGCCAGCCAGGTCAACCGGCTGCTGCTGCGTCGCCTGACGCCGGACCAGGTGTTGGTGCGGGCCAGCGTGGCCTCGATCGTCGCCGCCTTGTTGCTGGTGGCGGCCGCTTGGAGCGGGCTGGGCGGGGAATTCTTGGTGCTGCCGCTGCTGTTCGCGGCCCTGGCCAGCTACGGCCTGATGGCCGGCAACACCATGGCCGGGGCGCTGAGCGTCGATCCCAGGCGGGCCGGCTCGATCTCGGCCCTGATGGGCGGCGCGTCGTTCACCGCCGGCGCCCTGGCCGCGTGGGTCGGCGGCTTGCTGCACGACGGCACGGCCAAGCCGGTGGCGGCGGTGATGTTCGCCTGCCTGGTCGGGTCCAGCGTGGCGATCTTCGGCCTGGCGGTCCCGAAGGGGCTGCGGGGTAAGGTGGCGGCCTAGGCCTTGTCGTCCGCGATCGTGCCCGCGCGCCAGGCCAGCAGCAGCCAGCCGGCTAGGAAGCACAGCCCGCCGAACGGCGTGACCATCCCCAGGATGGGCGGCGCGCCGAACGCCAGGGCGTAGAGCGAGCCGGAGAACAGCAGGGTTCCGACCAGGAACAGGACCGGCGTCGCCAGGCCCGTCTTGCCGCCGGCCCCGTTCTTGCCAAGGGAGCGAAGGGCCAGCCAGCCGAACACCGCCAGGGCGTGGGTCATCTGATAGAGGGAGCCAGTGTGCAGCAGTTCGATGGCGCGGGCGTCCTTGGCCCCGTGCGCGGTGAAGGCCCCGAAGGCGACGGCCAGGAAGGCGCTCAGCGCCGCCAGGCGAACGACGAGGGCGGGGCCGCGCGTCACTTGTGCTTCCGGTGGGCGGCCAACTCTTCCTTCGTGATGTCCAGGAACGACGGCGCGGCGGCGTTGTAGGCCTCGACCTTGTGCAGGTCGATGATCACGCTGCGGTGGCCTTCCCAGACCATGTGGCCGGCGACGTACAGCACGATGGCCAGGCCGATGAAGCCGATCCAGCGGAACCTGTGCAGCAGATTGGCGATGGCGCTGGCGGCCAGGCCCATCAGGGCGATCGACAGCAGCAGGCCGAACACCAGGATGGCCGGATGCTCGCGGGCCGCGCCGGCCACGGCCAGCACATTGTCCAGCGACATCGATACGTCGGCGATCAGCACCTGCAGGAAGGCCTGGCGGAAGCTCTTGGCGGCCTTGACCGTGGGTTCCGGACAGGTCCCGTCCAGCGCGGCGCGGGCGGTTTCCTGGTCGTGAGTGATCTGCTCGCGCAGCTCGCGCCACATCTTCCAGCAGACCCACAGCAGCAGCACGCCGCCGGCCAGCAGCAGACCGATGACGCCCAGCAGCCAGGTGGTGATCAGGGCGAAGCTGATGCGCAGCACCACGGCCGCGCCCAGGCCGTACAGGATGACCTTGCGGCGATCCTTGACCGGCAGGCCGCCGGCCGCGAGGCCCACGGCGACGGCGTTGTCGCCCGCCAGGACGAGGTCGATCATCAGGACGGAGAGAAAGGCCGCGAACGGACCGTCCAGCCCGCCCGCCTGGGCTATGAGCGCGTCAAACATGCGGCCTCAATGCTTCAGGCGGGACGGTCTGGCAAGCACCCCTAGTGGGTGTGCTCAAGTTCCTTGTGGGCCTCATGCCCGTGGTCGTCATGATGACCGGCCTCGGCATGGATTTCAGGCGCGTGGTCGGCATGACCGGGTTCGCCATGACCATGGTCGGCGGCGTGCGCCTCGACATGGTCGTGACCGCTGACCGGCAGGGCCTCGGCGCCGGCCGTCGGGGCGACATGGTGGTCGTCATGAGCGGCGTGATCGTCATGGCCATGATCAAGCGGCGCGTCGAAGGGCGCGTGCTCTTCGTGCGCGTGGTCGTCGTGATGGCTGACCGCCGAAGCGACCGCCGCGCCGGCCAGGGCGCCGCCGGCGGCCGCGACCATCGGGTTGACGTAATTGACCTCGGCGGTCTTCGGCGCGTCGAATTCCATCTCGTTGCGGCCGTAGTCGGTCAGGGTGCGGAATTTGCGGCGACGCTCGGCCCGGGCCTTGGCGGCCGAGGCGTTGCGCGAGATGGCCACCAGGATCAGCAGGGCCAGCAGCACCAGGGCGCCGCCCAGGATCGACTTGCCCGGCACCTTGCCAACGCCCGGCAGGTCGACGGTTTCGTACTTGCCCAGCTTGGGCATGGCGAAGTTGAAGCCCTTGGTCTTTTCCTTCAGCGCCTCCTGGATCGGCGCGACCCGCTTGGCGATCGAGCCCAGCGTGAAGCCCTGGACCGGCTTGGCGCCGCCCAGCTCGACGCCGAACTCGGTCTTCAGCTGGCCCTTGGCGGCCGGAGTCGGCTTGACCTGCCAGGCGAAGGTGGCGGGCTCGCCCGCCTTGACCACGGCGGTCTGGCGACCGTTCGGGGTGATCTCGTAGCCCTCGCCCCGCAGGTCGGCATAGGCGCTGGTCTTCTTGGCGGCCTTGGTCAGGCCCAGCTTGGCGGCTTCCTTCTTGATCAGGTCACCGAGCGTGGCGGGCAGGGACAGGGTGACCTGGCCCTCCTTGCCCTGGGCCAGGCTTTCGCCCGAGGCCAGGACAGCGCCCTTGGTGGCTTCCGGCGCGACGGCCGCTTGCAGCTTCTGCAGCTTGGTCAGCGGCTTGGCGGGCACGGCCTTGATGGCGGCCTTCACGGGCGCGATGGGCGCGACGACCGGAGCCTTGGCTAGCGGCGCGACCGGCTTGGCGGCGACGGGCTTCAGCGGGGCCGGGGCGGGCGCGACGGCGACCGGCTTCGGCGCGGGCTTGGCCACGGGCAGGGGCTTGGGCGCCGGCTTGACCGCCACGATGGGCTTCGGCACGGGCTTGGCGACGGGATGAACGACCGGCGCGGGCGCGGCATGGGCCCGGCGGGCCGGCGCGGCGACGGCGCGCGGCGCGTAGCGGACCGAGCGGTGGGCCTTGGCGGTCGGGTTGGCGATCGGCGCCATGGCCGTGACCAGGGTCCCGTCGGCGCGACGCCACGTCGTCAGCCTGGAATTGCCGCTGTAGACCGGCGTGGGCGCGGTGGCGGCGGCCGGCGCGGTGGAAGGACCGCCGAGCAGACCGTCAGCCGGCGAGGTGTCACCCGCCGCGGCCGCTCCGCCCATCAATTCCGGCGTGGGCTTGGACGCGGCGTCGTAGCCGGGTCCAATCGCGGCGGGCGGCGCCTCGACGGGCTCCCGTGCACCGCAGCCGGCGATCACCAAAACGCTAACCGCGCAGCCGGCCAGAGCCGTCAAACGGAACTTGTTATGCAACATCGGGTCCCCCGATCCCATGTTCGAACTCTCCGACCAGCAGCGCTTGTCGGAACAAGCGTTGAGAGAACCACGTCATCGCGACGAAATCAAAACGGTTAAGAGAGATTCACGAACTGGTTTCATCTCACGGGCGAACTTTCGACGCTTCATAAAGCGCAACCGCCGCCGCGGCGGACACATTCAGGCTCTCAAAGCCCCCAGGCATGGCAATTTTTCCCAAGGCGTCGCAGTGCTCGGCGACCAGTCGGCGGACGCCTTCGCCTTCCGAGCCGAGCACCAGGACGGTGGGGCTGCCGTCCAGCACCTGGTCGAGGGTCTGCTCGGCCTCGCCCGCCAGACCCACCGCGCGCCAGCCCAGGTCGGCCAGTTCCTCCAGGGCGCGGGAAAGATTGGTCACGCGCGCGTATGGGATCTTGTCCACCGCCCCCACGGCGGTCTTGGCCAGCACGCCGGTCAGGGCGGGAGCGTGGCGATCCTGCAGAATCACCCCCTTGGCCCCGAAGGCGGCGGCCGAGCGGAAGATCGCGCCGATATTCTGCGGGTCGGTGATCTGGTCCAGCATCACGATGAGGCCCTGGGCGGGCGTGCCCAGGTCATGGGGGGTCAGCGCTTCGGGCTCGTCGATCTTCAGCGCGATGCCCTGGTGCACGGCCCCGGCGGGCAGCTGCCGGGCGATCTCGCCGCCTTCCATGATCTGCAGAAAGGACGCCTTGGCCAGATCGGGGCTGAGTCGCTTGGCGCGGTCGGCGGTCGCCAGAAGACGTTTCGGCGTGGGTCTGGCGGGGTTGGAAAGGGCCGCCTCCACGGCGTGAGTCCCCCAGATCCAGTCCTTGGCGTCACCTTGCCCCTTGGAAAACTTGTTGTTTTCCCGAGGCTTGGAACGAAAATCACGACCTGGCGAAGAAGGCTTGTTCCGGTCGTTGCGTTCGGAATGAGAGGACACTATAAGACGCGCTCCGATTTGGGGCCCCGAGGGTTTCCACGAGCCAGGGCGGCGCTGCTTTAGCATCGTCTCACGGGTCTCGAGGAAGCTTTTGTTCCTTTTTCGTGACGGGCGGTTCTCCGCTGGTTTCGAGGATGGAAAGGCCGCTTTGAAGGAACTCTGTCGCGCGCTGGGGGAATGTCCCGAGTGGCAAAGGGGGGGGACTGTAAATCCCCTGGCGTACGCCTTCGTAGGTTCGAGTCCTACTTCCCCCACCACGCGCGACGAGAGCTCCTACAAGGCTTGGTCCCAAAGCCAGAGACCGGGAGCCGACGCGACCCCGCTAGCTAGGCGGGTATAGCACAGTGGTAGTGCAGCAGCCTTCCAAGCTGAGGATGCGGGTTCGATTCCCGCTACCCGCTCCAGCTCCCTATATGATGACCCTGAAACAACCCCGCCGGCGCGAAGGTAGAGACGATGGCCAAGGAAAAGTTCGAACGTAACAAGCCGCACTGCAACATCGGCACGATTGGTCACGTTGACCATGGCAAGACGACGTTGACGGCCGCGATCACCATCATCCTGGCGAAGTCCGGTGGCGCGACCGCGAAGGCCTACGCCGACATCGACGCCGCGCCGGAAGAAAAGGCCCGCGGCATCACGATCAACACCGCGCACGTGGAATATGAGACGGCCAACCGTCACTACGCCCACGTCGA
>FTJN01929934.1_pt1 | contig 17314 bp, 16 predicted proteins | sample 1658361 | NCBI WGS metagenome assembly FTJN01 (sample SAMEA3914819, study PRJEB12502) | metagenome | biome: forest; material: soil | place: Canada | collected 2010-06-26 | depth 0.3 m | reverse complement strand
CCGGCCCTCCGGGCCACCTCCCCCAGAGGGGGAGGATCTACGCAGTGCAGCGGCAAAACAGATGCTCCCCCTCTGGGGGAGCTGTCGCGGAGCGACTGAGGGGGTCTGGGGGCGGTGGAGATTCCACCGCCCCCAACCCATCACCGGAACGGCGGCTCGTCGAACGCCCGCAGTTTGCGCGAGTGCAAATTCGGCCCCTCTTCCAGCAGCAGCTTGCAGGTCAGGATGCCGATCTGCAGGTGCTGGCTGATCGCCCGCTCGTAGAAGGCGTTGGCCTGGCCGGGCAGCTTGATCTCGCCGTGCAGGGGCTTGTCGGAAACGCACAGCAGCGTCCCGTACGGCACCCGGAAGCGGTAGCCCTGGGCGGCGATGGTGGCCGATTCCATGTCGATGGCCACGGCCCGGCTCTGGTTGAAGCGCAGGGCCGAGAGGCTGTGGCGAAGCTCCCAGTTGCGGTCGTCGGTGGTGACCACCGTGCCGGTCCGCAAGCGCTTCTTCAGCTGATCGCCGGAGTCGCCGCTGATCGCCTTGGAGGCGTCGTAGAGGGCGCGCTGTACCTCGGCGATCGACGGCACCGGGATCTCCGGCGGCAGCACGGCGTCCAGCACGTGGTCGTCGCGCAGATAGGCGTGGGCCAGGACGTAGTCGCCGATGGTCTGGGTGTCGCGCAGGCCGCCGCAGTGGCCGATCATCAGCCAGGCCTGGGGCCGCAGCACGGCCAGGTGGTCGCAGATGGTCTTGGCGTTGGAGGGGCCCACGCCGATGTTCACCAGCGTGATGCCCCGGCCGCCGGGCGCCATCAGGTGATAGGCCGGCATCTGGTGCTTGCGCCAGGTCGACTCGGCCACCGCCAGTTCGGGATTGGCGGTGTTGGCGGTGATCATCAGCCCGCCCGAGCACGACAGGCTCTCATAGGGGCTGTCTTCCAGGGCCAGCTGCTCGATGCCCCAGCGCACGAACTCGTCGACATAGCGATGATAGTTGGTGAACAGGATGAACTGCTGGACGTGCTCGGCCGGCGCGCCGGTGTAGTGCTTCAGCCGGGCCAGCGAGAAGTCGGTGCGCAGGCCGTCGAACAGGGCCAGCGGCCGGCTCTCCTCCATGGCCGGGTTCCAGACCCCGTCGGCGATCTCGTCGCCGATGAAGGCCAGGTCCGTGGTCGGGAAGAAGCGGGCGATGTCCTCGGAGCGGACGTCGGCCTGGTTCAGGTCGATGCTGGCGTCCAGCACGTAGGGATAGGGGATCTCCTGGCTGGAGCGGTCGACCTCGATCTCGACCGCGAAGTCGTTGAGCAGCAGGGTCAGCTGCTCGACCAGATAGTCCTTGAACTGCTCGGGCTTGGTGATCGTGGTGGCGTAGACCCCCGGACGGCTGACCCGGGCATAGGAGCGCGCCAGCTTGGGCGGCAGGGCCTCGGGATCATAGATCAGGCGCAGTTCGGGATAGGCGAACGTGCCGTCGAACCGCGCTTGCGGGTCGGGACGGGCTCCGGTTTCGAGGTAGGCGCGTAGCGCGGTCCGCAGGGCGTCGACGGCGCGTTCGTATTCTGCGTTGAGCTGCTCAACGACGGCGATTGCTTTTTCTTGGTTTGACATGGGTTCTTATAGCGGTTTTTCGCGACATTGGCGAGACGTCAGCCTCACCGATTGAGAATGACTTATTACTTATCGAAGCGGCGCGCGCGGCGCGGGCGTCCGTCGCAAGGACATGCCCGTTTCTTCGCCTTTGCCCCGCGGAGGTCAGACCGGACCTCCTCTAGGGCATGGACGGCGGCGTTTTCGTCGGCCACAAGGGCTGTAATGACCTGGACGCTGGGCGGCGCCGCGAAAGCGTGCCCCCTTCCCTCGTGGGACGGCGTCTCGACCAAACGCTCGGGCGCGCGACGCCCGACGGGGGAGCCTATGAACAAGCGTTTTGCCTATCTGATCATCGCGTCCATGGTCCTCGGCGTCGCCGTCGGCTGGGCCTGCAACCAGTACCTGAACCCGGCCCAGACCGAGGAAGCGGTCAAGTGGTTCAAGATGGGGACCGACCTGTTCCTGCGGCTGATCAAGATGATCATCGCCCCGCTGGTCCTGACCACCCTGGTGGCCGGCATCGCCCACATGGAAGACGCCGCCGCCGTGGGCCGGATCGGCGCCAAGACCATGGGCTGGTTCGTCAGCGCCTCGGCCGTGTCGCTGCTGCTGGGCCTGGCCATGGTCCACCTGCTGCACCCCGGCGCGGGCCTGGTGCTGAACGAAGCGGCCAGCGTCGCCGCCAACGCTCCGGCCGCCTCGACCGAGACCTTCACCCTGCAGGGCTTCCTGACCCACCTGGTGCCCGCCTCGATCTTCGAGGCCATGGCCAAGAACGAGATCCTGCAGATCGTGGTGTTCAGCGTGTTCGTCGGCACGGCCGTCGCCTCGCTGGACAACAAGGCCCCGCACATCCTGGAACTGGCCGAACAGGGCGCCCAGGTCATGCTGAAGGTCACCGGCTTCGTGATGAAGCTGGCCCCGCTGGCCATCTTCTGCGCCCTGGCCTCGACCATCGCCGCCCAGGGCATCTCGATGCTGCTGGTCTACGGCAAGTTCGTGCTGGGCTTCTACGCCACCATGGGCACGCTGTGGCTGCTGCTGTTCATCGCCGGCTGGGCGGTGCTGGGCAAGCGGGTGATCCCGCTGTTCGGCGCGATCCGCGAGCCGGCCCTGCTGGCCTTCTCGACCGCCAGCTCGGAAGCCGCCTATCCGCGCATCCTCGACGTCCTGCCCAAGCTGGGCATCCGCCGCCGCATCGTCTCGTTCGTCCTGCCGCTGGGCTATTCGTTCAATCTCGACGGCTCGATGCTCTACTGCACCTTCGCCACCATGTTCATCCTGCAGGCCCATGGCGTGCACCTGTCGGTGCAACAGCAGATCTTCATGCTGCTGCTCTTGATGGTCACGTCCAAGGGCATCGCCGGGGTGCCGCGCGCCTCGCTGGTGGTGATCATGGCCACCCTGACCTATTTCGGCCTGCCGGAAGCCTGGATCGCGCTCGTCCTGGGCGTCGACCATCTGCTGGACATGGGCCGCAGCGCCACCAACGTGGTCGGCAATTCGGTGGCCGCCGCCGTGGTCGCCAAGTGGGAGGGCGAGCTGGACGATCCGGAGCCTGAAGCCGAGCTCGCCAAGGCCTGACCGGGGTCTGATGCGTGCAAGCGCGAGCAATTGACTCCCAGGGGGAGAAGCCCAATCTCTCCTCCGAGGGATTTGTTTAGGATGACCGCCATGAACGCCAAATCCATGATCCGGGCCGGCCTGCTGACGACGATCCTGCTGGCCGCCGCCGCCCCGGCCCTGGCCGATCCGGCCGCCAAGGACGCCGCCCCGCGCGCCGCGCGGTCGTGCTTCTATCTGTCCGACTGGGACGGCTGGAGCGCGCCCAACAAGGACACCCTGTACCTGAAGGTGCGCAATCGCGACGTCTATCGGGTGGACCTGTCGCACGGCACCAACCAGCTGACCTCGCCGGGCGTGCACCTGGTCTCGGTGGTGCGCGGCGTCGACTCGGTCTGCGCGCCGCTGGACCTGGACCTGCGGGTGTCGGACGGCTTCGGCATGGACATGCCGATCCGCGCCAAGACCATCACCAAGCTGACCCGCGAAGAGATCGCGGCGATTCCGAAGAAGGACCGGCCTTAGCGCTCTCAACGTTTGCTGACAGGGACATGCACTTGTGCGTGTCCCCAAACCTTGAGGGCCTGGATGGGGACACGCACAAGTGCATGTCCCCAGGCGAAAGCGCCCCTACCCCTCCGCCGCCGCCTCGATCAGCGCCACCACCATCGCGTTGACCGGCGTGGCGATCCCATGCCGCGCGCCTAGGCGGACGATCACGCCGTTGCGAGCGTCCAGTTCCATGGGGCGACCGGCGGCGCGGTCGGCGTGCAGGGAATTGACGCCGTCGGCGGGGCCTGAGCGATAGCCTGCCACCACGGTGTCAGGCAGGTCGTCGGGCAGATCCGCCCCCTCGGCCCGGCCCACCGCCACGCATTCCCCGACCAAGGCCCGCATGATGTCGGCGATCGGTTCGCGGCGGGCCACGCCCGACGGCCGCAGGGTCAGGGCGTTGACCGCGCCCGCGCAGTTGAGGGCCAGCTTCTTCCAGGCCGCGGTCGTGAAGTCCGGCGTGGTCGAGACACCGATCGGCGTGTGAGCGAACAGGGCGACGAAGGCGTCTCCCGCCGCGCCCGCTGGAACCAGGATCGAGCCGTCGCGGCGCTGACGCACCCGGCCGGGCGCCGAGCGCTCGGCGGGGATGTCGACCACGGCCGGGGTGATCCGCTCCGCCTCCACGTACGGCGTGAAACGCGCCACGTGCTCGACGCCATTTTGCAAGACCGCCACCCGCGTTGCGGACCCGACCAGCCGGGCCAGCCAGGCGCCGGTGGCGGCCGCGTCATAGGTCTTGGTGGTGACGATCGCCCAGTCGACGGGCGAGGCCTGATCCGGCGACGTGAGCACGCGCGGCGTCGCCGTCAGCGGACCGTCGGGGGTCTCGACCTCCAGCCAGTCGAAGGCGGTGCGGGCGCAGACCTCGACGTCGAGCGCCGTGTTCTGGGCCAGCCAGGCCGCGACCGTGGCGCCCACGGCGCCGGGGCCGATCACCGCTATCCGCGTCATTCCAATGCTCCAGACAAAGAGACGCCGCCCTCTTTCGAGGGCGGCGGCATGATATCCCCGTTATGCCCTGCTTCTTATTCGGCTGGCAGGGTGTTCTCGGAGCGCTTCTGCAGCATGTTGTCGAAGCTCGACCACACGCCCTCCGCGCCGTGCCATTGGCCCGTGGTGGCGGCCTTGGAGTATTCCGTCGACCGGGCCTCGAAGAAATTGGCGTGCTCGACGCCCGACAGCAGCGACTGCAGCCAGGGCAGCGGGTTTTCCTTGATGCCGTAGACTTCCGGCAGGTGCAGCTGGCGCAGGCGCCAGTCGGCGATGAAGCGGATATATTGCTTGATGTCGTGCGGGGTCATGCCCTGGATCTCGCCGGCCTCGAAGGCCAGGTCGATGAAGGCGTCCTCCATGATCACCACGCTCTTGCAGCACTCGACGATGTCGGCGGCCACCTCGGGGGTGACGCACTTCGTCTCGGCGTTGAACGCGTGGTACAGCTTGATGATGCCTTCGCAGTGCAGGCTCTCGTCGCGGATCGACCACGAGACGATCTGGCCCATGCCCTTCATCTTGTTGAAGCGCGGGAAGTTCATCAGCATCGCGAAGCTGGCGAACAGCTGAAGACCCTCGGTGAAGCCGCCGAACATGGCCAGGGTGCGGGCGATGTCGGCATTGGTCTCGACGCCGAACTTCTGCATGAAGTCGTGCTTGTCGCGCATGGCCTGGTATTCCATGAACGCGCCGAATTCGCTCTCCGGCATGCCGATGGTTTCCAGCAGCAGGGCGTAGGCCGCGATATGGATGGTCTCCATATTGGCGAACGACGACAGCATCATCTTCACTTCAGTGGGTTTGAAAACCCGGCCGTAGCGTTCCATGTAGTTGTCGGCGACCTCGATGTCGCTCTGAGTAAAGAAGCGGAAGATCTGCGTCAGCAGGTTCCGCTCCTTGTCATTGAGCTTGACGGCCCAGTCCTTGAGGTCCTCGCCCAGCGGCACCTCTTCGGGCATCCAGTGGACCTGCTGCTGCTTCTTCCAGAACTCGTGGGCCCACGGATAGCGGAACGGCTTGTAGGCGGCGGAGGGGGTCAGGAGGCCGGGGAGGTTAGCGGGCTTGGCGGACATCGAGGAACCCCTGGGACGAGAATCGGTAGAACGGACTAGGATAACGTACGTTAGCATTTAGCCAGACGCACGCCCCTCCTGTCCACTAGATGTAGTGTGACCAGGGGTCGCATCCACAACATAGAGCTCTGCCTGTGGAAAAGCCATTTACCCTGTTCAGCGCCCTCGGATCGGGCGGCGTGCCCGTCGAGGCGGCGATGACCCTGATCGGCCTGCCTTACGAAATCATCGAGGCCCCCACCTGGGAGGGCGCGGCCCAGCAGGACAAGGTCGCCGGCGTCAATCCGCTCCGCCAGATCCCGGCCCTGGTCACCCCCGACGGCGAGACGATCACCGAGAGCGCCGCCATCCTGATCTGGCTGGCCGACCGGTTTCCGGAGGCGTGGCTGGCGCCGGCTTTGGACTCACCGCTGCGGGCGCAGTTCCTGCGCTGGATGATCTTCGTGCCGGCCTCGATCTATTCGCTGTTCTGGATCCGCGATGACCCGTCACGGCTGGGCGGGCCTGATCCGGAGGTCGGCGAGCGGATCAAGGCGGCGACGGCCGACCGGATCGCCGACTGCTGGGCGATGATGGAGAGCCAGCTGACACCGGGTCGCTACCTGCTGGGCGACGAGCTGACGGTGCTGGACCTCTACGTCGCCGTCGTCAGCCGCTGGGGCCCTCGGCGGGAGCGGTTCTACGCGGTGGCGCCGAGGATGAGCGAGGTCGTCCGCCGCGTGGACGCCGACCCGAGACTGGCGGCGTTCTGGGAAGCGCGGTTTCCGTTCGTGGAGGGGTGGGAGAGCTGTGGGGCGGCGGGGTAGGCGCTCCGAACGTTCACTTGCTCAAATAGACATCGGAAATGGTCGCGTCACATTTCGCGATGGCTAGCGAGAGTTGCCCGCCACCGTGGGTGACTTCCAGTTGGCCATTGGGCAGGCTCACCGGCGGACGCCACCGAAAAACGCTCCAGCGCTCCCCCTCGTCCCGCACATCGACCGCTGGGTAGGCTTCACGATCCGCCTGGGGGAAAAAATCCTTCTCCACCGCGAGAAAGATCGTTCGCGCCGTCTCCGCGTTCGCCACCAGCGGCCTGCCTGGCTCGCCCCATCGAACCGGGCACGCCAGAACCTTGGAATCCGCTTGGGCGGACGCCACCCCCAAGGCGGAAGCCACGACCACGAGTGCTAGCGTCGTCGATCTGAAACGGTCGAACATTTGCTAAGCTACCTTAATGCGATCTGGCGGAAGCCCGCATCCGCCCCGGACGCGGCCACGCCTTAAAGCCTTGGTGGAGGGGAACTCTGGGGACCGACCGCGTCAAGGACGGCGGGCAAGGTTTCAAGGCGCGGCCTCGCCTCTGGCGGATGACGTCAGGGGCGCCAACCTAAACCCTCTCCCAGAGGGAGAGGGTTTAGAAGGTCAGCGAGCGCCCAATCCCCGCAGCAAAAACGTCCGCACCTCGGCCGACACCGTCTCGTCCAGCGCCCCCAGCACCCCGCGCGTCTCGACCGGCAGGTGCGCCGCTGGATCGCCGTTGGCTTCGAACACATAGTGCTCGAACAGCGCCCGCCAGGCCTCGCGCTGGGCCGGCGGCAGGTGGCGGACATTGGTCAGAGCGTGGACGAACGCGTCGAACGGCGAGCCCGCCCGGGCGTCGGCCTGGCTCCACCAGTAGTTCACCAGCACGTTGAGCGCCCCGAACGACTGGACGTGATGCCACCACATGGCCGGGATGTAGAGCGCGTCGCCCGGCCCCAGATCGGCGACCTCGGCATGGTCCAGGGCGCGGGCGAAGCGTGGATAACGCTCCAGGTCCGGCGTCTCCAGCGACACCATGCTGATCGGCCGCCCGGCCGGGGTGAAGTCCAGCGGCCCGACATAGAGATTGGCCACCTGGTCCGGCGGAAACAGGGTGAAGCGCCGCCGTCCGCCCACCACGCAGGCGATGTTGTCGGACATGTCGTAGTGGGTCTGGATCTTGGCGGCGTTGCCGACCCACAGGCGCGGCGTGACCTCGGGACCCAGCACCGGCAGGACATTGTCGCGCTCGAAGCCCGGCAGGAGCGGCGGGATCGGTGTGGAGCCGACATAGATCGTGGGCGGATCGGGATTGTCGGCCACGCCCAGGATGGCCTTCAGCGCCAGGCCCAGCGTGCCCTGCCGCCGCTCGAAGTTCAGGCCGTGACTGCCCTCGTAGAAGAAGCGCCCCTTGATGGCCGGCGGGCCGATCATCGCCTCGATCAGCTGGCCGCGATCAAAGCCGCGTAGATAGTCGGCCAGGACGAGGTCGGAGGTCTGGGCGGCCTGGACCACGGGCCAATCGGCCACCAGGCCGCGCAACACGACGGGCTGGTTGAGGGACGCGATCTCCTCGGCGAAGCGGGCGGCGTCGACTTGGGTGATCTCGGCGCATCGACGCAACGCACGCTGGGGCACTGGCTGGCGACCTTCTTCGGGGGCGCGACAAGCTAGGGCAGGCGGGGCGCGGCTAGATTGCAATCCATTGCGGGGTTGAAACGAAAGTTAGGCGGCGTAAGCCGTCCGCCAAATCGAGGCGGCGGCTGGCTCGCAAGGGCGATGTCGCCACCTTGTCGCAAACTTGAGGTTGCAACCTAGGCGGCTCTGAATAAAGTAGCGCTTCTAGTTTGGGGGATTTGCTTTGAAACTGTTTCGCTTCCTGACCATCGCCCTGGCGGCGGTCAGCCTCTCCGCGTGCGTCAGCACGCCGCCGAACGCGCTGAAGACCGATGTGCGCGACAAGATCTTCATCCAGGAGGTCAGCGAGACCTGGGCCGCCGTCGACGGCAAGCGCGCCGAGAACGCCGACTACCTGACGGGCAAGGCCGATCTGCAGGCCCGCTTGAAGAGCGCCGTCGAAGCCGAGTTCAAGGCCTCGCCCTCGGGTTCCGAAGCCGCCCGCTTCGAGATCACCATCAAGACCTACAGTCGCGTCAACGCCGCCATGGGCAACATGATCGGCGGCGCCAACATGGTGGTGGCCGACGTGCGGGTCGTGCGCATTTCCGACGGCGTCGAACTGGGCGTCTACAAGGACGTGGTCGGCATGCACGCCTCGAACGGCGGGCTGATCGGGGCCATCGCCCAGGCGGCGACCAAGCCCGACATCGTCGGCATCATGACCAACGGCTTCGCGGCCAACCTGCGCGCCAAGTTCGACAGCAAGAAATAGGCGCCCGCCGCCATGACCCGCCGCTTCCTCATCCTGGCCGGCGTCGTCATGGCGGCCCTCGCCACCCCGGCGATGGCCGAGACGCCACCGCTCAACGCCGACCTGATCACGGTCAGCGGTCGCCACGGCCTGCCACGCGCCGACGGCTCGCCTCTCGCCGCGCGGCTGAGCGTCAAGGCGGTGACCGTCGGCCCGTCGGCGGCGACCATCCTGACCACCGACCTCGGGACTGTCCGCTGGACGCTTCGGCAAGGCGTCGAAAAGACCTTGCGCAATCACGGATACCTGGCGCCCGCGGAACCGGCGGCGGGCGCCGAGCCACCCTTGGCGATCCTCGTGGAAATGTCGGACCTGGACGTCCAGGCCGACGCGGAGGGCGCGACGGCCATCGTGCGGCTCAGCGTCGGCGCGCCGGCGGACGAGCCGGCGATCGCGTGCCTGCCCTATGCCGCCACCGGCAAGTTTCGCGCCCTCACGCCGCTGAAGTCCGGCGGCGGCCAAAGGGCGACCGGCATCATCTTCGGGGTCCTCGCCGGCCCGGCCGGCGGGGTGTTCATGGCCAACCAGCTTCAGAACGCCACGGCCAACAATGTCGCGCTCAATTCCCGGCGGACCGTGGCGGCCGGTGAAGGCGTTTCGCCCCAGTTCGGCGCGCCGGCCGTCGCCCGGCACGCGTCGATCAACGCCATCCAGATGGCGCTCGTCGATCTGGTCAAGCATCTGGGCGAGACCGAGGGCTGCAAGGCGCCCGCCAAGCCGCTCGTGACCGCCCCGCCCACGGGCCTGGAGGTCCAGACCCCGCCCACGCCCGACACCGCGCCGCCTTCAGCGCCCACGGGCGTGGCGACCGCCGGATAGACGCCAGGCGACCCCACTCGCACGCGAACCCGTGGCCAAAGCCCGAGATCGCCGTGTCATGACCGCGGACATGCCCCTGAGCGCCGCCCCGACAAGCTGCACATTCCAGGTCCTCCCGAGCGGGGGAGGGTCTTTCGGTGGGGCCCCCAAGCCTGCTAACACCCGCCCCATGCTGACCGATCCCCTGTTCTACGCCGTCGCCATTCCCGCCGTCATCCTGCTGGGCCTGGCCAAGGGTGGGTTCGCGGGGATCGGGGTGGTGGCGGTGCCGATGATGGCGCTGGTCATCTCGCCGGTGCTGGCCGCGGCGATCACCCTGCCGATCCTGCTGGCCCAGGACGTGGTCAGCGTCTGGAGTTTCCGCAAGACCTGGGACAAGGGCCTGCTGATCCTGATGCTGCCGGCCGCGGCCGTGGGGATCTTCTTCGGTTGGCTGCTGGCGGCGCGGGTGTCGGTGGCGGCGGTCGAGCTAGCGATCGGCCTGATCTCGATCGCCTTTTCGCTGCAGCGCCTGTGGGTCGAGCGGGCGATGAAGACGGCGGCGGTGATCGAGGCCGGTCCGGCCCGGCCCTGGCTGGGCGCGCTGTGCGGGGCGGTGGCCGGCTTCACCAGCCAGGTGGCCCATGCCGGCGGCCCGCCGTTCCAGATCTATGCCCTGCCCCGCCGCCTGCAGCGCGACGTGTTCATCGGCACCAGCAGCATCTTCTTCGCCACGGTCAACTGGATGAAGGTGCCGGCCTATATCGCGCTCGGCCAATTCACCCGCCAGACCCTGACCACGGCGGCGGTGCTGCTGCCCCTGGCCCTGGCCTCGACCTGGGCGGGGGTGTGGCTGGTGCGCCGCGTGCCGGCCGAGGGCTTCTACAAGGCGATCTACGTGCTGCTGATCGCCGTGGGGGCCAAGCTGGCCTGGGACGGGGCGCACGGGTTGATGGGCTGACGCCAGAGGTGGCGTCAAATCACCTCCCGCCCTTTCCCCGCCACGATGATCGGCGTTTATATGTCACCGATTGAGCGTAGAGTGGGGGCCATGACCGAGACGACCAGCATCCTTCCGGCCACGATCGACGCGTCCGTCCCAGCGACCGTACCCGCCATCGTTCCGGCCACGCACTATCCCACGCCCGGCGCCAAGTGCGCCGACCTGGTGGTGCACCTGGCCGGCCTGGCCTGCGCCCTGCTGGGCGGCGGGATCCTGCTGGGCCTGGCCTTCGGCCTGGGCTCGCTGAGCCAGGTGGCGGCGATCAGCGTCTACACCGTGGGCCTGATCACCATGCTGTCGCTGTCGACCGCCTACAACTTCGCCAAGGCCCGCTGGCGGCCGCTGCTGCGCCGCTTCGACCATGCCGGCATCTTCATCATGATCGCCGCCTCCTACACGCCCTTCACCACCCAGAACCTGCACGGCTGGTGGGCGATCGGCATGACCACGGCCGTCTGGACCGTGGCCGGGATCGGCGTGGCGGCCAAGCTGCTGCTGCCGGGCCTGGACAAGCGGTTCTGGGTCGGCCTTTACCTGGCCCTGGGCTGGCTGGTGCTGGTGGCCATCAAGCCGATGATCGACGGCATGGGCTGGGTGGCCCTGCTGCTTTTGGCGATCGGCGGCGTGATCTATTCGACCGGTACGGTGTTCTACCTGATGAAGCGGCTGAAGTTCCGGCGGGCGATCTGGCACGGTCACGTGATCGGCGGCGCCGGCCTGCACTACGCCGCCGTGCTGGTCGGGGTGGTCCTGGCCTCGAGCGGACATTCTTGAGGCCGAGCGTCAGTTGAACAATCCGCTGGATCCCAAAAAGTCCGTCCAGACCTTTTTTCGGGATCGGGTGAACCAACAGGGCAAGGGCAAGCGCCTGAACGCGCCGCCGGACGAGACCCTGGCCGAGGCCGTGGGCTTTCCCGGTGTGCGCCTCAGCCTCGACGAGGCCGACGAAACCCTCAAATCGGTGGCCGACCGCCTGGCGCCCCTGCGGCCGCTGATCGGCCGCGACGACTTCAACATCCTGGCCCTGTCGGGCGGCGCGGCCGGCGGGGCGTTCGGGGCCGGGGCCCTGGTGGGGCTGGCCAAGGCCGGCACGCGGCCGGAGTTCGCCATCGTCACCGGCGTCTCGACCGGCGCCCTGATCGCGCCCTTGGCCTTCCTCGGCCCGGCCTGGGATGACCGCCTGACCGACGCCTATGTCGGCGGCCACGCGTCGGACCTGCTCAGCCTCAAGCGCTTGGGCCCGACCATGGGCCCCAGCCTGTTCCGCGGCGACTCGCTGGACGGGCTGGTCGCGCCGTTCATCGACGCGGCCATGATCGAGGCCGTGGCCGTCGAGCACGCCAAGGGCCGGCGACTGCTGATCGCCACCACCAATCTCGACAGCCAGAAGGCCACCATCTGGGACATGGGGGCGATCGCCACCCAGGGCGGCGAGGCGGCCGTGAAGCTGTTTCGCGACGTGCTGGTGGCCTCGGCCACCCTGCCCGGCCTGTTCCCGCCCAAGCTGATCGATGTCGAGACGCCCGATGGCGAGGGCGGCATGACCCGCCACCAGGAAATGCACGTCGACGGCGGGGTGGCCGCGCCGCTGTTTCTGATGCCCGACGCCCTGCTGCGCTGGCGCGATCTGGGCCAGCGGCTACGACGCGGCCGGGTCTATGTGATCTTCAACACCGTGCTGGATCCCTCGCCGCGCACGACGCCCACCGGGGTGACCTCGATCATGGGGCGCAGCTTCGAGACCATGCTGCGGTTCTCGTATCGCCAGGCGCTGAGCGTGGCCGCGGCGTTCTGCGCTCGCCACAACCTGCCGCTCTGGGTGGCCTCGATCCCCAGCGCCTTCTCGGATTTCAACATGATGAAGTTCGACACCGCCGCCATGAAGCGCACCTTCGACGACGCCGAGGCCCTGGCCATCGCCGGCCGCCTGTGGGCCACGCCGATCGCCACGCCCGAGCCGCTGTGGCGCGGCCTGTTCAAGCGCCAGCCCGTGGCCAAACATGACGAGCAGGACCCGATCCTGGTGCCCTCGCCTTCGCCGGATCTGGAACTGCCCTGAGGGGTCGCCACCCCAAACTCCGCTCATCATCCCGACGAAAGTCGGGACCCAAGCTGAGCCGGCGAAAGGATTACGGCTGTCCCGTTCGCGGGCGCTATCCCCGATAGGCCGCTTGGGTCCCGACTTTCGTCGGGAAGAGGGACCGAAAATGGAGAAGTTGAAGCGCGGAAACCCTCAGGCCGGGTCCGCCGCCTTCTTCAGGTACCGGGCCCGTAGCTTGTCGACATTGGGCGGATCGGCGCGGAAGTCCGAGGCCAGGCCCAGGCGGGCGTTGCACGAGGGGCAGCGCACCGAGTCCTCGTCGGCCAGCTCGGCCGGCGGATCGAAGCGGGTGCCGCAGGGCTTGCACTTGAAGTCGCCGGTCGCCGGCGGCGGGGCGGGCGGCGGCTCGGGAGCCCGCAACACCACGCGCTTGTGGCCGGCCGGACGCTGGATGCGCTCGAGCGGCGGCGGGCCGCCCGGCGCGGCAACGCCGCTCTTCAGGCTCAGGATCTTGCGGCGAGGCGGCTCGCTATCGCTCATGACGGTGAAGGGCTCTGTGGAGGACCGGCGCTAGCTGCATGATCTGAGCCCGAAACTCAAGCGCGGAAGGCATTTTGCCCGACCGATCAGCCTACCAATGCGGCTTCAGGCTGAACGAGAAGGCGACCATCTCGTCCTTCTGGGTGGCCATGCCCATGATCTGGTCCTTGGCCCTGATCTTGCGGTGCACGTAGCCGAACGAAGCCTGCATCGGTCCCTTGCGCCAGGCCAGGCCGGCCTGTCCGTCGCCGACCAGCTTGCTGCTGGTGTCGGTGGTGAGGCCCGCCCGGCTCCAGTCGCCGTCGCCGCCGCGCAGCATGTTCATGCCGACGGCCTGGCCGCTGGCGGCGGCGAACACGTACCAGCGCCCCCGGTCGCCCAGCGCCCGCCCATCGGTGACGCCCAGGGAATTGGCGACCCGGTCGCCCATCTTCTTGCCGAAACGCACGGTGGCGCCCGCCTCGGCCGAGCCGCCGGCCCCGCCAAAGCCCAGGCCGGCGTGGGGCGTGACATCCAGGGCGTACTTGCCCGAGCCCAGCGACACCGCCGCCGGCCAGCCGCGGGTGACGGTGACGTCGACGTCGCGATCCTCGAAGCTGTCCTCGTCGGGTCGGACCAGGGCCAGGGGCCGGGTCTGGCCGGCCGAGGCGACGCTGGCCACCGAGACGCGCACCGAGTCGACGGCGCGCTCGTTCTCGTGGGCCACGAAGGCGTTGGAGCGCCAGGTGACCGCGCCGTGGCCCTCGTAATAGCGGTTGGCGTCCAGCAGCTTGGCGTCGCCATAGGCGCCGGCCGGAGACAGCGAGAAGCTGGGATCGCTGGCTCGCTCGGACCCGGCGCGCGGCGTTTCGGCGAAGGCCACCGCGGCGGTGGCGGGGCGAACGTTGCGGACGCTGAGATCGACGGGCTGACCGGCTCGGGTGTCGACGACGAAGCTGGGGGACTTGGGAGCGGACTTCTGGGGTGTCGGCCGGGCTTGCGCCGTGGCGACAGCCAGGGCGCTCAGACTCACAACCGCGACAAATGCCGTCAAGGCACGCATGTCGGACCCCTCAGTCCCTTTCCCGACCTGAAGCCTACCCTCAATCGAGGCGGCGTCCATGGGACAAATCCCCACGTCATGAACAATTCTTACGGGAGTTTGGTTCCGGGACGCAAAAGGCGGCGCGATTGCTCGCGCCGCCTTGCGTTTTCTGGGTTTCAGACCTCCGGGGAGGCCCTGGAGTTGGCGCCTATTGGCAGGCCAGGCATTCCTCGTAGTCGGTCTTGTTGGGCGCGTCGAAGCCGTTGGCGGGACCCGCCAGCGCGACGTCCGAACCGGCATAGGCGGCCCGTTGCACCGACTTGGAGCGCAGGTAGTAGAGCGATTTGACGCCACGCTCCCAGGCCTGCCAGTGCAGCATGTGCAGGTCCCACTTGTCGACATCGCCGGGCAGGAAGATGTTCACCGACTGGCTCTGGCAGATGTCCGGCGTGCGGTCGGCGGCCAGTTCGACCACCCAGCGTTGGTCCAGCTCGAAGGCGGTCTTGTAGACGTCCTTGTCGTCCTGGCTGAGGAAGTCCAGGTGCTGGACCGAGCCCTCGTTCTCCAGGATCGAACCCCAGACCGCGTCGGAGTTCTGGCCCTTTTCCTCAAGAACCTTCTCCAGGTAGGGGTTCTTGACCGCGAACGAGCCCGACAGGGTCTTGTGGGTGTAGATATTGGCCGGGATCGGCTCGATGCCCGCCGACGTACCGCCGCAGATGATCGAGATCGAGGCGGTCGGGGCGATGGCCAGCTTGTGCGAGAAGCGCTCCATCGAGCCGCGATCGGCGGCGTCCGGGCACGGGCCCTTCTCTTCGCCGACGGTGATCGACGCCTTGTCGGCCTCGCGGCGCAGGTGCTTGAACATCCGCATGTTCCAGCTCTTGGCCAGGGCGCTCTCGAACGGCACGTTCTGGCTCTGCAGGAAGCTGTGGAAGCCCATCAGGCCCAGGCCCACCGAACGCTCGCGCATGGCGGCGTAGGCGGCCGTGGCGGCCGCGTCGGGGGCGCGATCGATGAAGTCCTGCAGGACGTTGTCGAGGAAGCGCATGATGTCCTCGATGAACATCGGATGGTCGCGCCATTCCAGGAAGGTCTCGGCGTTGACGCTCGACAGGCAGCAGACGGCCGTGCGGTCGTTACCCAGATGGTCGACGCCGGTGTGCAGCATGATCTCGCTGCACAGGTTGGACTGGCGCACCTTCAGGCCCAGCTCGCGCTGGTGCTGGGGCATGGCGCGGTTCACGGTGTCGGAGAAGATCAGGTAGGGCTCGCCGGTCTGCAGGCGCAGCTCCAGGACCTTCTGCCACAGGGCGCGGGCGTCGACTTCGCGCAGGACCTCGTTGGTCTTGGGCGAGCGCAGGCCGAACTTATGGCCGTCGCGGACGGCGTGCATGAACTCGTCGGTGATCGAGATGCCGTGGTGCAGGTTCAGGGACTTGCGGTTGAAGTCGCCCGAGGCCTTGCGGATCTCCAGGAACTCTTCGATTTCCGGGTGGAAGATGTCCAGATAGACGGCCGCCGAACCGCGGCGCAGCGAGCCTTGGCTGATCGCCAGGGTCAGGCTGTCCATCACGCGGATGAAGGGGATGATGCCGCTGGTCTGGCCCTGGCCCTTGACCTTCTCGCCGATCGACCGGACGCCGCCCCAGTAGGTGCCGATGCCGCCGCCGTTGGCCGCCAGCCAGACGTTCTCGTTCCAGACGCCCAGGATGCCGTCCAGGCTGTCGGACACCGAGTTCAGGAAGCAGCTGATCGGCAGGCCGCGCTCGGCGCCGCCGTTGCTGAGCACCGGGGTCGACGGCATGAACCACAGTTGGCTCATATAGTCGTAGACGCGCTGGGCGTGGTCGGCGTCGTCGGCGAAGGCCGTCGACACGCGGGCGAACATGTCCTGATAGGACTCGCCCGGCAGCAGGTAGCGGTCTTCCAGGGTGGTCTTGCCGAAATCGGTCAGCAGGGCGTCGCGCGAGCGATCCACCTCGACCTTGCGCACCAGGGCCAGTTTCGGACGCTCGGCCTTCATCCCGCTGGTGCGAGCCAGGGGGAGAGCCGTCGTCTTCGCCGCTTCACTGCCGTTCATGATCAAAATCCATAATCAATCAGCGTGTTCCGGAGAAGGGATCGCCCCGTCCAGCCGCTACATATAGTGGCTGAGGCGCCCCCTCAGCCCACATATGGGGCCACATTGGCTAATGACTCGTCAACGGCGAGATGCGCCTCGCGGGCGAGTTTTTTCTTAACAAACTGTGAACGAACGCCGGTGTCCGGGAAGATGCTGGGCATCATCAAGGGGTTGCATGGCCAAGACAATCACCCCGCGGCGCGCTGTCGCGGCCCACAAATAAGTGATCCGGCGGCGGAGCGGATTCAGTCAAAAGCCGCTTGCCAATTCGATGCGCCCGGCCGGCGGGGCTCCACCCTCGAACCCCAAGACGCCGACCCGGTCCGAGCGGCGGAACCGCTCGGGAATCACCCCCAAAAGAAAAGGGCCCGGCGTTGCCGCCGGGCCCTCAACTTTTGTCGGGATCTTGATCTTAGAAGTTGATCGAGATCGTCGAACGACGGTTCAGCGGTTCCTTGACACCATCGCCAGTCGCGACGGCGGGAGCGCTTTCGCCCTTCCAGTCAACGGCCAGGGTGTCAGCGGCGACACCGGCGCCGACCAGGGCGTCAGCCACGGCCTTCGCACGACGCTCCGAGAGCTTGGCGTTGTACTTCGGCGAACCCGAGGTGTCGGTGTGACCGACGACCACCAGCTTGGTGGCGTGACCCGAGGTCGCGTAGTTCGCGGCTTCCGAAACCACCGACTGGGCTTCCGGCGTCAGCACGTACTGATCGAACGGGAAGTAGACGATGAATTCCTTGGCCTCGTAGGCCACCGGCGGCGGAGGCGGCGGGGGCGGAGGAGGCGGCGGGGGCGGAGGCGGCGG
>FTJN01003776.1_pt1 | contig 17365 bp, 16 predicted proteins | sample 1658361 | NCBI WGS metagenome assembly FTJN01 (sample SAMEA3914819, study PRJEB12502) | metagenome | biome: forest; material: soil | place: Canada | collected 2010-06-26 | depth 0.3 m | reverse complement strand
CTGTTCACGGGCCCGGCGCACCTGGAGCGCCCCTTCCACCAGTACCACGACGAGATCATCCGCTGGTACGACCACTGGCTCAAGGGCAAGGACACCGGCATCATGGACGAGCCGCCGGTGCGCTACTGGCTCATGGGCGCGAACGAGTGGCGCACCGGGACCGAATGGCCGCTGGCCGAGACGCAGTGGAAGAAGTTCTACCTCTCGCACTGGGAAGGCCTGACCACCGAGGAGCCGCGCCCCACCGCCCTGCTCGGCGCATCGGCGCTCGAGCCCGACGTGTTCACGCAGATGCCCGTCACCCGCACCACGAAGATCGAGCGCCTGCGCTACATGACGGAGCCGCTCGCGCACGACGTCACCGTCGCCGGCCCCATCTCGCTCACGTTCTACGCCGCGATCGACCAGGAAGACACCAACTGGATCGTGGTGCTCAAGGACGTCGGCCCGGACGTGTCGGTGCGCACGGCGCGCGAGGGTGAACGCGACGTGCCCTCAGGCCTGCCCGAGCGCGAACTCACGCGTGGTTGGCTCAAGGCCTCCTACCGCGCGCTCGACGAGAAGCGTTCGACGCCGTGGAAGCCCTTCCACAAGCTGACGCGCGACGCGATCGCGCCGGTCAAGCCGGGCGAGGTCGTCGAGTACCAGGTCGAGATCCTGGCCACGGCCAACCAGTTCAAGGCCGGCCACCGGATCTGCCTCGAGATCACGAGCATGGACGTGCCGACGGGAACGGGCGCCATGACCAACGTGGAATACATCCCGTACCACGTCACCAGCAGCAAGACGGTGACGCACCGCATCTATCGGGACGCCGACAGGCCCTCGCACCTGCTGCTGCCGATCATTCCCGGCTGACCCTCCCATCCTCCGATCGAACGCCTGGCCGCAGCGCGAGGCGGGGCATCGCACACCCCACCGAAAGGTATCGAACCATGAGCACCATTCGTTTCGAACGTCGCGAAAGCGTCGGCAGCATCGTGCTGGCCAACCCGCCCTACAACCGCATCGACCTCGAGTACTCGGATCGCCTGCGCGAAGCCGTGCACGCCGCGAGCTCGAGCGACATCCGCGTGCTGGTCGTCCGCGCCGAAGGGCCGCACTTCAGCCTGGGCGGCGAGGTGCGCGAGTGGCCGGGCAAGGACCTCCACTGGTTCCGCACCTTCGTCGCCGAGGTGGGCGCCTCCTATCGCGCGATCGAGGCCCTGCGGGTACCGACCGTCGCCGTCGTGCAGGGCCTCGCCTTCGGCGGCGGCTTCGAGCTCGCGCTCGCATGCGATTTCGTCGTCGCGGCCGAAGACGCCGTCTTCCGCTGCGTCGAGGTCACGACGGGCATGCTGCCGATCGCGGGCGGCGTGCAGCGCCTGGCCGAGCGTGTCGGACGCGCGCGCGCCTCGCGCTACTCGATGCTGGGCGACGCCATCTCCGGCAAGCAGGCCGGCGAACTCGGCATCGCGAGCCACGTCGTCCCCGCCGCCAAGCTCGCCGCAGAGGCCGACGCGCTCGTGCAGCGCCTCGCGCTGGGCCCGACCCGCTCGTACATGGGCACGCGCACGATCCTGAAGGCCTGGGCCGGCGGCGGCATCACCGCCGCCGACGCGCTGATGCCCGACGTGACGATGGAGCTGTTCCTCACCGAGGACGTGCGGCGCGGCTTCATCAACACGGCCAAGGCCTTCGACGCGGACGTCGAGCCGCCCGAGATGACGTTCGAAGGCAAGTAAGGACCGATCGCGTTCAAGGAGCAGCCGTGACCCACGAAAGCTACGTGTCGGGCGAACGCTCGGCGGCCCTGATCGAGGACACGATCGGCGCCTATTTGGACCGCGTCGCCGAGCAGGACGGCGACAAGCTCGCCCTCGTCGTGCCGCACCAGGGCGTACGCTGGACCTATGCGGACCTCAAGGCGCACTCGGACAGGTTCGCCGCCGGCCTGCTGCGCCTGGGCCTCGAGCCGGGCGACCGCGTCGGCATCTGGTCGCCCAACTGCGCGGAGTGGACGGTGGCGCAGTTCGCGACCGCCAAGGCGGGCCTGGTGCTGGTCAACATCAATCCGGCCTACCGGATCAGCGAGCTCGAGCACGTGTTGCGCGCCGTCGAATGTCGCGCCCTCGTCACCGCCACGCACTTCAAGTCCAGCGACTACCTGGCGATGCTCAACACGCTCGCGCCGGAGCTGGCCAGCGGCCGGGACGAGCTGCACAGCGCGAAGCTGCCCGCCCTGCGCCACGTCATCACGATCGGCGGCGGCGTCCACCCCGGCGGCAAACCCTTCGACGCCGTCTCGAAGCTGGGCGACGCACAGGCCCTGCAGGACCTCGAGAACGTCGCTGCCACGATCAACCCGAAGTCCGCGGTCAACATCCAGTTCACCAGCGGCACCACCGGCCTGCCCAAGGGCGCGACGCTCTCTCACCGCAACCTCATCAACAACGGCTTCTTCGTCGGCGAGGCGACGGGCATCATGCCCGGTTCGCGCGTCTGCATCCCGGTGCCGCTGTATCACTGCTTCGGCATGGTCATGGGCAACCTCGGCTGCCTCACGCATTCGGCGGCGATGGTCTATCCGGGCGAGTCGTTCGACCCAGCATCCACGCTGGCCGCCATCGAGGCAGAGAAGTGCGACGTCCTCTACGGCGTGCCGACGATGTTCATCGCGCAGCTCAACCTGCCCGGGTTCGAGCAGTACGACGTTTCATCGCTGCGCCGCGGGATCATGGCCGGCGCCCCTTGCCCGGTGGAGGTCATGAAGGAGGTCATGTCCAGGATGCACATGAGCGAGATCACGATCGCCTACGGCATGACCGAGACGAGTCCCGTGAGCTTCCAGAGCAGCCGCGACGACCCGATCGAGCAGCGCGTGTCCACGGTCGGTCGCATCCAGCCGCACCTCGAAGTCAAGATCGTGGCTCCCGACGGCGCCACCGTTCCCCGCGGGGAAGCCGGCGAGCTGTGCACGCGCGGCTATTCCGTGATGCTGGGCTACTGGAAGGACGAGGCCAGGACCGCGGAAGCGATCGACGCCGGCGGCTGGATGCACACCGGCGACCTCGCCACGCTCGACGACGACGGCTACTGCCGCATCGTCGGGCGCATCAAGGACATGGTGATCCGCGGTGGCGAGAACGTCTATCCGCGCGAGATCGAGGAGTTCCTGCACAGTCACCCCGACGTCCAGGACGTCCAGGTCATCGGCGTGCCCGACGAGAAATACGGCGAGGAACTCTGCGCCTGGATCATCCCGCGGACGGGCGCCCGGCTGGACGCGGACGCCGTTCGCGACTTCTGCCGCGGCCAGATCGCGCACTACAAGGTGCCGCGCTACGTCCGCCTGGTCAAGGAGTTCCCGACGACCGTGACGGGCAAGGTCCAGAAGTTCCAGATGCGCGAGCTGATGATCAAGGAACTGGCGTCGCGATCATGATCAAGCACATCGTGATGTGGAACGTGCGCGGCGCCACGCCCGACGAGCGAAGGAACGCCATTCGATTCCTCAAGAGCCGCTTCGAAGGCCTGAGGGGCCGCATCCCCGGCCTGCTGCGCCTCGAGGTCGGCGTCGACACGAGCCGGATCGACTACGCCTGCGACGTCGTGCTGTACAGCGAGTTCGAGTCGCAGCAGGCGCTGGATGCCTACGCTTCGCATCCCGAACACCTGCGCGTGCGCGACGAGCTGGACGGCCTGCGTATCGCCCGCCACCAGGTGGACTACCCTGCGGACGCACCATGATCGACAAGGTCTTCCCCGATGCAGAGGCCGCGCTCGCCGCGGTGCAGGACGGCGCCACCGTGATGATCGGCGGCTTCGGCGGCGCGGGCCAGCCCGCAGAACTGATCGACGCGCTCATCGCCCATGGCGCGCGCGGCCTGACCATCGTCAACAACAACGCCGGCAACGGCGACACCGCGCTGGCGGCGCTGCTCAAGACGGGCCGGGTGCGCAAGATCATCTGCTCGTTCCCGCGCCAGGTCGACTCGCAGGTGTTCGACGGCCTGTACCGCGCCGGCCGGATCGAGCTGGAGCTCGTGCCGCAAGGCAACCTCGCCGAGCGCATCCGCGCCGCGGGCGCGGGCATCGGCGGCTTCTTCACGCCCACGGGCTACGGCACCGACCTGGCCAAGGGCAAGGAGACGCGGGAGATCGACGGCCGCGGGTACGTCTTCGAGATGCCCCTCCACGCGGACGTCGCGCTCATCAAGGCGGAAGCGGGCGATCGCTGGGGCAACCTCGTCTATCGCAAGACGGCGCGAAACTTCGGGCCCATCATGGCGATGGCGGCCAGGACCACCATCGCCTCCGTGCACGCCGTCCTCCCCCTCGGCGCGCTCGATCCCGAAGCGATCGTCACGCCCGGCATCTTCGTGCAGCGGGTGGTGAAGGTCCCGCGCAGCGCGACCGGTCCCGCGGGCTTCAGGCAGGCGGCATGACCATGACCTATTCCAGGCTCACCCGCGACCAGATGGCCGCACGCGTCGCGCGCGACATTCCCGAGGGCGCCTACGTCAACCTGGGCATCGGCCTGCCCACGCTCGTGGCCAACCACCTGCCGCGCGACCTCGAAGTCTTCCTGCACAGCGAGAACGGCTTGCTGGGCATGGGCCCGGCGCCCGCCGCGGGCGAAGAGGACTACGACCTCATCAACGCCGGCAAGCAGCCCGTGACGCTGCTGACCGGCGGCGCCTATTTCCACCATGCCGATTCCTTCGCGATGATGCGCGGCGGCCACCTGGACCTGTGCGTACTGGGCGCATTCCAGGTGTCGCGCACCGGCGACCTCGCCAATTGGCACACCGGCGCGCCCGATGCCATTCCCGCTGTCGGCGGCGCGATGGACCTGGCCATCGGCGCGAAGAAGACCTGCGTCATGATGGAACACCTGACCAAGGCGGGCGAGAGCAAGATCGTCGAGTCGTGCAGCTACCCGCTCACCGGCATGGCCTGCGTCAGCCGGATCTACACGGACCTGGCAGTCATCGACGTGACACCGGCGGGCCTGAAGGTCGTCGAGATCGTCGAAGGCCTCGAATTCGAAGAGCTCCAGCGGCTCACGCGCGTGCCGCTGCTGGCCTGAACACCTCTACGGCGCAAGCGAACACAGCAGGGACCCGAGAACATGGAAGCGTTCGACTACACCCCACTGCCCGGCCGCGTCGTCTTCGGCCAAGGCACCCTGGCGCGCATCGCGGACGAGGTGCAGTTGCTGGGCTGCCGGCGGCCCTTCGTCCTGTCCGACGCGCATCACGTCGACGGGGCCGCGGCAAGAGTCCTCCAGTTGCTGGGCGGCCAGGTGGCGGGGTTTTCCACCGAGGCCACGATGCACACGCCCGTCGAGGTGACCGAGCGCGTCCTTCAAGGGCTGCGCACGGCGGCACCCGATTGCCTGGTGTCCCTCGGTGGGGGATCGACGACCGGCCTGAGCAAGGCCCTCGCGCTGAGGACGGACCTGCCGCAGATCGTCATTCCGACGACCTATGCCGGCTCCGAGGCGACGCCCATCCTCGGACAGACGGAGCAGGGCCGCAAGACGACGCTGCGGTCGGCCAAGGTCTTGCCGCGCACGATCGTCTACGACGTCGACCTGACGCTCGGCATGCCCGCGCACCTGTCGGTCGTCTCGGGCATGAACGCCATGGCGCATGCCGTCGAGGCGTTGTATGCCAAGGACGGCAATCCCGTCACCGCGATGCTGGCCGAACAGGGCGTCGCCGCCCTCGCTCGTGCGCTGCCCGTGATCGTCGCGGACACCCGGAACGCCGGCGCCCGGTCCGACGCCCTGTTCGGCGCCTGGGCCTGCGGCAACTGCCTGGGCACGGTGGGCATGGCCCTGCATCACAAGCTGTGCCACACGCTGGGCGGGAGCTTCGACTTGCCGCATGCGGAAACGCACACGGTGATCCTGCCGCATGTGGCGGCCTTCAACGCGCTGGCGACGCCGCAGGCGTTGCAGCGCGTCGCCCGGGCCTTGGGCGTCGACAAGGCCGGAACAGGCCTGTTCGACCTCGCCGAATCCCTGGGCGCGCCGACCTCGCTGAAGGCCATCGGCATGGCCGAGTCCGATCTCGACAAGGCCGCCGAGATCGCGACGTCCGCGCCCTACTGGAACCCACGCGCGGTGGACAGGAACGCCATCCGCGCGCTGCTCGACGACGCATACCATGGCCGCAGGCCACGGAATTGAAAGGATCTCCCATGCAAACGGTGTTTCCAGAACTCACGGACGACGTGATCGGCCGGATGAAGGGGGCCTCACCACGGATGCACGAGGTCATGACGCTCCTCGTCCGCCATCTCCATGCCTTCGTGCGCGAAGCCGCGCTGACCCAGGACGAGTGGCGCGCGGGCATCGCCTTCCTGACCCGCACGGGCCAGATGTGCTCGGACAGCCGCCAGGAGTTCATCCTGCTGTCGGACATCCTGGGGGTGTCGATGCTGGTCGACGCGGTCGCCCACCAGTCCTCGGACAAAGGCATCACCGACTCCACCGTGCTGGGCCCCTTCTACGCCGGGCCGCAGCGAGAACTCGACCAGGGCGAATCGATCCTCCTGCGCGAGGAGGACGGCGAGCCGCTGACCATGAGAGGCCGGGTCTCCGGCCCCGACGGCCGGCCCATCGCCGGCGCGATGGTGGAGGTCTGGCAGACGGCCACCAACCAGCTGTACGACGTGCAGGACGAGAACCAGCCGCATGGTCACCTGCGGGCGACGTTCCGTACCGATGAACAGGGCAGGTACGAATTCCGGACCATCCTGCCCGTCAGCTATCCGATCCCCGACGACGGCCCTGCGGGACAGTTGCTCCGGGCCCTCGGCCGACATCCCTTCCGCCCGGCGCACGTGCACTTCATGATCAGCGCACCGTCGCACCGCCAGCTCGTGACGCACCTGTTCCTGAAGGGCGACCCCTACCTGGAGAGCGACGCCGTCTTCGGCGTCAAGCCTTCGCTCGTCGTGGAGCCCGTCCGGCGGGATGGCATCTCGACGATCACTTACGACTTCGGCCTTGCACGAGTGCAGGTGGGCTGAGGCGGGATCGCTCCCATGTCGATCGCGAAGGGACAGACGGACTTCCCCGCGGACGAGGCGCAGGAGCCGGCCACCGGCGCCGCCCCTGGACGACAGCCCGCGTCCTCGAGCACCGGCGCCCATGTGGTAGCGTCCGAATCCATGGCAACCAAGACCCCTTCGGCAACGGGCCGCGCCCGACCTGCGAGCGCCAAGAAGGGTGCGGTCCCCAGGAAGCGCGCGGAACAGCAACGTGCGCAATCGACGCGGACCGCCATCCTGGAGGCGGCGCTCGCCGAGTTCGCGGAAAAGGGCTTCGAGGCCGCGAGCATTCGCAGCATCGCGGAGCGCACCGGCTTCCAGCATCCGCTGATCACCTACCACTATCCCAGCAAGGATCTGCTGTGGCAGGCGGTCGCGGAAGACACCTTCGAGCGCATCCGCAGGGAGTGGGATGCCCGCGCCTCCGAGGAGGGCGACCTGACGCCGCTCGAGCGCCTGCGAGCCGAATATCGCGCACTGTTCCGGCACACCACCCGATTCCCGGAGTTCCATCGCTTCATGCGCCAGGAAGCGGCGACCAACAACCCCCGCCTTCAATGGGTCGCGGAGAACGTGCTGACGCCGCTCATCGATCGCCTGCTGCCGCAGATCGAGGCCGCCCAGGCGAAGGGGCAGTTGCCGGAGATCGAGCCCATCCTGTTCCACTACATGATGGTGAGCCTGACCGCCACGCTGTCCGAGTTCGGCCCCGAGATGCACGTCACGCAACACGTGTCCGCCGATCGCCCCGAGGTCGTGGACGCGTATTGGACCTTCGTGGAGAAGACCGTCTTCGGCACTCTCCGGACACCGGCCTCCGGCACGCGAAAACGCACCTGAGGCCTCGGTCTCGACAACTAGACGGGCGCCGCAGACGACGCCCCGCCCTGCACGTGATCGTGCGTGCGTGTCCGCACGAAGACCGCGGCCAGCGCGGAGGCCGTGGCCGCGGCGATGGCCGCCAGCAGGAATGCCAGGTGGTAGCCGCTATTGAGCGCGGCCGCGGCGTCGGCGCCCACGGCGACCTCCCCCGCGGTGTGCGCGGCCGCCAGGCTGGCGAGGATGGCCAGGCCCAACGCGCCGCCCATCATGAACGCCGTGTTGACCATGCCCGAGGCCAGGCCCGATTCCTCGGGTGAGACATCGCTCATCGCGGCCAGCAACACCGGATTGAACGCGACGCCGGCTCCCAGGCCCATCAACAGCATGCCGGGCAGGACGTCCAGCATGAAGTTGCCGCCGGCCGGCGCACGTGCGAACAGCAGCAGTCCGAACGCCGCCACCAGCAGGCCGAAGGACAGCGACGCGCGGATCCCGAAACGGACCACCAGCCGGGCCGAGACCCCCAGCGAGAACACCGCCATGATGATGTTGGCCGGCAGGAACGCCAGCCCCACCTGCATCGCGTTGTAGCCCAGCAGGCGCTGCAGGTAGAGCGCCGAAATGAAGAACCATGCGAACAGGACGGCCGCCCACAGCACGCCCACCACGTTGGCCGTCGCCACGTTGCGCAGCGCGAACAGGCGCAACGGCAGGAGGGGATGCGACACGCGCGACTCGATCAGGAGGAACGCCACCATGAGCGCACCGGCAATGCCCAGTTCGGCAAGCGTCTGCGCGGAAGCCCAGCCGGCTTCGTTGCCGTGCACGACGGCATACACCGCCAGCATCAGCGACGCGGTCACCGTGATGGCGCCCGCCACGTCGAGCCTGGCGCGAACGGCCTGTGCCCTGCCGGCCGGCAGCAGCGCCACGCACCCGGCATACACGGCCACGCCGATCGGCAGGTTGACGAGGAAGATCCAGTGCCAGCTCAACGTGCTGGTCAGCAGTCCACCCAGCAGCACGCCGATGCTGCCGCCACCACCGCCGACGAAGCCGTAGATGCCCATCGCCTTCGCACGGTCCGCCGGCGAGACGAACAGGCTCATGATGATCGAGAGCGACACGGCCGACACGACGGCGCCGCCCAGCCCCTGCACGGAGCGCGCGGCGATCAGCAACGCCTGCGAGTTCGCCAGGCCGCACGCGGCCGAGGCCAGCGTGAACAACGCGATGCCGGAGAGGAACAGCTTGCGATGTCCGAACAGGTCGCCCAGCCGCCCGCTCAGCAGCAGGAAGCCGCCGAACGTCAGCATGTAGGCGTTGACCACCCACACGAGCGAGGTTTCGGTGAAGCCCAGGTCCGCCCGGATGGACGGGAGGGCGACGTTCACGATGGTCGTGTCCAGCACGATCATCAGCACGCCCAGGCAGAGCACCATGAGGGCAAGCCAGCGCTTGCGGGGGTCGAGGTCATGAGTCACGGAATTTCATCCTGTCAGGGCTGCCGGCGCAAGACCGGGCAGCGAGTTCGAGAGCGGCGACCATCAACCCCACACGCCCGTTGCCCGCAGCTCTCGACCGATGCGCGCGATTCCTCGCTCGCCCTCGGCCAGCGCCGCGCGACTGGTGTGGACCGAATAGGGGCCGAGATGGAGGTCGTGTCGATGCGGAACGGCTGCTCCAAGCACGAAGCGCGCGTCTGTCACGGCCTCGAACTCGATCGCCGAGTCGGACCGGTCGAACACGGCCAGTTCGCCCTTGTCGACAGGGTCGGGCGTGAGCAGATTGCCGTCCATCACGGCGATCCAGCCGACGAGGCAACCCTCCGGCGGCTGGAACGTCCAGCGCTGGCCGGCCGCCAGTCGCACGTCGAGGTAGTGGATGCCCGCGGGCGCATCGAGCGGGCTGACGGCCTCCCCGCTGCGACCCAGCAGCACGCGCGCCGGGCCGTCGGACGTAATCTCCTCGGCCACGAGATGCTGGCTGAAGGCCGGAGAGAGCTCGCGCTCCGGCGGCAAGGCGATCCACAGTTGGAAAGCCTTGATCGGTGGCAGCGCGAAGCCGGAATGCCAGACGCCGCTTCCGGCGCTCAGCCATTCGACGTCGCCGGCGAGCGTCGTTCCCTCCTGCCCGATGGATTCGACATAGCGTCCCTCCCCTTCGATCGCCAACGTCAACGTGGCGATGCCCGAATGCGGATGCCATCCGGCCCCGGGTTGGCCAAGCGCCTGGTCCGTATCGACGAGATCGAGAAAGACGAACGGCTTGATCATTTCGCCGAGGTCATTGGCGCTGACCAATCGGACGATCGGACCGTGGGCCCGGCCTCGCGTGCGCAAGGCCACGCTGCGGCCGGTGCCGGCGAGGCTGGGCGCCGTCTGGGCGTCATGGGTCATCGGGAGCTCTCCAGCAGATGGGTTCGCCGTGGGTGGCGCGGCGGATCAGATGTCCGAATCGGTCTGCGCGTAGTTCAGGAAGTAGCCCGTGAACACCGTCAGCCCCAGGTGTGCGAAAGCCTCCGCCAGTTGGGTATCGTTCCAGCCGGCGTCTTGCGCCGCCTTCCAGGTGACATCCGTGACGCTTCCCGAGCTGGCGGCAGCCTCCCGCACCAGGCGGGCGAGCACGTCGATCCTGGCGTCGCCCGTCGGCGCACCGCTGCGCAGCGCGAAGATCTGTTCCTCGGTCCACCCGTTCATGCGAGCGAAGCGCGTGGCGATCCCTATCATGTAGCCGTTGCCGACCGCGGCTGCGGTGGCGACGTTCAACGCCCAGCTCACCTTCGGCTCCAGGGCGCCGTGTTCGGCGATCACCCCGCGCAGCGACGCGTACGCCGCGAGCACCGCAGGGGAATGCGCCATCTGGGCGTGCAGGTTCAGTGGTCGCCCGGACGGCGACGCCTGGACGATCTTCTGCAGGATCGGACGCGACGCTTCGGGGGCGTCCTCGAGGGTATGGGCAGGAATTCGGCTCATGGGATTTCTCCTTGGTGGATTGATGAACACGGGCGGCAGGTCAGGCGGCCGCGGGCGGCGCGAAGTTCTCTCGCGCCCAGGTTGCGAACGGTGTCGGTTGGCGGCCGGCCACCTTGTCGGCGAGCGCGATCGCGTCGCGCGAATCCGAGCCGAGGTACGTGTGCGCCTCGAACCAGGCGAGCATCGCCGCGATGCCGTCGGCACCGGGGAACCAGCCGGCGAAGACCTCGCGCGGCACCTGCTTGAACGAGAGCTTGTGCCCCTGTCGATTCAAGGTGGCGACGATCTCGTTGAAGCTCAGGAAGTCGCCGACCAGCGGCAGATGCTCGCCGTGGCCCGCGATGTCCGGTCGCGTGAAGGCACCGGCCACGACGCGGCCGAGTTCACCGATGTCGCCCATGTGCATGACGCGGCGCTCGGGATCGAGCGGCAGTGCCCAGCCCGCGGTGCCGTCCGGCAGCGTCTTCGGGGCCATGACGCCGATCAGGTTCTGGTAGTAGAACGGCGCGATCACGAAGGTGTGGTGGTCAAATCCGGCCTCGCTCACGAGGCGCTCGACTTTCGCCTTGGTCGTGAAGTGCGGGACGCTGATCGTGCCGCCAGTGATCGCCTCCACGTTGGGAAGCGTCGACCAGACGACGTGCTTGACGCCGGCATCCTTGGCCGCGGTGACCGCGGCAAGCGCCTGGTCGAATTCATCGGCGCCGGCCTCGAAGGAGTTGGTCACCAGGAAAGCGCCATGCGCTCCGGCGAACGCAGCCTGGAGCGTCTCCGGCCGATTGAAATCGGCCAGCGCGACTTCGTCGCCGAGCTTGGGATGCTTGTCCGGGTTGCGCGTCAACGCGCGTACCCTGAATCGACCGTTCTGCTGCAGCGCGCGCACGACGGCGCCGCCCTGCTGACCAGTCGCGCCGAGGACGGCGATGAGTTTCTGGATATTCGGCATGGTGTCTGTCCGGTGATCTTCTTCCTGGGACGGCGTCGTCTCAGGCAACGAGCGCGGCGGTCGCGTTCTTCGCGGAAGCCAGGGCCGCGGTGCGCGCCTCCGGCCCCATCGCCACGCCTTCCGCGCGGACGAAGGTGATGTCCGTGATGCCGAGGAAGCCGAACGCGGCCTTCAGGTAGGTTTCCTGATGATCGAAGGGCGCGGCATGCGAGCCCTCGCTGTAGACACCGCCGCGCGACGACGCGATGACGAGCTTCTTGCCGCCGCACAGTCCGACCGGGCCGTGTTCGCCGTAGCGGAACGTCTTGCCCGCGACGGAGATGCGGTCGATCCAGGCCTTCAGCTGGGAAGGCACGCCCAGGTTGTACATGGGCACGCCGACGACGACGATGTCGGAGGCCAGGAACTCTTCGAGCGCGACCTGGCCCAAGGCCACGTCGGCCTTCACCGAATCGTTCACGGGAGCGCCCTGCGCCGCTGCGAGGTGGGCCCCCGTGAGGTGGCCGATCGGCGTCTCCGAGAGGTCGAGACGAGCGACCGCGAGGTCGGGATGGCGGCCGCGGAAGGTCGCGACGACATCCGCCGACAGGTCGCGGCTGACCGAGCCCTGGCCGAGGATGCTGGAATCGATGTGTAGCAATTTCATGGAAGTGTTCTCCGAATGGGTTGTTTACTGCTTGAGCGCTTCGGCCGAGATGAGCAGACGGGTCTTCATGCCGAAGCCGTAGGCCTTGCCGAAGTCGACGCCGAAGTCGCTGCGATCGAATTCGCCCGTCGCGTCGACGCCGCAGACCTCGCGCTTGAGCATCGGGTGGGGCATGCACTTGAACGAGGCGATGTTCAGCGTCAGCGGCCTGGTCACGCCGTGCAGCGTCAGGTTGCCGACGACGGCGACCGGCTTGTCGCCGTTGAACTTGATCGCGCCCTTGTAGGTCGCCGCGGGGAACTTCGAGCCGTCGAAGAACTGATCCGTCTGCAGGTACCGGTCGAGCTTGGTGCTGCCGGTATGAACCGACGCGATGTCGGTCGTCACCTCGACGGTGCCGGTCCCAGCCGCGCGATCGAGCGTCACGGCGCCTTGCGACTTGTCGAACTTGCCGCGCCAGACCGACAGGCCGCCGATGTGGTCGGCCTCGAAGCTCGGATAGGTGTGATCCGGGTCGAACTGGTACGTCGACGGGGCCGCGAGTGCCGAGAACGAGGCGGCGAGCGCGCCGGCCACAATCATCAGGTGCTTCTTCAATTCAATCTCCGTTGGAAGGTTTGGTCGCCGCGGATCGCGCGGCGTCGGATCGGACAACACAAGTATTGGGATGGATGCCACTTGGCACTAGATGGCAAAATAGGATTTGATCAATCCACTTTTGGAGCAATCGAGTGATCGACCTGAACGAGCTGGCGATGTTCGTCCACGTGGTCCGCGCCGGCAGCTTCTCGGAGGCGGCGCGCCGCCTGGGCATGCCATCGAACACGCTGAGCCGGCGCATCGACCAGCTCGAGGGGCAGCTCGGCACCCGCCTGCTGCATCGCTCGACGCGCAAGCTCGCGCCGAGCGCGGAAGGCCAGGCCCTGTTCGAGCGCTACGCGCCGGCGCTCGACCAGTTGTTCGAGATCGAGCGCCTCCACTCGGGCGCGAAGACGCCTTCCGGCACGGTTCGCGTGACCGCGATGGCCGGCCTGTTCGAGTTCTTCCGCATCGAATGGCTGGCCGAGTTCTACGCCAGCTATCCGGATATCAGCGTCGACTTCCTGCTCGACGACGCAGCGACCGACCTGATCGCGGAGCGGATCGACCTGGCGCTGCGCATGGGCGTGGAGACCGGCACCGGCCACAAGGTGCGGCGACTGGCGCCAAGCGGAATGATCCTCGCCGCGAGTCCTGCCTATCTGAAGCAGTGCCCCGCCCCACGCACGCTCCGGGAACTGGCCGAGCACCACTGCCTGACGATCTCCAATCGCCAAGGTCGCAACACCTGGCGCTTGCAGGGCCCGCGCGGCAGCCAGGAAGTGCCGATCAAGAGCCGCTTCGCGGTCAACGACATGCGGGTGCTGACGCAGGCTTGCGTCGCGGGCCTGGGTATCGCGCTGCTCCCGCAACCGATCGTCGAACCCATCATCGCGCAGGGCAAGCTCGATCGCGTGCTGCCGAGTTATCGCCGCGCGAGCAGCGAACTCGATCTGCAGTTGGTCTACACGAGCCGTCCGCCAGTGCCGCCCGCGGTCGCGGCCTTCGCCGAATTCCTCATGCAGAGACTGGGTGATGCAATGCCCGGCACCGCAAACGCCAATGCGGGCCGGCAATAGGGATCGCCTGCCAGAGGTACTCGCCTTCTCGACCGGCTCGCCCGGAATGGCAGGCTTCGATTCGTCGAGCGTCCAGGAGCAGCGTCAGTCGCCCTGCTCCTGGAAACCTGCAGCGAGCGCATCGATGAGCGCGCGGACCGCCGGGATCAGCCCGCGCCGGGTTGCGAAGACCGCATGCACGATGCCCGGCACCAGCTTGAGGTGGGGGAGCACTTCCATCAACGATCCGTCGGCGAGGTCCTTGCGGATCAGCGACTCCGGCAGCAGCGCGATGCCGACGCCCTCCAGGGCGGCGGTGCGCAATGTCGCGAGGTCATCGGTCGCGAGACGCGGGACATGATGCACCTCGATCAGGGAGCCGTCCTCGGCCTGGAATTCCCAGGTGAACTTGTTGCCCGGCCGCGCCATGCTCAGCGTCGGCAGCTTGCCCAGGTCGTCGGCCGAGAGGGGCTCGCCGTGCTGGGCGATGAACCAGCGGCTGCAGACGAGAAGCAGCCGCGACTTGCCGAGCGGACGCACCGCGAGGTCGGAGTCTTCCAGGGGCGGAAACCGGACACGCACCGCGACGTCGAAGCCCTCCTCGACGACGTCCACCCGCCGGTTCGTCGCCTCCAGGGCCAGCCGCACGGCGGGGTTGTCCGACATGAACCGCGCCAGGATCGGACCGATGTCGCTGACCAGCAGTCCAACCGGACAACTCACGCGCACGAGCCCCTGGGGCGCGGACCGGGTCCGCTCGATCGCCTCCCGCGCTGCGTCGGCCTCGCCCACCATGGCCAGGCAGTGTCGATAGAAGGTCTCGCCGGTGTCCGACAGCGAGATGCTGCGCGTGGTGCGGTTGACCAGGTGCACGCCCAGCCGTCTCTCGAGTTCGGAGACGCGTCGGCTCAGCTTGGACGTTGCAATGCCCAGGGCTCTCGACGCAGCCGAATACCCCCCGTGTTCGATCACCTTGGCGAACATGTACATGTCGTTCAGGTCGTGCATCTCATCCATCTTCGCTCCTCTTCCCCAAAGGCTGAAAAAGTGTCCGTTCACGCAAGCGGCCGGCAGGCGCTCCGCGCCCGGGCGTGATCCGGTCCGTTCGCAGGATCGCACAGTCCCGACCCGCCCGCCCGGCATGGTCGCCGCGCCGTTCGACCGCGCACGCAGGTCGACGCGGAGCGGCGCCTGTCGCCAGCCACTGGCGCGATGCGGGTGTGCGGCCGTCGAGGCTGCGGAGGAGTCCCCGACGAGTCGCCCTATGAGGAAAAGAACCTACTTGCATAGCGCCTTCTCGTGCATTATTCTTTACGTGCGTAAAGCTTAATCAGAGGATGAGCCTCCCGGTGAAGGCCAGGCCATCCGCCCCGACGGGAGTTGATCCCGGGCATATCGAGGGTGAAGGAGACAACATGACAACTCATCGCTTGCATGGCTTGAACCGAGGGTCGCCCGGCGGCAGCCGCCCGAACGCGCGTGGCGCGCACGGGTGCCTGCAGCCGGAGACCATTCGCCGTTCGCGGACCCGCATGTCCTCGCACCAGGCCCATCGCAGGCGAACCAGCCCTTGGAGGCGCCTCTGCCGGCCGAGCGCGAACGGCCACCTCACCCCTGGAGCATCCAGTTCACCAGCGCTGACCAACGGTCGATGACATCACGGACCGGCGGTCTCCCCGCGCCGCATTCGAACCGCGCGACGCTCTCGATCATCTTCCTCATGTCGACGCTCGTCGACTCAGCACGACCAACGGAAAAATCATGAAAACCATCGAGACTGATGTTCTTGTCATCGGCGCCGGCCCGGCCGGCCTGACCGCCGCGGCACTTCTTGCGAGACAGGGTGTTCGTGCCCTGACCGTCACCAAGTACAACGGCACCGCGCACTCGCCCCGGGCGCACATCACCAACCAGCGCACCGTGGAGGTCATCCGCGACCTCGGTGCCGAGGAAAAGCTCAAGGCGATGGCCATGCCCCAGGAGCTCATGGGCACGCAGGTCTACGCCACGAGCTTCTCCGGCATGGAGATCGGCCGGATGATGACCTGGGGCGCCGGCGCCGACCGGCGCATGGACTACGAGACGGCCAGCCCGACGGCGATGTGCAACGCGCCCCAGCATCTGCTCGAGCCCCTGCTGCTCGACGCGGCCAAGAGCTACGGCGCGGAGGTGCGCCTGCGGACCGAACTGGTGAGCATCCGCCAGGACGAGAACGCGGTGTACGCCGTCGTCCGCGAGAACGCGACCGACACCGAATACCAGATCAAGGCGCGCTACGCGATCGGCAGCGACGGCGCCCGCAGCCTCGTGGGCGAGCAGCTCGGGTTCGAGTACCTCGGCGAGTCCGGCATCGGCAATTCCCTGTCCGTCTGGCTGGAGGCGGACCTGACCAAGTACACCAGGCACCGCTCCGGCGCGCTGTTCATGGTGTGCCTGCCGGGCAACCATTCCTGGCTGAGCGTGTGGCCCTGCGTGAAGCCGTGGACGGAGTGGAATCCGCTGTTCATCCAGCACGACCACCTGCCCGCGGAGGCGTCCGAGGAGATGGTGCTCAAGCTGGTGCGCGAATCCATCGGTGACCCGAGCATCGAGGTCAAGATCAAGAGCATCAGCCCCTGGCAGATCAACCACGTGGTCGCGGCGAACTACCGCAAGGGCCGCGTCTTCGTCGCCGGCGACGCCGCCCACCGTCACCCGCCGACCAACGGCCTGGGCAGCAACACCAGCATGCAGGACAGCTACAACCTGGCGTGGAAGCTGGCGCTGGTGCTGCAAGGCAAGGCCGACGACTCGCTCCTGGACAGCTACGACGCCGAGCGCCAGCCGGTGGGCAAGCAGGTGGTCGACCGCGCCATCCGCAGCCTGCAGGACATGGCGCCCTTCGCGGAAGCGCTCGAGGTCGCGCCCGGCCAGACGACCGAACAGGGCTGGGCGAGCATCAACGGCCTGTTCGCCGACACGCCGCGCGGAGCGCAACGCCGCGACGCGCTGCTGCATTCCTTCGACGTGCAGCAAGGCCAGTTCAACGCGATCGGCGTCGAGCTCGGGCAGCGCTACCAGAGCGATGCCGTCGTCGGCGACGGCACGCCGTTTCCCGAGTACGACAAGGATCCGGATCTCTACTACCACCCGACGACGCATCCGGGTGCCTACCTGCCCCACGTCTGGCTGGAGAAGGACGGCAAGCGCGTCTCCACCATCGACCTGCCCGGCGCGGATTCGTTCTGCCTCATCACCGGCACCGGAGGCCAGGACTGGCTGGCGGCCGTCGACCAGATCGCCAAGGAGTTCGGCG
>FTJN01000089.1_pt1 | contig 17376 bp, 20 predicted proteins | sample 1658361 | NCBI WGS metagenome assembly FTJN01 (sample SAMEA3914819, study PRJEB12502) | metagenome | biome: forest; material: soil | place: Canada | collected 2010-06-26 | depth 0.3 m | reverse complement strand
GCCTCCGCGCGCTCGCCACCGGTCCGCCAACCACACCCGTTCAGCGCGGCCCGATGGCGAGCGCGCGGAGGCTGTCGAAGCTACGGAGCCCGCGGAAGACCGGCCGTTCAGGCCGGGCTTCAGATGCACGTGAGCCGGAGAGCCGAGCCCCGGCCCAGCCTGCCGCAAGCGATCACGCCCCCCGGGACGTCAGGCGCGAAGCGCCTGACAAACAGCGCCGCAGGCGAATCAGCCCAATGCCAGGCAAGACCCGACACCGCACGCTGCGGTACCGGGCCTTGCCTTTTGCCATGCAACGCGCAGCCGCCGTCGTCCAGGCCAAAGTGGTGGAGGCAAAAGGCAAGTCAGGTACCCAAGTCAGTACGCCGACGCACGGGCTGCATGGACCAACCCTCCGTCCTGCACTCGCCGAAGCAAAACGATACGCGCACGCAAGACAACTTTGCCGCCACCCAACATGCCATGCTTCCGTCGCGTCGAGACTGAAGAATCAGGCCCCGGTCAGTGGGCCGCGTCCAAGTCGAACGAGGAAGCCCCATGAACAAGAACATGTTGAAACTGGCCATGGCGACGTCGCTCGCGGCCACGCTGGCCGCCTGCGAGACGGTGACGCCGGTGCCGGGCGCCGATCGCGTGAAGTTCACGTCGGTGCCGGCGGAGGTCGAGACTTGCAAGCCCGTGGGCAACATTCGTCCGATGGGCCGGGACGAGGGCAAGATGCGCAACGCGGTCGTCGGGGACGGCGGCGACACCCTGTTGATCACGGACCGGCTGGCCATGAGCGGCGTCGCCTATCGCTGCGCGAAGGACTGACGTCGCGCACCTGCGTGACGCGGGCGCCCCCGCGCGAGGGCGCCGGAAACGAAGACGCCCGCAGGTTGCGGGCGTTTCTCGTCTGCGCGAGCCGATGCCAGGTCCTGCTGGGCAAGCCCTGAGCCGCTTCCTTGCCAGGCAAGACCTGGCACCTGTCGGAAGAACTCGAAGGCGGCCGATCGCGCAACCCTGGCGGGACGTGCGCGGCCGGCTCGCCCGGGCTTCAGCCCGGCGCCAGTTGCGACAGCGTGGTCGCGTCGAAGTGCGATCCCGTGGCCGACTCGATCTGGCCGATGGCCGACTCGAGCACCGCGAAGATGAGCGCCCGCTGGCTCGCGTTGCCCAGGTCCAGCGTCGCGGTCGCGGCGACGCCGTTGGCGGTCAGCGCGGCGTTGAAGGCGGCCTGCGCCTGGGCCGCGGTGAACAGCTTGTAGGTCGTCGCGCTCGGGGCGTAGGCCATCTTCTGCATCGTGTTGGAGAAGACGGTCTTGAGCGTGGCCATGGGGAACGCCACATGGTTGGCCGGCGTGACCAGCGTGGTGGCCGACGTCGACGGCACCGGCAGGTCGTAGAGCTGGTTCAGGTAGTAGCGCACCTGGTACGGGTACTGGTCGTAGGTGTTGGAGTCGCCCCAGACGTTGCTCCACGCGTTGACCGCGGTCACCGTCGACGCCGTCGCCGTGGCGCCCAGCGCGCTGTAGTGCTGGACGAGCCCGCCGTAGTAGCCCTGGTTGTAGGCGGCGTTGAGCAGCACCTCCAGGAAGTTGCCCGGTACGTGCGTGAAGTTCGCGATGGCGGCGTCGTACTGCGGTTGCCAGGGCGTCGTCCAGCCGCCGACGCCCTTGCCGATCTGGTTCAGCGCGACGTAGTCGTTGAAGTGGAAGTACGCCGCGAGCATGGGGCCGTAGTACTTGTCGTTGAACGACGCCGGGGTCGCGCGCTGGTACTGGGTGGCGGCGTTGGCCATCGTGTAGCCGATGTTGGGCTGCAGCGAGACGAAGTTGATGAGCGAATGGCCGGCGGGCGCGTACGAGCCCGACACCATGTCGGCGGCGTAGTTGTTGATCTGGTACGGCCCGCCCTGGCCGGTGCCCATCACCGCCTGCTGGAGCGGACTCGGATCGATGAGGTCGGTGCCCGAGGTGTAGTACTGCGTCGCCAGGTTCTCCTGCAACAACTGGCCGAGCACCGAGCCGTAGAGGTAGTCCTTCTCGAACTGCTGGCCCGGCGTGTAGCGCTGGAGCAGGTGGCCGTACATCACGCCTGCCAGCAGGTTGGACATGATCAGGTCGGTGTAGTTGTCGCCGGTCAGCGTGAGGCTGTCCTGGGGCGTGTTGTAGCCCGTCACGCCCAGCAGCAGGTGGAAGTTGACCGTGCCCTGGGTGGTGACCGAACCCGGTGCGGGCGCGGGGGTGGGGGCGGGCGCCGGCGTCGGCGTGGGAGCGGGGGTCGGCGCCGGGGTCGGGGCCGGCGTTGGCGCGGGCGTCGGGCTGGCGCTGCAACTGGTCGTCAACGTCCACGGCATGCCGGTGCCGCTGCCGCCGTTGTTCAGCGCAGGATCGTTGCCCTGCGTCCACCAGTTCGCGCGATAGGTCTTGCCGCCCTCGGTCGCGGTGTTGCCCGCCACGTAGACGGCCGCCGCCGACCAGGGCTGGCAGTTCGGCGTCGCAGCGACGGCGGCCGCAGGCATGGCCGCCAGCGCGGCGACGGCCGCCGACAGCAGGCCGAGTTGGTCGAGGCGGGCTTGGCGCGAGGGGGTCGAGATGCGGGTCATGGCGGGGTCCTGGTCGTGGAGGCTTCCGGATTCGGGGGCGAGTCGCACTGACGCGGCGGTTAGGCGAGTCGAAAAGCACTATAGAACCACTGTAGGTCCACTTCAATACCGGAATGGCGCGCTTGACAGGGCAAGTGGTAACGGATCGCGACGGCCGGTCGCCCGAACGGCCCGCTCGAGACCTCGGGATGGAAACGAAAATGCCCGCATGCAGCGGGCGTTTGGAGAGAAGGCGAGTGCAACGACAGAGGCGAGAGGTGTCAAAGCCATCAGATTGGCGCGGCGTCGCTCTCGCATGGAGCCGGATTTTGTCTCCTGAATCGTCTTGTCGGTATGGGCGACGATCCTTGCGCGGTTCAGCGGATCGCGCTCCACCTCGAGCGCAACCTGAAGGGCGGCCGCAGATTTGTCGAGCGCGGTGGCGCGGTTGGCCAGTGAGCCACTCTTGCGGCAGGCCTGCAGCAATTCCAGCGCCACCGCTCTCGTACGGTCGGCGACGTCGCCTTCTCGCGAAAACTGGCCCGCAAGCGGCCTCACTGCGCCATCCGTCGTCCGCTGCATGGTGAGCTCCCTTTCTGTATTGGCGTCGCCAGAGAACACTGACAAGCATCATCGGAGCAGGTGCGAAGTCGACATATCCTCAGTCCTGTGTATGGACAGCGCGTTCGCGCTCGCATGGCGCACGACAGAGACCGCGGCTCACTTCTCCGAACAGGCAGAGGTCAAGCCGGGCTGAGTTCGGCTCGAGTTTGATTTTCGTTGCGGCGCAAGATAAGTTCGAACACCAAGGAACCTCGGAGTCAAGTCTTGCCTCTTGTCTGCGGGCTTGCTCCAAAGGGCAAAAGGCAAGACTTGACCCCAGGCCGGGTCGTCCATCCTGAAGGCCATACCGACGTGGTCTCCGACCAGGGCGAAGTGGACGACCTGCTGACCAGCCTCGACTTCTTAGCGTCCCGCTTCGGTACCTGATAGAGGTGAACCCTTGGTACTGACTTTCACCGAAGGCTGCATGAGCGTCGCCTATCGTTGCGTGGTGGATCGACCCGGCACGCGCACGACGCGTGTTCACGCGAGCGCCTGGCTGGAAGAGGCGGTCAGTTCGTCATGGTCGAAAGGCATCGTCTGCCGACCAAATGTCGTCGCCCGATACTTGAAGGCGGAACGTGCCCCGGAAATAGCGTGCGAGTTCCTTGGCGTCAGATCCGCCGCCGGTCGATGGCCGCAACGCATAGCGGATTCGCGTAGGCCCCGTGGCCAGGATGCCAGTCTTGCCCAGAGGCGCATCCAGCTTGTAGTTGCCAGCACATTGATTGACGTTGCGTTCGAGGGTGCCCTGCCGCTCGACAACATCTTCCGGATAATCAGGGTCAGCTGAGGTGATTTTTACCCGTTGGCCTGAGATCGACACACCAACAATCACCTTGTTGGTCGGGCTTGGAAAGGCGCAATGACCTGACGTGTCTTGAGCCAAGTAGCGGACGTCGCCACCGGCGTGAGATGAGCCGAAGTTCATGAGCTCAACTTCAAAAACCCCTAGCGACTCCCCCACGACAGCGAGGCGCGTCGCGGACTTCACAACTACCCAATTCGGACGGGGTTGTGCCTCCAGGCGGATCGGCGCCATTCTGCCGAGTTTGGTTGCATCCCGCACAATCGGCCGCGGCTCGATTGCCAACACCATTGGCCCGACATGCAGCAGCATCTGTGCGGTCGTGACCGTTTTGAGCGGAGCACAGAACGAAAGCGTCTCGCCGCCATCCTTGAATCGCATGTCTCGCGGCGCCAGCTTTGTCCCATCGATTTCGAGGGTCGCGCGCAATGAGCGATAGATCCAGTCATGCTGGACATCGAGATCCTTGAACCGATACTCGATTGGTATTGAGACTTGATCGGCAGTACAGGCAGCAACAGCATTTTGCTCCGCAGCGGAACTTTCGAAGGCGACGCACAACCCGATCAGTACAGGAAAAGTCTTCATGGGATCGCCAAGAATGCGTCGCAACGCGCGTTCGAAAAATTTTCGGGTACCTTCGCCTCACCAATCTCCTTGCCTTCGCACTGAAAGCGAAGGTACTCCGGGCGATAGGTTGTCCAATCGCTTGATTCGAGTACCAGGTACCCGGACACGTCCCGAGGCGCCACGCAAGCGGAAGAAGTTTGACGATGTCGATCGTCCAGCCCGGTGGTGCAGTACGTAGACGGGCATTTTGTCTGCACCGTGCCGCAGATTCGCCAAGTTGGAGCTATCGCCTTGTGAGCCACAGGAAAAGCAAACCACAATGCGATCCCCAGGAGCACGAGCGCGCCGGCCGCTTGTGCGAGCGAGACAGTGCGCCACTGTCGACGCGTCGCGGCGGCGCCGCCAACAAAACCAGCGACCCGCTTGGGTGTGCTGAAGTCCCACGAACGCTTTGCCCAATAAATGGCCGCAATTGCAAACGTCATGGCGCCGACGAGATCGCACGCAAATGCGCCGATTCCCATGGCCGACGCAAAGCCCGTGATATTGCCGATGGCTGCAACTACGGCGGCTGCCAACGCGGCTGCGGGACCAAGGTCGAATTTGTCGTCTGCCATCGCCGCTACTCCCTGGCGCTAGTGACCCGCGCCTATGCGATTGAGCATGTAGAACACGTAGGAGTCGTTCGGTGTTTTCAGGTTTCCGTAGACTGCTCTCTTCATGTACGCACCTGCATCGGTCTGGCGCTCGACACCTGTCCTATAAATAGCCGACGGGTTGCTGAAGATTGCCTGGTTCACGTCGAACAAATATTCTGGCCCAGACCTGGCATAGAGTACGGCACGCTGAATACTACGCGGTGAACCCGACTGCCAATTTAATATTGCAGCCTCTAGGCCTTCATTCTTTCGCCGTACGTCAACGATATAAGAAATGTTGGAGACGATCGTCAGGCCGAGAGAATCCGCTCTGATCTCCTGCTCCCGCCGCATCGTGTCATCCGATGTATCAGGAGGGTCAAGCCAGATATGGACTGCCTCATGCGCCACAAGGAAGAGTAATGCCTCCTTGTATTCGAGAGTCCCTGGGATCGAAGCGCGCGCGGTCACTTCGTTGTCGAGCTCCTTTCCCGAAAGTTTGCTCGACCACTCCATCCGTACCTTCTCTTTTTCTTCCCAGATGCGTTCGGACGCACTGTTCAGATGCCTGTGCAGCAGCCCAAGACTGATTTCTATTTTGGGACGCTTTTCGTTCTGCACGGCGCGAACCTGCGGCTCATCGATGGGTGTCACCACGACCCGGAAACCAGGGAATTGCCGCAAATTCTGGTGGTAGCGCGCCACTCTCAACAATTCGTTGGAGGCTTCGAGGTTGCAGATCTCGTCCGCGATCTTCTCGCCGAGCCCGTTGAGATCTTGTTCAAGACGCCGTCGATTCTCATCCGTGACGTCCAACGCGCTTTCCGCCACGCCCTCATTGAGCATTTCCCAATGCTGTTGAAACATTCTAGTTTCTGAATACAAACCGGCGGCGAATATGCCGGCTCCAACAAGATCGATCCCAAGTCCACCTCCCGCCACTGCTGCTTGCCGGGTCGAACAGCTCGCCACGGTGAGTGCCAGCGTCGGCGCTAACAATAAGATGCCGGCGCGAGTGCTCAGATCGGGAATGGTTTTGCGCATGGAGCCCTCCCGCTGTCCTGCACATAAGAGCGGCAAGACTAAGCGCTTCAGGGCAAATTGTCTTCATCCGAATTAGGTATCCGATGGGGCGTCTGCCCGAAACCCGTTGTCGCCGACCCTGCGGCCGCGCGCCGCTCCGACAACGACTATCGTTTCGGCTCTGATCGAGCCTGGATTTCTCCCGAAGCGCACCATCCAGAAATGACGACGCCCGCGAGTCGCGGGCGCTGGCCTTGCAGGGACAGATCCGCTCAGAAGCCGAGGCTGGCGAGCAGGTCGTCCACTTCGCCCTGGTCGGACACCACGTCGGTGCGGCCTTCCGGATTCACGACCGGGCCGTTCAGAACGCTCGGGTCGACCTGTTCGCGCACGCCTTCCGGCACCACCTGGATCAGCAGCTTCACGAGGCTGTCTTCCAGGTCGTTGGCCAGCGTCACGACCTTGGCGACCACCTGGCCGGTCAGGTCGTGGAAGTCCTGCGCCATCATGATGTCGGTGAGGTGGTCGTCGATGCGCTTGGTCGAGGTCTCGACTTCCTGCACGAAGTTCATCACCGCGCCCGAGGCGACGGCCTTGACCGGGTCGGCCACGATCAACTGGGCCATCGCGCGGGTGGCGTTGGCGATCTGGCGGTGTTCCACCTTGGCGGCGTCCACCGTGTTGAGCACCTTGTTGGCGGCATCGGCCGTCTTCGTGGCGATGTAGCTGAGGCGGCTGCGCGCGTCGGGCAGGCCTTCGGTGGCCGTCTGCAGCTTGGGCATCACGCCCAGTTGCTGCATGGTGTCGTGCAACAGGCGCGTGATGCTGCCCAGTTGCTGGAACACCTCGGGCGAAACCGCCAACACGTCGGCCGGCCTCATGTTGGCAATGTCTTCCATTTTCATGATCGGCTCCCGGGTCAGGCGGTAGCCGCCAGTTTTTGCATGATCTTCTGGACCTTCTCTTCCAGCGTCGCCTTGGTGAAAGGCTTGACGATGTAGCCCGCGGCGCCGGACTGGGCGGCCAGCACGATGTCTTCCTTGCGCGCTTCGGCCGTCACCATCAGCACCGGCAGGTGCTTGATCGAGTCGTCGGCCTTGATCGCCTTGAGCAGGTCGAAGCCGTTCATGTTGGGCATGTTGATGTCCGAGACGACGAAGTCGAACTTCGCGGCCTTGAGCATGTTCAGCGCGACCTGGCCGTCTTCGGCTTCCTCGCAGTTGTTGCAGCCCATCTCCTTGAGCAAGCCGCGGACGATGCGGCGCATGGTGGAGAAGTCGTCGACGACAAGGAATTTAAGGTCGGTGGGGTTGCTCATGGTGTCCTCAGGGCGAAGTTCTGCAGGGTTATCGGTCAGTTGGGGTGCGCGCTTGAGTCGGCAGCGGGCGCGGCTGTGGAATTGGTCGCACTCGAGGCCGAAGAATCTGCGGCGTCGGGGGCGACCTTGTCGGGATCGGTGCGGAACATCCGGTCTTCCGCCTCCCGGTTCATCACGATGATGCTGATGCGCCGGTTGGTCGGGGCCAGCGGATCCTTCTCGTCGAAGGGCTGGCTCGAGGCCAGGCCCTGGACGCGCAGCACGCGGTCGTCGGCCAGTCCGCCCACGATCAGCTCGCGGCGCGAGGCGTTGGCGCGGTCGGAGGACAGCTCCCAGTTGCTGTAGCCGCGGTCGCCGCCCGGAAAGGGCTTCGCGTCGGTGTGGCCCTCGAGCGTGAGGCGGTTGGGCACCTCGGTCAGGACGGCGCCGATCTCGTGCAGCAGGTCCTTCATGTACGGCGCGATCGTGGCGGAGCCGGAGGCGAACATCGGCCGGTTCTGGTCGTCGACGATCTGGATCCGCAGCCCGTCGCGCGTCATGTCCAGGCGGATCTGCGAGCTCAGCTCCTTCAACTTCTCGTTGCTCTGGAGCTTTTGCTGGATTTCCTGCTTCAGGTCTTCCAGGCGGGAGATCTCGGCGCGCACCTGCTCGGCCTTGAGCTTGTGCAGGTTGATGGTGTTGCGCTGGGCCTCGACGTCGCCCTTCTTGACCTGGCCCACCGTGGAGGTGAGGCTCTCGCCGCCGCCCTTGAGCACGGAGTTGGAGTCGCCGGAGCCCGAGCCCCCGGCCAGCGCGATCTTGAGCGGCGACTGGAAGTAGTCTGCGATGCCCTTCTTGTCGCCGTCGGTGGTCGAGCCCAGCAGCCACATCAGCAGGAAGAACGCCATCATGGCCGTCACGAAGTCGGCGTAGGCGATCTTCCACGCACCGCCGTGAGCGGCATGGCCGCTCTTCTTGATGCGCTTGATGATGATCGGCTGGAGCTTCTTCGAATCGCCTGCCATGGCTTACTTTCGGACCTTCACTTCTTGCCCTTCACGTGGCTCTCGAGCTCGATGAAGGTGGGCCGGTCGGGCGAGTACAGCACCTTGCGGCCGAATTCGATCGCCACCTGCGGGGCATAGCCCTGCATCGAGGCCAGCAGCGTGGTCTTGATGCACTGCAGTTCCTTGCCGGCGTCTTCCACCTTCTGCTCCAGCAGGCCGCCGAGCGGCTCCACGAAGCCGTAGGCCAGCAGGATGCCCAGGAACGTGCCGACCAGCGCCGAGCCGATCATGCCGCCCAGCACCGCCGGCGGCTGACCGACCGAGCCCATGGTGTTGACCACGCCCAGCACGGCCGCGACGATGCCGAAGGCCGGCAGGCCGCCGGCCAGGCGCGCGATGGCGGCCACGGCCGCGTGTTCCTCGTTGTGGTGGGTCTCGATCTCGGAGTCCATCAGCGACTCGATCTCGTGGGCGTTCAGGTTGCCCGAGACCATCATGCGGAGATAGTCGGTGACGAACTCCACCACGTGGTGGTCGTTGCCGACGATCGCGTACTTCTGGAACAGCGCCGAGCTGTGCGGATCCTCGACGTCCTTCTCGATGGACATCAGGCCTTCCTTGCGCGCCTTCTGCAGGATGTCGTACAGGAGCGCCAGCAGCTCCATGTAGCGGGCCTTGTTGAACTTGCTGCCCTTGAAGCACTGGCCGATGCCCTTCATCGCGCCCTTGACGACCTTCATCTGGTTGTTGGCCAGGAACGCGCCGCCCGCCGCCCCCAAGATGGTGATCATCTCGAAGGGGAGCGCGTGCAGGATCACATGGATGTTGCCTCCGTGCGCGACATACACGCCGAAGATGCAAGCCAGTGCGACGACCCAGCCGACGATCACAAACATTTTGGGTACGCTTCCAGTTCTTTATTCATGGCGGCTTCCTCGTGACGGGAGCCATGCGGCTTTATCGACGGGTCCGGCCCGGGCCTTGAGGGCGCGTCCGACGGGAATTGACGGCGTTTCGGGCGGCTTTCGGCCCCGGAGGGGGGGTCCTGCGTAGGGAATTCGCGATTCATGCGCCGATCCGGTAGATCCACACGGGCCGGCCCGAGGCCAGGTCCATGCGGGCGTGCGGCCGGCGGCCCGCGGCCTCGAACTCGAGGCTGACGACCCAGCTGCCGGCGCGCATCTCGGCGTCCGCCTTGGCCAGCGCGCGCGCCATGCTCTCCGGCCGCTGGAACAGGTAGACGAGGTCGTGCGCGGCCCACGAGCCGCGCCACATGTCCGCGCGCGCGACACGCGCCCAAGGACAACGCAGCCGCGTGGCCAGCGCCAGCGGCCAGCTCCATTCGACGCCTGAGATCCGCGCCAACGGCCAGACCGCGCGCAGGGCGCGCAGTCCGTGGCCCAGGCCGCAGCCCGCGTCGAGCACGCTGGCGGCGGGCGGCAGCGCGACGTGGCGGTCGAGGCCGGCGAGGGCGTCGCGCGGCGTCGGAAACATCGGCGCGTCGCGCCAGGCCGTGACGGGGTAGGCCAGCGCCAGCGCGGCCAGCGGCAACAGCCAGGCCCAGGCCGGCAGCACCGCTCCGACACCGCTGACGAGCAGCGACAGCGGAAATCCGCCCGCGACGATCACGCGGCGCCAGAACGTGCCGGCGAACAGCGCCGGCGCGGCAGCGACCAGCAGCCCGGCGACCATCGCGAGCGCGGGCGGCAGCGCGCCCGTGCGCGCGAGCGCGAGCATGGCGATCCAGCCCGCGGCCCAGGCCAGCAACGCCGGCAGCGGCCAGCGCGGCAGCGGCAGGAGCAGACGCGCGAGCAGCGGGCGGGGGAGCGGAGACGTTCGGGCCATGCTCCGAGTGTCCCGGCGCAGGCCAGGGAGCGCCCGATGGAAAAGACCGACTTTTCCCGCCCGTTCCCGCAGCGCAGCATTGAAGACCTCCCGGCGCTGCCGCCGGGCCGTCCGCGCGGAAGTTCAAGGGAGCGGCGGAACCGGCTCTGCCGGGCCGCTCGCGGCCGGCCCCTCGGGGGCAGGGAGCGCTAGCGACCGTGGGGTGGTCATTGCTGGAGCGGCGGAACCGGCTCTGCCGGGCCGCTCGCGGAGCTCCCCCTCGGGGGGCAGCGAGCGTTGGGGGCTCGATGACTCAAAGAAAAAGGCGATCCGGTTGGGGATCGCCTTGGAAAGCACAGGGGTTGTGCTAGGAGGAGACAAGCAAGAAAAACAATATCTACTAGACCTGATATCGGGTGGTTTGTTCCACCAATCAAGCCCGGATCTGTAAAGAATCGCGTACTAGATCACGAATTGCAGTCCACCGCTGGACCGTGAAAAGCGCGACGCGAATCAGTGGGCCAGGGACAGGGCGCCGGCCGCCTTGCCCTTGCCGGCGCGGGCCGGCGGGTTGCACAGGCCGCAGACGAAATGGCGCGCCATCTCGTGCGGATGGGTGACGAAGTTGCCGGAGCACTTCGTGCACTTGGTCAGCGTCAGCATGCCGTTGTCGACGAACTTCACCAGGCGCCAGGCGCGCGTGACGGACAGCAGCGGCTCCAGGCCCTGGGCCTCGGTCTGCTCCAGGTAGAGCTGGTAGGCCTTGATCACCGTGTCGATCTCTTCCATCGCCGAGGACTTGTTGAGGTACTCGTGGATGTTGAGGAAGAGGCTGGCGTGGATGTTGGGCTGCCAGGTCATGAACCAGTCCGTCGAGAACGGCAACTGGCCCTTGGACGGGCTGCGGCCCGAGACTTCCTTGTACAGGCGCAGCAGGCGCTCGTAGGAGAGATCGGTTTCCGACTCGAGCACCTGCAGGCGGGCGCCCAGCTTGATCAGCGTGACGGCACGCTCGATCTGGCGGGCTTCGGTAAGGATGCTCTTGACGCGCATGGTGATCTCTCCTGCCTGGTTGATTTGTTGGTTCTGACGCAGCGGCGGCTTACGCGGCTTCCTGGTGGCGGCCGGCCATCAGGATGGAAGCGTGCAGGCGCGAGACGGTCTCGTTCGCGGCGGTCTTGCCGTGGCTGGTGATCAGGTTCCAGACCAGGTCGTCGTCCATGCGGAAGCGGCACAGCAGCGTGTTGCCGGAGGCGATTTTCATCATCTGGGCCGGGGTCAGCGACGTGATCATGTTCGCGGTCTCCTCCGAGATGCCCAGGCGGAACAGCGCTTGTTCGCGATCCGAACGGATCAGGCTCTGCGCCAGCATCATGTACGACAGGTTGGCTTCGCGGATCTCGGCGAGGATTTGAGTGGTTTCCATGATGCTTGTCCTTGGTTTCGGTGGAGTCGAAAACTGCTTCAACGTGGGATGAACTTTAAAGCGGGGAACTGGGAGGCAACATAAGCCCACTTCCGCGACTTGAGTCGTCCTGGCGCCACGTCCGTTGTAAGGCAAATTCCTACAGATCGAACTCGACAGAACCCGTCGCGTTGCTTCTCCAAGTCATCCGTTTCTTGTGCATTTGGGATATATTTCCCAAATGTTGGAGGACTCGGTACTCATTTCGGCCATCGGACTGGCGCTCGCGAAGCTCCTGCGCCCGCTCGTCCGCCTGCTGCTGAAGCACTCGTTTCCCTATAGCGCGTTCGAGTCGATCGCCAAGCGCGTCTATGTCGAGACGGCCATGGAGGACTTCGCGCTGCCCGGCAAGAAGCCGTCGATCTCGCGCGCGGCCATCCTCACGGGCCTGACCCGCAAGGACGTCAACCTGCTGCTGGCCGAGCCGTCGTCGCGCGCCGACGTCTCCACCGTCCACTACAACCGCGCGGCTCGCGTGCTCACCGCCTGGGTGCGTGAGGCGCGGTTCGCCGGGGGCGACGGCGCCCCGCAGCCGCTGCCCATGGACGGCCCCGACGGCTTCGCCGAACTGGTGCGCGCCCACAGCGGCGACGTGCCGGCGCGCGCGGTGCTCGACGAACTCCAGCGCGTGGGCGCGGTGCAGACGCTGGCCGACGGCCGCGTCGCGATGCGCCAGCGCGCGTTCGTGCCGCACGACAGCATGGTGCAGAAGCTCGGGATCCTGGGCACCGACGTGGGCGAGCTCATCGAGACCATCACCCACAACATCGAGCACGGCGCCAACGACGCGCGCTACCAGCGCAAGGTGATGCACGTGGGCATCCCCATCGAGGCGCTGCCTGCCTTCCGCGAGATGAGCGCCCGGCAGTCGCAGGCCTTGCTCGAGGGCCTGGATGCCTGGCTCACCGCACACGACATCGAGCACCTCCCCGCCTCGGGGCTGCCTCCCGGCGATACCGCACGCGTGGGCGTGGGCATCCATTACTACGAGCAACTCATCGACGTGCAGGAAAGCCAGCCATGACCAGCAGAACCCTCTTCACGGCGGTCGCCCTCGCGACGCTCTCGTTCCTCACCGCCTGTGGCGGCGGCGATGCCAACGACGGGACGCAGGCCGAGGCCAGCGGCGTGGGCGGCATCGGCGGCAGCGGGCTCACGACGCAGGGGGTGGGCGGCATCGGTGGAAGCGGGCTCACGGCGCAGGGCGTGGGCGGGATCGGCGGCAGCGGCGCGGCTCCGCAAGGCGTGGGCGGCATCGGCGGCAGCGGACTCACGGCGCAGGGGGTGGGTGGGATCGGCGGCAGCGGCGCGGCGCCGCAGGGCGTGGGCGGCATCGGTGGCAGCGGACTCACTGCGCAGGGTGTCGGCGGCATCGGCGGCAGCGGCATTTCCAACGTGGCGTCCGTCTCGTTGAAGACCTGCAGTCTGCGCAGCGTCAACGTCACCATCGCGGGCGCACGCGCGAACGTGGACGGCGCGGCCGCCGCGGGCGACGCGGGCTGGATCGATGTCGCGGTGGCGGCGCCGGCGCGGGTGAACCTGCTCGCGTTGACCGCGGGCGGCGCGCTGCCGCTGGACCTGACAACGCTGCCTGACGGCACGTACCGCCAGCTGCGCCTGCTGCTCGTGGCCGACGACGCGAACTCGCCGCTGGCCGACTCCGTGGTCACCGCGGACGGCGCGGAACTGCCGCTGTCGGTGCCCGGCGCCGCGCAGGGCGGGCTCGCGTTGGCCGCCACCGTCACGGTCGCGGGCGGACAGGTGTCGGCCTCGTACGCCAGCGCCTGCGGCTCGGTCGGCACGACAGGCGGCACGTATGCACTCGGCGGCGTGGCCAGCGGCGCGACCCAGGTCGCGTCGGCGTACTGAGCACGGCGACCAACCCCGTTTCCGGAGTCCAAGATGCCACCGTTCGAGGATATCGGCTTCCTGCTGATGGACGTCGCCAAGATGTGCAACGTCGACGCGGCGCGCATCGTCACGGGCGACGCCATCGCGGCCAGCCTGGCCGCGCCCGACCAGTCCGGCTTCCACGTGGTGGCCTCCGAAGCGTTCCAGGCGCCCGACGGCACGCAGGCGCGCCTGCTGCTGCTGAGCATGAAGCGGCGCCAGCTCACCGAGCGCGAACAGACGATCCTGCGCGCGATGACGCTGCACGCCCAGATGCAGTTGGTCTGAAGCCGACGCGAACGAGTCGCGGCTTCCAGCCGAACTGGACGGTCAACCCCCGTCAAATCCGGCGCTTGCGCCCGGAGACCGCCGCCTAGACTTTCGCCATGGGAACCGTCCGCGCGCCGCGGCCGGCATCTGGAAAGGTCTTCTCGTGGTCACCCTCGTCGTTGGAGCCGGCTTCGCCGGAGCGACCTGCGCGCGCGCGCTGGCGGATGCGGGCGAACGCGTCCTGGTGATCGAGCGCCGCCCGCACGTCGCCGGCAACGCGTACGACCGCGTCGACGGCCACGGCGTGCTGGTGCACGAATACGGGCCGCACATCTTCCATACCAACAGCGAACGCGTGTTCGAGTTCCTCTCGCGCTTCACGCAGTGGCTGCCCTACGAGCACCGGGTGCGCGCCGTCGTCGACGGCCGCGGCTTTCCCGTGCCGATCAACCGCACGACGATCAACGCGCTGTACGGCCTGGACCTCGACGAGGCGGGCGTGGCGGCGTTCCTCGAGCGCGTGCGCGAGCCCAAGGACGCGGTGCGGACCTCCGAGGACGTCGTCCTCAACTCCGTCGGCCGCGACCTGTGCGACAAGTTCTTCCGCGGGTACACCCGCAAGCAGTGGGGGCTGGACCTGTCGGAGCTGTCGGCCGGCGTGGCCGCCCGCATCCCCACGCGCACCAACGACGACGATCGCTACTTCACCGACCGCTTCCAGGCGATGCCGGAACACGGCTACACCGCGATGTTCGAGCGCATGCTGGATCATCCGCTGATCGAGGTGCGTACCGGCGTCGACCACGCCACCGTGCGCGCGGAGATCGCCTGCACGCGCACCATCTTCACCGGCCCGATCGACGCCTATTACGACCACTGCTTCGGCAAGCTGCCGTACCGCTCGATCCGCTTCGAGCACGAGCACCTGCCCGGCGTCGCGCGCTACCAGGAGGTCGGCACCGTCAACTATCCGCTGGACCACGACTACACGCGCATCACCGAGTTCCGCCACCTGACGCAACAGGCGCACGCCGGCACGTCCATCGTGCGCGAGTTCCCGTGCGCCGAGGGCGACCCGTACTACCCGGTGCCCAACCCGCTCAACGAGGCGCAGTACAAGCGCTACGAGGCGCTCGCCGAAGCCGAGACCGACGTCCATTTCATCGGCCGTCTCGCGCAATACCGCTACTACAACATGGACCAGGTGGTCGCCGCCGCGCTGGCCCTGTGCGCCCGCCTGACCGCGTCCACCGCGGACGCCGCCGACCTGGTGCAGGCCGTCGCCGCGCGCGCGCCCGGGCCGCAAGCCGTCGCGGTGCGTTGAATCGGCGGGCTTCTGCCCGCTTGTTCGCGGCAATGCCGGGCGGGCCCGCATGGTCGAATGAACGAAGCATTCAGGAGCCCTTCTTGCATTCGTTCAATCACTCCCACGACCACGGAATCTCCGCCGTCGTGCCGGGCATGAACCTGGCGCTGGACGCGGGCGCCACGCCGGCGCTGTCCGAGCTGGCCGCCGCAGTGGCCGCCGTCGACAGCCACCAGCAACTGCAATCCGACCTGCTGCTCAACATCGCCGGCGCGATCCAGGAGCTGGGCACGAGCCTGGCCGCCGCGAAGCGCGGACCCGATCTCGGCGCCCTGATGGAACGCCTCGAGCGCCTCGAAGCCACCGTGCAGTGGAACGGCCGCGTCGCCTCGCGCACCGGCGTCGGCGCGCCGATCCGCGTGCTGTTCCTGATCCATCACGCCACCGCGTGGCCCGCCGTGCGCGACATCGTCGACCGGATGCGCGAGGCCGAGGACTTCGAGCCGGTGGTCATGTCGCTGCCGCACCATTTTCCGCTGGTCAACCGCATGAGCGGCGAGGCCGAAGTGCACGAGATGCTGCAGGCGCAGGGCTACGCCCACATCCGCCTGCGCGACGACGAGGCCGCCAACGCGCTGGACTACGTCAAGTCGCTGGCGCCGGCCGTCATCTTCCGCCAGGCCCCCTGGGACGCCGACCTGCCGGCCACGCTGTCGGCCCGCCACCTCGCCTTCGCGCGCCTGTGCTACGTGCCCTACGGCTACATGACCGCGCGCATCGAGAAGCAGCAGTTCGACCAGCTGTACCACCGCCAGTGCTGGCGCCTGTTCTGCCCCGACGAGGCGCACCGCGCGCTCTATGCCGCGCACAACGCGCTGGGCGACATCCACTGCCGCGTCACCGGTTATCCGAAGTTCGACCACCTGTCGCGCCAGGTCGGCCAGCCCGGCCACTGGCCGATCGCCGGCGGCCCGGCCGACGCCTATCGCCTGATCTGGGCCCCGCACTTCTCGTCGGACAACGATCCGCTGAAGTTCGGCGTGTTCAACCGCATCGCCGCCGACATGCTCACGCTGGCCGCCAACGACCCGTCGCTGCAGATCGCGCTGCGCCCGCATCCGGCGCTGCGCGAGGCGATGGCCGGCGCGCCGGCGGACAGCTCGCTGGGCCGCTTCCTGCGCACCTGGCAGTCGCTGCCCAACACCTGCTTCCACGAGGAGCAGGAGTACGCCGGGCTGTTCGCCGCGTCGCACGCGATGCTCACCGACGGCATCAGCTTCTTCTCCGAATACCAGCTGTTCGACAAGCCGCTGGTGTACTTCGAGCGCGCCGACAACGTCGGCTTCAACGCCGCGGGCGAACGCCTGAAGGACGGCATGTACTGCGTGCGCGACATGGCCGACTGGCTGGCGCACCTGGGCCGGTTCCGCGCCGGCGTCGAGGACGCGGCCATCGTCGCCGGCCGCCGCCGCATCGCCGCCGAGCTCCAGCCTTTCCCGGGCGCCGCCGCGCGCCAGATCGTCGAAGTCATCCGCCGCGAAATCGGCGCTTCCTGAAGAGATATTGAGCAAACCATGCGCGTCTACAACGAACACGTCGAGCTCGACTACAGCGCCACCGCCCGCTTCTTCGCGGAACGCGGCCGCCGCATCGAGGAGGTCGGTCCCCTGTGCGCCGTGCTGTACCAGGACCAGAAGCCGGAACTCGCCGAGCAGCGCTCGGCCCACGAGATCGCCACGATCACGCCGCGCCTCGTGAGCGGACGTGGCGCCGTGCGCGTGCTGGACGTCGGCTGCGGCACCGGCCGCTGGGCGACGACGCTGGCCGACGACGTCGCCGCATACGTGGGCCTGGACTTCTGCCCCGAGTTCCTCGACGAGGCCCGCGCCGCCACGGCGTCGCTGGCCCGCCCGGAGCGCTTCTCCTTCGTGCACGCCGACCTGTCCAGGGGCCTGCCCGACGCCGTCGTGCCGGGTTCGTACGACACCGTGATCATGGCCGGCGTCCTGCTGTACCTCAACGACGACGACGCGTTGCGCGTGCTGCGCCAGCTGGGCGAACGCCTGGCCCCGGGCGGCCGCATCTACCTGCGCGAACCGCTGGGCCTGA
>FTJN01002361.1_pt4 | contig 17427 bp, 10 predicted proteins | sample 1658361 | NCBI WGS metagenome assembly FTJN01 (sample SAMEA3914819, study PRJEB12502) | metagenome | biome: forest; material: soil | place: Canada | collected 2010-06-26 | depth 0.3 m | reverse complement strand
GCATCCAGTCGAGATCGCGCCATACCTCGCAGCCAAAAACGGCGGAAGGCCGTTGCTCCGGGGACAGCGATCTCATGGCCTCAATGGCTGCCACGGCCACGCCGATGTGCGTTTCATGTTTATCGGCCAGATTGTGGGTATAGACCACTTGGGGAAGGGTCGCGGAAAGCACGGCAATCAAATCGTCCCGCAATTCCGTGCGGCGCGAGTCCTTCACCACCGTGCTGCTGTGGTCGAGCTGGATCATCGCACCGAACTGTCCAATCCGTGCGGCCAGGTTCTGTTCTTCCCGGCGGATGCTTCGCATTTCGTCATCGCTGAAGTTTGCAAATCGTCCGGTGCGCGAACTTCCTGCGCCGTTGGTGCAGGTGACGCCGGTGAACCATTCCCGCTCTTTTCGGTAGCAAGAGAGAATGCCGTGGAAGGCCATAAACTCCAAATCATCATGGTGGGCTCCGATTCCCAGGTGCGTCGTGCGGCGGAGCGCTCGCGCTTCCGTTTCCCCATCCGGGATTAAGACTGTCGCAGTATGGTGATGCAGTTTCATAATGGGTCTAACTCATGTCGAAGCGAACTCTCCCAAACGTGGCAGGCTGGCGGCGGCGACGGCCTGCCCCACTCTTCGATTCTTCTCATCGGGCAGGTGAAGTTGCAATCTCTCATTCAGCTCCGGATAGACCTGCCGAAGAACAGCCCGCCCTTGCTCCAGAATGATGCTTCCGCCCGGCCCCGTGGTCACCCTTCCGAGCAGGAGGACATGATCGATCGGATAAAAAGTCGCGTACAAGGGCAGAGCATGTCCCAGATAATCACCTATCGTTTCGTAAATGGACCGGGCGGATCGATCGCCTCCCGCCATAAGGTCCTGAACCACCTTGAGCCGCTCCGGCAGACTCGCCTTTTCTTCGACCTCTATTCCGGCCTCACCGAGCAGTCGATTAACCGCTTGTTGAGAAAAATAAAGGGCGCCCCCTCCCCGGTCGCCGGACCATTCATCCACAGGAGCTTCGGGACCCACGTCGATGGGAGCAAAGGCCAATTCATTGAGCCATCCCGCCATTTTTCCGGACCGGTCAATATATCCGGCCGCCTCACTCGATCCCATGGCAAGTCCCAGAAGCCCCCTCACCCCGAGCGACATCGCGCCCGCCAATGCCGTCACGTCGCCATCATTCGCCACCTCCAGCGGAACATTCCATTCGGCTTGCAACCGGCGAAAGACATTCTGCGCTTCAGCCAGTCGATCATTCGGAATCGAACGCAAGAGAGACGCGACACGGAATTGATTATTAACGACAACTCCAGCTGTGCTTCCACCGATGGCATCCACCCTGGGCAGATGACCGGCGGCCCGGAGCAGCCCCTCTCGAAGATGCCGGTAGTGGTAATCGGGATCTGCTTGATCCCTGGGGTTCCACGGATATTCCCCACTGAATACCACCTCTCCCTCTCGAACCGCCGCAAGCTTGTAGTCGCTCGCACCGAGATCGAAGCCGATCCGGCATCCATCCAAGTTTCCGCCCATGGAGTCTTCAACCGTCTTCTCGGCTGGAAAATCGGAAGGCCCCAGCGGAACAACTTCGAAAGACTTTCCGTAAACTTTTTCCATGAAGCCGACATCAAATGCGCGGGCCCCCTCTTGGGAATAATGTCGGGCGAGATGTCTGGCGACTGGATCCGGAGCAGAGACATACATCCGCCAACCACCACGGCTCCACAGGAAGAATTTGGCCAGGCGCTCCGCCAGCACCAGCGTTCGAACATCGTCACCGCTGCCGATGGCGGTTTCGAAGACCGAGATTTTTCCGCCCTCTCTTTCCAGGGCAAGCCTCAACCGGTTCGCACCACCGCCTGATGAAGAAGCGCCCTTGGCTTCGCGGTAAATTTGGGCGAGAGGCTTGAAACCGCGATCAAGTTTTTTTGTAGCTAGCGGAATGGAGATCATAGGAATAGGACCGAGTCATGACCCTCTCACATCCCGTTCGCTCGAACCATGGCCCGACCGATTTTGTATTTAACCTTTTCGATTGAACATCTCGTAGCCACAATGCCCGTGACTTCTGAAAACGGGCTGCCCCCAACTTTCCATCTCCTTGTCTCCCTCACCCAAAATCCTCCGCCAGCTCCAGCGCTTGCGCACCCCGGTCGATTACTTCGCCGAAACGCGCAGCAGCGTCGATCTGTGGCCCGAGAAGATTCTCTGCTTTCCCCGGAAGACCCAGCAAGAGGTCGCGGCCGAGCCGTTGACACGGAATCACCATCATCGGTATGTCCTCGTCATCCCCTGGCAGGGGCGCGGCGAGGTCCATATCGACGACCGGCGTTTCGCTCTCTCTCCGGGCCAGATGCTGCTGATTTTCCCGTTTCAATTTCATCTTCCATCCCGCTTTGATCGGAACCCTTTTCTCTGGCAATTCATTACCTTCGAACTGCGGCAGGGAGCCTGCCTGACACCTCTCCAGGTTGAACCCCTTCGGTGTCTCGGTAAATCCGATGCTCCTCTCCTTTCAGAGTTTCTGCGCTCCTGGAACGAACTGCGGACAGGCGAGTTGGAGCTCGCGCACTGGCTGGGCCTTATCCTCGGGCGAATGCTTCGCGCTCCCATGCAACCCGGGAAACAGCCCCGCAAGACCGTTCCGGAAGGGGATGCCGGCAGTTCTCTCCTCTTGCGCATCAACCAGGAATGCCGGACGGTCCTGCACGAACCGTTTGGACTGAAGACCCTCGCCTTAAAGCTTTCCATCTCCGAAAGCCACCTGCGGGCCCGCTTCCGTCGCGAGACCGGCATCAGCCTCGGTCAGCATCTGCGGCGTCTCCGGTTGCAGAAAGCCATGGGTCTGCTGTTACAATCGGATCTCCCGGTCACGGAGATTGCGGAGCGCTGTGGCTTCGATTCCATCTTTGCCTTCAGCCGCTCTTTTCGCCAATTCACCGAGCTCTCGCCTCGCGCCTATCGGCAGTGCCACAGCGCTCCCGATGGGGCCAGCCATCGGAAACGTTAAAAAATCCATCGCTCCGGCCATGGCATCTCGCGCCTGATGCAGTAGGTTAATCTCCGTGACCACTCCTTACGAAGACAACCGCTGGGAAACCATTCCTATTCGAATCGAAACGGACCCCGACGCATGCGCCGAAGTTGTCGCCGACGAGATCGCCGCTCTCATCCGAAAGAACGAGGCTGATGGACGGAAAACGGTTCTGGGCTTGGCCACCGGGTCGACGCCGCGCGGCGTCTACCGGGCCCTCGTTCGTCGTCACCAGGAAGAAGCCCTCTCCTTTCGAAACGTGGTCACATTTAATCTGGATGAGTACTTTCCCATCACGCCGGACGATCCTCACAGCTACCATCGCTACATGTGGGAGAATCTGTTTTCCCACCTCGATATCCTGCCTGAAAACGTCCACATTCCCCGGGGGAATATCGCGCTGGGCGAAGTTTCCAGCTCCTGTCTCGAATACGAAAAGAAAATCGCCGAGGCGGGCGGCCTCGATTTGCAACTGCTCGGCATCGGCCGGAGTGGCCACATCGGTTTCAATGAACCGGGCAGCCCGGCCCGTTCCCGCACGCGGCTGATTACGCTGGATCACATTACGCGGAGCGATGCGGCGCCCGAATTTCAGGGACTGCATCGGGTTCCAACCCGTGCCATCACCATGGGGATTCGCACCATCCTGGCCGCGCGGCGCGTCATCCTTTTGGTGACCGGCGAGCACAAGGCGGCCATTGTGCGAACGGCGGTCGAAGGAAAGGTGACCGACGAAGTTCCCGCCACCTTCCTGCAAGGCCACGACAACGTGACCGCCATCCTCGATCTCGGCGCGGCTGCCGATCTCACCCGCCTGCGCGCTCCCTGGCTTCTGGGACCGCTGGCCGATCAAGGCTTGGCGTGGAATGAGACGGAGATCTGCCGCGCCGTCTTGTGGCTGGCGGAAAAGACGGGCAAGGCGATCCTGAAGCTCACGGAGGAGGACTATAACGCGGCTGGCCTTCAGGAGCTTCTGGCCACGGCCGATGGCGCAGCCTACGAATTGAACCTGAAGGGATTCTACCGCCTGCAAAACGCCATCACCGGCTGGCCGGGCGGACGCACCGACGGTTCGAGACCCAAACCCCTTCGCGGCGGGGCCGCCTCCGTCTTCCCCAAACGGATCCTGATTTTCTCACCCCGCCCGGAGGATGACGTCCTCTCCATGGGAGGAACTCTCGCCCGGCTCGCGGCGCAGGGACACGAGGTGCACATCGCCTACCAGACCTCTGGGGCGAGCAGCCTGCCGGTGGAAATCCTGGAACGCTTCCGCCTGTTTGCCCGCGATTCCGGCGCCACCTTGGGCGAAGGCCCCGAAGCCTTGCGCCATCAGTACAGCCTGATCCGGCAACTCGATGCGAAGGCGGCGGCGAAGATATGTGGCATCCCCCCGGAGCGACTCTACTTCCTGGATTTATCCTTTGATTGGCACGTCGGTGAAGTGGTGAAACGGAGCGTCACCGGGAAGGACGTCGAGACGATTGCGGAACTCCTGACGCGCGTTGCCCCTCACCAAATCTACGCCGCCAGTGACCGGAACGACCCGGAGGGTACCAGCCGGCTGGGCCTCGAATCCCTGCGCCGAGCCCTGCAGGCAACCGCCTCCCTGCCGTGGGCGTCCGATTGTGATATCTGGCTCTATCGCGGGGGCGGAAGCGCCTGGCCCCTCCCGGCGATAGAAATGGCTGTTCCCCTCAGCCCCTCCGAGGTCTTGCGCAAACGCCGTGCCATCACCCAGCATGAAACGCTCAGGCAATCGGCCACCCTTCCGGGCAGTACCCCTCACCAGCTTCACGAACTGTCCTCCCGGCACGATCGCGCGACCGCCGAGGCGTTTGATCGCCTGGGCCTCGCGGAATACGAATCCATGGAGACGTTCACCCACCCGGATTTCGTTTCAAATCTATTGGTGAAATAAGACCCGTGACCAGTCGGATCAGACCTTGTGTTACTTTTGCGAAACGACGCATGGGCGAACCTCGACAAGCCACCCTGCTGGTCTAAATTAAGAGATGATGAAAGGCGAAGTCATCTATCTCTACGCCTTTGACGTGGCCAACGAAATCATCACGCCACGGGTGCAGGAAATTCTTTCGGAAAGGCCCTTTCCGTTCGAGATCCAGATGGACCGGACCTTGCCCAAGGACATGCCTCTCTACCGACCGCTCGCCATCCAGCCCCCGCCGCTGACCTCGCAGTTGTACGGCAAATCGGTCAGGCCGCTTATCCGCATTTACGACGTGGGTGTGGTCACGGTGATGCTGCGGGTGGAGTTTGAGGCCGCCTCGCTTTCGAATCCCATGTGCTATCACAATCCCAAACTGGAGGATGGATCGACGCTCGACAGCGTGGCGGTGAACTTCTGTGAAAAAGTCTGCGACAGCCTCAAGGATTCCGTGATCGGCCGTGCGGAATCGCCTCCCCCACCGGAGGCCTACACGGTCTTTTGCTTTACCCATCTCGACGGCGTCACCGATGCGAATGAGTGGCTGGCCGCCAACCGGCGCGAGGTGGCGGGACTGCTGACCGAGACCGCCGCCGAAGAGCTAAGCGAAATGCAGGTCAACGAGGTTCTTCGCATCCAACGCAGCTTCGAAAGGAGCGATCTGGCCATCATTGATTGGGACGCCGCCGTGGTGGTCGATCTGAAAGGATATGTCGACGATGTGCTCTATGTTTTGGAACTGGCCAATTTGCAGTTGGAGGAATTCCGCACCATGGATCAACGCCTCGACCGGTATCTCGATCGCGCCTACGAGGACTTGGAAAAGCAGGGATGGGCCGTCTTCGGAGCCGCCAACAAGACGCTGCGCCACCTGCGCCGCTTCCGGGTCGACGTGGCCAAATTGACCGACGAGGTCACCCACATCACCAAGTTCTTCGGGGACTGGCATCTGGCCCGCGTCTATCTGGGTGCCCGCGACCGCTTTTACCTGGATCAGTGGCGCATGAGCGTGGAACAGCGCCTCGCCCAGCTCGACAAATTGTACAGCGTCGTCCACGCCGAGGTAAACGAGCAACGGATGCTGTGGCTGGAAATCATCATCGTCATCTTCTTCGCCGCCGATCTGATCATCATGCTGTGGGTCAGGAGATAGCGCTAACCCTTGGCCAGCAACGCCTCACTGATCGCCGCCCATTCCTCCTCAAGCGATCCAGCGTAAACCGGTTTTCCCGCCCGCACATACCAGTACCGGGCATTGGAGGCATCGCCCTCCTTTCGATGCAAGTAGGCATGAACCCAATCGCCCGAGGATCCGCCATCTTGTTGCGCGAGTTCATGGGCCTTCTCCCAGTCGCCCTTGGCATCGAACCAGAGTGACTGGAGCGCGAGCGACAAGTGGGAGGGAGGAGTTGCTTGGTTTTGTAAGTTTTGAAATTCTGCCAGGTTCATAGTCGTTGGTAACGTTCCTCCCCTGAATCTACTTGATCCGTCCGCCCGAGCAATTGGGAATCCAGCGGGATATCGTGCGAGGTGCGGGATTGAAAAAGGGTAGCACCCCGACAAACTCGTCGGAACCTCTTCCTAGCCAACCATAAATTAGCCAAGGATTTTGCACGGGATGACGTCTTTACCTGCAAAGATTAAATGAGAATCGAAAATCAGGACGTAGCTGAGGCAGAGTCTTCGGGGGTCTCCTGATCCGCCGCGAAGCGATCTGGAAGGATCGCTGAATGTCCAATCCGCTCCATGAATACAACCAAGCCTCCTATCTCTCTGCTCGCGATCACCCGCAAAGGTCTGTGCCTCAGGCTCATGAGTGAGCTCGAGGTGCCCCGGAAATCGCAACCGGCTCCGATTCCATGAGAGGGATGACGGCCTGCCTCCTCCTGATCCTGGGCGCGACAATGGCATCCCTGCGTGGTGATCCCCCGCAGATCCGCGTGGCAGTTATCAGCGACGAAGCCAGCCGGAATCTGGCGGCCTTGGTGACGGCGGAGCTTTCCAGCAACCACGAGATCCACGTCCTGGAGCGAGACGATCTGGCGAAAGCGGGGGATGAACGCAAGCTCCAGCAACTGGCAGGCAATGATACCATCTCCCTGGGCAAACTGGTGGGGGCGGATGGTTTGCTGTTTCTGGACAATGAACCAAACGGGCCGCACCTGCGCTTCACGGCAGTGAGCCTGGGCTATGCTTTGTTCGATGACCGTACGGTTTCGGCGACCGATCCGGCACAACTGGCCAAATCGCTCGCCCATCGGGTGAACGGTTACGCCTCAAAACTTAAGCTCGACCCGGCGAAGGCCATCCCGCTTTCGATTCTCAATCTCCGGGCAGATTATGGCAGCACCCAATCCCTCGCCCTCGAACGCAACCTGACCCTGTTGTTGGAAAGCCGGTTGGCGGCGGTGCCAAACTATGTCGTGCTGGAACGAAGGCACGCCTGGTCGTTGGGCTTCGAGCATTCGCTCATCCCGGAGGCCAGTCCGTTACTGCGTGGCGCTTATCTGATCGATGGCAGTTTCAGCCTCTCCCCTCCCCCGTCGGACCATGTTCAAGTGACGCTCCGCCTCCGAATTCCGAATGGCGGGGAATCGACCCTGACGACGGAAGGTTCGGCGGAAAAACTGAATGGACTGGCCGATCAAATTGTTGCCGATCTGCGCAAGGTGATCGGAGGCAGCGTTCCCGCCATGGACGCCTCTGGTCAGGAGGCGAAGGAATATCTGCGCGAAGCGCTCTGGGGATGGCGGTCGCGCGCACCCGCCGCCGGATTGGAAGCGGCGGACAGTGCCGAACTGCTGAGCGGCAATGAGGCTGATCTCCTGCCGCTGCGGGCACATTGCCTGGGTGCCATGGGAGAGGAGGGAATGGAGGAGTACTTTCCCTACTGGAAGGACTATGGAGAGGAGCCGCACTTTAACGCGGTGGAATTGTCGCGCCGCACCGATTTGATGTTGCGGGCGTTGAACGACGCCACGCGGTATCGCAACGAAAATCTGGAATCCAAGCGGGACCTCCTGAAGTCCGCCGGAATGTGGGAGCAGCACAGGTTCACCGCCTGGGGCGTCGATACCGAAGTCGCCTTCGTTGCCTCCAAGATCCTGTACTTGCTCGATGAGGCGAAGTCGTCCCGCGCGGATGAACTACGGCAGGCGCTTCGCGGGGTGACTGGCTACGATCCGCTCCACGGAAAGAAGGGGAAGGACCTTCCGCCCAATCGCAGCAGCGGTCTGGTCCGCGAGTTATTCGCCAACACCTGGGCAAGTTCGCTTGAAGAAATACAGGCCTACTATCGTCTCGTCCTGACTGACAACGAGATCACGCCACCCACAGCCATCATCTTCGAACCCCAGGACAATTTCGGCACCCGTTTTCTCCCCACTCCAGAGGCGCGGCAACAGGCCTTCGACGCGTTGGTCGAAAGCCTCAAGGCACAGCCGCAAAGCCAACGGGCCTACTTCATGGTCAAGACACACGCGAAAGATCCCGCCGTGGCGGATGCTGCCTATCGCTCTTTTCTAGACGAATTATGGCCGCTGCGTGATGAACTGGTCCACACCAAGGGCTTCACCCCTCTGGTGGAAAGTTTCTATGGCATCGAGCCCGACGTGGCGGTGCGCAACACGGCATATGGCTTGCCCTTGCTTCATTATCTCTTCACGTCGGAAAAGCCGGAGAACTTCACCCACCTGCTCGTCAATTTGCTCTGGCATCCGAACGAATTCCCACCGGAGGAAATCCCCCAACTGTGGCAGGAATTTCTTGGCTACCGCAAAAAGGTCGACGAACTCTCCCGCACGAGGTCCGGCCATTCGGACAGTTCGTTTGCCCATGAAATGGATCAGGCGGCCGCGCCCTTGATTAAAAAGTATCCAGACCTTTGCGTCTCCCCTTCAAACCCCGTCGTCCCCCCGGCCAAGGAAACCCTCGCCGTGACCAAATTCTGGCATCCGTGGACTTTGCCCGGCGCCCCGGACAAAGGTTTCACCATTCAGACCTACGGATTGGCCGCCGACGGACTTTGGCTGGGAGGCCGTTTCACCAACGGCATGCTTTACCACATCAACCTCACCAACTTCACCTCGCAGAGTGTTTCCACGCCGGACCAGAAACCGCCGATGGAACTCCAGGAAGTTGGCAACCACGTCTACATGACCTACTTTCCCGAGTCGGATTCCCAGCATCGCTACCTGGCGAGGTACGATGTCGGAAGAGCCTCTTGGGAATCTCGGCGGATGCCCGATCTGGAATGGCTTAAACCCTACGAAGCCAATGGCGCTCTCTACTTTTTTGTCACGGTGAAGGGTGCGCACGACGAAACAGCGCTGGTTCGCTACGACTGGGAGAACGCCAAGTGGATCGAGTTGACCAACAACCGCCGTCGTCCGGCGCAAAACCAGTTTGACGACGCGGCACCCATGATCCAGATCGGGGGCATTTTTACCGGACCGAACCATCGGCCCTGCGTGACGCTCGAAGGGGGAACTTTCTACCTGAGCGAGGAGCCAGGCGAGTGGGCGCAAGTCTTTGATGACTCCCACTTTTCGGATGTACTCACGATCGGCGACCGTTCGCTCGTGGTGGGTAACGGCGAGCTAACCATGCTGGAGGGCGCAGCGACCGAAGCCCGGCATTGGGTCGCCAATACCACGCCTCACGTGCGACAACCCCGGCGCCCCGGAAAAAAGGCGGACCTTGTGCCCACCCCTTGGAGCGACAAAGCCCGCTGGAAGGTTTCCCCGCCGGACGGAAAATGGAACTTCCCGACCACCTTCCATGGAGACAATCTCTACCTGCTCTCATATTCCCGCGAAAACGATTGCTGCGAACTGCTCTGCTACGTCCCGGGCGAAGCAGAGCCCAGACACGTCCCCCTTGCCTTCCACCTCGACGATCCGACCCGAACCACGCTGACCTCGAAGACGGTCCAGGTGCTCTCGTGGGCGCCGGAGCAATTCGAACATCCGGAGCAGTCCATTTCCGATCGCAACAGCTCCATCTTCTACCAGTTTGTGGGCACACCGCAGGGAATCTGTTTTCTCTACCCTACTACCGGATTCTGGTTTCTCCCCTTCGCCGACATTGAGGCCTACCTCCAATCGCACCCTGCCACTTCTGCAACGCCCCCGGCAGCATCGTCCAAGGCAGCTCCTTCAAACCAAAGGTAACGACGATTTCGATCCCGGATATCCTACCAGCTTGTGCTCCTTTGGAGCGCTGAGATCGACTTTTCCCTTTTTCGTGTAAATATTCAGGCTCATGCGGGCGTTTCCAATCCCTCCATTTATCGGTATTCTCCCGTTTCCCTCCGATAGATCGAAAAAATCGCATCCATGAAAGCTTCCCTTTCCCCGATCTTCCTTGGGCTGGCGAGTCTCGCTCTCCTCAGCCCTCTGGTCACCCCGGTGCAGGCAACGGACTTTACGTGGACCGCTTTGGGAATTGACCGCTACTGGGGCGACCGGGATAACTGGGCCGGTGGCACGGGCTTCCCTGGAGCGTCTCCCTTCGACAACGATACCGCCCTTTTTCCGGTGCGCTCTCAAAGTTACCTGGTCGAGATCAACAACAGTTCCTTTCCCTATGTCGCCGGCATCACCTTCGCCACGCCCGGCTATTCGTTGCAGATTGGAGCAACCACGCTCCATGCCAATGGCGGGATTACGGCGACCGTCGCCAACGCCCCGGATTTCGAGGTCAATGGCGGCCTCGTGATCGGAGGGCCCACGATGATCCGAAACCTGACCGGCTCGGGGTTTATCTCGACGTCCCTTAATTCCAGCACCCTGACCCAGGTGGGGCCGGCCGGTAACTTTACCGGCGCGATCCGGGACAGTGGCGGCGACCCGACGACGGCGCTGACCGTCGGTGACGGCACGCAGACCGCCAGCCTGACGCTGAATCCCGATTCCGATGGGCCCAATACCTACACGGGAACCACGCGGGTGCAGACGAATGCGACCTTGGTAAACGGGGCTGCCGGTGCCTTGGCCGCCGATTCCCCGCACGTGATCGACGGCACGCTCGATCTGACGGCTGGTTCCGGCACGGTGAAATCTCTCTCCGGCACGGGCACGGTCAGTCTTGGCGCGAATACGCTGACCATCACCAACGGGGGAACCTTTGCCGGGACAATGACCGGGACAGGGACCACCATCGTCAGCGGAGGCCGGTTCGCCTTGAATGGATCGACGACCGGCGGGGCTCTCGTGCAGAGCGGGGCGGAACTGGGCGGCTCGGGCACCCTCGGCGGACCTGTCACCGTACAATCCGGCGGCACGCTTTCCCCCGGCAATAGTCCCGGCCAACTCACGCTCCTGAGCGATCTCACCCTGAACAGCGGCTCTTCGCTCGAAATGGAATTCGATGGCACCGCGCCGGGGCTCTACGATCAGCTCGACGTCCAGGGCCTCTTCGAAGCAGGTGGCACGCTCGTCCTGACCATCGATGGCGGCTTCACTCCGGCCATTGGCGAGACCTTCACCATCTTCAACGGCGCCACTCCCGGCTTCGATAGCGGCAGCTTCGCCCTGAGTACGAATCTCCCCGACGGCCTCGCCTGGGATACCTCTGCCCTCGGCAGCCTGGGCGTCGTCACCGTCGTGCCCGAGCCCTCTACCTGGGCCCTGCTCACCACCGCCTTGCTCTTCACTTGGGTCTGGGGTCGCCGATCAGTCTCGCGTGACCGTTCCTCTACGATATAATAATCCATCCAACGAGATTCGACCTGACGCCTCAAAGTTTTGGTAGGCCCGAAGGGAGATCAATCCTACGTGCCATTTCCCGTTGCGACAGATTTCGACCCAACCGTTCGCGTCGGACACGTAGAGCGATGGTTTCCAGATAGTCCCCAGCTTTATACGCGCAGCCATGCGCCCGCTACCGGGCGAGGGCCGTTACTTGGTTGCTGACGGCGTCCAGGTAGGTTCCCTTGTTCTGGGGGGCCGCCCGGAGCACGCCGTTGGCCGAGAGGGAAGGGGCGAAGCTGATTCCGCCCACGCCCTGCGTCAGGATGAGCCCGGTATTGGCCTGGCCGAGGTCGCCGTCGGAGGTGACGCGGATGGAGGCATCCGGCGCGAAGAGCAGGTTGGCCACGGCCCCGCCGGAGGCGTTGAGATCCCCGATATGGACGTAGCGCGCCTGTTGCAGGTTCCGGGCCAGGATGCCGACGTTGCCACGGCTGCCGGAGAATTGCGCGTTGGAGGCATCAATCCCCCCCAGTGCGATGGTGTCGAGCGCCTGGAGCGAGCGCAGGGTGGTGGTCAGGCCCGTGGCCGGTCCGGCGATCAGCGCGCCGGGGTCGATCTGGTTGGGGAGGGGCCCCAAGGGGAAGATGGAGACGTAGGTGGAGGCATCGCCGTCGCTGACCACGACGTCGGCCAGGCCACGGGTGTAGTTCAATTCCGGGTGACGCTGGTCGCCAGCCGGGATGACCACACCGTTGGGAACCTGGACCGTGACCGTGCCAGCGCCCCAGAATTCCACGATGTTGACGTAGCCTTTGGGGTCCACAAAGGGAATCCGGGTGACGTGGCCCCGCTTCGCCTTCGCCGTCACCGCCTTGCCCTGAAGCAGGACGAGGTCGTAGATGTTGCGACCGAGCGGGATGCCCTGGTACCCGGAGGGCGAGACGGCGTCGCCGGCAAAGAGGTTGGAGCCGCTGATGACCCGGGGGGCGTTGGGGTCGGCCGTGACGGTGGTGGTGTCGGTGGCCTTGCCGTACTGGTTGCCGACCTGGACCGCGACTTCGGTGCCGATGGGGGTGATTCGGGCGGCGGGCAGGTTGTAGCGGGAGGTGGTGGCGCCCTTTACGGGCCATCCGTCCACGTACCACTGGTAGGCCATGGGCTCCACACCGACGGCCTGGGAGGTGAAGATGATGTTTTGGTCGGGAGCCACGTTGCCGGAGGTCATTTTCCCGACGAAGGTGGGCGCGCCGAGCACGGTCAGCAAGGCCGCCTGGCTGGTGGTCGCGCCATAGGCATTGTTCAGCTTGGCGTAGTAGTTGCCGGCCTGGGCCGCCGTTACCCGGGGGAGCCGGAGCGTCCGCTCGGTCTGGCCCGCGAGCGCCTTCCCCTTGAAGTACCATTGGTAGGTGATCGGCGTGGCGCTGCGCCCGGCGACGCTCAGGATCACGTTACTCCCGAGGTTGACGGTTTTCGCCTCGGGATGGAGCGTGACGGCAGGTCCGGGGGGCGTGGCTTGGGGCCGGGCGGAGATGCTGTTGATCTTGTAGGTGAGCAGAAAGGGCAGGAAGCCCTGCGATTGGTACTGGGTGGGGACGAAGCCGGAGTTCTTCAGGGAATCGACCACGTCGTTGCACTGGAAGAGGTAGGGCTGCACCGTGTAGCTTGTGACCCGGTTCAACTCTGTGGCATAGCCCACCTTGGTCGTGAGCGCGGTGGAAGTCGCATAGGACGAGGAAAAGGTGTTGGAGGTTGAGGTGCCCAGGCCGGTCACGATTCCAAAGAGAGTGTGCTTGATATCGACGCTAACCGTGGTCCTCTTTTCCTTGGTCGTGCTGGAGGCCCAGGTTTCCGTGTCCGTGGCCTGGCTGGAGGGCCCCACGTCGATCTGGAGCGTATTGAAATGGGAGATGGGCGCGTAGTCGTGGGTTCCGGCGGAGTTGACCTCGATGTTGCGCCAGCCCAGCAAATCGTTGGTCGCCGGTTTGGCGTCCATGCCCGCGCTGTAGACGCGGGAATGCTGGTCCGTCACCGTGGAGAGATCGACGGCGGGATTGGTCAGGTTGTAGTAGCGGGGGGAGAGGCTGACGCCGGTCACCGTGCCGACATAGATGTCCGAGTAGAGCGGGGCATCGGTCGGGGTCTTGGTGAATTCGTTGAAGACAATGGGCTGTTCCAGGGCATTGCAGACGCGGTAAACCGCCCCCTGCATGGTGGGGACTTGGAAGAGGAGGATGCCCTTGTTGATCGGGGCTCCTTCCGCGTAGAAATCAGTGCTGAACTGGCTGGTCTTGGTGGTGGTGGTGGCGGCCGTTTCCGCGATCTCGTTCTTGTAAATATCCTCTACCTCCAGGATGTGCTCGATGGGTTCACCGTCGTAGCCGAGCGAGACCGAGGAGGAGTAGGTGTTGGAGATGCTGATGGTCCGGCTGGTTTCATTGAAGTAACTGACCTGGCCGCCATTGGCGGTGAAAAGGCCTGTGGCGGCGTCCACGCTCACATTGGTGGGGGGGACGCCATGGATGGCACCGACCATCATCCAGGAATCGGAGGTATCGGGGGCGGCCAGGGAAAGATCGGTGGAGAGGATGAACGGCTGGAGGCCCCGTTCGGGATGCGTCTGCAGGACGCCGTACGGGATCAACTCATTGGAGGGATAGAGGTTGGCCCCCAGGGCACCGATGTCGCCGGAAATCTGCCACGTCATAACGCCGACGGTGCTCTTGTAGTACTTCACGTCCGGCCCCCTTTGGGAGGGGTTTGCCGGGTCCAGCACGCCGCCCTGGTGCATGCCGGGCGCGGTCATGGTGAAGGCGGTGAAGTCATCGGGGAAGGCGGTGTTGGAGGTGAGGGGAAGGATGGAGGGCTTGAGGATATCTTCCACCGCCCAGTTACCGCCGCCGTTCTCCCGCTTGATCTGGTACTGCCACCGGACAATCCGGCTCTGCACGCGGCCGAACACCTGGAGGCAATTTCCGGCCACCCCGGAATTCGTCACCGTCCCCACCGCCAGGCGGATACACTGGGGAATGGGTACGTCATTGGGGCCGAAGCTGGAGTCCGATTTGCTGCCGGAGAGCGTGGGCGCGTTGCCGGAGAAAGTGGTGCCATTAAAGAAGGAAATGCCCATGCCGTCCTGGGGGTGGTTGGGCGGTGTGACGGACCAGGCCAGCGCGATCATCGGCGTGTTCTTGGCATCGACCGTCGTCACGGCACTCAGGTCCGCGCCCGGCTTCAGGCCTCCTGTGAGGGCCACGGGGGTGACGGTGGAGAATTTTCCGTCCGACGAGGGCAGGGCCACGACGGGGTTGGCCGCATCGGTCACGCTGGCGGCAAAAAGCACCAGTTTCGAGAGCGGGGTGTAGCTCTTGGTGGTGCCATCCGGGTTCTTTTCCGGATTCAGGATGCTCATCGAGGCGAGGGCGATGCTGCGGATGTTGGTGTTGAATTCCTTCCGGTCCACCCGGGCGAAGCTGCCATTGAAGGGATAGGCCGGGTCATTGGGATCGGCGTCGTAGCGGTAGATATCGAATATGGCGTGGTTGGGCTGGTCATACACCCCCAGGCTGTTGCCGCCGATGGCCAGCCAGATCGTTCCCTTGAAGGTCGCCGCAGCCACCATGGTCGATTCCGCGAAGTTGGCGTCTGCTCCACCCGAGGTATGCAACTCGACTTCGTTGTAGACCGGAATCCCGTCGTGGGCCTGGGCGCCTTGCGCAAAGGGAAAGGTGTTGAAGTTGCCGAAGGGTTTGTTCCCGACCGGGTGGGAGGCATAGGCCACCACGTTGGAACGGAGCCTGTCCCCCTCGGAAACCTTGTCTTTCAGGAAGCGGGGCAGGAAGCAGATGGTGTAGCCGTTGAAGTTCACCACCGCCGGGCGACCGGAGGGACGTTCGGAGATTCCCGTGCCGAAAATGGACAGAGTCGCCCGTTCGTCTTTGTTGGGCAGCAGGTAGGGATTGATGAAAAAGCGGTCCTGGGGGAGCAAGCCATCCGCGTTCAATCCTGCTGGACATCCCAGCAACAGGAAGAGGGAAACAAGGACCACCAAACCGCGGGAAAGGACAGGAGATGACGGGCGCATGGGTGGAAGGCCACCCTAGCCGGGACAATGCCGGAGGGTCGATGGCTAAGTTTTCTCATTCCATGTTAATAGGCTGATATGAGGGGGAGTACACCGGAGTGTACTCCGGTGTAGTGGGAGTACCAATAGCGGGATTTACCCCTGGAATCGCGGGTGGACGGTGGCCATAAGGTCATGACACTTACCGTTGTCCACGATGTTCCCCGAAGTTCGTTTTCAGAGGTAAAGCTGCCGCGCTAGGACTCGAACCTAGAACACCCAGATCCAGAATCTGGTGTGCTACCAATTGCACCACGCGGCAAATATCAGGAACCTTCATCCCCTGGAGGGAATGCGGCTCGGGAGGTTGATCGTAGGGTGTCTGGGGAAAGTTGCAAGGGCAATTCTTTTGGTTTTTCGATTGCGGACTGCTTTTGCCATCTCCTCCCCGTTTGGCTCAATTTTATCCAAACACAGACTCCCCCTAGTCTTTATACGGGTCGTAGATATCCTTCCCGGCCATGGCCACTCCGATGGGCGTCAACGTGTGCAGCACGCGAATCGTCCCTTCATGGGCGGCGAGCACTTCGGGCAGACGCCGGTAGGCTTGAGGCGCTTCGTCGAGATCACCGCCACGCAGTTCAACCTTGCGGTCGCGCAGCCACTTCATCATGTCCTCACGATTCACCCGGCCTTCCTGGCGAACGCGCCGGAACTGGCCGTCCTCTCCGGCTTCGCTGATGAATTTACCCTTCGCCGCCGAGCGCGACATGATGCGTCCGGCTCCATGCACCGTCGAATAGAGCGCCTCTTTGGAAGCCTCGGAATCCACCCCCTCGATGATCACGGCATCGTCGCCCATGCTTCCTCCGATGAAACCCTTCTGTCCGGGAAACGCCGGCGTCGCGCCCTTGCGCACAACGAGATAGTTCTCGCCGAAGTGCTCCTCCCGCCAGGCGAAGTTGTGGTGGTTGTGCACTTCTTCCTCGATCTTCGCCCACAGGATCTTCTTCACCACGTGACGGGCCACATACTCCCTACCCGCGTAGGCATAGCGTCCCGCCAAATCCATCCCGGCGAGATAAGCCTGTCCCAAGTAACTATCGCAGCGCAGGACGGTGGGCGCGACATCCATGCCATCCTTACCGCCCGCCTTTTTCAGGAAGTAAGTGGCGGTTTTGTGTCCCAGGCCACGCGATCCAAAGTGGACGCCAACCCAGACGCGGTCCGCTTCATCGACAAAGATATCGACGTAGTGGTTGCCGCTTCCGACCGTGCCCAGTTGCTTCTCCGCCATGGTCTTGAGTTGCAAGAAGGGTTGCTCGGACCAAAGCGGATCGTCGAAGATCTCATGCTCCACCCGCTTCTTGCTGAAGCGTCCGAGGCCGAATGAAATCGTGCGAACGACTTCATTCATGATTTGCGCAATCTTGGGTCGAACGGCCGCGCCTGTCGCGTTGGTGCGGATGGCGAGATTGCCGCAGGCAATATCGAAACCCACGCCCGAAATCGACACGAGATCGCGATAGGCGATGACTCCGCCGATGGGCTGGGCATAACCCTTGTGGCCATCGGCGCAGAGTACGGCCCGGGCACCGCCCACTGCCATGCAGCGATGCATTTGCATCACGGTGGCGTCTTCATGTTGACCGAAAATTCGAAAGCTCATAGGACTCCTCTAATTGTAGCGGCGGTCGATGACCG
>FTJN01002389.1_pt1 | contig 17532 bp, 19 predicted proteins | sample 1658361 | NCBI WGS metagenome assembly FTJN01 (sample SAMEA3914819, study PRJEB12502) | metagenome | biome: forest; material: soil | place: Canada | collected 2010-06-26 | depth 0.3 m | reverse complement strand
TCATCAGGCTACCCTCCGCCTGGCGGCTGCGGGGCGAGCGCCTTCGGGCGGCCGGGCGGCGCTCATCAGGCTACCCTCCGCCTGGCGGCTGCGGGGCGAGCACCTTCGGGCGGCCGGGCGGCGCTCATGCCAGGCCCTGGCGAATGGCGACGAAACGAGGCAATCGACTCACGTGCGAACCCTCGGGAAGAACGAAGAAGCCGCGCAGGCCGCGTTGCACGAACCTGGACGCGGCCTGACGGGCCAGTCTATGTGTCGGCTCGTCCGCGTGTCAATCGTGCAGGTCGATCGGCGCAGCAGCGGCGGGAGCCGCACCGGCGCCCGCCGCCGGCCGTCCCGCCGTCGCCGCGCCGCCGGCCGAGGCGCCGATGATGCAGGCGATCGCGAGCCATTGCAGCGCGCCCAGGCGCTCGCCCAGCACCAGCGCGCCGCACGCCGCGCCGACCGCCGGCGTGGCGCTCACGAGGATGCCGAACACGTGACGCGGCATCCGGCGCAGCGCGGCCATCTCGAGCGAGTACGGCACCGCGCTCGACAGCAGCGCCACGCCCAGGCCGGCCAGCAGCGCCGGCGGGGCCAGCATCGCGGCGCCGGACTGCGCGACGCCGATGGGGACCGCCACCAGCGCCGCCACCAGCATGCCCAGCGACACCGCCTGGCCGCTCGCGAGCGTGGAGACTCGCTTGCCGAACACGATGTACAGCGCCCACGAGGCCGCCGCGCCGAACGCGAACAGCAGCCCCAGCGGATCCAGCGGCGCGGTCGACGCGCGCGGCACCAGCAGCGCCAGGCCGGCCAGCCCCAGCACCACCCAGGCGACGTCGAGGGCGCGCCGCGACGCGGCGAGCACCACCACCAGCGGACCGGTCGTCTCGATCGCCGTCGCGATGCCGATCGGGATGCGACCGAACGCGTGGTAGATGCACAGGTTCATGCCGCCCAGCATCGCGCCGTAGACGACCACGTTGCCGACGTCGCGCCGCGCCACCGGCCGGCGCCACGGCCGCCAGAACGCGAGCAGCAGCAGTGCCGACAGTCCGACGCGCAGCGCCGTCATGCCTTCGACGCCGACCACCGGGAACAGGCTCTTGGCGATTGCCGCGCCGAGGTTCTGCGAGATCAGCGAGGCGGTCAGCGCGACGAGCGGCAGCGCGCCGGCCAGCCGGGACGCCGCGTCATCCAAGGCGGTAGCTCGACACCGTGATGCCGCCGAAGAACTCGCGCTCGTGATACACGCGCGTCGCGGCCTCGTGCTCGGCCGCGCCGAGCGCCACCATCAGCGGCAGCAGGTGCTCCTCGCGCGGGTGCGCGAGACGCGCGGCGGGCGCGCGTTCCCAATCGGCCAGCGCCGCGGAGCGCGCGCCCGCGTCGGCCAGCGCGAGCGTGCTTTCCAGCCAGGCGTCGAACGCGGCCGACGGCGCGCGCGCCGCCGGCCCGAAGGCGCGCAGGTTGTGATAGCTGAGCCCGCTGCCGACGATCAGGACGCCCTCGTCGCGCAAGGGCGCGAGCGCGCGCCCGAGCGCCAGGTGGTCGGCCGGCGCGAGGCCGCGCTTGAGCGACAGCTGCAGCACCGGCACGTCGGCCTTCGGATAGATCACGGCCATCGGCGCGAACATGCCGTGGTCGAAGCCGCGCGCGGCGTCCTCGCCCGATTCGATCCCGGCCGCCGCGAGCAGTTCGCGCACGCGCGCCGCGACCTCGGGCGCCCCCGGCGCCGGATACTGGATGCGGTAGGTGAAGTCGGGAAAGCCGCCGTAGTCGTAGAGCATCGGCGGATGCGGATGCGTCTGCACGGTGAACCGCGGCTCCTCCCAATGCGCCGACGCCATCAGCACGGCGCGCGGCGCGGTGCCGATCTCGGCGGGCATGCGCGCCAGCGCGGCCTCGAGACGGTCATAGACGCCGCCCATCTGCTCCTTCATCCACGGCCAGGGGCCGCCGCCGTGCGAGATGAAGTACGTGGGAAGGCGGGACGTGGACATGGCGGCGGATCCTCGAGGGGTTCGCTCGAGGATATCGCCTCCCGAATGTCCCGGCGGCGGGCTGGGCGCCTCAGGCGGCCTGCCGGCGCAGCGTGAGCAGCGCCGCGCCGAACGCGACGAAGATCGCTCCGACGCTGCGGTCGAGCCACAGCGAGAAGCGCGGTCGCGCGAGCAACGCCCGGGCGCGCGACGCGAGCAGCGCATACGTGACCAGCGAAGCGAACGACAGCGCCATGAACAGCCCCGTCAGCACGAGGAACTGCGGCAGCAGCGGCGCGTGCGCATCGAGGAACTGCGGAAACAGCGCGGTGAAGAACAGGATCGGCTTCGGATTGGTGCTCGCGGTCAGCAAGGCCTCGCCGAACAGGCGCGCGCGTGCCGGCGGCGCGAGCGGCGCATCGCCGGCGGCGGGCACCAGGGTCACGCCGCGCCCGGCGAGCTGGCGGGCGCCGACGTAGAACAGGTAGCCGGCGCCCAGCAGCTTGACGACGCCGAACAGCACCGCCGACGACTGCAGCACCACGCCCAGGCCCAGCATCGCGGCCGCGGACAGGCAGAACAGCCCGCACACGTTGCCCAGCGTCGACCAGATCGCGGTGCGGGGCCCCCACGCCATGCTGTTGCGCAGCGCGAGCAAGGTGGCCGGGCCGGGGCTGAGGATGGCCACGGCGGCGACGGCGGTGAAGGCGACCAGGGTGTGGATCTGCATGGCGTGCCCATTGTCGCGGCGCCGGTTCACGCGCGGCGTTCGTCCGACGGCGGCGCAGGGACTTGCGGCGCGGCCTTCCCCCCTGCGGCGATTCCGTGCACGATGGCGCCCTCATCCGCGAAGGCCCGTCATGCTGCGTCGTCCCCTGCTCGCCGTCACCACCGTCCTCCTGGCCGCCTCCGGCGCGCATGCGCAGGACGCCGCCGCCGGTGGCATGGCCTTCCAGCAATGCGCCGAATGCCACAGCCCCGGCAACTCCGACGGCGCCGGGCCCGGCCTCAAAGGCGTGTTCGGACGCCGCGCCGGCGCGAAGGAGGGCTTCATCTACAGCCCGGCGATGAAGAAGTCGACCGTCGTCTGGGACGAAGCGACCCTGGCCGCCTTCCTCGCCGATCCGCGCGCCGTGGTCCCCGGCACGACGATGGCCTACGCCGGCGACGAGGACGCCAAGGAGCGGGCCGACCTGGTGGCCTACCTCAAGTCGCTCAAGTAGGCGGCAGGCCGGCAACGTCGGAGGCGCCGACCGCCGGCACCTCGCTGTCGTCCTTCAGCGCGATGCCGGTGACGCGCCGGCGCTGCGCCTCGCGCACCAGCCACGCGATGCGCGCGGCGGCGTGCGCCAGCGGCAGGCCTTCGGGGCGGATGTTGCTGACGCAGTTGCGCTCGCTGTCGACCCGGCCCGGCCGGGGCGCCCAGGTCAGGTAGGCGCCGAGGCTGTCGGGCGAGCTCAGGCCCGGACGCTCGCCCAGCAGCATGAGCACCAGCGACGCGCCCACGCGCGCGCCGATCTCGTCGCCCAGCGCGACACGGGCCTGCGTGGCCACCACCACGAGCCCGACGTCGAGGCCCGCCTCCCGCAGGAGGGAGACCAGCGGCACGGCATGCGTCTGCGCCGCGACCGCCGACAAGCCGTCGCCGATCACGATGCACAGGCCTTCGTCGACGTCGTGTTCGAGCGCGTCGCGGCTGGCGGGCGCCAGTTGCCGGCCGAGGTCGGGACGGGTCAGGTACTCGACGCGCGAGGCTGCGCGGCTCGCGACCGTGGCGGCGTCCAGGCCCTGGGCATGCAGGTCGGCCAGCAGTTCGTCGACGTCCAGCGGCAGGTGCACCGCGTCACGCGCGCTCGCGTGCGCGGCCGCGAAGCGCAGCACCTCGGTGGTGGGCAGGCTGGTGCCGGAGCGGCCCAGCGATATACGCGCTGGGGTATGCCGCCGCAGCGCGGTCCAGGGATCGGGCGGCGGCGCCGGCGCGCGCCGGGGCGGGTCGACGTCGTCCCACTGCGCGGGCAGGTCGGGCAGCGTGCCGGTCATGCGGCGGCTCCCGGCAGCAGGCCTTGCGACATCGCCTGCGCGAGCGCGGGCATCGCGGTGACGCCGCGCAGCGCGCCGTGCTCGTCGGTGATGCCCATCGCGTGCAGCCAGGCCTCGAACTCGGGGGCGCGCCTGCGCCCGAGCAGCTTGCGCGCGAACAGCGCGTCGTGGAACGAGGTGCTCTGGTAGTTGAGCATCACGTCGTCGGCGCCCGGCACGCCCATCATGAAGTTGAGGCCGGCGCTGGCGAGCAGCACCAGCAACGTGTCCATGTCGTCCTGGTCGGCCTCGGCGTGGTTCGTGTAGCAGATGTCGCAGCCCATCGGCAGGCCCAGCAGCTTGCCGCAGAAGTGGTCCTCGAGTCCGGCGCGGATGATCTGCTTGCCGTCGTACAGGTACTCGGGCCCGATGAAGCCGACCACGGTGTTGACCAGCAGCGGCCGGTAGCGGCGCGCCACGGCGTAGGCGCGGGCCTCCAGCGTCTGCTGGTCGACGCCGTGGTGCGCGCCGGCCGACAGCGCGCTCCCCTGCCCCGTCTCGAAATACATCACGTTGTCGCCCAGCGGCCCGCGCCCGAGCGCCAGCGCCGCGGCGTGGGCCTCGTCCAGCAGCGCGAGCGACACGCCGAAGCCGCGGTTGGCCTGCTCGGTGCCGGCGATCGACTGGAACACGAGGTCCACCGGCGCCCGCAGCTCGATCGCGCGCAGCGTGTTCGTCACGTGGGTCAGCACGCAGGCCTGCGTGGGGATCCGCTGGCCGGCGATCAGGTCGTCGAGCAGGTGCAGCAGGCGCACCAGCTGCGGCACGCTGTCGGCCGCCGGATTGATGCCGATCACCGCGTCGCCGGCGCCGTACATCAGGCCGTCGACGATGCTCGCCAGGATGCCGGCGGCGCTGTCGGTGGGATGGTTGGGCTGCAGCCGCACGGCCAGCGAGCCGGGCAGGCCCAGCGTGTTGCGAAACCGCGTGACGACGCCGCAGCGGCTCGCGACGAGGATCAGGTCCTGGTTGCGCATGATCTTGCTCGCCGCGGCGACCATCTCGGGCGTCAGGCCGGGCGCGAGCGCGGCGAGCGACGCGGGCGTGGCCGCATCCGACAGCAGCCAGTCGCGCAGGCCGCCGACCGTCAGCGAACGCACCGCGGCGAACGCCGCGGCGTCGTGGGTGTCGACGATCAGCCGCGTGACCTCGTCGCTCTCGTAGGGGACGACGGCCTCGGACAGGAACCGGGCGAGCGGCACGTCGGCGAGCGCGGCCTGCGCCGCGACGCGCTCCTGCGCCGTCTCCGCGCCGACGCCGGCCAGGCGATCGCCGGACCGGGCCGGGCTCGCCTTGCCCATCAGCTCGCGAAGATCGGCAAATCCGTAGACATGGTGACCGACCGTGGCGCGATAGCTCATGCCTCGGACGGTACACCATCAGCGCCCATTTTTCAGCCGCGCCAGCTCCTGCTCCAGCTCGGCGATGCGCCGGTCGCGCTCGGCGATCGCCGGCACCACCTCGTCCACCGGGATCAACTGCGGGATGTGCTGCGGGCAGTTGGCATCCCAGGCCTTCACGGTGAAGACGATCGCCTGCTCCGCGCGGGCCTTGTAGCCCGCCGGCATCAGCCGCTCGATCAACGCCGGGTCGGTCTCGACGCGTGCCTCGCCCCAGATCTTGAGCCGCTGGCGGTGCGCGTAGTCCATCAGGAACAGCTGGGCCTTCGGGTTGTCGGCCAGGTTGCCGGTCGAGACGAACTGGCGGTTGCCGGTGAAGTCGGCGAAGGCCAGCGTGTGCTCGTCCAGCACGTGCAGGAAGCCTGCCGGGCCGCCGCGATGCTGCACGTAGGGCTGGCCGTCGAGGTTGGCGGTGGCCAGGAACAGCGTGGTCTGCGCCTCGATGAAGCCGCGGAGGTCGTCCGTGATGCCCGTCTGGAACCCGCGGCCCTGCTCCATGCGCGCGTACGCGTGACGCGAGCCGCGCGCCTGCTGCAGCGCCTTCACGGAAGGCGTGAAGACGACGTCGCTGGGATGGGCCGAGGCAGGCATCGCGGGCTCCTTGCAGGATCAGGCGGTTTCGAGGGCGGCGACTGGCGGGAAGTCGATCTCGGTGGCGGCCACTTCGTTGAGGTAGTTGGTCCAGGTGTTGAGCGCCACGTGCATCACGATCTCGACGATCTGGGCGTCGCTGTAGCCGGCGGTGTGCACGGCCTGCACGGCGGCGGCGTCGACGTGGCCGCGGGCCCGCGTGACCAGCACGGCGAAACGGACGGCCGCGTCGGCCTTGGCGTCGTTGGAGCCGCCGCCGCGGTTGGCGGCGATCTCGGCGTCGTCCAGCTTCGCCAGGTTCTTGCCCAGGTAGGTGTGCGCGGCCAGGCAGTAGTTGCAGCCGTTGACTTCGGCCACCGCCAGCGCGATGCGCTCGCGCGTCTGGGCCGGCAACGCGCCCTTGGCGAGCGCGCCCGACATCGCCAGGTAGCCCTCGAGCGCCGCCGGGCTGTTGCCGATCACGCGGAACAGGTTGGGCACGGAGCCCAGTTGCTTGTTGACGGCCTCGAGCAGCGGCTGCGAGGCGGCGGGGCTGCTGGCGATGGACGACGGCGTGGCGAGGCGGGACATGGAGGTTTCCTTCGGGTCCGCGACGACGTGTCGCGGCATGGACGAACTATCGATCCTTCCATCAAATTCCACTAGTCGTCACAATATGGAATCAATCTTCCGAATTTCGGGAATATCCATGGACCGCCTGGACGCCATGACCGTCTTCCTCGCCGTGGTCGACGCCGGCAGCCTGTCGGCCGCCGGCCGCCGCCTGGCCATGCCGCTGGCCACGGTCAGCCGCAAGCTCGCCGAGCTGGAGACCCATCTCGGCGCGCGCCTGCTCAACCGCTCGACGCGGCGCCTGGAGCTCACCGATCCGGGCCGCGCCTACGAGCAGGCGTGCCGGCGCATCCTCGACGACGTCGACGGCGCCGAGCGCGCGGTCGCGGGCGAGTACGACACGCCGCGAGGCGAGCTGGCGATCACCGCCCCCATCGTGTTCGGCCGGCTGCACGTGCTGCCCATCGTCAACGAATTCCTGCGCGCCAACGCCGCGGTCGACGTGCGGCTCGCGCTGGGCGACCGCGTCGCGCACCTGCTGGACGAGCACGTCGACGTCGCCGTGCGCATCGGCGTGCTGCCCGACAGCCGCCTCAACGCGGTCCCGCTGGGCCACCTGCATTCGATCGTCTGCGCGAGCCCCGCCTACCTGAAGGCGCACGGCACGCCGCGCGCGCCGGCCGACCTCGACCGGCACCGCTGCATCACCTTCGAAGCCACGTTCCCCGGCCCCTGGCGGTTCGCCGGCGGCGTGAGCTTCACGCCCGCGCGTCCGCGGATGATCGTCAACACGGCCGAGGCGGCGGTCGACGCGACCGTGGCGGGGGTCGGCGTGACTCGCGTGCTGTCCTACCAGGCCGAGGCCGCGTTGCGCGCGAAGCGCTTGCGCCTGCTGCTGCGCAGGTTCGAGCCCGAGCCCGTGCCCGTCAACCTGGTCTACGACGGCCAGCAGCGCGTCACGTCCAAGCTGCGCGCCTTCCTCGATTTCGCCGCCCCGCGCCTGCGCGAACGCTTGGCCGCGCTGCGCGCAGAATGACCGCATGAGCGCCACCCCGGATCCGCGCACGCTGCTGCGCCAGATGTTCGACGCCGCCGTCGCGTCGGCCCAGCCCGCGCTGTGCCTGCCGCCGCACCTGCCCGAGCCACCGTCATCCCAAAAAAACGGCCGCACCATCGTCATCGGCGCCGGCAAGGCCTCCGCCGCGATGGCGCGCGCGCTGGAGGATCACTGGCCCGGCCCGCTGGAGGGGCTGGTCGTCACGCGCTACGGCTACGAGGTGCCGTGCGAGCGCATCGAGATCGCGCAGGCCGCGCATCCGGTGCCCGACGAGGCCGGCCTGGCCGCCTCGCGCCGCATCGCAGGCCTGGTCACCGGCCTCACCGCGGACGATCTCGTGATCGCGCTGATCTCCGGCGGCGGCTCGTCGCTGCTGGTCGCGCCCGCCCCCGGCCTGACGCTGGCCGACAAGCGCGCCGTCAACTCGGCCCTGCTCATGAGCGGCGCCACGATCAACGAGATGAACTGCGTGCGCCGCCACCTGTCCGCGCTCAAGGGTGGCCGCCTCGGCGCGCTGTGCCATCCGGCGCGCGTCGTGACGCTGCTGATCTCCGACGTGCCCGGCGACGACCCGCGCGACATCGCCTCCGGCCCGACGGTGGCCGACCCGACCACCTGCGCCGACGCGCTGGCCATCATCGACCGCTACCGGATGGCGGTCCCGCAGGCCGTGCGCCGGCTGCTCGAGTCCGGCGACGGCGAGTCCGTCAAGCCCGGCGACCCGCGCCTCGCACGCAGCGAGATCCGCATGATCACCGCGCCGCAGGTCGCGCTGGAGGCCGCCGCGAAGGTCGCGCGCGACGCCGGCATTGCGGCGCACATCCTGGGCGACAGCCTCGAGGGCGAGGCACGCGACCTCGGCAAGGCGATGGCCGGCATCGCGCGCCAGGTCGCGCTGCGCGGCCAGCCGTTCGAGCCGCCCTGCGTGCTGCTGTCCGGCGGCGAGACCACCGTCACCGTGCGCGGCACGGGCCGCGGCGGCCGCAACGTCGAGTTCCTGCTCTCGCTGGCCGTGGCGCTCGACGGCCTCGCGGGCGTGCACGCCATCGCGGGCGACACCGACGGCGTCGACGGCGCCGAGGAGATCGCGGGCGCGCACGTGACGCCCGACACGCTCGCGCGCGCGTGGGCGGCGGACGTGAACCCGCGCGCGAGCCTGGACGCCAACGACGGCCACGGCTTCTTTCGCATGCTCGGCGACTCGGTGGTCACCGGGCCGACGCTGACCAACGTCAACGATTTCCGCGCGATCCTGGTCGACAGGCATCGACAGGGCTTGAGCCGAGCCACATCTCGGGTCGGCAGCATGGCGCCAAAGGAGACATCATGACGGTGAAACGCATGGACAACGTCGGCATCGTGGTCGAAGACCTCGACGCCGCCATCGCGTTCTTTGCAGAGCTTGGCCTGGAGTTCGAGGGGCGCGCGCCCATCGAAGGGGACTGGGCAGACGGCGTGACCGGATTGCGCGGCATGCGCGTCGAGATCGCCATGATGCGCACGCCGGACGGTCACAGCCGGCTCGAGATCTCCCGGTTCCTTGCACCGCCCGTGGTCGCCGATCACCGTCGCGCCGCGGTGAACGCCCTGGGCTACCTGCGCGTCATGTTCACCGTGGAGGACATCGACGACACGCTCGCCCGTCTCGGCCAACGCGGCGCGGAACTCGTCGGCAAGGTGGTCCAATACGGCGACATGTATCGGCTGTGCTACATCCGGGGCCCCGAGGGAATCCTCATCGGGCTCGCGCAAGAACTCGGGCATGGCGCCTGAGTCCTCGATGCTCGTCGCAACGATGCGCTGCACGGCAGCTCGCAGGACGGCCTCGCCGACGCGGGGCGGTCACTCGCATCGGCCCTGAGCTCCCGAGTGCTAGTCTCGCGAGATGCGCATTCGATTCCTTCGCGAAACACTGATGGCCATGGCGGTGTTGTCGACCACCGCCGCCCATGGCGCCGAAATCGTCCTCGATCAGTCCGCTGTCCAGAAGCTGGTCGTCGAGTCGCTGTTCAAGGACAACGGCCGCTACTACATCCAGCGGGGCGCATGCAGCGCCTATCTCGAGAGTCCGGCCGTGACCCTGACCGGCGGGCGCGTGGTCATCCGTTCACACCTGAGCGCGCGCGTCGGCATGGACTTCGGCGACAGCTGCGCCGGTGTCGACCTGGCGTCCTGGGCCACCGTCTCGGGCGAACCGGGCGCGCAAGGAACGACCGTCCGCCTGGCAAACATCCGCATCGAGGACGTCGGCGACGCGAACACGCGGATCGTCCTGAATTCCGGCCTGGTCACGACGCTGCCGGGAGCCGTCGAACTGGACGTCCTGAAGGCCGTCCGATCGATGCTCCAGGGCGCGAGCGGCCAGCTCCAGGTCGAAGTGCTGGCGCTGCATATCGAGTCCGTCCGCGTCGCCGACAACAAGCTCTCGGTCCGCTTCGACTTCAAGGTGGCGGGCCACTGAGCGACTGCCTGCAAGACGGGGCCTGGCTTCCCGCGCAGCGCGCCGCAGCGGCAGGTTCCTTGCCGCATGGTCTCATGAGCGCCGGCTGACGCTTCAGTGGCCCTCTGGCTCCATCGTTGTCCACCAGCACGCCAGCAACGACATTCCGGCCGCCGCCGCCATGAGGATGATGGCGGACGCCGACAGCTCGCCGCGGATCCAGTCCTGCCAGCCCACTCGCAGCAGCGCCGTCGGCAAGAGGCTGAGCCAGCAGGCCCCGATGCCGGCCACGATCCCGGCCACGACGGGCCACGCCGCGCGGCGACGGCGGGGCCGCGGCTGTTGCATGACGCGATCGGCAAAGCCGTCGTCGGGTACAGCGCCATCGAAGTGCTCGCGCAGCAACGCTTCGATGTCATCGTCGTCTGAGTGATTCACGGGTTCTGTTCCTCGTTGACATCGTGCCACGCCGCCAGCCACTTCTTCAGTTTCGCCTTGCCTCGGGTCGCATGGGTTTTCACGGTCCCCAACGGCATCGACAACACATAGGCCGTCTCTTCGTGACTCAAGCCCAGTTGCACGCAATGCAGCAGCACCGTCTGTTCGCTGGTGGACAGGCGCTGCATCGCGCGTTCCAGATCGATCCGCAGATCGATCGCTCGCGTCGGCTCCGGCAGTGATTCAGCCTCGCCATCCTCGTCATCGCCAGGCGACCACGATTTTTTCCGGTACACCTGCAGGAAACAGGCATAGGTGATGCGGTAAAGCCAGGTGGAGAAACTTGCTTCGCCGCGAAACTGATCCAGCTTCCGCCAGGCCAGCAGGAAAGCCTCCTGCGCCAGGTCATCGGCCGCGGCGCGGTCGCCATTCAGCAGGCGACGCAACTGCGCACGCACCATGCCTTGATGGCGACGCACCAGTTGGTCAAACGCCCGCGGGTCGTTGCCCAGCCGTATCCGGGCTACGAGCGTCTGATCGAGCCGCGCCTCGGCGGCGCTGTCAGCCACGTTCTTGCTCGCGCCAATTCAGCCACCAGCTTGCAAGGTAACCCAGCCCGATCATCAGCGGCAGCAATCCCAGCCCCCACAGGCTGTGGATGCTGAGGCCGTTGTCGAGCTGGCCCGGCAACGCGAGGAACATCGCCATCAGCCCGAGGCCGCCGCCGATCAGTACCAGCGCCCGCCGTCGTTCGGAATAGGCCACGTTCGGCTCGACCAGCAACTGCGACGGCAAGTCCACGCCCTTGTCGGCCAGTTGCAGCAGGGTTCGATAGCGCGCCTGCGATTGCTGATGACGGTACCGCAGCAGGATCAGGAGGATCAGCACCGGGGCCGTCATCACGACGAGGGGGATGAAGATGTAGATGAATTCCATGGAAGCGCTCCAGTAATGAGTGGCCTGCGTGGGTGTGCCTGGCCTGATTTCTTGTCAGGTCTTCAGCGCTTCGTGGCATCGGCGGCGAGCAGGTCGGCGATGTGCTCGGCCAGCATCCACGACTGCCCAGGGCCCTGGTTGCTGGTCAGGGCCACTGCGGCGTCGGTCCCCCAGACCATCTGCAGGTTGGCATCCGTGCCCTCGATGCCGCCCGCGTGTCCGCGGATGTGGCGTCCGTGGGACAGCCGATCGCCGAACCCGGCCGCATAGCCGCCGGGGCCGGCCGGCACCGCGCCGTCGAACATCTTTTCCAGGGTGGCGGGCTTGACGAGCTTGCCCTCGCGCAGCGCCTGGGCAAAGCGCAGCAGATCGGCATTGGTGGAATAGCCGCCACCTGCCGGGTCACCCTTGAAGGGAATCTTCATCCAGGCCGCCTTCCAGTCGCTCGAGAACAGCCCGTCGTGGAAATAGCCGACCGCAAGCTTGGCCGTGACCTCGTTCAGGGCGTCGAATCCACTGGCGTCCATGCCTGCCGGTGCGAAAACGTGGCGCTTGACGTAATCGAAATAGCTCTCGTGAGAGACCTTCTCGACGATGCGGCCGAGCAGCATGTAGCCGGCATTGCTGTAGTTCCATTCCTTGCCGGGTTCACCGACCTTGGGTTGGCGGGCGATCAGATCGAGAAAGTCGGCCGGCTTGTTGAATTGCTCCCGACCCGCGAAGTATTCCGGCACCAGGACATCACCCAGCCCGGCCGTGTGGTGCAGAAGCTCCCACACGGTGATGTCGTTCGCCGCTGCGCGATCCGCGTATTCGGGCACCAACTGGGCAAGCGTGGAATCCCACGACAGCTTGCCAGCCTCGACGAGTTGAGCGACGGCCACGGCGGTGAACATCTTGTCGATCGAGCCGACGTGGAATTTCGTCTGGCGATCGATCGGTGCGCCGAAATTGCGTTCGGCCAGGCCGCGGCATTCATCGAACACCGTCTTGCCGCCATCGGCGACCGTCACACAGCCGGAGAAGTCGTTGGTGCGCACCAGTCGATCGAGCCCGGCGTGGATCAGGTGCTTCATCTGCGCCTGCGAGACGGCCGTCCTGGGCCAGTCGGCGTACAGCGCAGGATCCTCCATGGGCATCAGATGCGCCTGCCCCAGCTTGTCGGGCTGTGCCGGATCGGCAGCCAACAGGAACATGACCCATTGGCCACCGCGATGCGCCTTCACGGTCAGCACCAGAAGGCCTTGCTGAGTGTGTGCGTCGGTCAGCGTCACACCGCCGCTTTCGCGAACCGCCGAGACCAGGCCGTCGACGAAATCGGCCGCGTCGTCCCTGCCGACGGCTGGCGACAGAACGGTGGGGGCCCACGCCCGCATCTGCTCGGGCGCGTCGCTGTTCACATGGCGCATGAGTTCGCCGCCGACCCTGCCCACCGGCGTGTCAGGCATCGTCGTCGATGGCGCAGCAGCGACTGTCGTGGCAGCGCACAGGATGGCCGTCAGGGTGAATGCTGGCAACAGAAGGCCTTGGCGCAGCCCGCGCGTCACGGCCTGGAGAGGATTGTTCATCAGTCGTATTCCTTTGCATGCGGGCGCCACCTGCATACGGGTCGGTGGCGGACGGATCGTGAAAACTCGCGCAACTGCGGAAGTTGCAGTTGTCAAAGGGTTAGATGCGTCGACGTCGCAAAATGGATTCATCACCCGGCCGAAAGATGGCTCGCGCACGGATCCCTCGGCCTGCGGACATCGGCCCGATTCCGGCACGGCCGTTCGCGGCGCCCCGAGGCGTCAGGCGCCGGAGGTCGGCAGCATCTCGCCCGTGTCCAGCGCGAGCACGCGCTCGGGCCAGCGCAGCGCGCCCAGGCGCGAGCGCGGCAGCGCCCCCGCGGCCAGCGGCCGTTCGAGGAAGCGGCCGCCCACCGAGAAGTCGATGCAGAACACGTTGCGGTGCAGGCCGTGCCACGCGGTGGGCGCGAGATCGGTGAACAGGTTCTCCTCGGTCTTGCCGAGCGACGCGCGATCGATGCGCGCGAACTGGCGCCAGTAGTGGCCCACGATCACCGGCACGTCTTCCGTGTACTCGTCCCACCAGCGGATGCGCTCGACGAAGCGCCAGTGGCCGCTCGCGAAGAACGGGCGCGCGGCGGCGCGCTCGATCCCGGAGGTGACGACGCGGATCGGGTTGGCCATCTGGCGGGTCTCGTCGGCCTGCGCCGTCGCCACCAGCATCGGCACCGACTGCGCCGGATCGACCAGGCGCTCGCGATACTCCTGGTACTCGACGCGCGCCGCCTCGCCGATGCCGCGCGCGGCGATCAGGGCTTCGGCGTCGGCGTCCCAGCGCCGGAAATGCGCCACGCGGCCGAGCGCCGGATCGGCGGTGCGCAACTGCGCGATGGACGCCACGTCCCACGCGGCGTGCACCACGCGCAGGTCGGCGCGTTCCAGCGCGAGCGGCAGCCTGCGCAGGAACGCGATGACGGCGTCGCGCCGCTCGGCCGGCAGGTGCGCGCGCGGCTCGTACTTGGCGTCGCGCGCGCCGAACTCGCTCCAGAACCAGTCGTTGCCGTCCTTGCGATCGCCGCGCAGCAGGTTGATCTCGTGGTTGCCCAGCGTGACGAGGGCGCGGCCCGATTCGACCAGGCGCTGCACCAGCGCGATGACGCCGGGGCTGTCCGGGCCGCGATCGCACAGGTCGCCGACGAAGACCAGGTGCCGGCCGTCCGGGTGCCGGCCCTCGGTGTCGTAGCCCAGGTGCGCCAGCAGCGCGAGCAACGCGTCGAGTTCCCCGTGGACGTCGCCCACGACGTCGAGCGGGCCTTCGGGGAGCGGGGCGAACATCGGGGTCCTTGGCATGTCCCTAGTTTCGCCGATGCCGTCCTGCCCGCGCCGGGGTCAGGCCTTGAATCTCGCGCGAGCAAAGGCGGGCCCTGCGGGCCCGGCAAGCCGGGCTACCTCTTGGGCAGCTTGCGGATCAGCTCGATCAGCGACTCGACGTCCACCGGCTTGACGAAATGGTGGTCGAAGCCCGCTTCGCGCGACTTGTGCCGGTCCTCGCTCTGGCCCCAGCCGCTCAGGGCGATGAGCCACGGCCGGTCGCCGCCGGGCAGCGCGCGGATCGCGCGGGCCGCCTCGAGGCCGCTCATGCGCGGCATGCCGATGTCCATCAGCACCACCGCGGGTTGCCAGTCGGCGGCCATCTCCACCGCCTCGACGCCGTCGTGCCCCGTCGCCACCGGGTAGCCGAGGATCTGCATCACCTGCGACAGGCTGTCGGCGCTGTCGACGTTGTCGTCCACCACGAGCACGCGCAACCCGTCGGTGTCCTCGACGGCGAGTTCGTGCTCGAGACGGCGCGGCGCGGGCTTGAGGGGTGCCCGGATCAGCGGCAGCCGCACGACGAAGCGGCAACCGAGATCGGGCCCGTCGCTGAACGCCGTCACCGAGCCGCCGTGCATCTCCACCAGGCGCTTGACCAGTGCCAGGCCGATGCCCAGGCCGCCTTGCGCGCGCACGACCGAGCGGTCGACCTGCGCGAACATGTCGAACACGCGCGAGAGCATGTCGCGCGTCAGGCCGATGCCCGAGTCCTGCACCGTGATCACCGCCTCGGCCCCGTCGCGCTCGGCCAGCACCTGGATGTGCCCGCCCTCGGGCGTGTACTTGGCCGCGTTGTTCAGCAGGTTGGCGACGATCTGGCAAAGGCGCGTGAAATCGGCGTCCACCATCAGGCCGCGCGGCGGCGCGAGCCGGGTCGTCAGGTCGTGGCGGCCGGCGTCGATCAGCGGGCGGCTCGTCTCGATGGCGGCGAGCACCGCATCGCTCACGTCGACCTGCTCCAGCCGCAGCTCGACCTTGCCCTGGCTGATGCGGCTGACGTCCAGGAGGTCGTCGACCAGGTGCACCATCTGGCGCAGCTGGCGCTCGATGATCTTGCGCGCGTTGTCGTGCATCGCGTCGTCGCGCGAGAGCTGCATGATCTGCACGGCATTGCGGATCGGCGCGAGCGGGTTGCGCAACTCGTGCGCCAGCGTCGCCAGGAACTCGTCCTTGCGCAGGTCGGCGTCGTGCAGCGTGGCCTCGGTCTGCTTGCGCAGCGTGATGTCGGCGATGATGCCCAGGTAGCGCAGGCGCGGCGCCTCGTGCTCGCTGGCGCGGGCGGAGACGTAGGGGCTGCCGTGCACGTCGATCCAGTGCACGCTGTCGTCGGGCCAGACCACGCGGCAATCGAAGGCCAGGTCCTCGCCGTTCTCGAACGCGCGCGTCACGCGCGTGCGCACGCGGTCGCGGTCGTCCGCGTGCAGGCGCGCGAACATCGCCTCCAGGTTCCAGCCGGGGAGCGGCGTTTCATGGCCGAAGCAGCGATCGAACAGATCGGAGTGGCGGCACTCGCCGCTGGCGATGTCGATCTCCCATTCGCCCACGTGCGCGGCCGCCAGCGTGAACTCCAGGCGGGCCTTGCTCTCGCGCAGCGCGGCGTCGACCTCCTCCTGGTCCGTGATGTTGGACGCGATGGACAACACCGACTCCACGCCGCCGTCAGTGCCGAACTCGGGGATCAGGCGCGTGGAAAACACCCACGCCAAGCCGTCGGTGCTCGCGTACTTGAACTTGAACGTCCCCACCTGGCCGGTGGCGAACACCTTGCGCACGGCCCGCTCCCAGTCGTCCTGCAGTTCGGCCGGCATGCCCACCTCGGTGCGCGTGCGCCCGATGTGCTCGGCGGCCGGCACGCCGCTGTAGCGCTCGACGATGGGGCTCACGTAGAGATAGCGCAGGTCGCGGTCGATGCGCGCGAAGATGTCCGGCGAGTTCTCCACCAGCGTCGCGAACTGGCGCTCGCGCTGCGACAACGCGGCGGCCGCGACGGCCAGCGTCGCCTGCGCCTCCACGCGGTCCTCGATGTTGCGGATCACGGCGAGCGTGCCCAACGGCCCCTGGGTCGCGTCCTTCAGCGACGAGACGGTGCATTCGACGTGCACCTCGCGGCCGTCGCGACGCACGTGCACGGTCTCGGCCCGGTAGCCGCCCTGCGTGCGCAGGGACTCGCGCGCCTGCAGCGCGCTTTCGGCGTCCTGCCAGCGCTCGCGCAGCAGGTCGCCGCGCGGCCGGCCCAGCATCTGCGACGCCACGCAGCCGTACTGCCGCTCGGCGGCCGGGTTCATGTAGATCACGTGGTCGTCGACGTCGAACGCGAGCACCGCGTCCTGCATCTGCGTGAGCACGTCCTTGCGCAGCGCGTTGCTGGCGGCGTTGGCGCTGTCGAGGGTGTAGATGTCCTCGCCGACGATCAGCGCATCGACGTCGCCGCTGCGGATCGCGGCCAGCGTCTCCTCGGCCTCGGACAGGCGCGCCTCGAGCTCGAGGTTGACGTGCCGCAGCCGTGCCAGCTCGGCGTGTGCCGCGTGGTCGTCGACTCCGCTGCCGCGATCCCGGAGATCCATGGTCATGGCCCTGCTCCGGACGTCCGTTCAGCGAGCCTGCGGGACGTCCAGTCCCTTGAGCACGCGCGCGAAGTCCGACATGTCGCCGATGATGCGGCGAGCAGGCGGAGGCGCCAGTCGCAGCAGCGTGGGCGCGCAGACGATCTGGTCCGCCGTGGCCTGCGCCACATGCTCGGCAATGCTCAGGATCTCCAGGGTGTATTGGTCGCTCAAGTGCTCCTCCAACAGTCGGCGCGTGTTGACGATCGCCCGGGCCGACTTCGGGGAAGCGTCCGTCACGTACAGGCGCAGGATGTAGGGCTTTTCAGCAGCAGCTGCCATGCCCGGCTAGCGGAGCGGCTGGACGTCGAGTCCGACCAGCACGCGTTCCTCGTTGGACAGGTCGCCGATGATCTTGCGGATCGGCTCGGGAAACTTGCGCACGAGCGTGGGAACGGCCAGGATCTGGTCGCCCGCGGCGAGCCGCGGGTTGACGAGCAGGTCGACCACCTCGATGGTGTAGCGCCCGGCGAGATGCTCCTCGCACACGCGCTTCAGGTTGTCGAACGCGGCGGTCGACTTGGGCGTCTGGCCGGCCACGTACAGGCGCAGTTGCCATTCGGCGACGCCGGGCTTGTCCTCGCTCGACGGGA
>FTJN01003209.1_pt2 | contig 17539 bp, 17 predicted proteins | sample 1658361 | NCBI WGS metagenome assembly FTJN01 (sample SAMEA3914819, study PRJEB12502) | metagenome | biome: forest; material: soil | place: Canada | collected 2010-06-26 | depth 0.3 m | reverse complement strand
CCACCGGCAACCCCAAGGGCGCGACGCTGACGCATTGCAACGTCGTCAACAACGGCCGCTTCATCGCGATGGCGATGGACTTCTCCGAGCACGACTCGCTGTGCATCCCGGTGCCCCTGTACCACTGCTTCGGCATGGTGCTGGCGGTGCTGGCGTCGGTGTCCACCGGCGCGGCCATGGTGTTCCCCGGCGAGGCCTTCGATCCGGCCGCGGCGCTCGCCGCCGTGGCCGAGGAGCGCTGCACCGCGCTGCACGGCGTGCCCACGATGTTCATCGCCGAGCTGGCGCATCCGCGCTTCGCCGAGTTCGACCTGTCCTCGCTGCGCACCGGCATCATGGCCGGCTCGCCGTGCCCCATCGAGACGATGAAGCAGGTGGTCTCGCGCATGCACATGAGCGAGGTGACCATCGCCTACGGCATGACGGAGACGTCGCCGGTGTCGTTCCAGAGCGCCACCTCCGATCCGCTCGACCGCCGCACCACCACCGTGGGGCGCGTGCAGCCGCACCTCGAATGCAAGGTCGTCGACGTCGACGGCAACGTCGTGCCGGTGGGCGAGAAGGGCGAGCTGTGCACGAAGGGCTACTCGGTGATGACCGGCTACTGGGGCGACGAGGAGCGCACGCGCCAGGCCGTCGTCGATGGCTGGATGCACACCGGCGACCTGGCGACGATCGACGAGGAAGGCTATTGCAACATCGTCGGCCGGGTGAAGGACATGCTGATCCGCGGCGGCGAGAACGTCTATCCGCGCGAGATCGAGGAGTTCCTGTTCCGCCACCCGAAGGTGCAGTCGGTGCAGGTGTTCGGCGTTCCCGACGTGAAGTACGGCGAGGAGGTCTGCGCCTGGATCGTGCTGAAGCCGGGCGAGGCCTGCGTGGAGGACGAGATCAAGGACTTCTGCCGCGACCAGATCGCGCACTACAAGGTGCCGCGCTACGTGCGCTTCGTGCAGGAGCTGCCGATGACCGTCACCGGCAAGGCGCAGAAGTTCGTGATGCGCGACGCGATGATCGAGGAACTCAAGCTCGCGAAACAGGCTACGGCGTGAGCACCTGGCGGCGCACCAGGGCCGCCGCCGCGGGCGGCAGCGCGACGTAGCCGAGTTCGTTGGCGACGGCCGCGCCGCTGCCCAGCGCCCAGTCGAAGAACCGGCCCGCACGGCGCGCGCCGTGCGCCTCGTCGTCGCGGGCGGACACCAGCACGAAGCTCGCGCCGACGATGGGCCAGCTGCCCGCGCCGGGCGCGTTGACGAGATCCTGCTCGAGATCCGCCGCCGTGCGCCAGCGCGCCGCGCCCACGGCGGCCTCGAAGCTGCCGGGGCTCGCGTGCACGACCGGGCCGTCGTGCGAGGGCAGGGCGACGTCGCTGAGGTGGTGCGCCTGCGCATACGCGAACGCCACGTAGCCGATCGCGGCGCGCGTGCGCTGCACCAGCGAAGCGACGCCCTCGTTGCCCAGGCCCTCCGCGCCGACAGGCCATGCGAGCGTCGTGCCGGCGCCGAGCGAGTCGTGCCAGGCGGTGTCGGACCCGGCCAGCCAGCGGCTCCACAGCCAGGTGGTGCCGGAGGCGTCGGCGCGATGGACGACCGTGATGCGGGCGTCGGGCAGCGCCAGGCCGGGGTTCAACGCCGCGATCGCGGGATCGCGCCAGTTGACGACGCGGCCGCGGTAGATCGCGCTGACGACGGCAGCGTCCAGCACCAGCTTGCCCGGTGCGATGCCCGCGATGTTGACCACCGGCACCACGGCGCCGATCACCGCGGGGAACTGGCGCAGGCCGGCTGTCGCGAGACGATCGGGTGGCATCGGGGCGTCGGTGGCGCCGAAGTCGACCTGGCCCTTCGTGGCGAGCTCGATGCCCAGCCCGGAGCCGATCGGGTCGTAGCGCACCGCCACGCCCGAGGCCTGGAGATAGGCCTTGGCCCACGCCTCGTAGACGGGCGCCGGGAAGGTGGCGCCCGCGCCGTGCAGGGGCTCGGCCGCCTGCGCGCCGGCGGTCAGGGCGAGGACCAGCGCGAGCCACGGTCGGACGGGAATCTTCATGCGGCCCAGTGTCCACGAGCCGCATGGCGCGCTCGTGACAACCGACACGCGCCTGTCACCGGGACCCGGCAGACTGCCCGGCGCCGCCGGAAGCGTCCGGTGGCCCTCACTCGAAAGACGTCTCTTGGCCGTTCGTGTCATCCCGCCGATCCCCGCCCTCGTGCTGGCGCTGGCCGCGCCGGCCGCCTTCGCCGCGCATCCGTTGCAGACCGAGGACACCGGGACACAGGGTGCAGGCAACGTCGAGATCGAGAACGGCCTGTCGCGTGCGCGCTTCGATTCGACGACGCTGACGACGTACCAGCCCCAGGTCTCGGTCGGCCTGACCCCGACCCTCGACGCGATCGTCCAACCGTCCCTCGTCTGGCTCCATGCGTCGCCGCAGGCGTCGGTTTCCGGCCTGGGCGACACCAACCTCGACAGCAAGTGGCGCTTCTGGGGCAGCGACCCGTGGTCGCTCGGGATCCGCGCCGGCGTGCTGGCACCGACGAGCCAGCACGGGCTGGGCCTGCCGCACGGGCAGTGGGCCGAACACGCGCTGCTGGTGGCCACCTGGGACGCCGCGCCCACCACCGTGCACGCGAACGTGGGCGTCACGCGCGTGCCCCGCGCGCCCGGCACGCGCGCGACGATCGCGCACCTGTCGGCGGCTTTGATGCAGGCACTCGACGAGCGCCTGATCCTGACCGTCGACGGCGAGGTCGACCAGGATCCGGACCCGTCGCGCAAGACCTGGCCGGGCTCGGTACTGGCCGGCGCGATCTGGACCGCCCGGCCGGGGCTGGACCTGGACGTGGGCTACCAGCGCAGCTTCAGCGCGCAGCCGGTCAACCGGCAGTGGATGGCGGGCTTGACGTACCGGTTCTCGTTGTAGCCCGGCGGGTCAGCGATCGACCATGGCCATGCGCTCCGGCGAGTAGCGCGGGCCCTGCACCTTGCCCGGGGCCAGCGCGGCGCCGAGCGCGGCGACCACCTCGGGAGAGAGCCTGATCGCGGCGGCCGCCACGTTTTCTTCCAGGTACTTGCGCCGCTTGGTGCCGGGGATGGGCACGATGTCGTCGCCCTGCGCGAGCACCCAGGCGAGCGCGACCTGGCCCGCGGTGGCGCCGATGGACGCGGCGATGTCGCGCACCTGGGCGGCGGCCGCCACGTTGGCGTCGAAGTTGGCCCCCTGGTAGCGCGGATCGTCGTGGCGGAAGTCGTCGGCGGGGAGATCCTCGGCCCGCTTGACCTCGCCGGTGAGGAAGCCGCGTCCCAGCGGGCTGAACGGCACCAGGCCGATGCCCAGTTCGCGCAGCACGGGAATGACGTCGGCCTCGAGGTTGCGTTCCCACAGGGAGTATTCGCTCTGCAGCGCCGTGACCGGATGCACCGCGTGCGCCTTGCGGATGTTGGCCACGCCCGCCTCCGACAGGCCGAAGAAGCGCACCTTGCCCTCGCGCACCAGGTCGCCGACGGTGCCGGCGACCTCCTCGACCGGCATCTTCGGATCGATGCGGTGCTGGTACAGCAGGTCGATGTGGTCGGTGCCGAGGCGGCGCAGCGAGCCTTCGACGGCCTCGCGGATCATGGCCGGGCTGCTGGCGCGCTCGCCGGGGATCTGCTTGCCGTCCTTGAAGCGCCAGGCGAACTTGGTGGCGATCGTCACCTCGTGGCGCCGGCCCTTCAGGGCCTTGCCCAGCAGCGCCTCGTTGGTGAGCGGGCCGTAGACCTCGGCCGTGTCGAGGAAGTTGCAGCCGAGCTCGATGGCCCGGTGCAGCGTGGCGATGGACTCGCCTTCGTCGGCCGGGCCGTAGGACTGGCTCATGCCCATGCAGCCCAGGCCGATGGCGCTGACTTCCAGGCCCTGGCGGCCCAGCTTGCGTCGTTGCAAAGTCATGTCGCGTTCGCTCCGGTGAGGTTGGTTTCCGGCGACTCTATGTCGAACGCCCGTTGGCTTCAGCGCACGCCCGAATAGTCAACGTCTGCGGGAGGCCTTGCCGCGCGGGTCGAGCTCGTGGATCAGCTCGACGAAGGCGCGCAGTCCCGCGGGCGCGTGGCGGCGGCTCGGGTAGTACAGGCACAGGCCGGGGCTGGACGGCGTCCAGTCGGCCAGCACGCGCACGAGGGTGCCGCGTTCGAGGTCCTCGCGCACCCATTGGTCGGACACCCAGGCGAGCGCGACGCCCGCGAGCGCTGCCGCCCGGGTGCAAGGCATGTCGTCCAGCGTGAGCGGGCCTGCGACGTCGACCGTGACGGCCTGGCCCTTCTTCAGGAATTCCCAGCGACACATCGTGCCGCTGGGCAGGCGCGTGCGCACGCAGGGGTGGCCGGCGAGGTCGGCCGGCGTCTTCGGCCTGGGATGGCGCTTGAAATAGTCGGGCGAGCCCACCACGGCCATGCCCAGGTCCGGGCCCAGCGGCACCGACACCATGTCGCGTGGCACGCTCTCCGCCACCCGGATGCCGGCGTCGTAGCCGGCTGCCACGATGTCGATCAGCCGGCCCTCGGTGACGATGTCGACGTGCATGTCGGGATGGCGGCGAACGTACTCGTGCACGACGGGCGCCACCATCAGCGCCGCGCCGCCGCTGGTGTTGATGCGCAGCGTGCCGCGCGGCGTGGCCGCCAGGTCGTTGGCCGCCTCCATGGCGTCGCGGATCTGCGCCAGCGCCGGTGCGACTTCCGTGACGAAGCGCTCGCCGGCCTCGGACAAGGCCACGCTGCGGGTCGTCCGGTTGAACAGGCGCACGCCCACGCGCGTCTCCAGGCCGGCGATGGCGTTGCTCAGCGCCGAGGTGGACATCGCCAGCTCGATCGCCGCGCCGCGGAAGCTGCCACGACGCGCGACGGCCAGCACGGCCTCCAGTTCGATCAGTCCGCTCTTGTGCATCGTGCTGATTATCGCAACGATTCGTCTGGATTTGTATGGCTTATCAAATCGTCACCAGATATGCAGACTGGCGCCATGAACTCCATCGGCACCCCCTTCTCCCTCGTCGCGCACGCCTACATCGACGGCGCGTTCGTCGAGCCGCACGGCACCGAGCTGGCCGATCTCTTCAACCCCTCCACCGAGGACCGCATCGGCCAGGTTCGGCTCGGCGATCGCGAGGACGCCCTGCGCGCGATCGCCGCCGCGAAGCGGGCGTTCGCCGCGATGTCGCGCACGAGCAAGAGCGAACGCATCGCGATGCTGGACCGCCTGCACGCCGCCGTGAGCGCCCGCGTGGACGACATCCGCGACGCGATGATGCGCGAGTACGGTGCCTCGCGCGCCTTCGCCGCCGCATCCGCCGCCAACGCCGCCGACGCGTTCCGGCGCGCGGCCGTCACGCTGGAGGACTACGACCTGAACCGCCGCATCGGCACCGCCGACGTGCGGATGGAGCCCGTCGGCGTCGTCGCGCTGATCACGCCCTGGAACAGCAACGCCGGCTTCATCTGCAGCAAGCTGGCCACCGCGATCTCGGCCGGCTGCACCGCGGTGATCAAGCCGAGCGAGATGAGCGCGCTGCAGACGCAGGTGGTGCTGGAGGCCCTGCACGCGGCCAGCCTGCCGCCGGGCGTGTTCAACGTGGTCAACGGCCGCGGCGACGTCGTCGGCGCCGAGTTCGCGAGCCATCCGGACATCGCCAAGGTGTCGTTCACCGGAAGCACCGCAGTGGGCAAGTCCATCCTGCGCGCCGGCGCCGAGACGCTCAAGCGCGTGACGCTGGAGCTGGGTGGCAAGTCGCCGACGATCCTGCTGGACGATGCCGACTTCGGGGCGGCGATCCCGCTCGCGATCCAGGCCGGCTTCATCAACAGCGGCCAGGCCTGCATCGCCGGCACGCGCGTCCTCGTGCCGCGCACGCGAATGGCCGAGGCGCTGGCGCTGATCGAGGCGGCCGTCGCCCGCGTGCGCGTAGGCGATCCGCGCACGGGCGAGACCGACATCGGCGCGATGGTCAGCGAGAAGCAGTACGACAGCGTGCAGCGCTACATCGCGCTCGGCGTGGCGGAGGGCGCTCGCCTGCTGGCGGGCGGCCCCGGCCGGCCCGCCGGCCTGGAGCGGGGCTGGTTCGTCCGGCCGACGGTCTTCGCGGACGTCACCAACGACATGCGGATCGCCCGCGAGGAGATCTTCGGGCCGGTGTTGTGCGTGATCGGCCACGACGGCGACGAAGACGCGATCGCCATCGCCAACGACACCGTCTACGGCCTGCAGGCCAGCGTGCATTCGACCGATCCCGCGCGGGCGCGCGCGGTGGCGTCGCGCCTGCTCGCGGGACGCGTGCTGGTCAACGGCCTGCACCACGAGCCCCTGGCGCCGTTCGGCGGCTTCAAGCAGTCGGGGATCGGCCGCGAGTTCGGCGAGTTCGGGCTGGCGGCGTTCCTGGAGCCGAAGACGCTGCTGGGTCTGGCTGCGGGCTGAACAGCCCGGCCCGGCGCCCCAGGCGCTGCCGCGCTACCCTCGCGGCATGCTGCTTCTCCTGATCCTCGTCGCCGGCCTCTGGGCGGGCCTGCAGAACACGCTCGCCGGCGGCGGCTCGTTCATCACCTTGCCGGCGCTGATCCTCTCGGGCATGTCGCCGCTGGCGGCCAACATCACGTCGACGGTGGCGCTGTTTCCCGGCCAGGTCACGTCCGGCATCGCGGGCCGCAGCCTCGTCTCGGGCGTGGGAAGGCTGTCGTTCCGGGCGCTGTTCATGCTGAGCCTGGCCGGCGGCGCGGTGGGCGGGCTGCTGCTGCTCAACACGCCGCCCACGGTGTTCGCCCGCCTGGTGCCGTGGCTGGTGCTGTTCGCGACGGGCGTGTTCGCGTGGGGCAGCTTCCGGCGCAGGCCGCTGGACGGCGCGGCGCACATCGGGCCGCGCATCGCGGCGGTCGCCCAGTTCCTGATCGGCATCTACGGCGGCTACTTCGGCGGCGGCATCGGCTTCCTGATGCTGGCCGCGCTGACCCTCGCGGGACTGCCCACGCGCAACGCCGGCGCCACCAAGAACGTGCTGGCGGGCGTCATGAACGCCGCGGCCGTCGTGCTGTTCGTGCTGTCGCCGCAGATGCACTGGCTGCAGGCGGCGGTGCTCGGGAGCGGCGCGATCGTCGGCGGCCTGGCGGGAACCTGGGCCTTGAAGCGCGTCGACGAACGCGCGCTTCGGATCGCGGTCGTGGGCCTGGGCGTGGCGTTGACGATCGGCCTGTTCGCGCGGCCGATCTAGCGATCTGGTCCGGTGTCGTGAGTGCCCGCGACCTGTTCAACGAATTTCCCGCTCACGGCACTAGGCTCCGTAGCGCAGCACCACGTCCGACAGCGGCCGCGCCACGCAAGGCAGCACGAGCCCCTCGGCCTTCTCCTCGCGCGTGAGGCCCGGCCACTCGATCTCGTAGGCGATCGCCCCGCTCTCGAGGCGGCACAGGCAGGTACGGCAGGTGCCGTTGCGGCACGAACTGCGCAGCGGCGCCAGCGCCTTCAGGCCGGCCTTGAGCAGGGACTCGTCGGCGCGGGCGGGAAAGCGCAGGTCGTGCGGCAGCAGGGTGGCCTGGAAGACGGGGACGTCGCTCATTCCAGCGGCTTCAGGTCTTGCAGCATCGTCGGGATCAACTCGCTGACGGTGGGGTGGATGTGCATCGTGCGCGAGATCGCGGTGTACGGCAGGCCGGCGGTCATCACGTCCAGCAGGCCGTGGATCGCTTCGTCCGCCTCGATGCCCAGCAGTGTCGCACCGAGGATGCGCTGCGTGTCGGCGTCGACCAGCGCCTCGAGGAACCCGTCGGTCTCGCCGCGTTCCCGGGCGCGTCCCACGCGCGCCATCGGCAGGTGTCCCACCAGCACGCGCTTGCCGGACTGCCGGGCCGCGGCGCGCGACATGCCGATGCGCGCCAGCGGCGGATCGGTGTAGAGCGCGTAGGCCGCCACGCGGTCGCCGACGCGGCGCGGGTCGTCGTCCAGCAGGTTGGCGACGACGATCTCGTGGTCGTTGTACGAGGTGTGCGTGAACGCGCCGCGGCCGTTGACGTCGCCGAGCGCCCAGATGCCCGGCACGTTCGTGCGCAGCTGGTCGTCCACGGGGATGATCCGGTGCGCGTCGCACGTGACGCCGGCGCGCGCGAGGTCCAGCGCCTCGACATTGGGGCGTCGGCCGACCGCCACCAGGAGGTGGCTGCCGGCCACCGGCTCGCCGTCGACGGTCAGGACGATTCCTGCGCCGTCGCGCCGCAGCGCCGTGGCGTCGGCGCCGGTGAGAAAGCGCACGCCGTCGCGCTCGAGCACGGTCTTCACGATGCCGGCCACGTCGTCGTCCTCGCGCGGCAGCAGGCGTGCGCCGTGCTCGACGACCGTCACCCGCGCGCCGAAGCGCGCGAACACCTGGGCGTATTCGAGCGAGATGTAGCCGGCGCCGAGGATGACCAGGTGCGTGGGCAACGCCTGCAACCCCATCAACGACTCGCTGGTGAGGAAGGGGACGCCGGCGTCGGCGATCCAGTCCGGCACCACGGGCCGGGCGCCCACGTTGAGGAAGATGCGCGGCGCCGCCAGCACCCGCTCGCCCACCTGCACGCGGTCGGGGCCGGTGAAGCGCGCCTCGCCGTGCACGAGGCTCAGGTTGGGCGTGCCGGCGATCCAGCTGCCCAGGCCGTCGCGCGAGCCCTGCACCACCTTCATCATGCGGGCGCGGACGGCGGCGTAGTCGATCGTCACGTCGCCCGCGATGCGCACGCCGAAATCCGCGGCGTGGCGCACGACCCAGGCGGCGCGCGCGCTCGCCACCAGGGTCTTCGTCGGGGTGCAGCCGTTGTTGACGCAGGTGCCGCCGAGTTCGCCGCGTTCGACCAGCGCGGTCTTCCAGCCGTGCCGGGCCAGTCGCACGGCCAGCGCGGGGCCGGCCTGGCCGCTGCCGATCACCAGGGCGTCGAACGAGGAGTCGGTCATGGTGCGTGTCCTTTCGAGTCGGATCCGGGCTTGCGGCCCGAGATGAGCCACCAGGCGCTCAGGCCGCTTGCCAGCGCCAGCGCGGCACCGGTGAGCATCACGGCGCGGAAGCCCGCGACGAAGGCGTCGCCGACCACGGCGCGCACCTGAGCCGCGATCCCCGAGGCCGCGCCGGCCGGCGGCGCGATCGCAGCCAGCTTGCGGCGCTGTTCGAAGAGCGCGTCGGCCACGCCCTGCGGCAGGCCGGAGTGCGCGAGCTCGCCGTGCAGCCGCGCCTCGAAGACCTGCGCCAGGAGCGCCCCCAGCGCGGCGATCGCGAGCAGGCCGGCGGTGCGCGACACGGCGTTGTTGACGCCCGAGGCCGTGCCGGCCAGGGACTCGCCGAGCGCGTTCATCACGGTGGTGGTCAGCGGCGCGATCGTGATGGTCATGCCCAGTCCCAGCGCGCACATGGCGGGAAAGAACGTCGTCCAGTAGCTGCCGCCGATGCCGGGCCGCGCGAACAGCGCGAAGCCCACGGCCGCGATCGCCGGGCCGGCGACCAGCGGGATCTTCGCGCCCATCCGGTCCACCAGCGAGCCGGCCCAGCGCGACAACACGAACATGATCGCGACGAAGGGCAGCAGCGCCGCGCCGGCCGCGGTCGCGCCGTAGCCCTGCACCTGGATCAGGTTCAGCGGCACGAAGTACAGACTGCCGCCGAGGGCCGCGTACAGCAGCAGCGTGAGCAGGTTCGCACCGGCGAAGTCGCGGTTGCGAAACAGGTGCAGGGGCAGCATCGGCTCGCGCATGCGCGCCTCGCACGCGACGAAGGCCGCGAGGCCGGCGAGCCCGACGACGCCGGCCGCCACCACCGCCGCGGAGCCCCAACCCCGCGTCGGCGCCTCGATCAGCGCGAACACGATGCCCGCCAGCCCCAGCGTGGCGGTGACGGCGCCGGCGACGTCGACCGGGCCGTCGCCCGCGTCGCCGCGGCTCTCGGGCACCTTGGCCAGGCACGCGAGCACCAGCGCGGCCCCGATCGGCACGTTGAGCAGGAAGGCCCAGCGCCAGGAGAAGTGGTCGACCAGGAAGCCGCCCACCACCGGGCCGATCGCGGCGGTGATGCCGCTGAACGCCGACCAGGTGCCGATCGCCCGGCCGCGCTCGGTTTCGGGGAAGTTGGCGCCCAGCAGCGCGAGGCTGCCGGGTACCAGCAGCGCGGCGCCGATGCCCTGCAACGCGCGCGCCGCGATCAGCTGGCCCGTGTCCTGCGCGGCCGCGCACGCCGCGGACGTGGCGGTGAACACCACCACGCCGACCAGGAAGACGCGCTTGCGGCCGAATCGGTCGCCGAGCGCGCCGCCCACCAGCAACAGCGCGGCGAGGAACAGGGCGTAGGCCTCGATGATCCACTGCGCGTCGGCGCCCGTGGCGTCCAGGTTGCGCTGGATCGCCGGCAGGGCGACGTTGACGACGGTGCCGTCCATGAACGCCATGCTGGAACCCAGCACGGCGCTGACGAGCGTCCAGCGCCGCGCCGCGGCCGCGGTGGCGTCGGAGGAGGCAGGCGCGGGCGGCGTCATGCGGGCATTCTCCGCCGCGCCGCAATGACCCTGCGCGGGCGTTCGCGGCCGGCCTAATTCCAGCAGTAGCGCACGTCGGCCTGGCTCTTCGCGCGCGCCTCGGCGAGCTGGGCTCGCGTCTCGGGCTTGGCCATCAACTCCGCGTTGTGGGCGGACGCCTCGCGCAGCTTGTTGACGGCGTTGGCCAGCGCCGCGTTGCGGTCCTCGGCCTGGGCGGGAAGATCGTCGTAGCCCAACAGCTTGTACGGATGCGCGGCGACCCACGCGATGGCGCGATCCTCGAGCGCCTGGTGACGCTCGAGGTCGCACAGCGCGTAGCCGTCGATGGGCTGGGCGAGGGCGCCGACGAAGCTGTCGACGGCCTCGGCCTGGCGCGCCATGCGGATCGAGCGCATGTCCAGCACGGCCTCCATGGTCAGGAAGCGGTCGCGCCCGGCGTAGTACCAGAACACGGCGTCGTCGCGCAGGCCGATGTCGTAGAGCCGGATTGCCAGCACCATCATCGTCTCGGGCTTGGCCAGCTCGGGATGCGCGGCGATCGCGTCGCGGGTCTTGCGGATCGTGGCCGGGTCGGTGGAGGCCAACGACGCGTCGACCGCGGGATCCACGGCCACCTTGGGAGGCGCTGCGAACGACGCGCCGGCCTCGTAATACGGCAGCACGTAGATGGCCAGCTGGCGCACCGGCTCCGCCGGCGGCGCTGACAGCGCCCAATTGGAGGCGCCGAGCAGGGCGCACAGGATCAGTCGGGTTCGAGAGCGCATGGGAGAAGTTCCGGTTTCCGCGCGGACAAGGCCGTCGCGCGATGGATTGTCGGCGACCGCCGCCCCGGCCCGCGTGACGCGTGCGCGGGCGCAACAGCCATGTCCCTCGACAGCCGTGGCTCAGGCGCGTCGGTGATAATCGCCGCTTCATGCGCAAGCTCCTGCTCACCCTCTTGCTGCCGTTCGTGTTCCTGCTGTCGCAGCAGGGCGCGATGACGCACGAGTTGAGCCACCTGGCCGACGCCGCGTCGCGCGCGGCCGGTGCGCCGGATCGTTCGGGTCACCTGCCCGGCGACCTGCAGTGCGAGGCCTGCCTGGCCTTCGCGCACCTGGCCGGCGTGGCCACGGCGCAAGTGGTGCCGCCCGCGTTGCTGAGCTTCAGCTTCGGCATCCCGGCCAACGAGTCGCCGGCGTTCATCGCCGCCGACGCGCCCACCGCGCGCAGCCGCGGACCTCCCCTGTTCCTCTGATCCGTTCGTCAGTCGATTGACCCGCGTGTCGGGCTGCGCCTTCGGCGTGGCCGCGCGCGGGACACCTGCATTCGCATTCCAGAGGATTTCTCACATGTTCGGTTTCAAGCACCGGAACGTGGCGCGCGCGCTCGTTCTTTCCGCACCCCTGTCCGTCTCCTTTTCCGCGTTCGCCGACGAGGCTCCCGCGCCGTCGGCCGCAGCGTCGGCCGCGGCGCCGCCGTTCGCCAGGACCGTCGTCGCGTCGGCGGCGACCCCCGTGCAGACCGTCGTCATCGACGCCGTGCGCCAGAAGCTCGACGCCGCGCGCAACGGCCTGTCGCCCGACACCGGCAGCAACGTGTTCAAGTTCGGCGAGGCCGACATCGCCGCGCTGCCGCTGGGCGAGGCGACGCCGCTGAACCAGGTCGTGCTGCAGGCGCCCGGAGTCGTGCAGGATTCGTACGGCCAGCTTCACGTGCGCGGCGACCACGCCAACGTGCAGTACCGCATCGACGGCGTCGTGATCCCCGAGGCGATCAGCGGCTTCGGCCAATCGCTCGAGACGCGCTTCGCCGACAACATCGACGTGCTCACCGGCGCACTGCCCGCGCAGTACGGCTATCGCACCGCGGCCGTGGTCGACATCAAGACGAAGCAGCAGTCCCAGGGCAACAGCGGCAGCGTGAGCTACACGGGCGGCAGCAACGGCCACAACGAGGAGAGCGGCGAGATCGCCGGCGCGCACGGCCCCGTGAGCTACTACCTGACCGGCTCGCTGCTGCGCGACGGCATGGGCATCGAGAACCCGACCGCGTCGCGCACCGCGCTGCACGACCATACGCAGCAGACCAAGGGCTTCGGCACCGTGTCGTACCTGCTCGACGACTCGAGCCGGCTGAACTTCATGTTCGGCGTGTCGAACAACCATTTCCAGATTCCCGACGTGCCGGGCCAGCAGCCGTCGTACGCGCTGCTCGGCGATCCGGCGGTGGACTCGGCGACGCTGGACGCGCGCCAGCGCGAGCGCAACAGCTTCGAGGTGCTCTCGTACCAGGGCCACGCGGGCGACACCGTCGACTACCAACTGTCGGTCTTCCATCGCGCGACCGACGTGCACTACTCGCCCGACCCGGTGGGCGACCTCGTGTTCGACGGCATCGCCGCCGACGTCAAGCGCAAGAACACCGCCGACGGCCTGCAACTGGACTCCAGCATGGCGCTGGGCACCGCGCACACGCTGCGCGGCGGCCTGTTCTTCCAGCACGAGCGCTTCGACGTGAACAACCTGTCGCAGGTGTTCCCGGCCGACGACGCCGGCAACCAGACGAGCACGACGCCGATCTCGATCGCCGACGACACGCGCATCGCCGGCAACCTGTGGGGCGTCTACCTGCAGGACGAGTGGCAGCCGGTGAAGGGCCTGACGATCAACTACGGCGCGCGCTACGACGACGTCCACACGGTGGTCAAGGAGAGCCAGCTGAGCCCGCGCCTGGGCCTGGTGTTCGACGCCAGCTCGACGCTGCGCCTGCACGCCGGCTTCGCGCGCTACTTCACGCCGCCGCCCACCGAGAAGATCGACACCACCTCGGTGGCGAAGTTCGCCGGCACCACCAACGCGCTGCCGTCGGACGCGGACACCGCGGTGAAGTCCGAGCGCTCCAACTACTTCGACGCCGGCCTGGCGTGGGACGCGACGCCCAACCTGTCGCTGAGCCTGGACGCCTACGACCGCGAGGTGGCGAACCTGCAGGACGAGGGCCAGTTCGGCAATGCGCTCATCTACTCGGCCTTCAACTACGCCAAGGGCCGCGTGCGCGGGCTGGAGCTCACGGCAAACTACAAGCGCGACGCCTTCACGGCCTACGCCAACGTCGCGTTCTCGCGCGCCCAAGGCAAGCAGATCGTCACCGGCCAGTTCAACTTCGATCCCGACGAGATCGACTACATCGCCACGCACTGGGTGCACCTGGACCACGACCAGGCGGTGACGGCGTCGGCCGGCGTGTCGTACCGCTTCGCGACGCAGACCACGCTGGGCGCCGATGCGCTGTTCGGCAGCGGCCTGCGCAGCGGCTTCGCCAACAGCGAACACCTGCCGAGCTACACGCAGGTCAACGCGTCGCTGGCCCAGTCGTTCGACTTCGGCGGCGGGCTCGGCAAGGTCGAGGGCCGGCTCTCCGTGCTCAACGTGTTCGACAGCGTCTACCAGTTGCGCGACGGCACCGGCATCGGCGTCGGCGCGCCCCAGTACGGGCCGCGGCGCAGCGTGTACGCGAGCGTGACGAAGACCTTCTGAGCAGGCCGCCGGGCGGGAATCCGGGTTGCCCCATTTTCCGACCACGGGCCGCCGCTGGAGGTGGCGGCCCGGGCAAGGATCGGCGACATGGGGTCGCCGGCACACCCTGGAGCTGTCCCCGATGAACTCACTTGCCGCAAACCGTACCGCCGCCCGTCCGCCCCTGTTGTCGCGAGGCGCGGCCAGGCGCTGCTGCTTCGTCGAAGACCTGAACTGGCCCGTCCCCCAGCCGACGCCCGACAAGAAGCCGCCGCGTCCGACCGAGATGTGGGTGCCTGGCCCGAACGGTCAGTGGGAAGGCGTGACGCCGACGTTGCAGTGAACGTCGCCGCCCCAACGAGAAGGCCGCCTCCGGGGCGGCCTTTCTTCTTCCGGGCGCGCCGCGGTGTCAGCGGCTGGCGGCCATCGCGGCGTCGCTGGCCGCGCTCGCGGCGGCGTCCGCACCCGCCACGGCGCTCGCGCTGCTGATGCTGTCCATCGGCGCGGAAGCGGTGCCCATGCTGGTCGTCGCCGGCGCGCTGGCGGAAGAGTCGGTCGGTGCGTTGACGTCTTCCTTCTTGCTGCAGCCGCCGAGGGCGACCTGCGAGGCCAGGACGACCGCGAGGGTCAGGGACAGCGAGATCGAGCGGTTCATGACTTACTCCTCTGGGAATGTGTTGAGCTGCGCAAGCGCGCGACCAACGCGAACTAGGGCATCCGGCATGCCCGCGGTCGCGGGATCAACCCTGCGAGTGCGAGTGCGAGGCGATGCGCGCTGCGCCCTGGCGTGCCGCGGCGATCAGCTCGGGCCGGACATCGGCCGGTGCCCGGCCCGGTACGGATGCGGGTTCGTGCGCGAACTCCACCAGGAGCTTGTGCACGCGATCGGCGGCGCGCTCCCACGTGCTCGAGTGCACGGAGATCAACGCGTCGATGCGACGCTGGCGGCGCAGGGGCCCGCGTTCGCACATCGCCGTCCGGCAAGCCTCGACGAACGCGTGCGCGCCGTGGGCGAGCCGCACGATGTGGCCGTGCAGCGCCACGACGTCATGCACCGGCGTCGCGACCACCGACTTCTGCCCGGCCAGGAATTCCAGCGCCTCGATCGGGGCGGCGTGGTGCGCGCACGCATCGACCTTGAGCGGCAGCAGGCACAGATCCCAGTGCGCCTGCAAGTGCGGCAGGATCGCGTAGGTCTGGTCGCCGAGCCACATCACGTTGCCGCGTTGCGGCAGCGCCTCGGGCGTGACGCCGCGCAGCGGTCCGGCCATCACGATCTGCCAGTCGGGCCGCAGGTCGGCCACGCGGGCCACCAGCTCGAGGTCGATGCGCTCGTCGATCACGCCGAAGAAGCCCAGGCGCGGATTCGGGATCGCGGCGTGGATCGCGCGCGCCGACACCGCCTCGATGGACTTGGCCGAGGCCGACGGCGGCGCGAAGTGCGCGGCGGCCACGGCGTTGGCGATGCAGTGCACGTTGGCATGGCGGCCGCGGTGCGACTCGTAGAGCGAGGGGCCGCCGGCGATGACGACGTCGGCGACCCGCATCAACTGTTCCTCGAGGCGCCGCAGGCCGTCGTCCCCGCCGTGGGCCACGGCGTCTTCGTGGCAGTCGTAGACCACGGCGCGCGGCGCCAGCGCCTGCACCAGCGGCAGCGCCGCGGGCGTGTCGAGCCAGACGAGCGGCGCGACGATGGCGTGCTCGCGCATGAACTGCGCCAGCAGGCGCGCAGTCACGGGGAACTGGTCGGCGTGGAAGCCGCAGGGGTCGCAACGCGTGTGGGGCACCGCCAGGGTGATGCCGTGCGCCACCGGCGTGCACTCCAGGTACGCGTCCCGGTGCGTGGTCAGCGGAGGCTCGACGACGGTGATGCGGTAATTTCTTGCAAGCCGGGTCAGCAATTGTTGCGTCCGCTGCCAGGCGAAGTGCCAACGCTGCGAGGAAAACACCACCAGCTGCGGACGCTGCGCGGGATCTTCCCCCGACGAATCGAACGGCGAAATCGGCGCTGCGGGAACGTTCATGGATCGGGCTCCTGGCGCCGGCGGCGTTGACACAAGTTGTCGATGCTGTTGCGGCTGGCGGCTAAGCCGTGGCGCGCAGACGTCGAAGGGATGACCAGGAATGGTCGGCAAATGGCGTGCCGCAGTGCAACATGAACGGATCGCGTGAGAGAATGGCTCGAACAGACATGCTCCCGCCGGGTACCCCTCGGGGTTTCTACGGAGCTGCTTCAACCCGGGCTACACGGGCTGCGTCGCCGATGGGGGGAACCTCCGGCAGTTTTCCGACTCGACAACGAGGGTCAGCTCATCGGACGCGCAAGCGGTCAGGCCGCCGATTCGATGTCCGGATGAATTGGAGAGGACAAAGTGACGATCGTGATGAACGCGCCTGAAAAAATAGGCAAGTACCGGATCACCGGAGTCATCGGCGAAGGCGTGAGCGGCGTCGTCTACAAGGCGTTCGACCCCTCGCTGCAACGCGTCGTGGCCGTCAAGTCGCTGCACCTGAACGTGCCGGTCGACGCGCGCGGCGCACGCGCGTTCGCGCAACGCCTGGGCGAGCAGGCGCAGGCGATCGCCCGCGTCAGCCATCCGGCCATCGTCAGCATCCACCAGATCGACGAGGCCGACGGCCGCGCCTACGTCGCGATGGAGCACGTCGCCGGGTTGAACCTGGCGCAATGGCTGTCCGTCACGCCGCTGCCGCCGCAGGCCGCGTTGCTGCAGGTCATGGACCAGCTGCTCGAAGCGCTCGAGGCCGCTCACGTGGCGGGCGTGCGCCACGGCGACGTCAAGCTGTCCAACGTCATCATCACCAGCTCCGGCCTGGTCAAGGTCACCGACTTCGGGCTGGCCCGCGCAGAGGGGCGCTCGGGTCCGATGGCCGGCGTGGCGCCGGAGTACCTGTCGGGGCGCCTCATCGACCAGCGCGTGGACATCTACGGCGCCGGCGCCATCCTGTATCGCATGCTGGTCGGTCGCGACCCGTACAGCGGCTCGCTGGCCGATACCGCGGCCGACGCGCTGGGCGGCACGCTGCGCCTGCCCAGCACCATCGCCGAGGCCCAGCGCCCGCCGGCGTTCGACGCCGTGGTCGCGCGCGCGCTGAAGCTCGACCCGAGCCAGCGCTTCGGCAGCGCGGCCGAATTCCGCGACGCCTTGCGCGACGCGACCCAGGTGCGCCTGCCCGAGCACGGCTCGGGGGTCGTGACGCTCGACTCGAGCGCCGCCGCCAACGCCACCACCGCCACCATCGCGCCGATGCTGGGCGAATCGTCCAACGCCGATTCCTTCGCGAACCGTGCGGGCCGCACGGCGCCCAGCGGCAAGGCCGCCGCCAGCGTGCCGATGCTCACGATCGCGATTCCCGACAGCGTGCTGTCCATGCCGTCGCACGACCCGTGGGCGCACGGCGGCAGGGCGGCCGCGGGTCCGGGCGACCGTCCCGACAGCGCGCTGGCGTCCGACCTCATTCCCAACGACGAGGGCTATGCCGCCTTCCGCGGCCAGGTGGAGCGCGATCGCCGCGCCCAG
>FTJN01003213.1_pt1 | contig 17593 bp, 13 predicted proteins | sample 1658361 | NCBI WGS metagenome assembly FTJN01 (sample SAMEA3914819, study PRJEB12502) | metagenome | biome: forest; material: soil | place: Canada | collected 2010-06-26 | depth 0.3 m | reverse complement strand
TTCTGGTTGGCCTTCATCGTGAGGATGAGGCACTCCTGCGGCACGGCGAGGAACTCGGCTTCGAACTGGCAGGTGAGGACGTTCGGTCGTTCGACGAGTCCGCAGACCTCGTCCAGCAGCGCGTCGTCCTGGATCGGCGTCAGGCCCTGCGTCGCGGCAGCCGCGGTCAGCTGGCGCACGATCTCGGCGCGGCGCTCGGCGAAGCCGGCGATGACCGAGCCAACGTCTGCCAGCTGCGCGGCGTGGCTGTCGGCGTCGCGGATCGTGATGGTCGCGGCCTTGGCCTCGAAGCGGTGGCCTTGCGTGACGCGGTCGGCGGACAGGCCCAGCGCGGTGACCGGCACCACGTCGGCGCCGTGCAGCGCCAGCAGGCGATGCGCGGGGCGCACGAACTTGACGTCGGTCCAGCCGTCGGCGAGCTGGTAGCTCATCACCTTGGGGATCGGCAGCTTGGCCAGCGTCTCGTCGATGGCCTTCTGCAGGCCTTCGGCCAGCGTCGCGCCGGCCACCGTCTGGTCGACGAACAGGCTCTCGGCCTTGCCGTCGGGCAGGCGCTTGAGCGACGGCACGGCCTCCGGGCCGAAGCCCAGCGATGCGAGCTTCTTCAGCAGCGCGGGCGACGCGTTGCCGTCCTTGTCGAACGCGACCGCCGCGGGCATCAGCTTCTGCGTCAGCGCGCGATCGGCGGCCTTCGCGGCCACGCCGGTCAGGTGCACGCCCAGGCGGCGCGGCGACGCGAAGCCGGTGGCGATCGCCGCGTCACCCGCGAGGCCGGCGGCCTTCAGGGACGCGACCAGCGTCGCGGCAAAGGATTCGCCGAGCTTCTTCAGCGCCTTCGGCGGCAGTTCCTCGCAGACGAGTTCGACGAGAAGATTCCTGGTGTCTTGCGAATTCATGGGTTCAGGCCGCCTGCTTCTTCTTGTCGATCTGGGCGATGACTTCGTCGGCCCAAGCCTTCGGGGCCATCGGGAAGCCGAGGCGCGCGCGGCTCTCGAGGTAGCTCTGCGCGACGGCGCGCGCCAGGTTGCGGATGCGGCCGATGTAGGCGGCGCGCTCGGTGACGCTGATCGCGCCGCGCGCGTCCAGCAGGTTGAAGCTGTGGCCGCACTTGAGCAGTTGCTCGTAGGCCGGCAGCGCGAGCTGGTGGTCCATCAGGTGCTTGGACATCTTCTCGTGCGAATTGAACGCGTGCAGCAGGAACTCGACGTCGGAGTGCTCGAAGTTGTAGGTGCTCTGCTCCACCTCGTTCTGGTGGAACACGTCGCGGTAGGTCACGCCCGGCGTCCATTCGAGGTCGAACAGGCTTTCCTTGCCCTGGATGTACATCGCCAGGCGCTCCAGGCCGTACGTGATCTCGCCGGTGATGGGCTTGCAGTCGACGCCGCCCACCTGCTGGAAGTAGGTGAACTGCGTCACCTCCATGCCGTTGAGCCAGACCTCCCAGCCCAGGCCCCAGCAGCCCAGCGTCGGGTTCTCCCAGTCGTCCTCCACGAAGCGGACGTCGTTCTTCTTCAGGTCGAAGCCCAGCGCCTCCAGCGAGCCCAGGTACAGCTCGAGGATGTCGTCCGGCGCCGGCTTGAGCACCACCTGGTACTGGTAGTAGTGCTGCAGGCGGTTCGGGTTCTCGCCGTAGCGGCCGTCCTTGGGGCGGCGGCTGGGCTGCACGTAGGCGGCCTTCCACGGCTCGGGGCCGAGGGCGCGCAGGAACGTGGCGGTGTGGCTGGTGCCGGCGCCGACTTCCATGTCGTAGGGCTGCAGCAGGGCGCAGCCCTGCTTGTCCCAGTAGTCCTGCAGGCGAAGAATGATTTGCTGGAAGGTCAGCATGGCGGGTTCGGTGGGGCCGCGACGGGCCGGAGACTGGGCCGCGCGCGAGGGGGTCGCGGGCGGTCGAACGGACGATTTTACGTGTGGCGCAGCAAGGGCGCCGCTCACATCCATTCATCCGCGCAACCCGGGTCGGACGGATAGGCGCCTTCGAGCACCCGGCCGGTGGCCGTGTTGAAGTCCAGCTGGAACACGATGCAGCGCTGGATCGTCTCGAACCGGTAGTTCCAGGTGAACCCCGGTTCAGGCCGGTGGTACTGCATGACGAACGTGGGCGGACCGATCAGGCGCAGCACGTCGGCTGGCGCCATGCCCGGCTGGATCGCGTTGAAATGGGCCTCGTCCAGCACGTTCTCCCAATGCGCCATGCGACCGGCGGCATCGAAGTCGATCATGAAGGTCTGCCGGCCGGCGGGCAGGTGGTTGTACTCGAGGCGCAGATGGCCGTCGGGCATCGTGTAGGTGCCCGTGGGCGGCCCCATGATGCGCAGCACCTCGTCGCGCGACGCGCCCGGCGGCACGCCGCGGGGCGAATACGGCCCGAGCGCGCAACCGGCCGACAGCGCGAGCAGGACAACGATGGCGAGGCGGCGGCAGATCATGCCGCGAGCATGCCAGAACCGCCTCAGCGGCGCCTGGGAACCAGCAGCGCGAACAGGATCTGCGCCAGCGCGAGGCCCCACAGCGGCCACAGCCTGAACTGCGCGACCCAGACCGCGTACGGCGTGTCGCCGATGCGGCCCTCGACGCTGGCGTCGAGTTCGCCTTCGACGTCGGGCGGCAGGCGCGCGGTGACGCGGCCCTGCCAGTCGATGACCGCGGTCGCGCCGGTGTTGGTGGCGCGCACCTGGCCGCGCTGGAACTCGAGCGCGCGCATGCGCGAGAACTGCAGGTGCTGGTCCTGGATCATGCGCTTGCCGAACCAGGCCAGGTTGGTGGCGTTGGCCAGCACGGTGGCCGCGCCGGGCCCCACGACGGCCGAGGCGAAATCCTCGCCGAACAGATCCTCGTAGCAGATCAGCGGGCGCACGCGCTGCGCGCCGACCGTGAACGACGCGGTGTCGACGCCCGCGGCCTGGTTGCCGATCGGGATCCTCATCATGTCCAGGAACCACTGGAAGCCGGGCGGCACGTACTCGCCGAACGGCAGCAGGTGGCGCTTGCCGTAGCGGTAGAACGTGCCGTCGGTCATGTGGTGCCGGGCATCGAGCCCCACCAGCGAGTTGGTGTAGCCGCGCTCGTCGTCGCCGGTGAACACGCCCACCAGCGCCGCCTTGCCCGGCACGTTGAACGGGCGCTGGTACGCGAGCCAGAAATCCTGCGGGATCTGCACCGGCAGCACCGGCAGCGACGACTCCGGCGTCACCACGAGCTGTCCCGGCGCCGCGGCCAGCTTGACGACGTGCCAGGCGAGCGCCTGGTCGATGTGCGCGGGCTCGAACTTGTCGTTCTGCGCCACGTTGGGCTGCAGCAGCGACACGCTCAGCATGCCGGTGGAACGCGTGAACGACTGCGGCAGCGCCAGTCCGCCCAGCAGCACGGCGGCGGGCAGCGCCAACGGCGCCAGCGTCAGCAGCGGCGGGCGAACCTGGGGCCCGCGCAGGCGCAGCGCGACCAGCGCCGTCGCGGCCGCGATCCCGGTCGCCAGCGCGTCGATCCCGTAGACACCCACGTAAGGCGCCCAGGCGGCCAGCGGCCCGGACGTGTGCGCATAACCGCCGGCGATCCACGGAAATCCGGTGAGGAAGGTGCCGCGCGCCAGCTCGGCCAGCAGCCACACGGCGGAGAACAGCAGCGCATCGACGAGCGGGCGCCCGCGGCGCAGCCGCGCCCAGAACCAGCCGGCGATCGCGTAGTACAGCGACAGCAGCGCGGCGAGCACCCCCACCGCCAGCGCCGACAACCAGGCCGGCAGGTAGCCGTACACGTGCAGGCTGATGTAGAGCCACCAGAACCCGGCCCCGAGCCAGCCGAAGCCGAACGCCCAGGCCCGGCCCGCGGCGGCGCGCGGCGACGCATCGGCCAGCAACGCCACCAGGGCGCCGGTGGCGATCAGCTGCAGCCACCAGAATTCGGTCGGGGCGAACGCCAGCGCCTGCGCCACGCCGGCCAGCAGCGCCAGCGCGAACGCCACCCAGCCGCTCACCGGCGGCGTCGGGCCGACGCTTCGATGACGGGGCGCGCGGCTCACCCGCCGAGCTCGTCGGAAGCCGGCTGCACGCTGTCGGGAGCCGGGCGGGTCACCTTGAACCAGCGCACGGCGCCGCCGCGCGTCAGCATCACGGCGAACTGCAGCCCGCCCAGGCGCGTCACTTCGCCGCGCCGCGGCACGTGGCCCAGCTCGTGCGAGACGATGCCGCCGATCGTGTCGAAGGCGTCCTCGGGCAGCGTCACGCCGAACGCGTGGTTGACTTCGGCGATCGACGCGTTGCCGGCCACGCGCATGCTGCCGTCGGCCAGTGCATAGACGCCGGTCTCGGCGTCGGCGTCGTCGAATTCGTCCTCGATCTCGCCGACGATCTCTTCGAGGACGTCCTCGATCGTGATCAGCCCGGCGGTGTTGCCGAACTCGTCGATCACGATGGCCAGGTGATTGCGATTGCTGCGGAACTCGCGCAGCAGCTCGTTCAGGTTCTTGGATTCGGGCACGAACACGGCCGGGCGCAGCAGCGTGCGCAGGTTGAGCTCGGGCGCCCGCTGGAGCTTGAGCAGGTCCTTGGCCATCAGCGTGCCCAGGATGTTCTCGCGTTGGCCTTCGTAGACCGGGAAGCGCGAGTGGCCGGTGCCGATCACGGCGGCCAGCAGCTCGTCGTACGGGGCGTCGATGGCCAGCAGGTCCATGCGCGGCGCGGCCACCATCACGTCGCCGGCGGTCATGTCGGCCATGCGCAGCACGCCCTCGAGCATCGCGCGCGATTCCGGCTCGATGAGCGAACGGTGTTCGGCCTCGGCGAAGTTTTCGATCATCTGCGCACGGGAATCGGGCCCTGGCGAGAGAAACTCGACCAGGCGCTCGAACAAGGTGCGTTTGTCGCCCTCGGCGCTCGCTCGATGCGAGCGGCCGGGTCGACCAGTCTGGGGATCAGACACTGTGGCCGTGTCGGGAGTGGAAGAACCGCGAGAATAACCGATCGCTCCGAACAGTTCTTGACAGTCGACCCGGCTTGAAAGAGAGTTCGCCGCCCCCATTTGCCCGTACCGGCGTTCTGCCCGCGGGCCGCCGCCACGCAACGACATCCCGAGAAATCATGGCCGACAAGCTCATCCCCGCCACCATCCTGACCGGCTTCCTCGGCTCGGGCAAGACCACGCTCCTGAAGCGCATCCTCACCGAGATGCACGGCCACAAGATCGCCGTGATCGAGAACGAGTTCGGCGAGGAGAACATCGACAACGAGATCCTGGTCTCCGACACCACCGAGCAGATCATGCAGCTGTCCAACGGCTGCGTCTGCTGCACGATCCGCGAAGACCTGCGCGCCACGCTGGCGCTGCTGGCCGAGCGCCGCCGCAAGGGCGAGCTGCAGTTCGAGCGCGTCGTCATCGAGACCACCGGCCTGGCCGATCCGGGCCCGGTCGCCCAGACGTTCTTCATGGACGACGAGATCGCCGAGAGCTACCTGCTGGACTCCATCCTGACGCTGGTCGACGCCAAGCACGCCCCGGAGCAGCTCGACACCCGCCAGGAGGCGCGGCTGCAGGTCGGCTTCGCCGACCAGATCTTCATCAGCAAGGCCGACCTGGTGGACGGCGCCGCCGTCGAGGCCCTCAGCCACCGGATCCGCCACATGAACCCGCGGGCGCCGGTGCAGACGGTCAATTTCGGCGAGGTCCCGCTGTCCAAGGTGTTCGACCTGAAGGGCTTCAACCTGAACACCACGCTCGAGATCGACCCCGATTTCCTGACGGTGCAGGGGCATGACCACGCGCATGACCACCATGAGCACGGGCACGACCACGGCCACGAGGGCCACGACCACGGCCCGGGCGAGGCCTGCGACCATCCGCACCACCACGCCCACGACGACGACGTGAAGTCGTTCGCGTTCAAGTCCGACCGGGCGTTCAACCCGACCAAGCTCGAGGACTTCCTGGGCGCGATCGTCCAGGTCTACGGCCCCAAGATGCTGCGCTACAAGGGCGTGCTGTTCATGAAGGGCAGCGACAAGAAGGTGATCTTCCAGGGCGTGCACCAGATGATGGGCTCGGACCTGGGCCCGAAATGGGCGCCGGGCGAGAAGAAGAACAGCAAGATGGTGTTCATCGGCATCGACCTGCCCAAGGAAATCCTGCTCCAGGGCCTGGAAGGTTGCCTGGTTTAGGCATCGTTCTTGCCATTGCCGCGCCATCCGGGCGAAATCCTTTCCTGGATCGCGGCACATCCTGGCTACAATCGGCCCGCCTTTTTGCAAGGTCAGCCCCGCGTCAGAACAACTGTTCACTGTTGCTCGCTGCGGGTATAACAGCCTTCCGAGCGACCCCCGCGAGGAGACCGACCGTGACCAAGACCCCGGCCAAGACGCTGGCCCCCAGCACCGCCACGGCAACTGGCGCAGACCTCGCTGCGCCGAAGTCCCGCGCCAAGCCCGCCACCAAGGTTTCCTCTTCCGCGGACGGCGATGCCCCCGCGAGCACTCCTCTCAAGAAGCCTTCAGCAAAGGCCGATACAGAACCGATGAACGCCGCAAAATCCTCTACCGACTCGAAGCTGGCGTCCGCCTGGAAGACCAAGGCGGGCAAGGACCTGACCGAGCCCGAGCTGATGGCGATGCCTGAAAGCGAATACATGGGCGAGAAGCAGCTCGAATTCTTCCGGGCCAAGCTCCAGGCCCTGAAGGACGACCTGCTGTCCAACGCCGGCGAGACCACCGAGCACCTGCGCGAGGACACGTCCATCGTCCCCGATCCGGCCGACCGCGCCACGATCGAGGAAGAGCACGCCCTCGAGCTGCGCACCCGCGACCGCGAACGCAAGCTGCTCAAGAAGATCTCGCAGTCGATCGGCCGCATCGACGCGGGCGACTACGGCTACTGCGACGAGACCGGCGAGCCGATCGGCCTGGGCCGGCTGCTGGCGCGGCCCACCGCCACGCTGTCGCTCGAGGCGCAGCAGCGCCGCGAGATGAAGCAGAAGATGTTCGGGGATTGAGTTCAATTGAACCGTTCGTTCGCCTCCCTCCCGGCATGATCCACCGCCCCGATGTCAGATAAAGACGAAGGCGGTGGCCTGTTTCGCCGAATGGCGCGCAAGGTCGCGGCGCCTGCGAGGGAACTCGTCGGCATGACGACGCCGCGCGAGACCGAGATCAAGGCCACCGAGTTCGACAAGGCCGAGATGAAGGCCATGATCGAGCGCAAGCGGCGCAACGACTACGTGCGCAAGCGCGAGCTCGACACGCTGCGCCGCATCCGCCGCGAAGGCCTGTCGGGCGACCAGGCCCAGGCACTCACGATGCAATCGTCCCGCATGGACGAGAGTGTCGAGGCGCGCTCGACGCAGTCGTCGGTGCAGAGCGTGGGCATCAAGGCCAAGATCGACGCGATCGAGCGCCAGATGGTGGGCGCCAGCTCCCAGGTCTCCGCCGGTACGCCCGCCGCCAAGCCCCCGCGCACGGCGCCGGCGCTGCCGCCCGGCCCGCCGCCGCCGATCCTGACAACGACCATCTTCGACCCCGAGGACGGCGCCGCCACGCTGCCCGTGCCGCTCAACAACCCCCGCGACGACGAGCACGAGACGGTCGCGCGCCTGGACGGCGGCCCCCTGCACTTCGACGTGCCCACGGACCCGATGCCGCTCGACCGCGCCGACGCGGCGCCGACCACGCGCGCCTTCCCCAACACGATGGGGTACGACGCCGGCGCGCAGGACACCGATCCGTTCGCGCCGCCGCGTCCCACGCCGCTCGACCACGCGCCGCTGGAGTTCACGCCGACGCCGCTCGCGGCGCCTGCTCAGCCGCTGCAACCCGCCCCGTCCCCGTCCAACGCCAACCCGTACGCCGCCGGCGCTCCGGCGCCGCGTTCCGCGCCCAACGCGCAGAGCACGATCGACCTGGGCGGCGGCGAGCGCGTCGAGGTCAGCGAGGTCGTGCACGACGAGGCGCTCGACGAGGCCGTGATCGCATTCGCGGGCGGCGACTTCGCCGGCTGCGAGAAGGCGCTGCAGGCGCTGGTGGGCCCGCGCGGCGAACGCCGCGACCACGACGAGACGTGGCTGGTGCTGTTCGACCTCTACCGGGCCATCGGGCAGCAGGCCAAGTTCGAGACGGTCACGATGGAATACGTCGAGCGCTTCCATCGCTCGGCGCCGCAATGGTTCTCGCTTCCCAAGCAGCTCGCCGAGGCCACCAAGAAGCCCGAATCGGGCAAGGCCATGAGCGGCGGCATCGGCTGGGTGTGCCCGCCGAACCTGGATGGTGAATCCGTCTCGCGCCTCGACGCCTTGTCGATGCAGCTGCCGTCGCCCTGGGTGATGGACTGGACGGCGCTGGTCTCGGTCGACGTCGAAGGCGCCAGCCGCCTGCAGAAGCTGTTCGTCGGCTGGGCCAACCAGCCGCTGTCGATGAACTGGATCGCCGGCGACAAGCTGTTCTCCGTGCTGCAAGACCTCGCGCCCACAGGCGTGCGCGATGCCGACCCGGTCTACTGGATGCTGCGTCTCGAGGCACTGCGCCTGGCGCATCGCCCGGATCAGTTCGACGAGGTCGCGATCGACTACTGCGTCACCTTCGAGGTCTCGCCGCCGAGCTGGGAGAACGCACGCTGCAAGGCGCAGCTGATCGGCACGACGCAGAACACCCAGACGCTGTCGCTGTCCGTGGTCGGCGAGGCCACGACGAGCTTCATGGACACCTCCATGATCAGCGAGGACGAGTCCGCGCCCGCCCCCGCGCAGGTGCAGATCACCTCGCTCGAGCTGGCCGGCCAGCTCTCCGGCGACCTGGCCGAGCTGCTGGGGCGCCTGACCATGCAGGTCGGCCAGTCGCGCGTCATCCGGATCTCATGCGCGCTGCTCATGCGAGTCGATTTCGTGGCCGCCGGCGACCTGCTCAACTGGGTCGCGCAACGCCACGGCGAAGGCCGCGAAATCGTGTTCCACGAGACCCATCGCCTGGTCGCGCTGATGTTCGGCGCGATGGGCATCAACGAGACGGCCCGGGTGCAGCTTCGCCACATCTAGTCAGTGCCCACACTCTCTCAAGAGGCGCCATAACGCAAGTTGGGCGCCTCTTTTGTTTCGAGTCCGAGAAACCCCGATGGCCGAAAGTTCCCAAAATTCGAGGTAAAGCCGCCTTTACCACAGATTCACCTCTTTGTGTTGCTCCTGACCGACTTTTTCAGCTTTCCGGGAAAACCCGCAGGTAGGATTTCCTCATCGCTCTTCGGAGTACTTTGATGAGGAATTGGAAGTGAAAAAGACTTTGATTGCCGGCGCCGTTGCCCTGATCTCCCTGGCCAGCGGCTCGGCCTTCGCCCAGTCCTACGTGGGCGCCAACATCGGCGACAGCCACGCCAATCGCGGCTGCGACGCGAGCGTCGCCACCACGCTGATCACGAGTTGCGACAAGAGCGACTTCGCGTACAAGCTCTACGGTGGCTACCAACTGCCCGGCACCGACTTCGCCGGCGAACTGAGCTACGCCAACCTGGGCAAGTTCAAGGGCTCGGGCACCGGTACCGGCTCCGAGGCCAAGGATTCGTACTGGGGCATCGGCGGCGCCTACCGCCCGTCGTTCGGCCAGGGCTGGGGCGGCGTCGCCCGCGTCGGTGCCGCCTACGCCACCAGCAAGGTCGACTACAACCTCGGGACGGCCTCGGGCGAGCACTCGAAGAACGGCTGGCACCCGTACTACGGCCTGGGCGTGAACTACGAGATCGCCAAGAACATCAAGATCGAGGCCGACTGGGACAACACCCGCATCACGTCCCAGGTGCCGACCTTCGCGTCGTCGACGGCGGTCGTCAACACGTACTCGATCGGCGCCTCGTTCGGGTTCTGAGCCCCGCGCGGGTGGCATCCTGCGCGTAGTCGCAGGATCCACGCACCGGGCAGCGCGTCCCCAGGCGTGGATCCTGCGACTCCGCTTCGCTCCGCGCAGGATGACGACCCAGTTGGTGGCCCGTCCTTTCAGATCGCAGCGCGGGCTGCTTCCATTCCGACCAGGCCTTCGAACAGCAAGGTGTCGACGAGCTCGAACTCGACGTCGAGGGCGGGCGCCAACTTCACCGCGGCGCCGCCCGCGATCAGGACCCGGGGCGTCTCGCCGCCACGGGCGGCCAGGCGCTTGTGCTGGCGCTCGACCGCGCCGGCGATCGCGAACACGCCGCCCGACATCAGCGCGTCGCTGGTGTTGGTGGGAAATTCCATCGTCTCGCCGGTCGGCACCTTCAGCCCGGCCGTGCCCATCTCGAGCGCCCGCAGCATCAGGCCGAAGCCCGGCAGGATCAGGCCGCCCAGGAAGTTGCCCGCGGCGTCGATCGCATCGACGGTGACCGCCGTGCCCACCATCACCACCAGCGCCGGCCGCGGCGGCCGGCCGCTCGCCGCGGCCTCGGCCAGCACGCGCGCGCGCGCGCCCACCAGCGCGACCCAACGGTCGGCGCCCAGCCGGGACGGATGGTCGTAGCCATTGACGACGCCCGCCTCGGCGCTGCGCGGCACCACCCAGCGCGGCACGACGTCCCACAGCTCCATCTGCTCCTCGACGCGGCGGCGCACCGCCTCGCCGGCCACCACGCAGCCCAGCATGTGGTCTGGCGCAGGCAGCGTGGCCCACTCGGTCTCCGCCAGCTCGTCGATGGTCTCCAGGAAGACGGCGCCCTGGCGCACGGGCGGCTGGCCGGGAATGGGTTGCGCGAACAGGGCCCATTTCAGGCGCGTGTTGCCGATGTCGATGGCGAGGAAGCTCACAGGGGGCGAGCGTATCAGCCCGGCCCCGCCGGGCGACCCGGTTGCGGATAGTGGAAACCCAAAGGTGTGTCGGGAAGATCACACTTGGCAGCCGCGCGCGCCGCGCAGGCTTGCCAAATTGACGTTTACGTAAACGTCAATTGGCTCGATACTTCGATCCTTGCCGTGAAACCGTCCGACGACTCATTGCCATGACCGACCTCTCCGCAGAATTCAAGGCCCTCGCCGCCTACCGGCCCACCCACAAGGTGCGCTTCGTCACCGCCGCGAGCCTGTTCGACGGCCACGACGCCGCGATCAACATCATGCGCCGCATCCTGCAGGGCATGGGCGCCGAGGTGGTCCACCTGGGACACAACCGGTCGGTGGACGAGGTCGTCACGGCCGCGCTGCAGGAAGACGCGCAGGGCATCGCCGTGAGCAGCTACCAGGGCGGCCACAACGAGTATTTCAGCTACATGGTCGACCTGCTGAAGGCCCGTGGCGGCGAGCACATCCAGGTGTTCGGCGGCGGCGGCGGCGTGATCGTGCCGGCCGAGATCCGCGCGCTGGCCGAGAAGGGCGTGCGCATCTTCAGTCCCGAGGACGGCCAGCGCATGGGCCTGGCCGGCATGATCGGCGAGATGGTGATGCACTGCGACAAGGACCTGTCGTCGTTCGCGCCGGCCGACCTGTCGGAAGTCCGCGGCCACACCGAGGCCGCCTGGCGCAAGCTCGCGCAGCTCATCACCGCGCTGGAGAACAAGGGCCTGTCCGACGACCGCGTCGCGCAGGTGCACGCCGCGGCCAAGGACATCAGGACGCCGGTCATCGGCATCACCGGCACCGGCGGCGCGGGCAAGTCGTCGTTGACGGACGAGCTGATCCGCCGCATCCGCCTCGACCAGCGCGATCGCCTGCGCATCGCCGTGATCTCGATCGACCCGTCGCGCCGCAAGAGCGGCGGCGCGCTGCTGGGCGACCGCATCCGGATGAACGCGATCAACCCGTGGGCCAGTCATGGAGAAGAGCGGGGCGCACGCGTGTACATGCGCTCGCTCGCCACGCGTGACGCGGGCAGCGAGGTCAGCGAGGCGCTGCCCGACGTGCTGGCCGCCACCAAGCTGGCCGGCTTCGACCTGATCATCGTCGAGACCTCGGGCATCGGCCAGGGCGACGCGGCCATCGTGCCGCTCGTGGACGTGCCGATGTACGTGATGACGCCCGAGTTCGGCGCCGCGAGCCAGCTCGAGAAGATCGACATGCTCGACTTCGCCGAGTTCGTCGCCATCAACAAGTTCGACCGCAAGGGCGCCGCCGACGCGCTGCGCGACGTCGCCAAGCAGGTGCAGCGCAACCGCGAGGCGTTCACCGTGATGCCGGACAAGATGCCCGTCTTCGGCACCATGGCCAGCCGCTTCAACGACGACGGCGTCACCGCGCTGTACCAGGCGATGAAGCCGCGCCTGGCCGAACTGGGCCTGCCGCTCGACGAAGGCACGCTGCCCGCGGTCCACACGCGCTTCAGCACGCACCAGACGCCGATCGTGCCGGCGGCGCGCACGCGCTACCTGGCCGAGATCTCCGACACCGTGCGCGGCTACAAGAAGCTGGCCCGCGCGCAGGCGACGCTCGCCCGCGAGGTGCAGCAGTTGCGCGGCACGGCGCGCATGCTCAAGGAGGCCAACGCCGACAAGGTCAACGCGCACAGCGCGGTGATCGACCTGGCCGAGCAGCGCGAGGGCCGCCTGAACCCCGACGCGAAGAAGCTGCTGGCGATGTGGCCGGACATGCGCAAGGCGTACGCGGGCGACGAGTACGTCGTCAAGATCCGCGACAAGGAGATCCGCACCAACCTCGTCCACACGACGCTGTCGGGCACCAAGATCCGCAAGGTCGTGCTGCCGCAGTTCGAGGACCACGGCGAGATCCTGAAGTGGCTGATGCTGGACAACGTGCCGGGCAGCTATCCGTACACGGCCGGCGTGTTCGCGTTCAAGCGCGAGGGCGAGGATCCGACGCGCATGTTCGCCGGCGAAGGCGACGCGTTCCGCACGAACCGGCGCTTCAAGCTCGTGTCCGAAGGCATGCCGGCCAAGCGCCTGTCCACCGCGTTCGACTCGGTCACGCTGTACGGCGCCGACCCGGCACCGCGGCCCGACATCTACGGCAAGGTCGGCAACTCCGGCGTCTCGATCGCGACGCTGGAGGACATGAAGGTGCTGTATTCGGGTTTCGACCTGTGCAGCCCGGCCACCTCGGTGTCGATGACGATCAACGGCCCGGCGCCGACGATCCTGGCGATGTTCATGAACACCGCCGTCGACCAGAACCTGGACAAGTTCAAGACGGACAACGGCCGCGAGCCCACCGCCGACGAGGCCGCCAAGATCAAGGACTGGGTGCTCGCCAACGTGCGCGGCACCGTGCAGGCCGACATCCTGAAGGAAGACCAGGGCCAGAACACCTGCATCTTCTCGACGGAGTTCTCGCTGAAGGTGATGGGCGACGTCGCCGAGTACTTCGTGCACCACAACGTGCGCAACTTCTACTCGGTGTCGATCTCCGGCTATCACATCGCCGAGGCCGGCGCGAACCCGATCTCGCAGCTCGCCTTCACGCTGAGCAACGGCTTCACGTTCGTCGAGGCGTATCTCGCGCGCGGCATGCACATCGACGACTTCGCGCCCAACCTGTCGTTCTTCTTCTCGAACGGCATGGACCCGGAGTACACGGTGCTGGGCCGCGTGGCGCGCCGCATCTGGGCGGTGGCGATGCGCGACAAGTACGGCGCCAACGAACGCTCGCAGAAGCTCAAGTACCACGTGCAGACGTCCGGCCGCAGCCTGCACGCGCAGGAGATCCAGTTCAACGACATCCGCACCACGCTGCAGGCGCTGATCGCGATCTACGACAACTGCAACTCGCTGCACACCAACGCGTTCGACGAGGCGATCACCACGCCGACCGAGGAAAGCGTGCGCCGCGCGATGGCGATCCAGTTGATCATCAACCGCGAGTGGGGCCTGGCCAAGAACGAGAACCCGAACCAGGGCGCGTTCATCATCGAGGAGCTCACGGAGCTGGTCGAGGAGCTGGTGCTGTCCGAGTTCGAGAAGATCGCCGAACGCGGCGGCGTCCTGGGGGCGATGGAGACCGGCTACCAGCGCGGCAAGATCCAGGAAGAGTCGATGCACTACGAGATGCTCAAGCACACGGGCGAGTATCCGATCGTGGGCGTCAACACGTTCCGCAACCCGAACGAGGCGCCGCTCGAATCGATCGAACTCGCGCGCTCCACCGACGACGAGAAGCAGAGCCAGCTCGCCCGCCTCGCCGAGTTCCACGCCGCCCACGCGGCCGAGGCGCCGGCGATGCTGGCCAGGCTGCAGGCCGCGGTCATCGCCAACACCAACGTGTTCGACGTGCTGATGGAGGCCGTGCGGGTGTGCTCGCTGGGCCAGATCACGGGCGCGCTGTTCGAGGTCGGCGGGCAGTACCGGCGCAGTATGTGACGACGGAGCGCCATGCTGGACAATGGCGCGCATGAACGACAACTTCTTTCCCGAAGCCGCGCCCGTCCCGACCTACGTCGACGGGCGGCTGGCGCCGCCGGAACTCGCCAGGCAGGTGCGTCGCGGCTGGATCGCGGGCTGCACCCTCCTGGTGCTGCAGGCTCTCGTGCTGGTCGGTGTGATGCTGGCCTACCCGATTCCGTTTTGGAGCCTGCTGCTGACGATGGTGGAGATCGGCGTCGGCGCCGCCCTCGTCGTGGGAACGCGACGCTGGCTGCTCGTGCCGGCATGGCTGCTGCTCGCCTATCCGTTCGCCTGCGAGTTGATCAATGCGTGGCTGGCCGGTCCGCATCCCACGGACACGAGGCCCTCTCCTTGGCAGATCGGCATGTTTGGCGTGGCCCTCCTGGTGATCTTCGGCGTGCTGGTGGGCAAGGCCGCGTTGGCGATCCGCACGTTTCGGAGGTCACCCGCCAGCCAGGCCTGACCTGCGCCTGCGTGTATTCATGAATCGTTCGCCGCGGGCGCGCGAGTTAAGCTTCCACCCATGAACCTCCTGCTCGCCGAAGACGACGCGATCCTGGCCGATGCGCTCACGGAGCAACTGCGCCATGCCGGCTTCGAGACCGAGCATGCGCCCAACGGCGCCGTCGCGGAGTTCCTGCTGCTCAAGCAGTCGTGGGACCTGTGCATCCTCGACCTCGGCCTGCCGATGGTCGACGGCCTCACCGTGCTGCAGCGCGTGCGCCAGCGCAAGCCCGAACTGCCGGTGCTGGTGCTGACCGCGCTCGACGACCTCCAAAGCCGCGTGGCCGGCCTCAACGCGGGCGCGGACGACTACCTCACGAAGCCGTTCGACTTCCCCGAGCTCGAGGCCCGCTTGCGCGCGCTGCTGCGGCGCAGCCAGTCCTCGCCCGTGGCCAACGCCTCGATGGCGATGGGCGCGCTGGTGTTCGAACGCGACTCGCGGCGTGCCAGCATCGACGGCGCGCCGCTGGAACTGAGCCCGCGCGAGTGGACGCTGCTGGACCTGCTGCTCACCCGCCGCGACCGCGTCGTGACGAAGGAAGAAGTGGCGCAGGCCTGGAGCAGCGAGCGTGCCGAGCCCGGCGGCAACAACTCGATCGAGGTCTACATCCACCGCGTGCGCCGCAAGCTCGAGGGCTCCGGCCTGAGCATCCGCACGGTGCGCGGCCTGGGCTATCTGCTCGAAGCCTTGCGGCCAGCTTGAACGGCGTGACCGCGCCCGCATGAAGACCCTGCCCGGCTCGCTGATGCTGCGGGTGACGCGGCTGGTCGTCGGCGACCAGTCGCTGCACAAGCAGTTGCTGCTGTGGCTGGTGCTGCCGCAGCTCGTGCTGTGGATGGCGGCCGCCTTCGTCACCTACAACGTCGCGGCGCGCTACGCGAACCGCGCGATCGACGCGAGCCTGTTGCAGGCCACGCGCGCGCTGGCGCGCCAGGTCAAGCCGATCGGCAACGGCCTGTTCATCGACTTCCCGCGCGCCGCGCAGGACATCATCGAGGCCGATCCGGACGACCGCGTGTACTACATGGTCAGCCAGCCGCCCGGCGAATTCATCCTCGGCAGCCGCAAGCTTCCGCCGCCGCCGCTGAGCGGGCCGCCGAAGCTGGGCGAGCCGTACTTCTACGACGGCATGATCGACAAGATGCCGATCCGCGTCGCGGGCCTGTACCTGGCCTACGGCGACAGCAAGTCGCGCCAGACGATGCTGGTGCAGATCGCGCGCGGCCGTGCCCGGCGCGACGAGCTGGCGCGCAGCATCCTCGGCGACACGGTGCTGCCGCTGTCGGGACTGATCCTGCTGATGACGATGATCGTCTGGGCCGGCATCCGCGCCGGCCTCGCCCCGCTCGCGCGCATGCGGGCGCTGGTGGAGGATCGCGCGCCGAACGACCTGGCGCCCGTGCGCATCGACGCCGCGCCGCAGGAGCTGCGTTCGCTGGCGCGCGCGCTCAACGACCTGCTGGCCGCGGTGCACGAGAGCGTGGCGGCGCAGCGCCGCTTCGTCAACGACGCCGCGCACCAGCTGCGCACGCCGCTGGCCGGACTCAAGAGCCAGACCGAACTGGCGCTCGGCGAGAACGTCGACGCCGCCCAGCACCAGCGCCTGCAGCGCGTGCACGAGAGCGCGGTGCGCAGCGCCCACCTGGTCAACCAGTTGCTGAGCCTGGCACGGGCCGAACCCGAGTCGGCGCTCGCCCAGCACTCGTCGCGCGTGGACCTGCGCGAACTCGCGCGCGAGGTCACGGCCGAATGGGTGCCGAAGGCCCTCCAGGCGGCGATCGACCTCGGGCTCGACGACGCCGGCGACGACGCCCCCGCGGTGATGGTGCAGGGCCACCCGCTGCTGATCCGCGAGGCCCTGCAGAACCTGATCGACAACGCGATCAAGTACGCCGGCGCCGCCAGCGAAGTGACGGTGGGCGTGTGGCGCGACGGCGCGTTCGGGATCGTGCAAGTGGCCGACACCGGCCCCGGCATCCCGCCGGACCTGCACCGCGCCGTGTTCGAGCGCTTCGTGCGCGCGACGCACGAGGGCTCGGGTTGCGGCCTGGGCCTGGCCATCGTCAAGAGCATCGCGGAGCGCCACGCCGGCCAGGTCACGCTGACCAGCCTGGCCCCGCACGGCCTGCAGATCCGGATCGCGTTGCCGCTGGCGCGCTGACCCCGGAATCGCGCGCGCCGGGCGCGCAACTTTTTACGCCAGTTCGCGGCCGCCGTCGCGCGTCGTCGCATTCCCTTGCAAGCGCGTTTGGTGTTTCGGCAACAGCCGAGCTGTTCAGCTGGCGTCAATCTAGGGGGTTTCGAGGCAAGGGGTTAACGTCGCCGCTACGGTCGTGTCTCGGCCCGATTTGGTCGCATCTGGTGCTTTGTGTGCACTGCAACGTGGCTTCAGCTCATCTGTTGCACCAAGTTGACACTTTTTCCAACCCTACGAGAAAACCCTCATTAATTTTGCATTAATGGCTGATTAAGCTTCTTAACGTTGGCCGGCGTCCAGGTTGCGGCTAGCGAAACTACAACGCGCTCTGTCGAGCGCAAAGCAGGAGACAAACATGCAAGAAACCCGAGGCTCGCGCCCGGCACCGCGGCTCGTTGCCGTTGCCGCCTTTGCCCTTTTCGCCGCCAACGCCGCCCACGCGGTCGACTGGACCGGCTACATGCGCGGCGGCCCCGCGGCCACCTCGGTGTCCGGCGAATCGCGCCAGTGCTACGGCCTGAACAGCCCGGGCCTGAAGTACCGCCTCGGCAATGAATGCGACTTCTACGGCGAGTTCCAGCTCGCCCAGGCCGTCAAGGCCGACGGCGTCGACTTCAACGCCGTGCTGATGACCAACT
>FTJN01000140.1_pt2 | contig 17609 bp, 17 predicted proteins | sample 1658361 | NCBI WGS metagenome assembly FTJN01 (sample SAMEA3914819, study PRJEB12502) | metagenome | biome: forest; material: soil | place: Canada | collected 2010-06-26 | depth 0.3 m | reverse complement strand
CCGCCAATCACGCCGCCAAGCGCGGCCCGACGGCGAGCGCGCGGAGGCCGTCGAAGCCACGGAGCCCGCGGAAGACCGGCCGTTCAGGCCGGGCTTCAGATGCACGTGAGCCGGAGAGCCGAGCCCCTGCCCAGCCTGCCGCAGCGACCATGCTCGCCCGGAACGCCCGGCGCGCAGCGCCGGGCCACAGCGCCGCAGGCAAGAACAAGCCGGAGAGCCAAGCCCCCGCCCACCCTGCCGCAGCGACCATGCACGCCAGGAACGCCCGGCGCGCATTGCCTGGGCCACAGCGCCGCAGGCAACTTGAACAACGGCAATCAAAGGAAACAGAAAGACCGTTCCAGGCGCACGCAACGCCGACCGAAAAGCCGAACAACCCCTACGCCCGATTCGCCCCCAGTTGCTCGTCGTTCATCAACTTGCGCACGAGCCCGGTGGCCGTCCCCACCCCATGTTTGCGCATCAACCGGCTGCGATAGATCTCGACCGTGCGCGGGCTCAACCCCAGCCGCTTCGCCGCCAGCTTGCTGGTCAGCCCCTCCACCAGCAGCGCGCCGATCTCGCGCTCGCGCGGGGTCATGTCGACGCAGTTGTGGCGGCTGCTGGAGATGTCCTCGAACGACCAGATGCACGCCGCATGCGGATGCGCGCGATCGAACGCGTGGCCGGAGACGTGGCACCAGAACAGGCTGCCATCGGAGACGCGGCGCATCACGCGTTCGTCCGAGTACTCGCCGTCGCCCGAGATGTCGAGCTCGTGCAGGATCCGCAGTCCGGTGCGGTCGAAGTCGCCCCGCGTCGGATAGAGCCGCTCGAAGGTGTGGCCCACCAGGTGGTCGCGCTGGGCGCCGAACATCGCCAGCATGCGCAGGTTGCAGTCGACGATGCGGCGATCGCGCGACAGCGCGACGGCGACCGGCGCGAACTCGAACGCGGATCGATAGTCGAGCGCCGGAACCTCGCCGGTACCCGGGAGCGCGGGGATGCCTGGATCTGCCATGGTCAGTCTCCTTGCGAAGGACGCGCCGGGCGCTTCAACGCGCGCCGAGCCGGGCCGACAGCACACGCGCCACGCGCATCATGGCTTCGTGGTGCGTGTCCGTGCCGTCCGATGCGAACTGGGCCTTGTTGATGCACATGCCGATGCCGGCCACGACGGCACCGCTCGCGTCGAACACCGGTGCGCCGAACGAGATCACGCCGCGACGCACGCCCTCGTCGTCGACGCTGTAGCCGCGTTCGCGGATGTCGGCGAGTTCCGCGTGAAGCTCGTCCGTCGAGCGCGGCCCGTGCTCGGTGAGGCGCTCGAGCAGCCCGGCGGGATGCAGCGCGTCCAGCGCGCGCCGCGGCAGCCACGCGAGGATGGCCTTGCCGGTGCCGGCGAGGTGGGCCGGCAGGCGCATGCCGACGTTGAACGCGAGGCCCAGCGGACGCAGGCTGTTGCGCACGGCCACGTAGACGCAGTCGGTACCGTCGAGCACCGACAGGATGACGGACTCGTCGGGCGACTGCCCGATGTCGCGCCACATCGCGCCGAACTCCTGGGTCACGTTGGTGTCGGCCACGAAGGCCTGGGCCAGGTTCATCACGCCCGAGCCGATGAGGAAGCCGCCGTCGCCCTGGCGGCGCAGCAGGCCGTGGTGCAGCAGCGTGTTGCACAGGCCGTGCACGCTGCTGCGCGGCAGCGAAAGCTCGGCGGCCAGCAGGCTCGACGACATCGGCTGGCGCTGGCGCGCGAGGCGCTCCAGCAGCATCACCGCCCGCGACACCGCGGGCACCAGCGATTCGGCCGGCACGGATGGCTCCGCGAGCTTGTCGAACGCAGTCTGCATGGGGTCGTCTCCTGTGCGAAGCCGAGGCTTCGAAGCCCTCGTTGTTCAGCCGGCTGAACAGCGTTCAGCCGATCAAATCAGTCTATGCGTTTCGCGGCCCCGGACACAAGCGTCATCCATGTGCGGGCGCAGCAAATCGTTCCTAACAATCATCTACAGCGGACACGATGGCGAGCCCTTCAATGGATTTCCCTGATGTAGTTCTGCGACTGGGCAAGCCGCCGCCGCAGTCCTACATTGGCCCGCGGTCCGGGCTTGCGCCGCCGGCCGACCCGGTCGCCGATTTCCAGTGCGCGCGCGCCCCGCCGCGCGCACGCGGGCGCCCGCCTCGCGCGGGCGTCCAGGTCCGCTCGAGGCGGGCCCACACTCGTCGATCCCGGCCACACCGGGACAGGAGGGCGTTCTCACACGACCCAACCCACAGGAGACGAACCGTGAAATCGAATGGATCTCTCGCCCTGGCGCTCGCGCTGGCGGCCTTGTCTGCCGGCGCCCGCGCCGCGCCCCTGCCCGCGCTCGACGTCGACACGACCAGGATCAGCATCTCGGGCCTGTCGTCGGGCGCCTTCATGGCCAACCAGATGGGCTACGCCTACTCGTCCACCTTCATGGGCGTGGGCGTGTTCGCCGGCGGCCCGTACATGTGCGCCGGCCACAGCAACTACACCGCCTGCATGTACAACGCCACCATCAGCGCGAGCCAGCTGAGCACCATGCAGTCGGACATCACGAGCTGGAGCGGCACGTCCAACGACGCGGTGGCCAACGTCGCCCGCCAGAAGGTGTTCCTGTGGGTGGGCAGCAGCGACACCACCGTCGGGCCCAATCCGATGGCTGGCGTGAAGACCCAGTACACCAACAACGGCGTGACGGCGGCCAACCTCAGCTTCAACCAGTTGTCCGGCGCGGCGCACACGTTCCCGACCGACTTCGCCGGCTCCGGCGACAACGCCTGCGGCACCGCGGCGTCGCCCTACATCAGCAACTGCGGCTACGACGGCGCGGGCGCGATGCTCAAGCAGTTCTACGGCACGCTCAACGCGCGCAACAACGCGCCGGCCGCGGGCAACTACCTCCAGTTCGACCAGACGCCGTACACGGCCGGCAATCCCGGCATGGCCGCGACCGGCTGGATCTACGTGCCGGCCAATTGCGCGGCGGGCGCGCAGTGCAAGCTGCACGTGGCGCTGCACGGCTGCCTGCAGAACTACGCGACGGTCGGCGCCGACTTCATCCAGAACACCGGCTACACGCGCTGGGCCGACACCAACTCCATCATCGTCCTCTTCCCCCAGACCCAGGTCGACAACACGAGCCGTTCGACGGCGGCCAGCGGCTCGCTCGCCAACCCGAACGGCTGCTGGGACTGGATCGGCTGGTACGGCAGCAACTTCGCGCGCAAGGCCGGCACGCAGATGGCCGCGCTCAAGGCGATGGTCGACCACGTCGCCTCCGGCACGGGCAGCGGCGGCGGAGGCGGCGGCACCGGCGCGCTCGCGGCGCCCACCGGCGTCGGCACGTCGGCCGCGACCGACACCAGCATGACGATCAGCTGGTCCGGCCCCAGCGGGGCGACGGGCTACAACGTGTACCGCAACGGCGCCAAGGTCAACGCCTCGACCGTCACGGCGACGTCCTATGTGGACACCGGGCTCGTCGCGGCCACGACCTACACCTGGACGGTCACCGACCTGAGCAGCGGCGGCGTCGAGAGCGCCCCGTCGGCCGGGGCGACGGGCACGACCACCGGCAGCACCGCCGTCTGCTTCACCGCCAGCAACTACGCGCACACGACCGCGGGTCGCGCGCACCAGTCCGGCGGCATCACGTACGCCAACGGCTCCAACCAGAACATGGGGCTGTGGAACGTCTTCGTCACGACGACCTTGAAGCAGACCGGCACCAACTATTACGTGATCGGGACCTGTCCGTAGCCCGGGCCGGGCCGTGCCCCGGCAGGGTGCGGCGCGCGCGGCCGCGCCTGGTTGGTGCAAGGCCTCGCCCCGATCCGGCGCGCACCGTGCAGGCGCCGCGCGTCCTCACGCCGGGAAGGCGGCTGGAGCGTGAATTGCGCAAGCGGTTCGCGAGCGGGCCTGCAGGATCGCCCGTGCGATTCGAGCGACAATCCCTCGATTGGGCGATTGACTGGTCGAAAGGCCACGGAGGGCACCGAGCCGGTGCCGGAAGTAGTCTGGCTACGTCCGGAACGTCTCTTGCCCAGCGATGCCAAGTGACACTGGCATGAAGTTTGCGATTCCGTCCATCCGTTCCCAGGTAGAGAAACGAACGGTCGTTCTTGTGTCCTGCCTGTCACAAGCAACTGCCAATCGGCGCCTGAACAAAATCCAGTGCGGTTTAAACGCATTTGAGGTGTCGAAAATTAAGGGAAACCCGTAAAGGTCGGAGAACGGGATCACGCTATAGTTCGTCGCTTCGCAGCGCAGCCGCGCTGCGGTGCGCAGGAAAAGATGCAGCGCCCAACCGGGTCGTCTGGAGGTATTTCGAGTGAATTTTGCTGAATCGCAGCGCAATCCGGGGAAGCACCCAACCGGGTTGATCATCGTCATCGCCATGCACGTTCTGCTGGCCTGGGCACTCGTGTCGGGCCTGGCCAAGAAGGTGGTGGACAAAGTGATGGTCACCGAGACGAAGGTGGTGGAGGCCCCGCCGCCGCCGCCTCCGCCGCCGCCCAAGGATCTGCCGCCGCCGCCCAAGAACCTGCCGCCGCCGCCGGTCTACGTGCCGCCGCCGCCGGTCGACGTGCCGCCGCCGCCCATCGCGCCGACGATCACGACGACCAACGTGCTGCCGCCCCCGGCACCCGATCGCAAGGTCGAGCCGGCCGCGCCGCCGGCCCCGCCCGCGCCGCCCGTCACGGCCCGCGCGGCCCGCATCGACGCGAACGACCCGTCGTGCAAGCCCGAGTTCCCGCCGGCCGCCCTGCGTGCCCAGGTTTCCGGCGTGTCGCGCATCCGCTTCACCGTGGATGCCAACGGCAAGGTGACCGCGGCCGACGTCGTCGGCTCGTCGGGTCCCACCCGTGAACACCGACTGCTGGACAACGCAGCCAAGAGTGCGCTCGCCACGTGTCCGTTCACCGCCGGCGTCGACGCCAACGGTACGAAGATCGGTACCCAGGTCGAAGTCTCCTACGCCTGGAAGCTCGAATAGCCGGCGGGCCATCCGGCCCGCCTCTTAGCCCCTTTTTTTCTGTGATACCCGGCCAAGAACGACATGCTGGCCGGTCTCATTCCCCCGGAGGAAACATGTCCTTTCTGAACTCGATGCGCACTCCCTTTGCGGCCGCGCTCCTCGCGCTGGCGACCGTCGCCGCCGCCCCGACCACCGCTCTGGCCCAGGCATCGGCTCCGGAAGCAACGGCTCCCGCCGCTGCCGCCTCCGACGCAGCTGCCGCGACGCCGGCTCCCGCCGCCGTCGACACCAGCGCCGCCCCGGTCGCCCCGGGCACCGTCGGCAAGGAAACGATCGAAAACCCGTACGGCCTCGGCGCGCTGTGGCGCGACGGCGGCCCGATCGCCAAGTTCAACCTCGTCCTGATGCTGATCATGTCGATGGGCAGCTGGTACATCATCTTCACGAAGTACTGGGAACAGCGCAAGATGTTCAAGAGCGCCGAAGGCGTCAATGACGGCTTCTGGACGGCGGGCTCGATCAAGGCCGGCACGAACACCCTGGAAGAAGGCTCGGCCTTCCGCTACATCGCCGAATCCGGCCTGAAGTCCAGCGACCACCACGAAGGCACGCTGGTCGAGCAGATCGACCGCCACACCTGGATCTCGATGAGCGTCTCGCGCGCCGTCGAAAACATCCAGTCGCGTCTGTCCGACGGCCTCGCGTTCCTGGCCACCGTCGGCTCCACCGCTCCGTTCGTCGGCCTGTTCGGCACGGTGTGGGGCATCTACGGCGCCCTGACCCAGATCGGTATCGCCGGCCAGGCGTCGATCGACAAGGTCGCCGGCCCCGTCGGTGAAGCGCTGATCATGACCGCCATCGGTCTGGCCGTCGCCGTTCCGGCCGTCATGGGCTACAACTGGCTCGTCCGCCGCAACAAGTCGGTGATGGAAAAGGTTCGCGCCTTCTCCGGCGACCTGCACAACGTCCTGCTGGCCGGCAAGCGCTGAAACTCGCGTTTTTCGTTGAACGCCAGTAACGCGAAGGAAACCTCATGTCGATGAATGTCGGCCCAGGCGACAGCGGCGACGAGGAAGAAGTCAACTCCACCATCAACACCACGCCCCTCGTGGACGTGATGTTGGTGCTGTTGATCATCTTCCTGATCACGATCCCGGTCGTGACGCAGTCGATCACGCTGGAACTGCCCAAGGAAAAGAACGTCGTCACCGTGACCAAGCCGGAGAACATCCTCCTGGCGGTCAGCAAGGACGGCGACGTGTACGTCAATACGCACCAGATCCACGACATCGACGAGCTGGTCACCCTGCTCAGCGAAAAGGCCAAGATCAAGCCGCAGCCCGAAGTGCACATCCGCGGCGACCAAGGCGCGCGTTATGAGTCCATCGGCCGCGTGGTGTTCGCTTGCCAGCGTGCGGGTATCGCGAAGGTCGGTTTCATCACCGAACCGCCGCCGAACCAATAAGGAGCCAACAACATGGCAATGAGTGCAGGTGCGGCGGAAGACGGCGAGGTGATGGTCGACATCAACACCACGCCGCTGATCGACGTGATGTTGGTGCTGCTGATCATGCTGATCATCACGATCCCGATCCAGACGCACGCGGTGAAGCTGAACATGCCGGTCAATTCGGACGCGAAGCCGCCGGCTCCGCCAGTGATCGTCGAGATCGTCGTCGACTTCGACGGCCAGATCGGCTGGAACAGCGAAGTCATCAAGGATCGCGCGGACCTCGAAACGCATCTGTATCGCCTGACGCAGATGCCGGACCAGCCCGAAGTTCACCTGATCCCGAACAAGCTGGCCCCGTACAAGTACGTGGCCGAAGTGATGGCCGAGGCGCAGCGCCTGGGTGTCACCAAGATCGGCATCGTCGGGAACGAACAGTTCACGCACTGATCCAAAGACGCATGTCTCTCGAAGGCGCACTGCTCGCAGTGCGCCTTCTCCCATTCAGAGTCTCACTTACAGGTTTGCAAACTCCATGAAGACCACCCGTCTCCTGGCCGCCATGCTGCTGGCCGCCGGCCTGCTGCAACTCCCGGTTGCCCACGCCGTGTCCGCCGCTGTCGCCAAGCCGCTCAAGGAAGCCAGCGAGCTGGTGCGCGCCGGCAAGGCCAAGGAAGCCCTGGCCAAGCTGAACGGCGTCACCGGCACCGGCCCGGACGACACCTACATGCTGGCGCGCGTGCGCGGTGCCGCCTACCAGCGCATGGGCGACAACGGGGCGACGGTGCAGCAGCTCGAAGCGGCCTTCGCCACCGGCAAGGTGCCGGGCAACGAGGCGGGCCAGCTGGCCGAGACCATCGCCGGCATCTACGCGCAACAGCACAACAACGCCAAGGCGATGCAGTGGGTCGAGAAGGCCAAGGCCGCGGGCGACAACAGTGCCGGCGTGCGCCAGATCCAGGACTACGTGCAGGGCTCCAGCGGCGACTACGGCCAGGTCGCGCGCGACAACGCCGCGAAGGTCCAGGCCGCCGAATCCGCCGGCCGTCGTCCGGACGAGGACGACCTGCTGCGCCTGGCCGACGCCTACCGCCACACCGGCAACAAGACCGGCGACATGCAGGTCAAGGAAAAGCTGGTCACGTACTACGCGTCCAACAAGCAGTACGTGGGCATCTACCTGTCCGACCTGCCGGGCAAGTCGGGCTTCTCGTCGCGCTTCTCGCTGGACCTGCTGCGTCTGCGCCTGGCCTCGGGCAACCTGACGGCCGCCGCCGACTACATGGAAATGGCCCAGCTGCTGCTGCAGGCCCAATTGCCTGCCGAAGCCAAGGTCGTCGTCGACAAGGGCTACGCCGCCGGCGTGCTCGGCACCGGCGCCGAGGCGCCGCGTCAGCAACGCCTGCGCGATCTCGTCACCAAGACCGCCACCGAGTCGGCCGCGTCGATCGCCAAGCGCGCGGCCGATGCCAAGACCGGCAAGACCGGCGACGACCTGGTCGCGATCGGCGCCGAGTACGCGTCGATGGGCAAGTTCGACGAAGCCATCGAGCTGATGCAGCAAGGCATCGCCAAGGACAGCCTGAAGCGCCCCGAGGACGCCAAGCTGCGCCTGGGCGTGGCGATGCTGCAGTCAGGCAAGTCCAAGGCCAGCGCCGTCAAGCAATTGCGCACGGTCCAGGGCACCGACGGCGCGCCGGACGTCGCTCGGGCGTACATCGCCATCGGCACGGGCCAGTAAGCCCGGCACGGGCGGGGGGCACCCCTTGGCCGCACCCCTGCCCGCCTTCTGCGAACCGCTGGGCGACGGCCTCTGGGCCATCGACACCGGCTTCCATCGCGACCGCTTCGACGCCGCCTACCTGGTGGCCGAGGGCGGTCGCGCTGCGTTCATCGACACCGGCACCGCGTTCGCGGTGCCGCGCCTGCTCGCCGCGCTCGAGGCGCTGGGCCTGCCGCGTTCGGCGGTGGACTTCGTCATCCCGACGCACGTGCACCTGGACCACGCCGGCGGCGCCGGCCAGCTGATGCAGGCGCTGCCCGGCGCCCGGCTGGTCGTGCATCCGCGCGGCGCGCGCCACATGATCGATCCGACGGCGCTGTGGCAAGGCGCGCTGGGCGTCTACGGCGCGGCGCAGATGGAACGCGCCTACGGCACGCTCGTGCCGGTCGACGCGCAGCGCGTGCATGCCACCCTCGACGGCGAGACGATCCACCTCGCCGGCCGGCCCCTCGTCTTCGCCCACACGCCGGGCCACGCGCTGCACCACCACTGCATCTGGGACGCGCGCAGCGGCGGCTGGTTCACCGGCGACAACTTCGGCATGGCCTACCCCGAGTTCAACGTCGACGGCCGCGCCTTCATCTTTCCGACGACGACGCCGGTGCAGTTCGATCCGGACACGATGCGCGCCTCGATCGCGCGCCTCATGGCCGCGGCGCCGCGCCAGATGTTCCTCACCCACTACAGCCGCGTCACGGGCGTCGCGGACTGCGCGGCACGGCTGGAGGCGATGCTGGACGCGACCGTCGCCGTGGCCCTCGCGCATCGCGACGCGCCGGATCGACTCGCGTCGATGACCGCCGCGCTGATGCAGTTGTACGGCGACGGCGCGCGCGCGTTCGGCGTCGCGCTGCCGGATGCGCGCATCGCCGAACTGCTGCAGGACGACGCGGCACTCAACGCGGCGGGATTGATCGCCTGGCTCGACCGCCCCAAGCGCGCCGCCCTCGCGCGGTCGCCGGCCTGAGACGCGGGCGCCGGCTCGCGCGCGGGCGCGGGGCCGCCGTATAGTGACGGCATCGCTCGCGCGGCCGTGTCCGCGCCCTTTCCCGCCCCCGTTTTCCAGAGACCCTCCCATGAGCAGCACCATCTCCTTCGGCCTCGCCGGCCGCGTCGTCGTGATCACCGGCGCCGCCAACGGCATCGGCGCCGCCTGCGCGCGCCGGCTCGCGCGCGACGGCGCGCGCGTCGCGCTGTGGGACGTCGCCGAGGCGCACGGCAGCGCCCTGGCCGCCGAACTGCGCGCCGCGGGCAGCGACGCCTGTTTCATCCAATGCGACGTCTCGTCCAGGGCCGCCGTCGACGCCGCCACCGCCACGACGGTCAGCGAATTCGGCCGCATCGACGGCCTCGTCAACAACGCCGGCATCTTCCGCGCCGCCGAGTTCCTCGACGTCACGGAAGAAGACTGGGACGCGGTGATCAACGTCAACCTGAAGGGTTCGTTCCTGGTCGGACAGGCCGTGGCGCGCCAGATGGTGTCGCAGGGCCGCGGCGCGATCGTCAACATGTCGTCGGTCAACGGGCTGATGGCCATCGCCACGATCGCCAGCTACAACGCGAGCAAGGGCGGCATCAACCAGCTCACGCGGGCGATGTCGCTGGGGCTGATCGACCACGGCGTGCGCGTCAACGCGGTCGCGCCCGGCACGATCGCCACCGACCTGGCGCGCGACGCGGTGCTCACGAGCGACGCCGCGCGCCAGCGCATCCTCGGCCGCACGCCGATGAAGCGCCTGGGCGAACCCGAAGAGATCGCCGACGTCGTCGGCTTCCTGCTCAGCGACGCGTCCAGCTACGTCACCGGCGAGATCGTCTACGTCGATGGCGGCCGCCTCGCCCTGAACTACACCGTCGCCGCCTGACTTCGCGGCATCGTCGCCCCCCGCTCTCGTCCACGAGGCCCGCATGTACCAGCCAGCCCACTTCGTCGAACAAGACGCCGACACGCTGCTCGCGCTGATGCGCGAGTTCCCGCTGGCGACGCTGATGCGCGGTGGCGCCGAGCTCGCCGCCGACATCCTGCCGCTGGAGGTCGAGCGCGTCGGTGACGGCTGGCGCATCACCGGCCACGTCGCGCGCGCGAACCCGCTCTGGCGCGAGGCCGACGGCCAACCCGTGCTGGCGGTGTTCCAGGGCCCGCAGGCCTACGTGTCGCCGAGCTGGTACGCGAGCAAGGCACAGCACCACAAGGTCGTGCCCACGTGGAACTACACGATGGTGCAGGCCCACGGCACGCTGCGCGCGATCGACGACCCGGCCTGGGTGCACGCGTTCGTCACGCGCCTGACCGAGACCCACGAAGGCGGCCGCGCGATGCCCTGGCACGTGACCGACGCGCCCGCCGATTTCATCGAGGCCACGCAACGCGCGATCGTCGGCATCGAGATCGAGGTCACGCGGCTCGAGGGCAAGTTCAAGCTGAGCCAGAACCGTTCGGCCGAAGATCGCACCGGCGTCGTGCTGGGGCTGGAGGCCGATGCGACGCAGCAGCGCCAACCGGAGGCCGATGCGCTCGCGCAGGCGATGCAGGCGGCGGAGCAGCGCAGGCGTTAAGCCAGCGCCGAACGGCGCAGCGCCGGGGCTTTCTGCGGCCAGGGCACCGCAGAGGGGTCTGGCACCTCGGATCGCGCCACAAGGGTTGCCGGAGGCCGGCGCGCTGATCGCGATTCGAGGTGCCTGACCTCGATCCCCAACCACGATCGAGGTCAGGCCCTATCTCGTCCGCGACAACGTTCTCGCGCTGGCCGGCGGCACGGCGCGGACCAGACGGCGCCAGCCCCCTCGGCGCACGACACGCCGCGTCGGACGGCGCGCTTCAGCGAATCGCCGACGCCGCCTTCGCCAGCTCGGTGATCCGCGCCCAGTCGCCGCTCTTCATCGCGTCGGCCGGCGTCAGCCACGAGCCGCCCACCACCTTCACGTTGGGCAGCGCCAGGAACTGCGATGCGGTCTCGGCCGTCACGCCGCCGGTCGGGCAGAAAGCGATGTCGGAGAACGGGCCGGAGAACGCCTTCAGGAGCGGGATGCCGCCGACGGCCGTCGCCGGGAACAGCTTCAGGAACGTGAAGCCGTCATCGGCCGCCATCATGATCTCGCTTCCGGTCGACACGCCCGGCAGCAGCGCGATGCCCAGTTCCTTGCACGCGTCGCCGACCGCCTTCGTGTAGCCCGGGCTGACGATGAACTTCGAGCCGGCCTTGTGCGCGGCGCGCGCGTCGGCGGCGTTGCGCACGGTGCCGGCGCCGACGACGGCGTCGGGCACCTCGCGCGCGATCGCCTCGATGGCGGGCAGCCCGGCCGCGGTGCGCAGCGTCACTTCCAGCACCCGCACGCCGCCGGCGACCAGCGCCTTGGCCATCGGGACGGCATCCTCGAGGCGGTCGATGACGATGACGGGAATGACGGGGCCGTAGCCGGCGAGGTCGAGCGGGTTCATGGGTGTCTGTCTCTTTCAAGTTTGAATGTCTAGCGTCGCCGCACCGAAACCGCGCCCCGGCCGGCGAGCGCTCGGCCGCTCCGGAGCGAGCCGGCCCGAGCCCCTTGGGGGCGGGGAGCGGAGCGAGCCCAGGTCGTCATCACAGCCAGGTGCATGCGCCTTCTTCGGCGGTCGTCACGTTGCGCCGCATGCCGGCGAACAGGTTGCGTCCGAAGCCGGCGCCGTGCGACTCGGCCAGCGACTGGCTGCGCTCGGCCAGTGGGCGCGCGGCCCACTCGGCCTCGGGCACCAGCACCTGCAGCGTGCCGGCCACCGCGTCGAGGCGGATCATGTCGCCGTCGCGCACCTTGGCCAGCGGGCCTCCGCCAAGCGCCTCGGGGCTGACGTGGATCGCGGCCGGCACGTTGCCCGACGCACCGCTCATGCGGCCGTCGGTCACCAGCGCCACCTTGAAGCCGCGGCCCTGCAGCACCGCGAGCGGGGGCGTCAGCTTGTGCAGCTCGGGCATGCCGTTGGCGCGCGGGCCTTGCCAGCGCACGACGGCGATGAAGTCCTTCTCCAGCGTGCCGGCCTTGAACGCGTGCAGCAGGTCTTCCTGGGCGTCGAAGACCTGGGCCGGCGCCTCGATGACGTGCTTGTCGGCCGGTACCGCAGAGACCTTGATCACCGAGCGGCCGAGGTTGCCTTCGAGCAGCTTCAGTCCGCCGGTCGCGCCGAACGGCTCGGCCGCGGTGCGCACGACGCTGTCGTCGATCGGGGTGTCGGGCAGCGCCGTCCACCGGAGCTTGCCGTCGTGCAGCGACGGGATCTCGCCGTAGGCCGCCATGCCGCGTTCGGCGACGGTGGCGACGTCGGCGTGGGCCAGGCCGGCCTTGAGCAGCTCGCGCAGCACGAAGCCGGGGCCGCCCGCGGCCTGGAACTGGTTCACGTCGGCGCTGCCGTTCGGGTAGACGCGGCTCAGCAGCGGGATGACCGTCGACAGCTCGGCGAAGTCGGACCAGTCGATCAGGATGCCGGCCGCGCGCGCCACGGCTACCCAGTGGATCAGGTGGTTGGTGGAGCCGCCGGTGGCCAGCAGCGCCACCATCGCGTTGACGATGCAGCGTTCGTCCACCAGCACGCCGATGGGCACGTTGCGGCGTTCGCGCGTGAGCGACAGCACCGTGCTGACGGCCTCGCGCGTGAGCGCCGTGCGCAGGCCGTCGTGCGGGTGCACGAAGGCGGCGCCCGGCACGTGCAGTCCCATCGCCTCGAGCAGCATCTGGTTGGAGTTGGCGGTGCCGTAGAACGTGCAGGTGCCGGGGCCGTGGTACGCCTTGCTTTCGGCCTCCAGCAGCTCGGCGCGGCCCACGAGGCCTTGCGCCGCCTGCTCGCGCACCTTGGACTTCTCCTTGTTCGACAGCCCGGTGGACATCGGCCCCGCCGGCACGAACACGCACGGCAGGTGGCCGAACTGCAGCGCGCCGATCAGCAGGCCCGGCACGATCTTGTCGCAGATGCCCAGCAGCAGCACGGCGTCGAACACGTCGTGCGACAGCGCGATGGCGGTGGACATGGCGATGGTGTCGCGCGAGAACAGCGACAGCTCCATGCCCGGCGCCCCCTGCGTGACGCCGTCGCACATCGCCGGCACGCCGCCGGCGACCTGCACCGTCGCGCCGAACGCGGCGGCGTCGCGGCGGATCTGCTCGGGGTAGCCCTCGTAGGGCTGGTGCGCCGACAGCATGTCGTTGTAGGCCGTGACGATGCCGATGTGCGGCGCACGCTCGGCGACGACGCGCAGCTTGTCGTTGGCGGGCATGCCGGCGAAGGCGTGGGCGACGTTGGCGCAACCGAGGCGCTCCGCGCCGCGTGCGCGCGTGCGCAGGGCATCGACATGGCCGAGGTAGTCGGCACGGGTGTCGGCACTGCGGCGGCGGATGCGGTCGGTGACCGCGGCGACCGTCGCATCGAGCGGCGGCGGCGACGAAGGCGTGGCGGTGTAACTCATGATTCGATTATCTGGTAACTCCGTTACATCGTCAAACCAGCGGCGAGCGCGGCCGGCGGCGGAGTCGGGTTCTGGGCCAGGCGTCTGCGGGCGGCAACCCGTGCGCCCGTCGCCCAAGTTTGCGCTTTTGCGGCGCGCCGCGCCGGTACGCAGATTCAGGGCGTCAAAGCGCGACGGTGGAGGACCCGTCGATGCTGCGTTGCGCAACAGCCAGGTCGTCGACGGTGTCGATGTCGAACAGCACGCCCGGATCGTCGAGCTCGACCGCCGCGGTCGGGTAGCGCGCCAGCAGCCGGCGCGCGCCCTCGTCGCCCTTGAGCATCACCAGTTCGGAGAACAGTTCGGCACCGAAACCCACCGGGTGGCCGCGCCGGCCGCGGTGCTGGGCGAAGGCGATCGGTTGCTGGTCGAGCGCCGCCGCGACGGCACGCAGGCTGGACGGCCGCACCAGCGGCATGTCGGCCGGCAGCACGAGCCAGCCCGTGGCGCTGGCGTGGATGGAGACCCCGGCGGCGATCGAGTCGCCCATACCCCACCCGGTTTGCGAGCGCGCATCGACCACGACCATGTCCTCGGGCGCGATCAGGCCCCTCGCTTCGGCGATCAGCGATTCGGAAATGACCAGCACGACGGCCATTTCGGAGGCGATGGCATTGCGCAAGGTGCGCACGAGCACGGTATCTCCGCCCAGCTTTTCACTGAGCTTGTGACGCGTGCCGTGATATCTGCTCCCTGCGCCTGCGGCCAGCACGACGACGGCCGGATGATTTTTCATGAGGCGCTTGCGCGGCGTCTTCCTGAGGCGGCCGTGCATTGAATGGTTATGTGCCTCAAGAATCGTTGCCAAACCCCTTTTGTTCCAGTGGGACGTTTACCTAAGGCGTTCCCCTAAACTAGTCGGATGAGCAACCATTCGAACTTGTCGGACGAACGCAAGAGCTACGAGCGCGGCGCGCTCGAAGAGGCCGAGGCGACGCTCGATCCGATGCGTCAATTCGAGACCTGGATGAACGAGGCGTTCGCCGCGAAGGTGCCCGAGCCGAACGCGATGACGCTCGCGACCGTGGGCGCCGACGGGCGTCCGTCGACGCGCATCGTGCTCATCAAGGGATTCGACGCGCGCGGCATCGTCTGGTTCACCAACTACGACAGCCGCAAGGGGCAGGAGCTCTCCGCGCACCCGTTCGCGGCGCTGCAATTCCACTGGGTCGAACTCGAGCGCGTGGTGCGCATCGAAGGCGACGTCGAGCGCGTGGACGACGCCGAGTCCGACGCCTATTTCGCCTCGCGCCCGCTCGATTCGCGCATCGGCGCGTGGGCCTCGCCGCAGAGCCAGGTCATCGCCTCGCGAGGCGTGCTCGTGGCCAACGCGGCCCGGTACGCGACGAAATTCCTGCTGAATCCACCGCGGCCGCCGCACTGGGGGGGTTTCCGCCTCAAGCCGCGCGCCTGGGAGTTCTGGCAGGGCCGAAAATCGCGGCTGCACGACCGGCTGCGGTATCGGCTCGACGGCGAAAACTGGATCCGCGAACGTCTCGCGCCCTGACCGCGTTATTCGAACAAGCCGTCCGCGAAACCTTTGCCGAGTTTCTCGAGCCGGGAGCCGATCGCGGCCACGCAATTACCCTGAAACAGGGTTCGCGCCGATACGCCGGATATGCGTCGGGGCGGCCGGCAAGACCCGAGGGATTCGGCCCCGGTCGACACTTGCCCCCCTAATTCGTCTGTGCCGCCATGGCGTCCCGGCGCGGTCCTTCCCGGGACAAGCCGGCGCCGCCGCGCGGCACCGTGACAATCCGATCCATGATCGCCGACTGGTTGACCTCTTCCGGCCTGGGCCAGCTCAAGCCCGTGCTCGCGGCATTGCTGTTGCCGCCGACGCCGTTCCTCGCGCTCGCGCTCGCGGGCGCGGGCCTCATGCGCCGGCGTCCGCGCGCGGCGCGCGGGCTCGTCGTGCTGGCGTGCCTCGGTACGTGGCTGTGCAGTTGCGTGGGTGCCGCTCGCTGGGTGGAGGAGTCCTGGCTGGCGCTGCCCCCGCTCGACGCGGCACAGCGCGCGCAGTTGAAGGCCCGCGGCGCGGCGGGCGAACCGGTGGCGATCGTCGTGCTCGGCGGGGGTCTCTACCACCTGGCGCCCGAGTACGACCACGCCGACCTCGCCAGCGCCTCGCTGCTGCGGCTGCGCTACGGCGTCTGGCTGGCCCGCGAGACGGGCATTCCGTTGGCGGCGTCCGGCGGTGTCGGCTGGGGGGCCTTCGATCCCTCCGTCCAGGGCGAGGCCAGCCTCATGGCCGAGATCGCCCCGGCCGAGTACGGCATGCCGTTGCGCTGGATCGAAGCGACGTCGCGCGACACGCACGAGAACGCGGTGAACACGCTCGCCCTCCTGCGGCCGGCCGGCATCCGCGAGATCGTCCTGGTGACGCATTCCGCGCACATGCGGCGCGCGCTGCGCGAGTTCCGGGCAGCCGCCGAGGCCGCGTCCACCCCCATGCGCATCACGCCCGCCCCGATGGGGCAGGCGTGGCTGGGCGATTCGCCGCCGCTGCGCTGGCTGCCGTCGAGCGAAGGCATCCTGCGCATGCGCGCCGCGTTGCGCGAATTCCTGGCGAGGCTGGGAGAGCGCCGCTGAAGCGCGGCGCACATGACGAAGCCCCGATCACTTTGAAGGTGATCGGGGCTTCCTGGACGACTTGAACGTCGTCCGATGGGGCTCCGGAGCAGAACGCCCGGGGCTCCGATTGCGCATCGATTGCGCAGAGGGGAGTGCCTCGTCGAGGCAGTTCAAAGATAGTCCCCGCGGCGTCACGCCGCAAGGAAATAGGGACGAAGGGACCCGTTGTCCTGATAGCCTCAAACGCCCTTGACAGCGCCCATGATGTGGGTGAAGACGTCGTCCAGGCGAGCCTCGACGTCCTTGCCCAGCGCCCCTGCCATCGTGATCGGGCGGCCCCATTCCCGGTTCGTCTCGCCCGGCCATTTGGACGTGGCGTCCAGGCCCATCTTGCCGCCCAGGCCGCTGACCGGCGACGCGAAATCGAGGTAGTCGATCGGCGTGTGATCGACGAGGGTCGTGTCGCGCACGGGATCCATGCGCGTCGTGATCGCCCAGATCACTTCGTTCCAGTCGCGGATGTCGATGTCCTCGTCCACGACCACGATGAATTTCGTGTACATGAACTGGCGCAACACGCTCCACAGCCCGAACATCAGGCGCTTGGCGTGGCCCGCGTAGGCCTTCTTCATCGAGATGACCGCCATCCGGTAGCTGCAGGCCTCGGGCGGCAGGTAGAAGTCGACGATCTCCGGGAACTGCTTCTGCAGCAGCGGCACGAAGACCTCGTTGAGCGCGACGCCCAGCACGGCCGGCTCGTCCGGCGGCTTGCCGGTGTAGGTCGAGTGGTAGATCGGGTCCTTGCGGTGGGTCAGGCGATCCAGGCGGAACACGGGGAACCAGTCGCGCTCGTTGTAATAGCCGGTGTGGTCGCCGTACGGGCCTTCCAGTGCATATAGATAGCCGCCCTGCTCCTTGAGCGGGATGCCGCGCTCGCTGAAGCCGGTGTAGCCGGGTTCGGCGACGGGGATGTGGCCCTCCAGCACGATCTCGGCGCGCGCGGGCACCTGCAGCATCAGGCCGTCCTCGCCGGTCAGCGTGTCGACGAGCTCCGTGCGGCCGCCGCGCAGCAGGCCGGCGAACTGGTACTCGCCGAGCGAGTCGGGCACCGGGGTGACCGCGCCCAGCGTAGTGGCCGGGTCCGCGCCCAGCGCGCAGACGAGCGGGAACGGCTTGCCCGGGTTGACGCGGGCGAACTCGCGGAAGTCGAGCGCGCCGCCGCGGTGGGTCAGCCAGCGCATGATCAGCTCGCGCTTGCCGATCACCTGCTGGCGGTAGATGCCCAGGTTCTGGCGCAGGCGCGGCTTGGGCACGTGGCGCGGCCCGCGCGTGACGACCAGGCCCCAGGT
>FTJN01247311.1_pt1 | contig 17668 bp, 14 predicted proteins | sample 1658361 | NCBI WGS metagenome assembly FTJN01 (sample SAMEA3914819, study PRJEB12502) | metagenome | biome: forest; material: soil | place: Canada | collected 2010-06-26 | depth 0.3 m | reverse complement strand
GCATTGGTGTAGGCGCGGGCCTTGAAGGGATTCTCCCCCTTCAATTCCAGCAGCAGGGCGATTTCCTCAAAAACATCAGTGATTCCAGACTTATCCATGTCATAAACAACCTAGCGCACCGGATTGCGGTGTCGATCTTGGGATTTTTGGACAATGTTGCACCTCTGTGACGAAAATAAGTTGCCAAAAAGGGACTCTTCCTTAGTTTTGCCTCTATGAGGAAAAATGGAACAATGAAGGAAGTGAATCGAGCGCGGCAATTTGGCCTTGCGGCGAAAACTTTTTTACTGGGTACCGCCCTGAGCCTGGCGCTCTCGTTGACCGGTGCGCACGCCGGCACGGATATGAAGGAAATCGCCCCGCCCCAAATCGGCAAAGTGGCCGAGGAAAAGGACTGGACAGCCGAATTCGGTACCGGGGTCAGCTTCTCCAACGTCCGCGAAGGACAGCCCGACCAGCCCTACACGCTCGTGCCCGTCACGTTCTGCGCGAGCCTGAAGGTGGACGATGTCAGCCTGGACAAGTTTCTCAACGGCTGGTTCCGGGGCAACACGGAATTTTTCTTCCGGGCCGATTACGATTTCATCCCACACGGGCCGGAGCACTGGTACTCGGGGATCTTCGTCGGCCCGCGCTATAACTTCGTGCAGCCCGGCTGGAAGTTCATCCCGTTCATTGAAGGCGGCGTGGGCATCGGGTTCGCCGATTCCAATCCGCTGCAGCAGGGCCTCGGACAGGATTTCAATTTCAGCTTTGAAGCCGCTGCCGGCGTGAAGTACATGCTGACGGACGACATGTTCCTGCGCCTCGCAGTGCAATACCAGCACGTCTCCAACGCCGGTCTCTCCGAGCCGAAGAATTTCAACAATCAGATCGACGCCCTCGGGCCGAAGATCTCGATGGGCTTCGCGTTTTAGTTAATCGGCCATTCGGTTGCGCAACCCGGTTTGGAGCTCGTTCACGAGTTCCAAACCGGGTTTCTTTTTAGGTAGCCGTCGCGAGGGTCCCCAAGGCCACGCCGTGCAGAAAGTTTGATGGTCCGGACGACTTGTTGTCCGGATGGCCGCTGGCCACGGAAGCACGCATGAGACGGATGTCCCTCTCAAAGAGACGCGCGCTCCCGGCTATCTTTCGCGCCAGCGCATCCGCATCAAACGCATCCACGAAATGCAGCCCCGGCTGAGGGGGAAGCCCGCAACTCTCCGTTGCGATGACCGGGATGCCCTGCGCGAGGGCCTTCAGCAAATTGCGCGGCTTGAATTCGGTGATCGCGGGCGCGATGAGCAGGCCGATCTCCTCGAAGGCGTTTGGCCCCAACGGACGTTCGTCGACCTTCATTCCCTGCCAGAAGGAAGGCTCCTCGAGATTCCGGCCGAGGACGACGAAGGGCAGGCCGAGTTGCCGCATGGCCTCCCGTACCACATAAGCGCCACGCCGTCCCAGGGTGGGTCCAAGAAAGGCGATCCTTCCTCCTGATGAACGGGGCGTCGCGGGCGGTGAGATCCATTCCTCCCGCGTCGTTTTCTCCGGAAAGAGCCGGGCCAGTTGCGCGTGCGGTGTGATGATTTTTCGCGCCCCCTGCAAGGCCTTCTGTTCCGCCTCCAGCACGCGCGGCGAACTCCGGAAATCGTTTAGTGTCGGGCTTTGCGGATAGTGCGCCTGAGCCTCGGCGAGTGTCCGGTGGAGCTCGTGTCGCGGCGCGCGCCAGAGGAGGACGTCGTAGGTGCGCCCGCCCAGAGTCTTGTCGAGATACAGGAAGGGTAGAAGATTTTGCCAGACCACCAGATGCGTGACGGTGGGCGAAAGCCTGGCCCCATACGCTGCCGCAAACCGTTGATCGAAATCCTCCAAGACCTGCTGCCGTTTCGCGCCCTGTGCGCCGAGGCGCCGGAAAGCCAGGGAACGTTGCAGCGCGAGCCAGGGAAAGGATCGGGGCCGGCTTGCGCCGGGCAACCGCCAATCGTACGCGCCGCCGCGCCTGGGCAGAAGGACATCCGAGGAGCACCCATTCTCTGCACCCAGCCACGCGTCGAACTCCGGCCACCTTTCGTCCAGCAGCCATGCGGTGCGGTCGAGCGCGATCCCGGCGTAGCGCGCCTCCACGTTCAAGTGGCAGCGGTGAATGCCGCAGCTTCCGCAACTCCCGGGCAGCGTGGTGTCAACCGGCGTTTTCATCGAGCCTCCACAGGTGGACGATCATCTCGTCCGCCGTCATCTGCACACCGATCTGGAAGCGGTGCGGAGCACTGAATTGAAGATCCACATAGTTCCAGAAGACGGTCGCATCGCGATCGATCGCCGCAAGTGAACCGGGCACGATTTGTGAATGTCGATGCCGTTCGTGGATCGTCATACCTGCCTGCAACGCGACATCATAGAGCGCATTGGAAAGCTGGCAAAGCCCGCCCGCCACGCTGGGGATGAGACAGCCCTGGCGCAACTCCCGTCCGCGCACGTAACCGCGGACTCGCCCCGGCCAGCCAACCTGCTTCCAGAAGCTGAAACGTCCCCCGGCAGGTACGCGGCAGCCATCGATTCTGCGACTGGCCACCCGGAGGTTCTGCACCTTGCCCGCCTGAAGCAGCCGCTCCGCGTGTGGTGCCGTGGGATCCCACAGCGGTGATTTTGATTCCGCCAGCCATTCACCCGTGGGGGAATCGCAGGAGAGCGGCCACTTTTGGGGTCCCGAGGGGGCCGTGACATCGCGCGCGACGCGGATCAATCGCAGGCAACCCGCCTTCGCCTGGAAGAGAACCTGATCGGAAAAAGTGAGAAGGCGGGACATGGCGTGGACTCACGAGGTAATCGCAAACCACCGGTCGCTCATGACACCGGGTTTGCCGACCGGTTCATCGTCAGGATGTTGCGATTCCTGCCCTCGATGTAGGTGTAGTCAAAGGCATCCACGCTCCGCAGCATCAGGAAAATACCGAGCCCACCGATGGGGCGATCCTCCAGGGATTGGTCCAGGCTTGCCGGCTTGGCCAGCGTCCGGGGATCGAACGGCGGGGAGCCATCCTCCAGGGTGAAAACAAACGTCTCCGGGCGGATCTCGGAGGTGAGAAGAATGTCTCCCGTCAGTCCGTTTTCCTCGTACCCGTGAGTGATGATGTTGGCCACGATTTCATCCACCGCGAGATGGAGCCGGTAGCTGGCTTTGGGATCGAGCCCCGCCAGTTCAGTCTGGCGTTCCAGAAAGGCGATCATGGCATCGTGCGAGGCGAGGATGCCGGGGACAGAAAGTTGCTCCATGCGGGAATCAGGTGAGACGGGCGCCACTTTGCGCCCGTCTGCCCCGAAAGTCCATCCCGATGTCATAAGGTAGCCGTTGCGCGCCGTCGCAACGGTTTGGACGGCGTGGGCCTGGGGACCGTTGCGACGGCGCGCTACGGCTACCGTCACAGAGACGGATCAACCCCGGCAACGCACCTCGTAAATCGCAGCCGAGGGATCGCCATTGGTGGCTGTGACGACCACGCGAATCTTCTCCGCGCGGACGGCTTCCGCCAACGTGTGCCGGCGCAGGCGCTGGTAGTTGTCCCGCACCTCGGCGAGACGAATCCACCGGCCTTCAACCCAGCCCTCGATGCGGTAATCGCGCGGGCACTGCGCGTCGCGATAAAACGGCGCGTAGGCGTGGTACTCGCGGATCAGATGTCCGGGGAAAACGAGTTGGATTTCGCGGATGGTCTGCGGCTCCGGCCAGGCCAGTTCTACCCATTGCGGCAGCGGCTGCACGGGATCGGAGACCCACAGATTCGTCGCGCGATGGGGTCGCGTGACCCCGGAGAGGATCTGCGCCGGGCCGAACGACTGCTGCGCGGGAGTAATCCGGTAAGCGAGGGTGTGCCCGTTCCCGAAGCGCCGCATCCGATTGGCCGAGATGGCGTAAGTCGCCATGTGGCCGGGGATGATCTTCTTCGCGGCATGCCAGCGCAACTGCGGATTCGCGAGCGCATCCAACCGGAGAAAACTCCCCTCCGGAATGTCGCCTGGCAAATCCAGTGCAACCTCCCACGCCACCCAAAGCTGCTTGCCCGGAGGCACGGTCAGCGTTCCCGTTGCCAAGGGTTCCCCCGGCTCGGCGCGATAATCCCAGATGTGATCGGCCCGATGAAGTTTCACCTCCAACGCCTGTTCGACAGCGGAGTCGTTCGAAAGGCAAAGCTCCACCTGCTCAATCCTGCCGCCGCTGGTCGCGATGAGTTGCCCGCGCCGCGTTTCGAGACGTTCGATATGATACTGCGGCTGATCCTTCCAAACGGAGAGCCCCTCATGATGCCCCGGTGTTTCCGGCGCGACGCCGTGGATGGAGGCCTCGCTGCTCGCCGTTGCCATCGCGGTTTGGGCGAGATCGAGAGCGTCCTCGTTGCGGACATTGGGCAGCATGCAGCCGTTGGCCAGCAGGCGCTGCTGAATCTCGCCGACATCGAGCGTGACGAGTTGATCGAAATCATGCCCCCTGGCCACGCCGATTGCCGCCGCGACGCCGGCCGCTTCGCCCATCAGCGCCGTCGTGCCCATCACACGCACGGTGCCGAGCGCGGCATGGGTAACACTCACGTTGCGCCCCGCCATCATCAAATTGTCGATGTCCTGCGCGAGCAGAATCCGCAGGGGTATGCCGTAAGGCCCGCAGTAGGACATCGCGGAGTAATCGCTGAAGGTATCGTACTCATGCGCGTTGCCACCAACCGCCGCCGAAGGCTCGGAGGTTTTCGCGAGCAGGCCGCCCGGGGTATGAAGATCGACAAACCACCCGCCAAACGCGATCTCATCCGGGAAGACCGTCTTGTTGATCACGTCGTGCTCCGTCATGAAGTAGCGCCCGATGATGCGGCGGCTCTCGCGCTTGCCGGGTACCTGGCCAATCCAATCGAGCGCATAATTCTTCACGCGATCCTTCGTCTTCGGATCCTTGTTCTTCATCCAATCCCACACGCCCAAGGCGTGCCGGGTCAGTTCGTGGCGGATGGTTTCCGCATCGTAAATCGTGTGGTAGGGCACGCCGATTTCGATCCACCAGAAGCCGCCACGATCTTCCTTCGGCAGGCGGCCCTGTTCGTAGAAATAAGACGCGTCCTTGTGCTGCACCGCCCAATCGGGCGGCACAAAGGGCGCGGGCCGTCCGGTATCGCGGGCCAGGAAATGGATCGAGTTCCCCATCGTATCCGCACTGGCTTGGGCAGGCGCGTGCGGCTCGTTGAATTCGTCGCGGCCCTCGGAGCCCATTCGCCAGAGACAGCCCGCCGCATCGGCCACGATGCCATCCCCGGTGCAATCGATGAACGTCTTCGCTTCCAGGCGTAACTCGGTTTCAGCGTTCTGCACCACCGCCAGCACGGCGGCGATGTTCCGCGCGTCGCGCTTCTCCACCGTGCGGATGTCGGTGTTGAGCCAGAGCGTCAGGCCCGGCGTCTTCTGCGCCATGTCGTAGAGCACGATGTCCCAGACACTGTTCGTCCAGCCGTTCTCGTAGATCTCGGCGTGATTGCGCGCGCGCTCCTCGATCAGCGCCTCCGAAATGATGCCCGTCTCCCGGGCGTAAGCGTGGAAGGCGGCCGCGCCGTGGGGCGTAACGCCGACCTCGGACGAGCTGTTGCCACCGAGCACGGGACGGTTGTGCACGAGGCAGGTTTTCGCGCCCTGGCGCGCGGCGGCGATGGCTGCGCAGAAGCCCGCCAGGCCTCCGCCGCAGACCACGATGTCATACTTTTCGGTTACGTTTTTCATGTTGGTAAAAGGCTATTGTTGTTCCCAAAATTCCCAGCTCAGGTCGGCCAGTTTGGGCGAGAGGGTCCCGCCCTTCAGCGTGCCGATTTCGACGCCCTGACAATCTTTCCCGGCATCCTTCGGCGTGTAGCGGAAGCCCTTGAAAGTCGCGTCGTTCAGGCCCGTTGCGATGTTGAAGGTGTGCGGCGAGAAGCTGCGATTCGAGAGCACGATGGTCAGCTTCCCGTCCGGCTTCTTGAAGGCGAGGATGCGCAGATCCTTGTCCTGAACTTCTTCCTTCACCTCGACCGCGCGGCAATCCCACGGCATGTGCCTGACGAAACTTCCCACCGCGAACCAGTTGTCATTATTGTAGGTCCACTCGCCCGGCTTCAGGCCCTGGAATTTTGCGTCGTCGGCCGGGTTGGTGGCATTTGCGGGACGCCAGAAACCGAGTGAATAGCCGCTCGCCTCCGAGTTCCCGATCGGCTTCAGCGCATGAATCCAAAACCAGGTCGGGGCCTCGCCGAGTTGGAACCAATTCATGATGTGCTGCGCGGTGTTCAGACAACGGTCGGGCGAAGTCGGGCCGTCGAGGTACTCGAACTCATTCTGGAAGCGGGGCTTGCCGGTCGGCTCGGGCGGTAGATCCATCGCAGCGGTCGAGTTGCTGCCCACATGATGGATGACAAGCGCATCGACCAGCGATTGCGTCCTGGCGTCCTTCAAGACAGGACGAATCCAGGAGAATTTCCAATCATAGCCGGTATCGGCAATGATCTGAATCTTCGGATCAAGCGCGCGGATTTCCGGAGCGACGGCGAGAAACGTTTGCGAATAGGTATTCGCGTTGTAGGTGCAGGAGGAATAGGTCGTATTCACGAACGGCTCGTTTTGCAGCCCCCACATCGAGACCGGAATGCCGGCCTCCTTCAGCGTCTGGACATCCCTCCGGCAGGCCTGCGCGAAGTCTTTCAGGAATCGCTCCTTGTCCCCATGGTAGACCGGGTCGTTGGCGAATTCCTTGACGTAACACCGCAGAGTATTGGTCAAAGCTGGCTTGCCCTTGCCGGCGTATTGACCATTGGCTTTCCAGAAAGGCGCGGGCGACCAATACTCCAGGGAAACGCCTTCGACGCCCGTCGCCTTGATCATGTCGCGCAGCTCGGTCAACTGCTCCGGCCAGCGCGGCTCCAGTTGTTTTTGGTTGGCATCGAGCCCGCGCCAGTAGAGCCCGCCCGCGAGTCGGCAGTAGCGGAAACCGGTCAGCATTTCCTTGTAGAAGCGCTCGCGTTCGGAGGCCGTCAAATCATGCGGCACGCTCGTCGTGGCCTCGGGCAACCCCTTGTTGCCGGAGGCGATGGAGTCCGATTGAATCTCGAAACCGATCCCCTTGATCACCTGCTTGAGCTGATCGGGATGGATCGTATAAGTTCCTTCGGCCGCCGCAGGAACCGGGCGGGCGGGACGATGAACCGGGTATCCGGCGTGGGCAGTCGAAGCGATGAGACCAAGGAGGCCCATCACCCCGAGGAGGGTGGTGACTTGTTTCATAGAGGATTCGAGACTAGGAAGCGGAAGGTCGCTTCCGGAGATTCCAGAGCAGGACGATGGCGATGGGGTGGGCCAGCGCCATGAGATAGAAGCAATCGTTGTAGGTGCGGTGGGTGATCAACCACGCCACGGCCTGGTTCATCATAATGCCACCCAGCACACTGCCGCAGGCGATGACCCCAAAGGCCGTGCCGAGAATGCGCTTCGGCGCGAGATCGACAACGAGCGAGGTGAGGTTACCGAGCCACGCGGTGTGCGCATAGGCCACGGCCATGGCGAGGGTGATCACTCCCGTGAGCGTCGGCGCGAAGGGAATGAGCGCAGCGAGCGGCACCAGGCACGCGCTGACCAGCATGATGCGGAGGCGCGAAGCGGGGGCGGTATGGCCGCGCTTGATCTGCCAGCCGGAGAGAAAGCCGCCCAACAGAAAGCCGACATCGGAAGCGAGAAAGACGATCCACATGATGGCGATCTCCGTCTGGCTGAGGCCACGCACGGTGTGGAGATACTTGGGCATCCAGAACTGGAAGAAGTACCAGACCGGATCGGTCAACAGCCGCGCAAACATGAGCTGCCAGACCATGGGATTGTTCAGGACCAGCTTCCAGAGCCCGGCCTCGGAAGCCTTTTCCTCCGGAGCCGGAGGCGTGGCGGGCACGATGTTGTTGAGCAGATACTCCCGTTCCTGGTCCGTGAGGCGGGGATGGTCCGCCGGGCTCTTGTAAAGCCAGAGCCAGAAAATCAACCAGACGAAGGCAAACGCCGGCGAAGCGGCGAAGACCCAACGCCAGCCGTAGGCACCCGCGATGACGGCGACGAGAATCGGGGCAATGGTGGCGCCGAGCGCGCCGCCCAGGCTGTAGATGCCGACGGCCACGCCCCGTTCGGACGCCGGAAACCATTCCGCCACCGCCTTGGGCGAGCCGGTGAAGCAGCCCGCCTCGCCGAGGCCGAGCATGAAGCGATAGACCGAGAGCGATTTCACCGATTGCGCGAAGCCGGTCAGCGCGTTCGAAATCGACCACCAGCCGACAAAGAGCGCCATGCTGAGACGCACGCCGAGTTTATCCACGATACGGCCGGAGAGCAGGTAGGCGGCGGCATAGGCGATGAGAAAAAAATTGATGACCGTGGCATACTCCTGATCGCTGATTTGAAGGTCTTTCTGGATCGTGGGCGCCAGGAGGCCGAGCACGCTGCGGTCGATGTAATTGAGAACGGCGGCGAGAAAGAGGGCGAAAGCGATAAGCCAGCGCAGATGCGGAATGCGGAAACGCGCGGGATCCCAGCCGGCCTGCGTGGCGGTAAGGGGATGGGTCGGTGAGGCGCTCATGGTCGGACAGGTCTTGCTCTGGTAAAAAAAGTAATCGCATCGCGCTTTTTTAACTAGCTCACTTTGCGTATTGTTTCGTAGGTTTTGCGTCACGGCTTATGGGAACACGCTCTTCTTTTTCCGGCCCTCCCAAGGTCACGGCGCCGCGCATCGCCGTGCTGGTGGATACCTCCACCACCTGGGGACGCGAGGTCATCCGGGGCATCCACCAATACTCGCGGCAGCACGGGAATTGGCACCTTTTCCTGGAGTCGCGAGGGTCGGAGGAGGTGATGACCCTGCCGGGCGGGTGGCAGGGAGAAGGCATCATCGCGCGGGTGGGCACGCTCGATTTGGCGCGGCGTCTGAAGCGCAAGAGGTTGCCACTGGTCAACGTCTCCGGCATTCAACTCCACGGCCCCGATATCCCCTGCGTGGCCAATGATGTGGAGGAGGTTGCGCGTCTCGCCGTCCGCTATTTTCTGGATCGGGGGTTCAAGCATTTCGCTTACCTGAGCCTGGAGGGATTGGAATATGTGGTGCGGCAGCGGGACGCCTTCGTCAGCACACTCGCGGGGATGGGGTTCAAATGCGCGGTGCGGGGTGTGAAGGCCCATACGGGATTTCAATCGCCCCACTGGAATTTGAAAGTGGATCAATTGGCGGCGTGGCTGACCTCGTTGCCGAAACCGGTGGCGCTCTTCACCTGGGGCGGAGGTCGCGAGGTGATTCACTCCTGCCTGCAGGCGGGACTGCGCGTGCCGGAGGAGATCGCGGTGCTGAATGGGTCGGAGGACGAGTTGCTCGGGGAGTTTTCACCGGTGCCGGTTTCCGGTGTGCAGGCCTCGAGCCGCAAGATCGGGTTTGAAGCGGCGGCCTTGCTGGACCGTTTGATGCAGGGAAAGGCTCCGCCCACCGGACCGGTGCTGATTCCGCCCGTCGGCGTGGTCACGCGGCAATCGACCGAGACGATGGCGATCCCCGATCGTGCGCTCATCGCGGCGCTGAGTTTCATCCGCGAGAACGCCGGGCAACCGATCCAGGTCGGCGACGTGGCCAGCCGCGCAGGTCTTTCGCGCCGGGTGCTGGAGCGGCGTTTTCTGGAGATTCTGGGACGGAGCCCCGCCGCGCACATCGGCAAGGTGCGTCTCGACCGGGTGAAGGTGCTGCTGGCGGAGACGGATATGCCGGTGAACGACGTCGCCGAGGCATGCGGCTTTTGTTCGCCGGAGTATATGACGGCGGTCTTCCGGAAGGAGTTGAAGACGACGCCGTTGCGGTATCGAAGAGATGTCCGGGGGAGGTAGGGAGAAGCCTTGATCGGTAGCCCCAAAGGGGCGAGCCATTCCAGCCTGGGGCAACGCCCCAGGAAAAATGCACCTGCGGCCAAGCCCTGAAAGGGCGAACCAAATCCCTTGCTGGGAGTTTAAGGCGCCCTTACAGGGCTCATTCCCGAGAATCCTTTCCCGGGGCGTTGCCCCGGGCTGGTGTAGGTCGCCCCTTTGGGGCTTCAAACCCGCCCATCGTTCGGAGAGGAGCGAGTCGACAGGTTCCTCATGAACCTTCCGGGGCGCTTGCCTTTCCTGGAGGGCCCAGCTCCGTCCGGGCCGCGTGCGGGGACAGCGCTTACGCGATAGTCGGGGCGTCCTCGTTGAGGCCCGGCCCGGACGGAGCCGGGCCCTCCAGAAAGGCCACACTTGTTCGCAATTTCATGTAAGGGCCGGTTCTTGCGAACCGGCCCCGTTAATCCGAAGGCAGAGCTTAAACCTCCACCGGCAGAATCCGATACCCGAGCGTATACTTGCCTGCGCCGAGGCGATACTGGGGCAGCGTATCCGGTCCGCAACTTGCCGTGCCGAGGCCGCGCTGGTGGACGTCCAGACTGAGGATCGTCTCCGGGCGGGGCTTCAGGTCGTAGGTGTGGTTGGCGGCGTAGAGATCCTGCGCGGAGAAGTGGCTGGCGGTGAACTCGATCGGCGCGTTGACCGTGATGAACAGCCGCACCTTCTTGTTCTCCAGCGAGAGCCAGCGGACATCCGTGTGGTTGCCGTGTTCCTGCGGGACGATGTAGGGAACGTACTGGCCCGTGACCGTGCTCTCGTAGAGATCGATCATCGCCGCGCGCTTGCGGTCCCAGTAGTTCTCGAACGGCCCGCGACCGTACCAGCTCAGCTTCTCCATTCCGGCCGGGAGCGCGAGCACCACGCCGAGACGGGGCAAATCGTCCGCCGCCTTGTCGACCGTGAAGCTGTTCTCCACCAGAATCTGCCCATCGGGGAAGAGGGTGTAGACGTGCTCGTGCTGGATAGCCTTGGCCGAGGCCGTGCAGGCCGCGACGTGCTTGAGCACGAGGGTGACGCTGCCATCGGGGTTCACCCGGGTCTTGGTGGGAAGCGCGGTGAGCTTGGTGTGATCGAAGCCCTTCTCCCGCCACTTGCCGAGATTGCCGCCCGGATTCGGACGAACCTTGATCCCGTCATTGTCGGTCGGGCCGCGCCAGATCTGGACCTGGGGTCCGGCCTGGAAGAGATCGTGGCCCTTCCACTGGAACGATTCGATCAGGCCGGAAGCCTGGGAGACGCTGAGCTTGAGCAGAGCGTTGCTGATGACCAGCGACGCATCCGTCTTGGCGATGGTCAAGGGCGCGAGGGCACCCTTCTTCGCGGGGATCGATTTGGCCGCCTTCGCCTTGAACGGCACCGCGATCTGGTCCCAACCGATTACGAAGCCCTTCGGCGCCCAAGGCGTCGCCTCGGCCGTGGTGAAGCGGAAATTGAGGAAGGCTTCCTCGCCCGGTTCGAGCGTGACGGCCGGGAGCTTCAGCTTGAGCTTCTCGATGGTCTGCGGGGCGGTCTTGAGCACGGGCAACTTGCCTTGCGCTACGGCCTTGCCGTTGACCTTGAGTTCCCACTCCGAGCGGATCCAGCCCAGCGAGATGAAGTCCTGCTGGTTCTTGATTTCGAGGACGCCGGTCTTGAGGTTGTAGCCCGTGGCCTTGATCGGCTGGGCCAGGTGCTTGAATTCGCTCAGGCCGGGATGCGGCTTGCGATCCGGCCAGACCACGCCGTCGCAGACGAAATTGTAATCGTTGGGCGTATCGCCGTAGTCGCCGCCGTAGGCCCAGTACTCCTGGCCATCGACGGTCTTTTCCTTCAGGCCGTGATCGATCCATTCCCAGATGAACCCGCCCTGAAGGCCGGGGTAGGTGTTGAAGGCATCCCAGTAATCGGCGAGGGAACCGTTGCTGTTTCCCATCGCATGCGAGTACTCGCACATGATGAGAGGACGCGTGCGGTCGGGATGATCCTTCTCGGTCGCCCACTTCACGATGACCTCGATGGAGGGGTACATCGGACAAACGATATCGGTCACGCGCTGGCCGGTGTTGTAGAGGCGGACCGGACCTTGCGTGGTCACGTTCTGGAGCCAGACGCCCGGCTCGTAGTGGAGCGGACGGCTCGAATCGTACCCGCGAATCCAGCCCGCCATGGCGTCATGGTTGGCACCGTAGCCGCTCTCATTCCCGAGCGACCAGAGGATGATCGAGGGGTGATTCTTGTCCCGCTCCACCATGCGCACGGCGCGCTCCACGAAGGCGGCGGTGTAGCGGCGGTCGCGGCACATCTGGTGGTAGTAGGCATGCGATTCGAGGTTGGCTTCGTCGATGACGAAGAGACCGAACTCGTCGCAGAGATCGAGCCAATAGGGATCATTGGGATAGTGGGAGGTGCGGACGGCGTTGAAGTTGTGACGCTTCATGGTCAAGGCATCGAGGCGCATGGTCTCGCGGTCGACCGCCTTGCCCTTGGTATCGTGATGATCGTGGCGGTTGACGCCCTTGATCAGGACACGCTTGCCGTTGATCAGCAGCATGCGATCCCGCACTTCCACGGAACGGAAACCGATTTTGCTGGAGGCCGATTCGATCGCCTTGCCCTGCGGATCCTTCAGCGTGAGCACGAGCTGGTAAAGATTCGGCGCATCGGCGGACCAGAGGAGCGCCTTCTTCACCGTCTCATCGAACTTCGCCTCGCCCCGGCCCAGGTCGCCATGGGCTCCGAAAGGAACGACGGCGTTGAGCGGCTTCGGGAAAACGGGCTTGCCCTTGGGATCGAAGAGTTGGGCTTCGATGGACCACTTTTCCTCGGGCATGACAGGGTAGCCGAGCTTGACCGAGAGCTTCAACTGGCCGTTCTGGTAGGTCGAATCGAGATTGCCGAGGGCAAAGAAATCGGCGATGTAGACCGGAGCGGTTGAGTAAACGAAGACCTCACGGAAGAGGCCACCCATCCACCACTGGTCCTGATCCTCAATGAAGGTGGCGTCGGACCACTTGATGACGACAACGGAAAGGAGATTCGGCTGGCCGAAGGTGACGAAGGGCGTGATGTCGAATTCGGAGGGGAGACGCGAGTCCTTGCTCAGGCCGACGGCGCGACCGTTGATGTAGACATAGAGCACGCTTTCCGCGCCACCGAAGTGAAGGACGATGCGGCGGCCCTGCCACGATTCCGGGATCTCCAGCGAGGTGCGATAGCAGCCGGTGGGGTTCTCCTCGGGAACGAACGGCGGCTCATTTGGCCACGGCATCTGGACGTTGGTGTAGTGGGGCTTGTCGAACGTGCCTTGGAGCGTCCAGTTGCTGGGGACGGGAATCTTGCGCCATTCGGGCTGGCCCACCGGGGAGAATTCCGGCGTGATGAAATCGACCGGAACGGCCTCCGGTTTGCGCGCGAGATGGAAATCCCATTCACCTTCCAGGGAGAGAAACCAGGGCGACTTCTCGCGGACCGCCTTGGTGGCGCCGCGCTTGTCCGGGAAAGGATAGGCGGTCGCGCGGGAGGGCAGGCGGTTGATTTGGATGAGTTCCGGCGTGGTCCAGGAGTTGGCGCCGCCAATGGTGAATAGATCGAGCATAGAAGGAGGGGGGTAGGTTAAGGGATAACAGGTTTTGAGGCGTCGCTAAAGGTAATAGTTGGGACTTCAGGGGAGCTGTCCGGAGAAGGATTTTATACTGCTTCGAAGCAATTAAAGGAAGGTTATTCCTTCGCTTTTTCCAATCCACCTCGAAATGCCATGGCGAGAGGGGCCCCCTCTCAAGGCCTCCTCTGAAACAAGGCTTTCGTGAGGCGCGTCGCAACCTGAAAAACCGAAGTCCTCCAAGGTCTTAAACCGCGAACCTGCCAAGGGAATAGCAGCACCGGAAAAGAAAATCTAAAATAGTGCTTGGAAGCACGATAAAAACATGTAGTGTAAAAACAAATGATCGGCATCGCACTCTCCAGCTCACCAAACGCCCGGCGGCATCGGGGCGGATTCTCCCTCATCGAGCTGATGTGTGTCATCATGATCATGAGCATCCTGACCGCCATGTCCTGGACTTCGATTGTCGGTATCGTCAGCGGCAATCATCTCTCCAACAGCGCCTATGATTTGCGCGGGTTGATGCTCCAGGCCCGCACCGACGCGATGACCCAGAACACCTACGTCTGGCTCGGCTTCAGTCCCACCACGAAAAACGGTGCGCCCTCCCTTTTGGTGACCAGCGTTGCCGCGAAAAGCGGTTTGGTAACCGATCTGCAAAGCGGTAACTATCAGGTGGTGAGAAGGCCCATTCTGCTCAAGGCGGTGAGCCTCGACACGGCCCAAGCCTATCTCAACCTCCCCGGCTTGGACAACGCCAACAACAGCAACAGCGATGCGGTCAGTAGCGATACCGCCTCCCATTCCGCCTACGCCTTCAAAGTGAGCATCGCCGGGAACGCCCAGGCCCAGTTCTCCACCGTGATCGCCTTCAGCCCGGATGGACAAACCCGGTTGCCACAGGCAGATGGTTCCCTTGCCTTGGTTTCGAAGGTCGGCATCGGGCTGAACGCCTCGCCCTCCCCGGCGAATAATGCCCACCGCGCTGCGGTGCAGATTCACGGGCTGAGCGGTCAGGTCTCCGTCCTGCAACAGTAGCCGGTCTCGTTTTCGAGGTCCCCCATGTCAGCCCGCACGAATCCCGTTTTCCTCCGACCGCGTCAGGGGATTGCTGCCTTCTCCCTCGTGGAAGTGGTGCTCGCGATGGGCGTGGTCGCCTTCGGGTTGATCGTCATCGTGGCCCTGTTGCCCATCGGGCTGAAATCGAATCGTGATTCGATCGAGGAAAGCCAAGCGGTCAATCTCCTCCAAGCCCTCGTCGCGGATCGCCATGCGGCTGGTTATGGCACGGCCTCGCCCGTCTACAATCTGCCCGCCTTGGCCAACGTCACCCAGCCGATCACGGGCAGCCTCTATCTCATGGCCGATGCGGTCACCACGAACGCCGTCGCCGCCAACGCCCGCTACCGGGTCACTTACACCGTCTACCCGTCCACCAACACGTGGGCCACCGCCACCAATTTCCCCGCCGCCGGTCCTCCCCAGCCGGTCACGATCTCCTTTCAGGTCGGCTGGCCCGCCGCCGCCGTGGTCCCGACCGCCACGGTTGAAACCCTTGCGACTTTCATGACTCCATGAATGACCGCCGCCCATCCCGGGGAGCCTTCACTCTCTTCGAATTGGTCGTGGCCGAGGCGGTCTTCCTCATCCTGCTGGCCCTGATCATGCAATTCGTCTTCGGCGTGATGAAGGCGGCGCAGGAGCAGAAGAAGAGCATGGATGCCCTCGGCGAAGGCCGCCAATCGCTCGACCGCCTGACTCTCGACTGGATGGCGCGCGTCCGCCGCCCCGATGTTTCCGGCACTTTCACCAAGAAGGTGGGCAACGACGAGTTGGGCCTGCTGACCCAGGTTTCCGCCTACAACGGGGTGCGGCATCTCGCCTGGGTCTCCTATCAGGTGGGTCTCGTCGACCAGATCGTCGGCGGCAGCCAGAAGATCTCCAGCTCGGCCTTGCAGCGGGGCATCCTCGGCTACAACTGGTCCTCCTCCGATGCCAAGCCGGCGAACAATCCGCTGCTCGCCTTCCCCTTCACCACCGGACCGACCCTGGCCGCCTCCGACTACGAGCCGATGGCCAACTCGGTCTTCCGGATGGAGTTTTGCTTCCTCCAGAACGTCCCCACCGGCTCGGCCTCCACCACGGCCTTCAATGTCAGCAACCCGCTCAATCTGAACTCCTCCGGGCTGATCGGCATCGTTGTGGCCATCGCCGGGTTGGACCAGCAAAGCCGACAGATTTTGACCCAGACGCAGATTTCCGCGCTCTCGGATGCCCTCCCCGACGTCACCGATGGCCAGGACCCCCAATCGGTCTGGCTGAAGACGTTGAACGACGGAACTTTCGCCGCCGCCGCCGAAGCCAAGGGCGTCCCGAAGAAGGCAGCGGGAGCGGTGCGGGTCTTCCAGCGCATCCTCTACGTGAGAGAGTGACGGGATGAACGTCTCCGTAAGGTAGCCGTCGCGCGCCGCCGCGACGGTCCCCAAGGCCACGCCGTCCGAACCGTTGCGACGGCGCGCAACGGCTACCTTCGGAGCCAGACTATGAAGCGAACACCGCCTTCACGCTCGGCCGCTCCATCACGATAAACGTCAGCACCCCGATCAGCGTTCCCCACGGGAAGAAGATGCACTCGGCCCCGGCCACGATTTTCACCAGCAACGCATTCCGCCGGTGCTTGATACTTCGCGCCGCCACGATCTGCATCACGCCAAAGATCCAGCCCAACACGATGATCACGCCGATCACCCCGGCAAAAACGAGGAAGAGCGCAGCCGGCGGAGGCTCGACTTTCTGGTGCGAACCCGAACTGACGGAATCGAACACATGGGGATGCAGTCCCAGGAAAAGGAAGATGGAGAAATGAATGAGAGGGAGGCAGGCGAACAGGATGGTTGCGCCCCCGGAGAGGTAATAAGCCCACTCCAACATTTTCAGCCGGTCCTGATCGACCCGCGCTGTGACGATGGCTTCGAGTTCGGGAGAAAGGGGCTCGGCAAGATTCATCAGCCGAGCATGGCCGGACAAGGGAAGAAAAGCAGGATCAATTTTTCTTTCGAGACCGGGTACCTTGCCAAAGTGAAACCTCAGTTGCGGAGAGCACTATTTACATCGCCCGGCAAAGCAGGCATCGTGTTGCGCTCGACCGGGCGGTTAACCCTCCGGGCCCTTTCCCATGACCTATTTCGTATCGCTGAAACTCGTCGCCATCCTTGTCGGCATCCTTGTCGCTTTGCTCCATCTCCCGGCGGCGCTGGCTCCGGAAAAGACGGGCGCCTTCTTCAAGGCACTTCCCCGCAATTACCCCCTTGGCGTCGTGTTGATGCTCGCGGCCACCATCTGGTTCGTCGTCCTGACCGGGAAGATGGATCTCGGTGAAATCTCGAATATCCGCATCCAGCTCATGTGCGTCTGGGCCGCTGCGGGCGTGCTCATGATCATTTTCGTCCCCGGCTTCCTCGCCGCCCGGGCCATCGGTTGCCTGATGTTGCTGGCCGCTTCGGTCATCCTGGATGCCGCCTTTCTCGCGCTGACCCCTTGGCGCTATTTCATGACCGTCCTCGCTTACGCCTGGGTGATCGGCGGCATGATCCTCGTCTACAGCCCCCACTACTGGCGCGATTTTCTCCAGTACATCACCCACCGCCCGAAGCGTCTTGCCACCTTCGCCTGGCCCGGCGTCATTTTCGGCTTGGTCATTCTGGCGCTGGGAATTTTTGTCTATCCGTCGAACCAGTAGGCTGGTTTGGGACAGGATGGGGTTGGATTTCAGGCCGGAAGAAATCCTGTGAATCTGGTTAATCCTGTCCAAGACGCTCCCGTCTCTGCGGGTAAATGGAAAAAACCCTTAAGTGGGGTAGTTGACTATTTTGCGACTGCTTCTAGGCTAGTCACTTCATGTCCAAACGCACCTCCCTTCGCCTGGCCGCCGTTCTCATTCCTGGGATGACTCTTCTCACCGGCTGCTCGGTCGGTCCCGATTACGTTCCGCCGACCGCCCCGGAAACCGCCAGCTACAAGGAAGCAGGCAAGTGGAAGAAGGCCGAACCGCAGGACGCCGTTTCCAAGGGCAACTGGTACGTCATTTTCAAAGAACCGAAGCTCAACGAGCTCGAATCCCAGGCCCAGGTCTCCAACCAAAACCTGCGTGCCGCGATCGCCCGCGTG
>FTJN01002294.1_pt2 | contig 17681 bp, 11 predicted proteins | sample 1658361 | NCBI WGS metagenome assembly FTJN01 (sample SAMEA3914819, study PRJEB12502) | metagenome | biome: forest; material: soil | place: Canada | collected 2010-06-26 | depth 0.3 m | reverse complement strand
CGCTGCGGCGCCGGCTACGACGAGAAGAGCGCCGAGCGAACCAACAGCCGCAACGGCTACCGCGACCGAACCTGGGAGACACGCGCCGGCGCTGTCGAACTCAAGATCCCCAAGCTGCGCCAGGGCAGCTACTTCCCTGAGTTCCTGGAGCCCCGTAGGACGGCCGAGAAGGCGTTGACGGCGGTGATCCAGGAGGCCTACATCAAGGGCATCTCCACGCGCTCCGTGGACGACCTGGTCAAGGCGCTCGGCATGACCGGCGTCTCCAAGAGCCAGGTCTCGCGGCTGTGCGGCGAGCTCGACGAGCAGGTCGGTGCGTTCCTCAAACGCACGCTCGAAGGCGACTGGCCGTACCTCTGGATCGACGCGACCTACGTCAAGACGCGCGAGGCCGGGCGCATCGTGAGCGTGGCCGTCATAGTGGCGGTCGGCGTCAACACCGAGGGCCAGCGCGAGGTGCTGGGACTGAAGGTTGGCGCCAGCGAAGCTGAACCGTTCTGGACGGAGTTCCTGCGCAGCCTCAATCGCCGTGGCCTGCGCGGCGTGAAGCTGGTCATCAGCGACAGCCACGAGGGCATCAAGGCCGCTGCGTCCAAGGTGCTCAAGGTGACTTGGCAACGTTGCCGAGTGCACTTCATGCGCAACGCGCTGGCCTTCGCCAACAAGACGCAGCGACGGATGGTGTCGGCGGCCATCGGCACGGTCTTCGTGCAAGACACGCCGCAAACCGCGAAGAAGCAATGGCGCTCCGTGGCCGACCAGTTCAGGGACAAGATGCCCAAGCTCGCCACCTGCATGGACGAAGCCGAGAACGACGTGCTCGCCTTCATGACGTTCCCGCGAGCGCACTGGGCCCAGATCTACAGCACGAATCCGCTCGAGCGACTCAACGCCGAGATCAAGCGACGGACGAACGTCGTGGGCATCTTCCCCAACGACGCCTCGATCACGCGCCTGGTCGGCGCGATGATGCTTGAGCAGAACGACGAGTGGTCATTGAACCGGCGCTACATGCAGCTTGAAGGACTGCAAACGCTCACGGATACTGTGCCCACTCGGCTGTCGGCAGTGCCACGCTGAGCATGTGAATCCTCAGCCTATCCGGGCTGACGACTTACACCACTCCGCGGGACATCACCCGGCGACTTCTACACTACCGGAGAGTGCCTTGCGTGCGGGTTGCCAGAACACGAGGCGCCGGAGTGCCTCGCATCTCTCGATGCTGATGACAACACGGTCGGTGACACCTACTTTTTGCGGCAACCGATGACGACGGCTGAGATTCGAAATGCCTGCGCTGCAGCAAAGGTGTGCTGTGTTGACGCGATTCGGTATGCGGGAACTGATCCCGCCATTCTGGCCGAGCTGGGCAACAACTCGAGATATTGCGACTTTCCACGTAGGTAACCAGGTGGCTAGCGATTCATGGTGTCCAGTTCCGGCCACAACCGGTCTGTTACACAGGTCAGCTCCAGAGCAGTACGAATGCACTCTCGGAATCAACGGGCCCGTCCAACAGCAGTCGTTCGATGATTTCAGCTTCGCATTGGCACATTGCAGAAGGCGAGAATTTCTTCGTCACTTGGCCAGGAGCCGGCAAATGAATCGATTTGGTAGCGAGGTCAAAGCATGGTGGCCGAGGCCAACGACTCGCCGTGATCGGATCGTCGGCACAATTTTCGGCGGCTTGGGCGCGATGATTGTTGGCGTGGCCACCCGGTTGCTTGTCGGCCCTTTGCCGCTTCCCGTTTCGGAAGTTCTCGGATGGCTCACCCTGTCGTCCGTTGTCGGTGTTCTGATTGGGCTTTGCATCCCGAAGTTCGCAATCTTGTTGTCTTATCCCTTTGTCAGATTGTTTGGAGTCGTCTTGGATGGGCTGTGATTTAAGGTGAACCTCCGCTGCACATCTCACCCGGATCGGACAGCCGACGGACTGCATCGGGTCGGCAGGCATCGCCCGCGGCAACGTCACAGTTAGGCCATTAGCAGGCGCTCACGACCGTCAGCTTTGCCGTAGGCTGTGATGCCTCCAGAAGCAGGCACCCCAAAACCGAAATCGCCAGCACAAGATGAATCCTCGTGTCGCGCACTTTGTCAGAGCGTTCATCTGCGTCGCACTGGGCCTCTCGGCCGCGCTTCAACTGTTCTTGGCCCGCGTTGCGTATCTGGGCAGCCGTGACACTGGTGGCGGCGCCGCCCAAGGTGATCTGGGTTTCTACATGGAGCTAAGCGTCCTTACGGTGCCCGTACTGCTTGGGACTGCTGCGCTCTGGTGGATCGATCGCTATTTCGTATTAACGAGACGCGCAGCACTGGCGCCGGCCAAGCTCGTGCACTACTTGGCTGCAGTCGGTGTTCTCACTCTTGGATGGAACTGGCTGTATCTCTTTAATTTTTGGAAGGCCTAGCCTACGGCGGCTTTCAGGCGGCAGATTTATCAGTTCCGGTGTTCGCAACGGGTCGAGCCCAGCTGCTCGGCCGCAGACATCGACGGGCAGGTATGCTGCGCATTGCGGTCGGCTGATGGTCGACGGCGCGTAACCCGACCAGGTCGCCGGCCTTAGGGACGCATGTCGGCCACAACTGGACGTTCCTCGACGACCGGTTTGGGGTAGGCTTTTGGTCAGCGAAAACGAGGCAGACCTCCTGCAAGAAGGCAGAACCGCAGATGACAGTTCGGCAGCGCGCTTACGCGGCAATATTTCTGTTGCTGGTCTTCTTCCTTGCTGTACCTATGGCGGTCATGGCCTTCCGTCTGCCGGAATGGCTTGCCGCCGTATCAGCGCTCGTTGCTGCGCTCACCTACGCGTTCTGGGCACTCACATTCAGCTGTCCGAGATGCGGGACGCAGCTCCTCTGGGAAGTTCGGGATCACGTCAAAGTTGGCAGGCTGGTGCCAGCGAGCCGATGCCCGAAGTGCAGATCGAGTCCTGATCGCTGAGAATCGGCAAAGGACGGCACGCGGCCACAACCGGTCGGTGGTGACCGACTCCTTTCGGGCAGACTCCCAGCCTTCCGATGCCCGACGGTAAACTCAAGCTCATGTCCACCAGCATCTCGTTGACTCCACGGCAATGGGTCGGTGTCGCATTTGGTGCGATCGTCCCGGGCCTGGTCTTGTGGTTTGCAATGCTCTACCCGCTCGTACCGAAAGGCGCTGCCGGCTGGGCGATCGCGGCGGGGTTGGGAGTAGTGGCGACGATCTGGGCCATCGTCAGCGTTGCAGCACTTTCATGGTTGAACGGACGTAAGAAGCATCGCCTTGCAAGCAACGCGTTGGGGCTCGTCGTCGCAGTGCAGCTCGGGGTCGGGCTTTTTGCGCTTGCCCGTTACCATCAAGACTTGCTCGCCAACCATTTTTCGTACTTTGGCAGGTGACAGACCAAGATTACGGGCTGTGGTCGGCACGCGGCCATCAGCGGTCTTTGACCGCCGTCGGCTTTCGGGCACGTCAGCTATCCTACGGGCATGGATCAAGAGTCGCAGCAACCTGTTCACCTTGAGCTGAGTGCCGATGAGGCCCTTGTGTTTTTCGAGTTCGTCAGTCGCTTCACTGATTCTGACCAGCTCTCCATTGCGGACCAGTCTGAGGAGCAGACGCTGTGGAACCTGTGCGGGCGTCTCGAGAAGCAACTGTCGGAGCCTTTCTCGCCGAGGTACGCCGAGCTGCTTGCGCAAGCTCGAAGACGCCTCCGGGACGACAGGTCAGAGACGGCCGGCTCCTAGCGGCCAGTAGCTGTCGGTGCCCTATGTCCGCTGCCGGGTATGCTGTCGCTCGAATCAACTGTACGCTGCCCGATTGAGTTGCTATGTCCAGCTTCATGCGCCTTGCCTCAAATGATGGCCGTCGCGCTTCCGATGCGAGTCTCAAGGGCCGGTTTCACGTCGCAGGCCTGTCGTTGCTGACGATGTGGATGGTACTGGCCCCGCAGGCGTCGGCTGCATCGGGCGAGCCCAGGAGTGAGCATCCAACCGCCCTTGTTCTAGCTACCGGAAGCATGTTCGGCGCGCAGGCAAGGGTTCGAAAGATTGCCGGAGGAGGCTCGCCCACGTTCTCCCAGGTTGCCGTCGATTGCATCGATCACCTGGACGCGGGCGAACTCCAGCCATTTTGGGAATCGAGAATCGAAGCCGTTCTCACGCCGCGGGAACTTCAGCAGGCCGACAGCTATTGGGGTAGTGCCGCCGGATTGAGGAGGCGGGAGGCCATGCTCTTTGCGACCTACGAGCACTACGGCGAGAAGCCGCCTTCGCGTTCATCGCCGAAGCTAACAGCAGAGGATGATGCGGCCTTCGAGACCTTTAAGTCATCGTCGGCGGCCGAAAAGCTGCTTGCATTGCAAGACGATTCGGCGACAGTCAACGCACTTCGAAATCGAATCGCGCAGCTCTTCGACGCGTGTCGATCGTCCAGCTCGAGTCGTTGACGGAGCGACCGCTTTTCGGCGGTAAATCTGAAAGGCCGAATGTCGCTGATGGGTCGTTACCTGCCGATTCAGCTGTTCAGAACCGGTCGTTCGACGCCCAAGCTTCACACAATCGCGAAGAGCCAATCCAAGCACGCGGCGCCGCAGGCGCCGCGTTCGTCCATCACGAGAAGGAGCGACGGCAGCGCGGCCCGACCTTCGCGTCAAGCCCGTTGCCCCGCCAGAGCGATGGCCACGGGCATCGTCGCGGCCTCGATGGCCCGACGATGCCAAAACAACATTTAAAAATGCGAAGGTTTTTTCTCCGCACGCCGAGACGCTGCCGCGGCAGGGTGGGCAGGGGCTTGTTTCGCAGGCGGTTGCGCCACGTCCTTGGGCATCGGCGGCGTGGCTACAAGAGGCCCAGGACGCGGCCAAGCCGTATTTGCCGCGGTCTGAAGTTAACCGAACGCCCAAGGAATCGCGGCCGTTCAGGCCGCGATTCAGATGGCCGCACGCCAGAGAAACAAGCCCCTGCCCGCCCTGCCGCCGCCAAGGCAGTGGCCGGCGCGAAGCGCAGCCGCATCAAACTCGTGGACGAGCGCAGGGCGCCAGACAGAGCGCCTTCATAGCGGCTCCACCGTCACCCCCACCCGCGGCGCATTGCCCGACCCGCCGCGGATGACCCCCCGCAGCGGCGCCACGTCGGCATAGTCCCGCCCCCAGGCCAGCGTGACGTGGTCCTGCCCCACCGGCACGTCGTTGGTCGGATCGAGCGCCAGCCAGCCGTACGGCGGGCACCAGATCGCGGCCCAGGCGTGGGACGCGTCGGCGCCGACCAGGCGCGCCTTGCCCGGGGGCGGCTGCGTGAGCAGATACCCGCTGACGTACCGGGCCGCGAGGCCCAGCGACCGGCAGGCGCCGATCAGCACGTGGGCGAAGTCCTGGCAGACGCCGTGGCGCAGCGACAGCGCCTCCAGCGCGCCGGTGGTGACCGAGGTGGACTGCGGCAGGTACTCGAACTCGTCGTGGATCTGGTGCATCAGCGCGAGCGCGAGCTCGACGACGCCGGCGTTCGCCTCGGCGGCGGGACGCGCCCAGTCGGCGAGCGCCTTGGCGCGCGGCGCGAGCGCCGAGTCGAGCGCGAACTCGGCGGCCTCGAAGGCGGCGCGTTCGGCGCGGCGCTCGGCCGACGACTCGCCCGCGCTCACGCCATGCGCGCTCGCGCCCGCGTGCAGGCGCAGGTCGCGCGCGACCTCGCGCCAGGGCTGGCTGGTGCCGGGCGCGGGCCACTCGGGCACGCTGATGCCGGCCTCGAACGCGGAGGTGACGTCGAGCTCGTCGTGCACCTGCGAATGGGCGAACACCTGGCGCGCGTTGCCCCACGGATCGACCGTCTCGCGGATGCCGCTGGCCAGCTCGACACCGGCGTCCGGATGCGGCGCGACGACCAGCGACCAGGCGCGGACCTGCTGCGTGGCGGTGTCGCGCGGGCGCAGGTGCGCGAGGTGGTGCGCGCCCTCCACCTCGGCGTCGTAGCGGTAGCTCGTCTGGTGGCGCACGCGCAGCCAGCGCACCGCGGGGGCGGCCATCGTCTCGGCGGCGAGGTCGCGGTCGGCATCGTGTTCGTACGAGTCGTCCGCTTCAGTGCGCGGCTCGGGGTCGTCGCTGTCGAAACCCTGCGACTGCGTCTGTGACTGGCCCTGCGACGGGTCGGTCGACTGCGCCTGCTCCTGCGACTGCCCGTCCTGCGACTGGGCCATCTGCTGCGGTTGCCACTGCAGCTGCCAGGCGAGCGGGGCTTCGAAATCGTCGTTCATCAGCAAGCCTCCGTCCCGCGGACTGCGGCGCGAACGCCTTCGGGCGGCCGGGCGTCGTTCATTGCCACACCGTGTGGTCACCGGGGCCCACGTGCGAGAAGAGGCGCCGCCCCACCTCCGCCGACAGCGCCAGCGTGCGTTCGCTCAGGGTCCGCAGGGACGACATCAGCACCGCATGGCGGCCGTGCTCGTCCTGCGCGCACAGTTCTTCCAGCGACCATTCGTCGGGCGCCGGCAGCTCGTCCAGCACCCGTTGCACCCACCTCGCCTCGTGGCGCGCGAGGCGCGTGACGCGGTCGCGCAGCGTGCGCGCGACGCCCGCGAGCGAGCGCGGGTTGTCCAGCTCCAGCACCAGCAGGTGCAGCAGCGGCGGCAGTTCGCGGCGCGCCTGGAACTGGGCGCGGTAGGTGATCGTGGAGTCGAACAGGCCCAGCAGCAGCGCGAAGCCGTCGTCGCGCGCCGGCAGGTCGAGTTGCAGGCCCAGCATCAGCGCCTGCGTGAGGAAGTCCAGGCGCTCGGTCTGGCGGCCCACGCTCAGCAGGCGCCAGCCGTCGTCGCGCGTCATGCGGTCGGACTGCGCGCCGGTGATCGCGGCCAGGTGCGTGGCGGCGCGCTGCAGCACCACCATCACGTCGCTGACGGACTCGACGTGACCGGCGCCGCCGGCGGGCGTTCCGGCCGCGCGCGGCTGCAGGATCGCGCCCAGCCTATCCTCGAAGTTGCGGCCCACGGCGTCGATCAGCTTCCAGTGCTCCACCGACAGCCGCTCGCGCAAGGCCTGCGCGCAATTGCGCAGCGCGCGCAGGTTGAAGGCCACGCTCATCGCGGAGGTGTCGGCCAGCGTGTGCACCAGCGAGCGCTCGAACACGCGCACCGACTGCGTGGGCTGGGGCACGCCGCCGCCGATCAGGCCGTTGCGCAGCGCGAGCCGGCCCAACGCGTCCAGCATCACGGGGTTGGCGTTGTTCAGGGATTCGAGGGTGATGCGCGCCAGGCGCACGCTGTTGTCGGCGCGCTCGGTGTAGCGTCCGAGCCAGTACAGGTTCTCGGCGGCGCGGCTGGTGACGGTGCGGCGCGTGCGCGCCAGGTCGGCGGCGCTGAGCGGCCGGGGCAGCAGCGTGGTCGGGTCGACCTGGCCCTCGGTGAGCACCCAGGTGTCGACGCTGACGCTGCCATGCTGCATCGACAGCCACGCGTCCTGCGCGGCGTCGCGCCGCGTGGCCACGCGCGTCAGCGCACCCGGCATCACCTGCCAGCCGCCGCGGCCGTCGGTCATCGCGTAGACCCGCACCAGCGCCGCGCGCGGCTCCAGCGCGCCGTCGTTCCAGACCGGGATCTCGGACGGACGGACGCGCGCCTGCAGCGTGTACGCGGCCGGGCGGGCGTCGATGGCCGCCAGCAAGGCCTCGCGGGCTGAGGGCGACAGCTCGGCCACGCCGTGCGGCGCGAAGCCCTCGGTCGTGGCGCTGGTGGGGAACGTGGGCGCGACGACGAAGTCGGCCAGGCGTTCGCGCTGCGCCTCCCAGACGCTGTCCTCGCCGCACCACCAGCTCGTGGTGGACGGCAGCAGCAGCTCCTCGCCCAGCAGGCGGCGCGCGATGGCGGGCCAGAACGCGGCCAGGCCCGGGCTCTCCAGGAAGCCGGCGCCCGGCGCGTTGGCCACCACCACCTGGCCGGCGCGGATCACGCCCAGCAGGCCCGGCACGCCCAGCGCGGAATCGCCGCGCAGTTCCAGCGGGTCGAGGTACTCGTCGTCGACGCGACGCAGCAGCACGTGCACCGGCTCGAGGCCGTGCAGCGTCTTGAGGAACAGGCGCTCGCCGCGCACGGTGAGGTCGCCGCCCTCGACCAGCGTCACGCCCAGGTAGCGCGAGAGGAAGGCGTGCTCGAAGTAGGTCTCGTTGTGCGGGCCCGGCGTCAGCAGCACCACGCGGGCGTTGTCGCCCTCGGGGCTGAGGCGCTGCAGGCCCTGCAGCAGCCCCAGGAAGCCGGCGGCCACGCGCTGCACGCGCAGGTCGCGGAACGCGGCCGGGAACTGCTGCGAGATGATCAGCCGGTTCTGCAGCAGGTAGCCGAGGCCCGAGGGCGCCTGCGTGCGCTGGCTGACGACGCGCCAGTCGCCGTCGGGGCCGCGCGCGAGGTCGAACGCGGCCACGTGCAGGTGCACGCCACCGGCCGGGCGGCAGCCGTGCAAGGCGCGCAGGTACTGCGGGTGCGCGAGCACGAGCGCGGCCGGCAGCAGGCCTTCGTCGAGCAGGCTGCGGCTGCCGTAGACGTCGGCCAGCACGGCGTCGAGCAGGCGCGCGCGTTGCGTCACGCCCTTCTCGATCTGGCTCCAGGCCGCGGCGTCGAGCAGGAACGGCAGCGGCTCCAGCGGCCACGCGTTGGCCGCCGCGGCACCTTCGGCGTAGACGTTGTAGGTGACGCCGTCGTCCTGCACGCGGCGCTCGATGCGCGCCTTGGTCTGCGCCAGGTCGACCCAGCCGTCGGAGCCGGCGGCGTCGAAGAAGGCCCGCCACGGCGGTGCCAGTTCGTGGCCCGCGGCGGCCTCTTCCGCGATCAGGCCGTGCAGCTCGTCGAAGCTGCCCGGCGTGCCGCGCTGCGCGGCGGCGCGCGCGAGCGCCGCGGCCTCGGGGGCGTCGTCGGGCAGGAAGCTGGTCTGGACGGAAGTGGGCATGTGGTCGGTGACGTCGCGACTCTCGGGAAGCGAGGGTCGCACCCGAGCCAACCCGAGCTCCCCCTCGGGGGGCAGCGACGGGAGGAGCGAGGGGGCTAACGGTTCGGCAGGAAGCTGGTCTGGACGGAAGTGGGCATCGAAGACGAGACAAAGGCGGCCGGAGCCGCCTTTCAGAGGGAAGGATCAGCGGTTTCTTCGGAGATCGAGCGTGAACGGGAATTCGGCGCTGCGCTCCGGTCGCGAAACCGTCATTTTCCCAGGTGTGTGGCCCAGCGCGAAGAAACGGGCCAGCCGGCGGCTCTCCGCCTCGTAGGCATTGACCGGAAGCGTTGCGTAGTTGCGACCGCCCGGATGCGCCACATGGTACTGGCAACCGCCCAGCGAGCGCTGCGACCACAGGTCGACGAGGTCGACCGTGAGCGGCGCCTGCACGGGAATCGTCGGATGCAATCCCGACGGCGGCTGCCACGCCCGATAGCGCACGCCGCCGACGAACTCGCCGACGCGGCCCGTGGGCTGCAACGGCACCGGCTGGCCGTTGACGGTCAGCACGTGGCGCGAATCGATCAGGCCGGTGACCTTCAGCTCGATGCGCTCCAGCGACGAATCGACGTAGCGCACCGTGCCGCCGGCGCTGCCCTCCTCGCCCATCACGTGCCACGGCTCCAGCGCATTGCGCAGCGTCACGTGCACGCCCTTGGCCGCGAACTCGCCCACCTTGGGAAAGCGGAACTCCAGGTGCGGCGCGAACCACGCCGGGTCGAACGCCATGCCGGCTTCGGCCATCTCGCCGAGCACGTCGTCGAAGTCGCTCTGGATGAAGTGCGGCAGCAGGTAGCGGTCGTGCAGCTCGGTGCCCCAGCGCACCAGCGGCTGGTCGTAGGCCTCCCGCCAGAAGCGGGCGACGAGCGCGCGCAGCAACAGCTGCTGCACGACGCTCATGCGCGCGTGCGGCGGCATCTCGAACGCGCGCAACTCCAGCAGGCCCAGGCGGCCGGTGGACGAGTCGGGCGAGTAGAGCTTGTCGATGCAGAACTCGCTGCGGTGCGTGTTGCCGGTGGCGTCGACGAGGATGTTGCGCAGGCTGCGGTCGATGAGCCACGGCGGCACGGTGTCGCCGCGCTCCTCGGTCGCGCGCCGGATCTCGGCCAGCGCGATCTCGAGCTCGTAGAGCTGGTCGTTGCGCGCCTCGTCGATGCGCGGGGCCTGGCTGGTCGGGCCGAGGAACAGGCCCGAGAACAGGTAGCTCAGCGACGGGTGGTTGTGCCAGTACGCCAGCAGGCTGCCCAGGACGTCGGGCCGGCGCAGGAACGGCGAGTCGGACGGCGTGGCGCCGCCCAGCACGAAGTGGTTGCCGCCGCCGGTGCCGGTGTGCTTGCCGTCGACGAGGAACTTCTCGCTGGACAGCCGCGACAGGCGCGCCGCCTCGTACAGGAACTCGGTGTGCTCGACCAGCTCGTGCCAGTTGAACGCCGGATGGATGTTGACCTCGATGACGCCCGGATCGGGCGTGACCTGCAGCATCTTCAGGCGCGGATCGCGCGGCGGCGGATAGCCCTCCAGCACGATCTTGTTGCCCAGCTCGCGGGCGGTCGCCTCGATCGCGGCGAGCAGTTCCAGGTAGTCTTCCAGGCGCTCCAGCGGCGGCATGAACACATACATGACGCCGCTGGGCGAACCGACGCGCTCGGCCTTCGGGCCGTTGGCGCGGCGCGGGTCGCGCACCTCGATGCACAGGGCCGAACGCGTGATCCAGTTCGCCGATTCGAAGCGGGCGGGCACGCGGTCGTCCGCCGGCGCAGCCGACGGCGCCGCGCCCGCGGCGGCCGCGGCCGCGCGGTTGGCGGCCAGCGCGGCCGCCACGCCGCTGCCCGTGCCGGCGCCGGCCGCGCCGGGGGTGACCCCGCCGACGAGCCGCGTGGGCACCGCCCTGGCATCGGCCGCGGACTGCGGGGAGATCGGGGCGCCCGCGGCCGGTCCCGCGGCGGAGCCTACCGCGCCGCGTGCGCCGTACACGCCTTGCGGCGCCGTCGGCGACGTGCCGCCGCCGATCGGGAACGACGTCGGCAACGCGCCGCGCGCGTCCATCGGATCGCGCTCGATCATGAACGGGTACTCGGTGTCCTTGACCCAGGCGAGCGAATCGAGCGGCAGGCGATAGCCCATCGGCGAGTCGCCGGGGATCAGGTACATGCGCTCGCCGCGGAAGTGCCACGGGCCGGTGACCCAGCGGCCGCCGACCAGGCCCGGGCCGGGCTCGCGGCGCAGCGGCAGCACGTAGCCGACGGGCGCCTCGAGGCCCTGCGAGTAGACGCGGCGCAGGCGGTTGCGCTCGAGTTCGTCGGACAGGCGGGCGTCGAACGGGTCGACGTTGACCGGCAGCTGGCGCTCGCGCCACAGGTAGTAGAACGTGTCCTCGAAGCCGGCCTGCACCGTGGTGTCGACCAGGCCCAGCTTGCGCGCGAGCGTCGCGCCGAAGCGCTGCGCGTCGGCCGCGGTGCAGTGTTGCGGCACGCGCTCGTCGGCGAACAGCGACGGATCGCTCCAGCACGGGTGGCCGTCCGCGCGCCAGCAGATGGAGAGCGCCCAGCGCGGCAGCTGCTCTCCCGGGTACCACTTGCCCTGGCCGTAGTGCAGGAAGCCGCCGGCGCCGTAGTGGTCGCGCAGCCGCAGCACCAGCTCCTGGGCGCGCATGCGCTTGGTGGGGCCCAGCGCGTCGGTGTTCCATTCGGCGCCGTCGCGGTCGTCGATCGAGACGAAGGTCGGCTCGCCGCCCATGGTCAGGCGGACGTCGCCGGCGACCAACTGTTCGTCGACCCGGTCGCCGAGCGCGAGCACCGCCTGCCACTGCTCCTCGCTGTACGGCAGCGTGACGCGCGGCGATTCCCAGATGCGCGTGACGCCCATCGTGTGGCTGAACTCCACCTCGGACTCGTCGACGCCGCCGCTGATCGGCGCCGCGCTGGACGGTTGCGGCGTGCAGGCGAGCGGGATGTGGCCCTCGCCGGCCAGCAGGCCCGAGGTCGGGTCGAAGCCGATCCAGCCGGCGCCGGGCAGGTAGACCTCGCACCAGGCGTGCAGGTCGGTGAAGTCGATCTCGGTGCCGCTGGGGCCGTCGAGCGCCTTCTGGTCGGGCGCGAGCTGGATCAGGTAGCCCGAGACGAAGCGCGCGGCCAGGCCCAGCTTGCGCAGCACCTGCACCATCAGCCAGCCGGAGTCGCGGCAGGAGCCGGACGCGAGCGTGAGCGTCTCCTCGGGCGTCTGCACGCCCGGCTCCATGCGGATCAGGTAGCGGATGTCGCCCTGCAGGCGCTGGTTGAGCGCCACCATGAAGTCCATCGTCGCCTTCGGCTCGAGCGGGATGCTGGCCACGAAGGCGTCGAAGGCGGGGCCGTGCTCCTCCACCACCGTGTAGGGCGCGAGCTCGGTGGCCAGCGCCTCGTCGTACTTGAACGGGAACTTCTCGGCGCTCTCTTCGAGGAAGAAGTCGAACGGGTTGTAGACCGCCATCTCGGCGACGAGGTCGACCGTGACCTTGAACTCGCGCGTCTTCTCCGGGAACACCAGGCGCGCCAGGTAGTTCGCGAACGGATCCTGCTGCCAGTTGATGAAGTGGTCGGCCGGCTCGATCTTGAGCGAGTACGACAGGATCGGCGTGCGGCAATGCGGCGCGGGCCGCAGGCGGACGATCTGCGGACCGAGCGAGACGAGCCGGTCGTACTTGTAGTGCGTGACGTGGCTCAGTGCGACATGGATGGCCAAGAACGGCTCCCTGAAAGGTCGGTTCCGCGGGCCGGGATCGGCCGCGGGACGGGAAGGTCGGCGACGCGTCGCGAGGACGCGCCGTGCGGGTCACTGCGTGACGAGGAAGTCCTTGCTGATGCCCACGCCCAGCTCGCCGACGTTAGCCAGGAACTGTGTCAGGAACGCGTGAAGGCCGGTGGACAGGATCTCGTCGATGCGGCCGAAACGCAGATCGGCCTCGAGGCGCCCGGCGCGCCGCAGCGTGTCGCCGGAATTGGCGTTGGCCACGCTGCGCAGGTTGCTGCTCATGCGGTTCATGCAGTGGGCGAGCGAGCGCGGCATGTCGGCGCGCAGGATCAGCAGCTCGGCGACCTTCTCGGGCTGGATCACGTTGCGATAGACCTTGCGATAGACCTCGAAGCCGGAGACCGAGCGCAGGATCGCCGACCAGTGGTAGAACTCGTACTCGTTGTCGCGCTCGTCGGCGTGGCCGTAGAAATCGCTGTCGACGTCGTGGAACTTGACGTCCAGCATGCGGGCCGTGTTGTCGGCGCGCTCCAGGAACGAGCCGATGCGCACGAAGTGGAAGGCCTCGTCCTGCAGCATCGTGCCCACGACGACGCCGCGCGACAGATGCGAGCGGAACTTGACCCATTCGAACACGTTGGCCGGATCGCGCCGCAGCTCGCCGGTGGCCAGCAGCTTGTTGAACTCGAGCCAGGTCTGGTTGGTGGTCTCCCACACCTCGGTGGTGAGCGTGCCCCGCACGGCGCGCGCGTTCTCGCGCGCGGCTCGCAGGCAGCTCACGATGGACGACGGGTTCTCCTCGTCGGCGACCATGAACTCCATCAGCTTGGCCGGATCGATGGCGCCGTAGCGCTTGGTGTAGTCGCCGGTGAGCTCGCTGATGGCCAGCAGGCCGCGCCAACCCAGCTCGGCGACGGCGTCGGATTGGGGCAGCAGCGCGGTCTGATAGTTGACGTCGAGCATGCGCGCGGTGTTCTCGGCGCGCTCCATGTAGCGCGACATCCAGAACAGGTGATCGGCGGTACGGGAAAGCATCTTGGCTGGTCTCCTCAGTCCGACGAAGTGTTCGATTGCGATTGCGATTGCGATTGCGATTGCGATTGCGACTGCGTCGCCCGCTCCGGCGCCGGGGGCGCGCCCTTCTGGGCCTGCGGCTCCGCCTCCAGCACCCAGGTGTCCTTGGTGCCGCCGCCCTGGCTGCTGTTGACGACCAGCGAGCCCTCCTTCAGCGCGACGCGCGTCAGGCCGCCGGGCACCATCTGCACCTCCTTGCCGGACAGCACGTAGGGGCGCAGGTCGATGTGGCGCGGCGCGACGCCCGACTCGACGTACGTGGGACAGGTGGACAGGCTCAGCGTGGGTTGCGCGATGTAGTTGGTCGGGTTGGCGACCAGCTGCGCGCGGAAGGCCTCGACCTCGGCCTTGCTGGCCGCCGGCCCCACCAGCATGCCGTAGCCGCCCGCGCCGTGGACCTCCTTGACGACCAGTTCGGCCAGGTTGGCCAGCACGTACGACAGGTCCTTGGGATCGCGGCACTGGTACGTGGGGACGTTGTTCAGGATCGGCTTCTCGCCGAGGTAGAACTCGATCATCTTGGGCACGTACGGGTAGATCGACTTGTCGTCGCCCACGCCCGTGCCGATGGCGTTGGACAGCGTCACGTTGCCGGCCTTGTAGGCGCGCAGCAGTCCGGCGCAGCCCAGCGTGGAATCCTTGCGGAAGACCTCCGGGTCCATGAAGTCGTCGTCGAGTCGGCGGTAGATGACGTCGACGCGCTTCGGGCCCTGCGTGGTGCGCATGTAGACGAAGTCGTCCTTGACGAACAGGTCCTGGCCCTCGACCAGCTCGACGCCCATCTGCTGCGCCAGGAAGGCGTGCTCGAAGTAGGCCGAGTTGTACATGCCCGGCGTCAGCACCACGACCGTCGGGTCGTTGCTGCCGCCGGGGGCGACGCTGCGCAGCGTCTCGAGGAGCAGGTCGGGGTAGTGCGCCACCGGGGCCACCGCGTGCATCGAGAACAGCTCGGGGAAGAGCCGCATCATCATCTTGCGGTTCTCGAGCATGTAGGACACGCCGCTGGGCACGCGCAGGTTGTCCTCCAGCACGTAGTAGCTGCCGGAGCCGTCGGCGTTGCCGGCGCGCACGATGTCGACGCCGCAGATGTGCGAGTAGACGTCGCCGGGCACGTTGACGCCGATCATCTCGGGCCGGAACTGGGCGTTGTCGACCACCTGGTCGCGCGGCACGATGCCGGCCTTCAGGATCTCCTGGTCGTGATAGACGTCGTGGATGAACCGGTTGAGCGCCATCACGCGCTGGCGCAGGCCCTTCTCCATGTCGCGCCATTCGTGCGACGGGATCACGCGGGGGATCTGGTCGAACGGGATCAGGCGCTCGGTGCCTTCGCCGGAATCCTTGTCGCCGTAGACCGCGAACGTGATGCCGACCCGGCGGAAGATCAGCTCGGCCTCGTTTCGACGATCGCGCATCAGTTCGGCCGGCTGGCGTGCCAACCACTGCGCGTAGTCCTTGTAATGCTCACGCACCGCGTTGCCCGCGGCGTGCATCTCATCGAAAGGCAAATTCATGGCGAGCTGTGTCGTGAGTTGGAAATTCGTTGAGTGGGTGTCGAGCGAAGAGGTAGCGGTGCCGAATTCCCTTCAAGACGTTCGCAGACTAGGCGCGACCGCGACACGCGGCTGGATGCCGCGCGAGCGGGCGCAACGACGGATGCGGACGTCTTGAAGGGAATTCCTCAACGAATTTCCAACTCACGACACCGAGCTCCCTGGTGCGGCGCCGCGCCGCGCGGCGATCCGTGTGAATGCATAGCAACATCCGATCCAGCGCCGTCCGGTAACCGCCCCGGGCCGCAGGGCCGCGAAAAGGCACCGGCAGCGCAGCATCGAGAGGCTCCCTGCCGGCCCCAGTATCGACGACGCACCGCGAGCGTGCAATGCGGGCTGCGATTGCGGCAACGTCGCGCACCAACTTGAGCCTGCCATGCCGCCCGCCGCACCGGCGCGAGGCCGCGCGCCCCGGACACGCGCGAGCACGCGCCAGCCCGCGAGGCCCCGCCGGTCGGGTCGGCCGGGCGGGGTCGGGGGGGCGGGGCTCAAGGTGCTCAAGGATCGGGCAGCGCGGCGCTTTGGCGGAGTCCGCCTGTCTGGCCTGTCTGGCCTGTCTGGCTTGTTTGGCTTGTTTGGCCTGTTCGGCCTGTCTGGCCAACCTGGCCAACCTGGCCGGGCTGGCCGGGCTGGCCGGGCTGGCCGGGCTGGCCGACTTGGCCGGGCGGGCCGGGTTGGCCGGATTGGCCGGGTTGGCCGGCCAGGCCAGGCCAGGCCGGCGTCAGCGGCTCGGCTGCGCCCTGCCATTGCCAGTACCGCCGCCGGAGCGTCCGGGCGCAGCGGGCCTGGCCATCGGCCCACAGCCAGGCGCCGCAATGGTCGCTGCGCACGACGGGAATGCCATGCGCGGCGTAGCGGGCCACGACGTCGGGCGCGGGATGTCCGTAGCGGCTGCGGTAGCCGACCTGGATCACCGCCACCTGCGGACGCACCGCGTCCAGGAAGGCGTCGGTCGATGACGTGTGGCTGCCGTGGTGCGGCACGACCAGGATGTCGCTGCGCAAGCGGACGGCCGGGTCGGCGGGGCGGTCGCGCGCGCGGGCGACGAGCCGCGCCTCGCCGGGCGCCTCGACATCGCCCGTCAGCAACGCGCTGGCGCCGTCGGCCCCGACGATGCGCAGGACGCAGCTCAGGGCGTTGGTTTTCGCCCCCGGGCGGTAGTCGCCGGCCACCGGATGGAGGATCGCGAAGCGAACACCGTCCCAGGCCCAGCCCTGGTCGGCCTCGCAGGCGGTGTGCGGCAACGGGTTGGTGCGCAGCGGGTTGCCCGGCGCCAGCGAGCTGCGCAAGGCGGCCACCGGCATGCGATCGATGATGGACTGGGCGCCGCCGACGTGGTCGGCATCGGCATGGCTCAACATCAGCACGTCCACGCGCGGCTCGCCGCGCGCCTGCATCAGAGGCAGCAGCATGCGCCGGCCGGCGTCGTTGTCCTCGCCGAAGCGCGGTCCGGTGTCGAACAGCAGCAGGTGCGCGCGCGTGCGCACCAGCACCGCCGTGCCCTGGCCGACGTCTGCCACCACCAGCTCGAAGCGCCCGGTGCCCGGCCGCGCGACGAACGGCCACAGCAGCGGCAGCAGCATCGGCGCGCCCAGGAGCCGCACGCGCCAGGGCAGCGGCAGCATCAGCACCGCGCCGCCGGCCAGCCCGGTGGCCAGGGCCCAATCGGGCGCCGTGGCCACGTGCACGCTCGCCAGCGGCCAGCGCGCCAGCCACGCCAGGAACGCCAGCAAGGGCTTCAACGCGAACGCGGCCACGTTCCACAGAGGCGGCAGCACGACGCCCAGCAGGGTCAGCGGCGTGACCACCAGCGTGACCCAGGGCTCGGCCACCAGGTTGGCCACGAGGCCCGCCAGCGAGACCTGCTGGAACGCGACGAGCGTCAGCGGCGCGAGGCCGATGCTGGCGACGGCCTGCGCGCGCAGGCCGCCGCGGAGCTCGCCGCCGAGGCCTCTTGTGACTTTGCGGAAAGCGTCGAGCAGGCGGTGGACGCCGGCGGCGGTGGCGGCCGCGGACGGGCGCATCGACAGCGATGGCGGCACCCGGCGGGGATCCCGGTCTTCGTCCCGGCCGCGGTCTCGCCTTTCGACGGCGTCCCGTGATGACTCGCAGGCCGTCGTGTTCAGCGCCGGGGATCTTCTCGCGCTCACGCCCGCGTCCGCGTGCGATGCCGGCGCGACTCGCGCGACGGCGCCGTCTCCCGCGGGCGCGTCCGCCTCCATGCGCCCGCGCGCCGGGGCGCCGCCGCCCGCGACCCGCCGCGCCGGCTCCGACATCATCAGCAAGCCCACCGCCGCGAACGACAACCAGAACCCCGGCTGCAGCAACGCCCAGGGATCGAGCAGCGTGACTGGCACCATCGCCGCCAGCGCCACCAGCG
>FTJN01002979.1_pt2 | contig 17748 bp, 20 predicted proteins | sample 1658361 | NCBI WGS metagenome assembly FTJN01 (sample SAMEA3914819, study PRJEB12502) | metagenome | biome: forest; material: soil | place: Canada | collected 2010-06-26 | depth 0.3 m | reverse complement strand
GCCGAGACCTTCGAGGAGGCCATCGCCCTGCCGAGCGAGCACCAGTACGGCAACGGCGTGGCGATCTTCACCCGCAACGGCAAGGCCGCCCGCGACTTCGCCAGCCGCGTCAATGTCGGCATGGTCGGCATCAATGTGCCGATCCCCGTACCGGTGGCCTATCACAGCTTCGGCGGCTGGAAGCGCTCGGGCTTTGGCGACACCAACCAGTACGGCACCGAGGGCGTGAAGTTCTACACCAAGGTCAAGACCGTCACCGCCCGCTGGCCCGAAGGCGAGGTCGAGGACTCGGCCTTCGTCATCCCGACCATGAAGTAGCAAGAAGGGCAGGGGCGATGCGTGGACCGGTTCGAGCCTTCGATGTCATCGCCGCCTGCCTGATGGGGCTGATCCTGACCGTCGCTTCCTCCGCCTTCGCCCAGAGCTTGGACGCCGCCGAGATGGCGGCGGTCGGCCAGTACGGCGACAAGGCCGCGCCGCTGACGGTGTTCGAGCGCGACGGGACCTTGCGGATCGACGGGCGGGGTCATGCCGACGCCGCCCTGACGCCGCTGGGCCGCAATCGCTACGGCGTCGCGGGCGGCGGCGAACTAGTGCTGGAGCCCGTCGCCGTACGCCTGGACGGGACGAGGTTGCCGCGCCACGACTTCGGGGCCGAGGTCGAGGCGGCGATCCGCGCGGCGGTGCGGGCCGATCCCGACGCCCTGCGGGCCAGGGCCCTGGCCGCCACGCCGCCGGTCGAGACGGCCGACCACAAGCCCGCTGACCTCGTCGACCTGACCACCCTGGATCCGACCATCCGCCTGGACATCCGCTATGCCGGCTCGGACAACTTCATGGGCCTGCGGCTGTACGAGCGTCCCGCCGCCTATCTGCAGCGCCCGGCCGCCCAGGCCCTGGCCCGCGCCGCCAAGGCCCTGGAGGCCCAGGGCTACGGCCTGCTGATCCACGACGCCTACCGCCCTTGGTTCGTGACCTGGATGTTCTGGGAGGCCACACCGCCGGAAGACCACATGTTCGTGGCCGACCCCGCCAAGGGCTCGCGCCACAATCGCGGCTGCGCGGTGGACCTGACCCTCTACGATCTCAAGACCGGCAAACCCGTCGACATGCCCGGCCGCTACGACGAGATGTCGGCCCGCTCCTATGCCGACTTCATCGGCGGCACGACGAAGCAGCGCTCGCTGCGGGCGGTGCTACGCGAGGCGATGGTCGCCCAGGGTTTCGAGGTCTATCCCGAGGAATGGTGGCATTTCGACTACGGCGACTGGCGCAGCTATGGCATCGGGACGAAGACGTTCAGCCAGCTGGCTGGGACGAAGTAAGGGCCATCAGCTTCAGGGCGTCGGTGGTGGCCGCGCCGAACTGGGTATTGTCGAAGATCGCCCAGGCCTCGGCCTTTGCCCCGTTCATCTGCTCGGCGAGGGCCTCCAACCGCCCGTCGTCATAAGAGGTCTTGTACATCGCCGGCGAGCCGTGCAGCCGCCGATAGGTCAGGCCCGGCCAGCCGCCCGGCTCGGCGGCGTCCGGGACCACGGCGGGATCGGCGGCGACCCGTGCGACCTGGAAAGCGTCCAGCAGCGCGTCGGCTTCGGGCGTGAACCAGCTGGCGTGCCGCGGCTCCAGGACGCTGGCCACCGTCGTCGCCCGGCGCCATCCCGTCAGGAAGCGCTCGACGAGGCCGGCGTCGAACTTCAGGCTCGGCGGCAGCTGGATCAGCAGCGACCCGAACTTCTCGCCCAGTCCGGCGCATTCGTCGAGGAGGCGCGCCAGCGGCTCGGCGCAGTCGACCAGTCGCCGCTCGTGGGTGACCGTCCGAGGGACCTTCACGGCGAAACGAAAGTCCACCGGCGTCGAGGCCGCCCAGCGTTCGTAGGTCTTGCGCTGGTGGGGGCGGTAGAAGGAGGAGTTGATCTCGACGCCGTTGAACACCGCCGCGTAGCGTTCCAGGCCCGTGCCCTCGGTGGGGAAGACGTCAAGGTCGCGCGGCGCGCTCCAGCCGGCCGTGCCGATGCGGATGTCGTGAGGCATGGAGGGGGAGCGTTCGAGCTGTGCGGAGGTTCACCGTGCGAGACTCTCTCCGAGCGGGAGAGGGTTCTAAGAGCGCGGTCGCCAGGCCAGGATATCCGCGCTGCGTTCCACCCCGACCCGACCGCACGAGCCCTTCAGCGCGCAGGCTCCACATCGCGGCGCATGGTGCGAACACAGCAGTTGCCCCAGCCCCTTCATCAGCCAGTGCAGCTCGTACAGGTCTTCCGCCGTCCAGCTGTCGGGCACCAGGTCCATCAGCGCCCGATAGGCATGGGCGGTGTCATAGCTGGCCGGGATCAGGCCGAAACGACCGGCGACGCGGTGGACGTGGGTGTCGACCACCAGGGCCCGCATGTTCAGGGGGCTGAAGTTCAGCACCGAGGCGGCGACCTTGACCCCGACGCCGGGCAGGCCCTGCAGCCACCAGCGGGCGCTGTCCAGTTCCAGTTCGGCCAGGTGGTCGAGCGACAGTTTCCAGCCGCTGCGCACCTGGATCAGCCGCAGCGCGTGAGGCAGGTGGCGGGCCTTGTCCTCGGGATAGGTCACCTCCTTGATCAGCTCCAGGACTTCGCCGTCCGGCGCTTCGGCCAGTTCCTCCCAGGTCGCGAAGCGCTCCTTCAGGCGGTGATAGACCGCCCAGGACACCGCGTCCTTGGTCCGCCCGCTGATCGCCGACTTGACCAGCTGCGACACCGGGTCGAGCCGCTTGGTCGGCCGTTGCGGGCCAAAGGTCGTCAGCAACCCGTCGCGCAGGGCTTCCAGCGGCGAGGTCGAGAGGTCGAGGGAAAGCTGCATGGCGATTCTCGCTACGAACAGAACGAGAACATAGTGAACGTGAAGGGACTTGTCGAGTTATCCCCAGCTTGTTCCAAAACGCCGGTTTCGATTAGCGCCGCGTGCGGCCCCACAGCGTCGTGACCCGCCGGCGCAGGCGATCGAAGGCCACGCGCACCGGCGTCGGGGCGGCGGCGGGCGCGGGGCGCTCCTCCGCCGGCAGTTCGACCTGGGCGAAGCGGGCGATCAGGTCGCGAAGCTCCGGTTCCTGCACGGCCAGGGCCGCCTCGACCGGCGTCATCCATCGCAGGGTGCGCTGGCCCTTCTCGGGCCAGGTGGCGTGTTCGCCGGTCACTTCCAACGGGAAGACATCGACGATCACCGGGCGGGCGGCGCCGCTCTTCAGGCGCTTGAGATAGGGGTATTCGCCGATCGGTTGCTCGACGATGCGGCCGTCGAGGCCGGCCTCCTCATAGGCTTCCTGGGCGGCGGCCTGATGGTCCAGCTTGCCCTTCATCTGCCAGCCCTTGGGGATCACCCAACGGCGGGTCTCGCGGGACGAGACCAGCAGGATTTCCAGAGCGCTGGTTCCGTCCGGGGCGGAAGCGGACGCGCGCCAGGGCAGGGCGGCGACCTGGCGTCGCCGCTCATTGGACTTGCGTCCCCCCTGCTTGCCGTCCGCGTTATCCGTCACTTCATCCAGAACCCGAGATAGTAGAACGCCGCCGCGACCAGGCCGGCCGCGGGCAGGGTGACGATCCAGGCGGTCACGATGCTCTTGGCCACGCCCCAACGGACGGCCGAAACCCGGCGCGAGGCGCCGACGCCGACAATAGCGCCCGTGATCGTGTGAGTCGTCGAGACCGGAACGCCGATATGGGTCGCCAGGAACAAAGTAATTGCTCCGCCGGTCTCCGCGCAGAAGCCCTGCATCGGAGTCAGGCGGGTAATCTTGCTGCCCATGGTGTGGACGATCCGCCAACCGCCGAACAGTGTGCCTAGGGCCATGGCCGTCTGGCACGACAGCACCACCCAGAGCGGGATCGTGCCGGGGGCGTGCGTCGCGCCGTGGGCGTAGAGCAGGGCGGCGATGATGCCCATGGTCTTCTGGGCGTCGTTGCCGCCGTGGCCCAGCGAGTAGGCCGCCGCGGAGAAGAACTGCGCGACGCGGAAGAACCGGTCGGCGAAGAAGGGCGAGCTCCTCACGAAGATCCAGGAGACGATCAGCACCAGCACCAGGGCCAGGATGAAGCCCATCATCGGCGAGACGACGATGCCGGCGGCGGTCTTGCCCAGGCCCGCCCACTGCACCGCGCCGAAGCTGCCGACCTTGGCGACCGAAGCGCCGACCAGGCCGCCGATCAGGGCGTGGGAGCTGGAGGAGGGGATGCCAGCCCACCAGGTGATCAGGTTCCAGCTGATCGCGCCCATCAGGGCCGCGAAGATCAGGCGGTCGCCGATGATGTGCGGGTCGATGATCCCCGCGCCGACCATCTTGGCCACGCTGGTGCCGAAGAAAATGAAGGCGATGAAATTGAAGAACGCCGCCCACAGCACCGCCCACTTGGCCGACAGCACCCGCGTCGAGACGATGGTGGCGATCGAGTTGGCGGCGTCGTGCAGGCCGTTCAGGAAATCGAAGCCCAGGGCGACGACGACCAGCACCACCAGGAAGATGAAGGTCGGGTCCACTAGACCTGCTCGATCACGATGCCGCTGATGCGGTTGGCCACGTCCTCGAAGCGATCGACCACCTTTTCCAGATGGCTGTAGATGTCGACGCCGACGATGAACGCCATCGGATCACCGGTGCGATTGGCCAGGAACAGCGCCTTGCGGCCCTGGTCATACATCTGGTCGGCCTGTTCCTCGATCTGGGTGACCTTGACGGCCAGTTCGGTCAGGCGGTGGGCGTTCTTGCGCATGTCCGGCAGCAGGGCCACGGCCTGGACGGTCAACTCGGCGGCCTCGACGATGATCCGGGTCATCTCGCGCATCTGCGGCTCGAAGGTCTTGACCTCGAACAGGCTGACCACCTTGGCGGTCTTGCGCATCTGGTCGATGGCGTCGTCCAGCGAGGTGGTCAGGTCCTGGATGTCGCTGCGGTCGAACGGGGTGATGAAGCTGCGGCGGATCTGGGCCATGACCTGGCGGGTGATCTCGTCGGCCTCTTCCTCGTGCTGGTAGACGCGAGCGCTGGCGGCTTCGAGGCCGGGGCCGCCTTCCATCAGTTCCTGCAAGGCCTTGGCGCCCAGCACCAAGGTCGCGGCGTGCTGCGCGAACAGGTCGTAGAAGCGGTCTTCCTTGGGCATGACGGCCCGGAACAAGCCCAGCATGGTCGCTTCATCCTTTTGTTCGAAGCGTGGAGGTCGCGCGCGATCCGTCTACGGAACAACGCGGTGTTGGGCGGACCGGAACCACGGAAGCCGGCCTCGTTCAAGTCCTTGTATGACGGTTTTGTAACGGCCGTGGCCTCTGGGCGCCGCTCGCGACCTTTGGCACTGTGCGGCCGCGACGGCTCGGGAGTGATGTGATGGCGGTCAAGCTTACGGTGAACGGCCAGGTCCGTGCGGTGGACGCCGAGCCCGACACGCCCTTGCTGTGGGTGCTGCGCGACGTGCTGGGCCTGGTCGGGACCAAGTACGGCTGCGGTGTCGCCCAGTGTGGGGCCTGCACGGTGCACATCAACGGCGTGCCGATGCGCTCCTGCGTCACCTCGCTGGCCCGGGTGGGCGCCAAGGCGGTGACCACCATCGAGGGGATCGGCGCCGATCCGGTGGGGGCTAAGGTTCAGGAGGCGTGGAAAGCCATCGACGTGCCGCAATGCGGCTACTGCCAGGCGGGTCAGATCATGTCGGCCACCGCCCTGCTGGCCGCCGCGCCCAAGCCGACCGACGACGAGATCGACGCGGCCATGAACGGCAACCTCTGCCGTTGCGCCACCTACATCCGCATCCGCAAGGCCATCAAGGTCGCCGCCGGCCAGGTGGAGGCGTGAGCATGGACGCGACCCTTCTGGACAACCCCTCGCGCCGCCTGTTCCTGAAAACCGGCGTGGCGGCGGGCGGCGGCCTGCTGCTGTCGTTCAACCTGCCGGGTCTCGCGCGGGCCGAGGGCGAGGTGGCGGCCAATCCGTTCAACGCCTTCGTCCGCATCGCGCCCGACGGCGTGGTGACCATCGCCGCCAAGCGGCCGGAGATCGGGCAGGGAATCAAAACCTCGATGCCGATGCTGATCGCCGAGGAGCTGGACGTCGACTGGTCGGCCGTCCGCATCGAGCAGGCCCCGATCGACGCCAAGGTATATGGCGAGCAGTCGGCAGGCGGCAGCACCTCCACGCCGGATGACTGGGACCCGATGCGCCAGGTCGGCGCCGTGGGTCGCGCCCTGCTGATCCTAGCCGCCGCCCAGCGCTGGAACGTCCCAGCCGCCGGTCTGATCACCGAGCCGGGCTTCGTGGTCGACAAGACCGGGCAGCGTCGCTTGTCCTATGGCGAGCTGGCCCAGGCCGCCGCCGGCCTGGTCGCGCCCGACCCCAAGATCCTAATCCTGAAGGACCCCAAGACCTACCGCATCATCGGCAAGCCCCAGCCGCAGTCGGACACGCCGGCCATCGTCACCGGCAAGCCGCTGTACGGGATCGAGGTGCGCGTGCCGGGCATGCTGTACGCCACCTTCCTCAAGGCCCCGGTGTTCGCCGCCAAGGTGGCCAAGGTCGATCTGGCGCCTGCCCAGGCGGTCAAGGGCGTGCGCCACGCCTTCGTGGTTGACGGCGGGACTGAACTGGAGGGCCTGCTGGGCGGCGTGGTGGTGGTGGCCGACACCTGGTGGGCGGCGCGCAAGGGCCGCGACGTCCTGGAGGTGACCTGGGCCGATCACCCGACCAGCGGCCAGAGCAGTGCCGGCTTCATCGCCAGGGCCGCCGAACTGCACGCCCAGCCGCCGCACCGCAACCTCAAGACGGTCGGCGATGTCGACGCGGCCCTGAAGGGCGCGGCCAAGGTCGTCAGCGCCGACTACAGCTATCCCTTCAACGCCCACGCCACGCTGGAGCCGCAGAACTGCACGGCCAGCTTCAAGGACGGCAGGGTCGAGATCTGGGCCCCGGCCCAGAACCCCGAGGACGGCCGCGAGCTGGTGGCCAAGACCCTGGGGATCAAGCCCGAGGACATCACGATCCACTTCACCCGCAGCGGCGGCGGTTTCGGCCGGCGGCTGATGAACGACTTCATGGTCGAGGCGGCGTGGATCTCCAAGGTGATCGGCGCGCCGGTCAAGCTGCTGTGGACCCGCGAGGACGACATGCGGCACGACTTCTACCGTCCGGCCGGCTTCCACCGACTGACGGCGGGGCTAGACGCCCAAGGCGGGCTGACCGCCTGGCGCAACCACTTCGTGACCTTCGGCGAGGGCCAGAAGTTCGCGCGGGCGGCGGGCATGAACGCCACGCAGTTCCCGTTCGGGGCGGTCGACAACTATGTGCTGGACGTCTCGGTCATGCCGCTCGGCGTGCCGACGGGCTGGCTGCGGGCCCCGGGCAACAACGCCTATGGCTTCGTGATGCAGGGGTTCACCGACGAGCTGGCCTTCGCGGCTGGCGCCGATCCGGTGGCCTTCCGCCGCAAGCTGCTGGGCGCCCCGCGGCTGATTGGCGAGCCGGGCAAGGGCGACAGCTTCCACACCGGCCGCATGCGCGCCGTGCTCGACCTGGCGGCTGAGAAGTCCGGCTGGGGTCGCGAGACGCCCAAGGGCGTTGGCCTCGGCGTGGCCTGTCACTACAGCCACCAGGGCTATGTGGCGGTGGTGATGGAGGTGGCGGTCGCCGACGGCAAGGCGCGGGTCCTCAAGGCCTGGGCGGCGGTCGATGTGGGTCGGCAGATCGTCAATCCGAACGGCGCCGAGCAGCAGGTGCAGGGCTCGATCCTCGACGGGATCAGCCTGGCCATGGGCCAGGAGATCACCCTCGAGAACGGGGCGGTGACACAGAGCAACTTCGGCGACTTTCCGCTGCTGCGCTTCGCCGACGCGCCGGATGTCGAGGTGCACTTCGTCATCAGCGACAACCACCCCACGGGCCTGGGCGAGCCGGCCCTGCCGCCGGCCCCGGCCGCGCTGGTCAACGCGATCTTCGCGGCGACCGGCAAGCGGATCCGCACCCTGCCGATCGGCGACCAGTTGGCCTGAGAGACGGGCGCGGCAAAGCGTCCCAGCGACGATGTTTAGGGCCCGTTCACCACGTCCGGCGGGCCGAACTTAACCTTATTGCTCCAGGGTGGTCTTCGAACGGGGACCATCGCGTCATGGGGCAGCACGTCGAAACCTTGGTGATCGGGGCCGGTCCGGCCGGCCTGACCGCCGCCCATGCGCTGGCCAAGGCGGGGCGCGACGTCGCCGTGCTGGAGATGAATCCCGACCAGGTCGGCGGCTCCAGCCGGACGATCGATCATCACGGCTTCAAGATCGAGTTGAACGGCGGGGCCTATGTCTCGACCTCGTCCAAGGTGCTCGACCTGTGGGCCGAGTTGGCGCCGAACGGCTTCGTCGAGCAGCCGCGCACGGCGCGAATCTATCACCGTGAGCGGTTCTACGCCTATCCGCTGAAGACCCTGGAAACCCTGGCCCACCTGGGCTTGCGTGGCGGGGCGGCCTGCCTGGCCTCGTTCGGCCTGGCCAAGATCCGGCCGATCAAGACGCCCAGGACCTTTGGCGACGAGATCCGCAATCGTTTCGGCGCTCACCTGTCAGCGCGGCTGTTCAAGCCGTTCGTCGAGAAGGTGTCGGGCCTGATCTCCGACCAGACACCCGCCGGCCGCGGCGCCGCCAAGCCCATCGCCAGCCTGCGCTATCCCCGCCAAGGGGCCGGCGCGCTGTGGCGGGCCTGCGCCGACCAGATCATCGCCCTCGGGGGAGAGGTCGGTCTGGGGCGGCGCGTGGAGTCCCTGAAGTTCGACGCCGCCGCCAAGCTCTGGACGGTGAGCGTTCTGCGCGCCGACGGCGCCCATGAGGTCCGCACCGCCGACCACGTGGTCTCGACCGCGCCGCTGCGCGAGCTGATGAGCCTGCTGCGGCCGACGCCGATCAGCCTGTTCCATGCCGGCGAGCTTATGTACCGCGACCAGATCACGGTGGCCCTGGTGGGCCAGGCCCGCAAGCCGCTGCGCGAGGCGACGATTGACGTCCACGACACCGACCTGCGGGTCGGCCGGGTGCAGAACTATCGCGCCTGGTCGCCGGCCCTGGCGCCGGACGGCGAGGCGGCCAGCTGCCTGGGCCTGGAATATTTCTGCTTCGAGGGCGACGGCCTGTGGTCGGCCACCGACGCCGATCTGGTCGCCCTGGCCTGGCGCGAGGCCGCCGTCATGGGCCTGATGGATCCGACCGCCGTGCGCGACGCCCGCGTCGTGCGTCAGCGCAAGGTCCTGCCGATCGTCGACGAGGACTGCGCCGAGCACCTGGCGATGATCCGCCTGGACCTGAAGATGCAGTTTCCCAGCCTGCACTTGGCCGGTCGCAACGGTCTGCACCGCGACGGCGACCGCGACCATGCTCCGCTCAGCGGCCTGCTGACCGCCGAGAACATCCTGGCGGGCGAAGCGGCTCACGACGTGTGGGGCGCTCCCAGCGTCGCGGCGACGGGCCGCAAGGCCGCCTAAACCGCGAGGCGGCCCCGCCGGGTCGCTTCGGCGGACGGGCTCTCGGCGCATACCGCCTGGGGTTCCTTCAACGACCGCGCCGTCCAGCACAGCAGGTGGGTCAAGCCATCGGCCAGACCGATCACGGCGATCACGGTCACCAAGCTCGACGCCAGCAGAATGGCGATCATCGACATCACGGTCTTCCCATCCAAAGCGATTTGTCGGAGTTTTCGAACTAACCGTCGAATCGTGCGACCGGTTCCTTCGCGGGATCCAGAGCGACGGAACGCGGGCGGTTTTCGCCTCCGCGCTTGACAACGTTGTCACCGTTGGGGTGGATGTCGCGTCCCGCAACGTCGGACAGGGGAGTGAACAACATGGCAGGTATGGGTGCGGCGCAGGCTCCGAATTCTGGAGCGGCCCCCAAGTCGGGAGGAGGCGGCCTGATCCTGGCCGTCGTCTACGTCACGGCGCTCTTCTTCATCTGGGCGTTCGTCACCAATCTGATCGACCCGCTCGTGAAGAGCATGAAGGTCATCTACACGCTGACCGACTTCGAGACGCAACTGAACCAGTTCGCGTTCTTCATCGCCTACGGCATTATGTCGATCCCGTCGGCGGCCTATTTGGCCAAGAAGGGCTACGCCAAGTCGATCGTGCTGGGCCTGACCGGCATCGTCGCCGGCTGCCTGATCGCCTGGTCGACGACCTTCTCGCACAACTTCATCACCGTCCTGCTGGGCCTGTTCGTGGCCGCCTCGGGGATCACCCTGCTGCAGGTCGCCGCCAACCCGCTGATCGCCTCGATGGGCGACCCCAAGGGTTCGCACTTCCGCCTCAACCTCTCTCAGGCCTTCAACTCGATGGGCGCCTATGCGGGCGGTATCTTCGGCGCGAGCTTCCTGCTGAAGGGTCCGCTGTTCGAGAAGGACGTCGTCGTCACCGAGGCCATGAAGGCGACCGGCCTGGGCTTCGTCACCAACGTCTATCTGCTGATCGCCGTGATCCTGGCCTTCTTCACCCTGGCCGTGTTCCTGGTGCGCAACACCATCACCCACCACGCCCCGAAGATGGCCGAGCACGCGGAGTCGCCGTTCAAGGCGTTGCAATCCAAGTGGGCCAATCTCGGCGCTCTGGGCATCTTCCTCTATGTCGGCGCCGAGGTCTGCGTTATCTCGGGGATGATCTTCTTCCTCGAACAGAAGCAGATCCTCAACGTGCCCTCGCAGGTCGCCGGCTTCGTCGGTCCGATCTTCATGCTGTTCGCGATGTTCGGCCGATTCGGCGGCTCGGTGCTGCTGCGCTACATCAAGGCCACGACCATGCTGGGCTTCGTGGCGGCCTGCGCCACGGGCCTCTGCGCCCTGGTCATCGCCACCTACCACATGCCCGCCACGCCCCTGGGCGGAACGGTCCATCTGCCGGGTGACTTCGTCGCGCCGCTGACCATGGGCTTCATCCCGGGCGTCGCCGCGATCCTGATCGGCCTGTTCAACTCGATCATGTTCCCAACCATCTTCACCATCACCCTGGAACGCTCGTCGGCCCCGGCTTCGGCGACCTCGGGCCTGATGTGCATGGCCATCTGCGGCGGCGGGTTCATCTCGATCCTGTACGGCTTCACGGTGGACATGTTCATCCACAACTTCCCGATCGGGGCCCGCTCGCTGGCCTTCATCGTGCCGTTGGTCTGCTACCTCTACGTCCTGTGGTTCTCGTTCGCGGCGCGCGGCGCCACGGTGCACCAGATCCAGGAAGACGCGGTGGCGGGCGGCCATTAGGCCCAAGCCTTCTCGCGAAGACGGAAAAGCCCGGGTGTTCGCATCCGGGCTTTTTCACGCCCTCCAGCGCGAATGAGAGTGACTTGCGACTATTGATGTCGAGCAGTCGACTCAATGGGCGTTACTTGCCTCGAAATGCAAACCGCGCGGAACGCCCTCTGACCCTAAGTGTTTGTGATCCGCCGACCTCGGCGTTCAAGCATTCAGGGAGAGACACCAATGGCGACCGCCGCCAAGAGTTCAGCGACCAAGGCCAAGCCCGCCAAGTCCGCCAAGCCGCGTCGTACGCGCCGCACCGGCCGTCGCGACCCGCTGGCCATCAGCCTGCTCAAGAAGGATCACCGCGAGGTCGAGGGCTGGTTCGACGAGTACGAACAGCTGGAGACCGACGCCGAAAAGCTGGCCCTGTTCAACAAGATCGCCCTGGCCCTCAAGGTCCATACCCAGATCGAGGAGGAAATCCTTTATCCCGAGGAGCGTGGCGACGTCGAGGACGACCTGCTGGACGAGGCCTATGTCGAACACGACGGCGCCAAGAAACTGATCGCCGAGATCGAGGCGATGCGGCCCGGCGACGAATATTACGACGCCAAGGTCAAGGTGCTGGGCGAATACATCAAGCACCACGTCAAGGAAGAGGAGCAGCCGGGCGGCCTCTTCGCCCAGGCCAAGAAAGGCGACGAGGATCTCGACGCCATGGGCGAACGCATGAGGGTCCGCAAGGACGAACTGATGGCCGAGTTGGGCGGAAAACAGCCGAACTGATGTTACGGGGAGGGTCCTTGGACCTTCCCCCTTTTTCGGAGGGCCCATGGCCGAGGCGCTTGATCCGATCCTCCCGCCGGACATCGAAGAGCTGACACGGGCGGTCCTGGAGGCCGCCTGCGCGCGCGACCTGACCCTGGCCACCGCGGAAAGCTGCACCGGCGGTCTGCTGGCCTCGTTGCTCACCGACATGCCGGGCTGCTCACATGCCTTCGACAGCGGCTTCGTGGTCTATACCGACGACGCCAAGACCAGGATGCTGGGTGTGCCGCCGTCGCTTCTGGCGCACGGCGGCGCGGTCTCGCAGCCGACCGCCATCGCCATGGCCGAGGGCGTGATCCAGCACTCGCGTGCCGACGTGGCGGTGTCGATCACCGGCTGGGCCGAGGAGGTCGGTGACCCGATACGGCCCGGCGGCCTGGTCCATTTCGCCTGCGCGCGGCGGGGCGGTTACACCCATCATCGGCAGGCCAGGTTCGGCGACATTGGGCGTGGGCAGCTGCGCGTCGAATGCCTGCGCGTGGCGCTGAAGATGTTTCAACAGGCCCTGAAGCTCTGACCCGCAACGGCCCGTCCCATGGAAAAAGCGCCTCCGGCTGGGCCGAAGGCGCTTTTCCTAATGTGGTTGAGTGTCGAGCTTACAGCGCTCGACGGCCGGTGAAGGCGTGATAGATCGCCAGGACGACGACCGCGCCGATCACGGCGACCAGCAGGCTGTAGAGGTTCAGGCCAGTGACGCCGGCGGAACCGAACTGATTGAACAGGAAGCCGCCGACCACGGCGCCGACGATCCCGAGCACCAGATCCACCACCAGGCTGCCGCCGCTGCGGCTTACCAGCTTGCTGGCGATGAAGCCGGCGACGAGGCCGAGCACGACCCACGCAAGAATAGACATGTACGCCTCCTTGGCATCAAAGGGCGTGCGAACCGCGCGCCGATGCCGAATAAAGGCGTAGGCCAAGACTTTCGTTCCGACACGCTTGCGTGTTTAGGCGCGAAAACGTCGCGAAGACTTTTAAGCCGTTCGCGCGTTGCTTCCGATCGCGTTTAGCGCGGCTTGCCGATGCGCGCCTGGACGGCGTCGACCAGCTTCTGGGCCGGTCCGCGACCCAGCACGATGAACAGGCCCGAGCCGATGACGGCGCCGATGAGGAAGGTGAGACTCATGGGAAATCCTGGGTACTGAAGGCCGCGGGGCGAGCCTCTTCTTTAAAGGCTGGCGGGGGGCGTTGACCATGCGACACGCCGACGCCGGGCGCCGTCTTGCGCCATTCGACCGATCCAGAAGCATTTGAGGCCATCTCGATGGATTCTGGTTGGGCGTTTCCACCCGACGAGATCAGAACGCGGGCAAGAAGACCCGCGTGGTGTGATCCTCGCGGGTCTGGTGGGCGTGGGCGTGGACGAAGCGGTGGCGGTTTGAGCGCGCCGGATCGACACCGTCCTTAAGGGATGATCCGCCTTCGCAAAGCCGGCGGCTCGGCCTAGAACGAAGTCATGGCGCGGATGTCGATCAGACTGAGCTGGATGGCCTGGGGCATTGTGCTCCTCGGCGCTCTGCTGCTCGTCGTCGGCCCGATCACCTCCGCCGTCGCCGCTCCCATGGCGTGCTGCCCGGAGGCGCCGTGCCGGGATATCGACAAGTCGGCCTGTCCTCAGGCTTGCGTCGTGGCCTGCCAGGTCATCGTCGCGCCCGAGCACCAGCTGTCCGCGCCCATCCGCCGCGACGCGCCGACGATCGCTTCGGCCCCCGTCGTCATGCCGCCGGGGCGCGCGGTCGTCCCGGACCTGCCCCCTCCCAGATAACCCCGACTTCAGACGATCATCCATCTCTCTGAAAATCGGAAACTCATCATGAAACGTATTCTCTCCACCGCGGCGCTGATGCTGCTGGTCTCGGCCACGGCCGCCTACGCCGCGGCTCCCGAGGCCGTGACCAAGGCTGTCCAAGCGTGCTGCGCCCTCGGCGCGGCCTGCTGCAATGGCGGTCCTTGCTGCTGAGCTAGCCTGACGGCCTAGGCCGGGCGCCCGCCTCGCGAGAGGCGGGCGTTTTTCGTCTCGCTCAGGGCGCGGGCTTGGCGGCTGGCGGCGGGGCGGCGGTCGAGGCTACCCGCCAGACGGTGTTGCCCACGTCGTCGGCCACCAGCAGAGCGCCGGACTTGTCGACCGCCACGCCCACGGGGCGGCCCAGGGCCTCGCCCTTGGCGTTGAGGAAGCCGGTCAGGAAGTCCTCGGCCGGGCCGGACGGCATACCGCCCACGAACGGTACGAAGGCCACGCGATAGCCGTTCACCGGCTTGCGGTTCCACGACCCGTGCTGGCCGACGAAGGCCCCGCCCTTGAAGCGCGCTGGGAAGGCGTCGGCGTTATAGAAGGTCAGGCCCAACGAGGCGGTGTGGGCGCCTAGGGCGTAGTCGGGCTTGATCGCCTTGGCCACCAGGTCGGGCCGTTGTGGCTTTACCCGCGCGTCGATCGTCTGGCCATAATAGCTGTAGGGCCAGCCGTAGAAGCCGCCGTCCTTGACCGAGGTCATGTAGTCGGGAACCAGGTCGTTGCCGATTTCGTCACGCTCGTTGACGCTGGTCCACAGGGCCCCGCTGGTCGGCTGCCAGCCCATGCCGTTGGGATTGCGCAGGCCCGAGGCGAAGACGCGGCTGGCGCCGGTGGCCGGGTCGATCTCCAGGATGCCGGCTCGGCGCTCTTCGGCCGCCATGCCGTTCTCCGCGACATTGCTGTTGGAGCCGACGGTCACATAGAGCTTCGACCCATCCGGACTGGCGATGACGTTCTTGGTCCAATGGTGGTTGATCGGTCCGGCCGGCAGGTCGGCCACCTTGCGCGGCGCGGCGGTGATCCTGGTCTGGCCGGCCTGGTAGGGGAAGGCCAGCAGGGCGTCGCTGTCGGCCACGTAGAGCGTGTCGCCGACCAGGGCCATGCCGAACGGCGAGTTCAGGCCCGTCAGGAAGACGGTCCGCACCTCGGGCGTGCCGTCATTGTCGGCGTCGCGGACCAGGGTGATGCGATTGGCCGAGGGCACGGTGGCGCCGGCCCGGCCCATGATGATCTTTTCGATGAAGCCCTTGAGGCCCTTGCTGTCCTCGGGCTTGGGCGGAGCGTTGGTCTCGGCGATCAGCACGTCGCCGTTGGGCAGGACGTACAGCCAGCGAGGGTGGTCGAGGCCGCGGACCAGGGCGGTGGCGATGAAGCCCGGCGCGGCGTCTGGCGTCTGGCCGTCGGCCCAGCGCACGGCCGGGGCGATCTTCATGACCGGCAGGGACTGCTTCTTGGCGGCGGGAAGGGTCGGGTTGGCGCCGTAGCCCTGTTCAGGCGGCAGGGCCGGGCCGGCCCCGCAGGCCGACAGCAGCACGGCGGCCGGCCCTAGGATCAGCAAGGCGTGATGAGCTTTGGGCATGGTTGACGTCCCTCCCTCTGTTGTGTCGAGGTTAAACGCGAGACTGCGCCGTAGGGTCCGATAAGGCCAGGGGATCAGCCTGCCGGCGCGTGCTCGTCCAGCCAGCGGCGGAAGAAGCCGGGGTCCGGCAGGCCGGCTTGATTGGCCACGACCTTGCCGTCCTTGAACAGGAACAGGGCCGGAATACCGCGCACGCCATAGGCCTGGGCCAGGGCCGGTTCGGCGTCGACATCGATCTTCACGAAGCGGGCCCGCGGCTCCAGCTCGGCGGCCGAGCGGGCGAAGATCGGGGCGATGGCCTTGCAGGGACCGCACCAGGCGGCCCAGAAGTCGGCGACGATCGGGATCTGGCTGTTTGTCGCGTGTTTGCGAAAGCGCGGGGTGGTCAGGTCGACCGGCTGGCCGGTGAACAGCGGCTGGGCGCAGCGGCCGCATTTGGCGACCTTGGCGTCGCGTTCGGCCGGCAGGCGGTTGGTGGCGTCGCAGTGTGGGCAGACGATGTTGACGGTTTCGGCCATTGTCTTCTCTCAACGAAGCGGCGGGCGCTTGTTTCGTTCTATCGCGCGCCGACCTCGGACGCCGCTAGAAGGAAGGCGCCGACACCATAGAGCTGGGTGTCGCCGGCCTCGACATGGTCGGGCGCATAGCCGATCTGCTGGACCCAACCCAGCTTGCCGTCGGCCTGGACGGCGCCGGCCAGGGCGGCCCAGCCCTTGGTGACGGCGGTCTCATATTTCGGACCCTTCAGCAGGCCGTGGTTGAGGCCATAGGCCAGGCCATAGACGAAGAAGCCCGTGCCGCTGGTCTCGGGTGGGGCGTGTTCGGGGGCCAGAAGGGAAGGCGCCCAGCAGCCGTCGGCCTTCTGCAGCGTCAACAGCCTGTCGGACATCCGGCGGAACAGCGCCTCGTAGCGCTTCCGCGACGGGTGGTCGGCGGGCAGGGTCTTCAGGATGTCGACGATCCCGGCATAGACCCAGCCGTTGCCGCGGCTCCAGAAGATCTTGCGGCCCTGGTCGTCGCGGCGGTCGAAATAGCGGCTGTCGCGGTAGAAAAGGCCTTCCTGCTTGTCGAGCAGGTAGTCCGCCGTGGCCCAGAACTCCTTGTCGCCATAGGCGGCGTAGCGGGGATCGCCGGTGGCCTGGCTCAGGCCGGTCCAGGTGGCGGGACCCATGAACAGGGCGTCGCTCCAGCACCAACGCGTCTGGCAGGGTTGGTCCTCGGTTCCGTCGAGGAAAGTCATGTCGGCTTGCGGCGGATCGGCCAGGATGGCGTCGAAGCGGGCCTTGAGTGGCGCGATCTGGGCGGGGTCGTGGTCCTTGCCATGGACCCACAACCAGGTCTGGCCGATCACGTGGTCGTCGGCGTGCAGCGGTCGGGCGCCGAGGTTCCAGCCCTGCTGGACCCCACGGGCGCGGATGGCCTGGACGAGGTCGGAGTCGCCGCCGCGGTCGGCGAAGGCGGTCAGGCCGACATAGAGCGCGCCCTGCACCCAGCCGCGCGGATCGGCGGTCTTGGGGTGGGCGTGGACATAGTCGAACCGATCCATGTGGGCCAATTGCCAGGCGGCGACCTGGCGGCCCAGCGTCAGGGCCTGGGTCGCGGTGGCGGAGCTGGGCGACTGAGCGCGCGCGCTAGGTCTTGCCTCCACGCCGCCGGCGATCAGCGTCAGCGCGGACAGGGCGATGATCAGGCTGGCGCGCATGGTTTCGGCTCTCCCCTAGGCGCGTGGCCTATCCCGCCACGTCGCGAGCCAGTGCTAGGTCGCTTTGTACGCTGGTCAAGCCAGTAGATCGGGTTTTCGCGGTCTGAAACCGATAGGTCTGGCCAAAATCGTCTTTTGTACGATTTATGGTCAGGCCAATTTCCTTGCGCCCTGGCACAACACGGGTATGGTGAGGCCAACGAACCTCGTCGGCCTAGGCGGTGAACTTGTCCTTCAACCGCACCTCCTCCCGGGGCCGGCCGACGACGGGCGGCTGGAGCCTTCCCTCCAGTCGCCCATCCTCCCATCTCGATTCGCCCGATGGCGTCAGATCAGCGAGCGGCGGGCCAGCTCGGTGCGGCGGGCGGCGACTTCGCTGCGGGCCTGCTGCATGGCGTCGATCTCGGTGGCGGTCAGCAGGTTGTCGATCACCCGGCCCAGGTGCTCGCGCATGGCGTTGCGGGCTTCCTTGGGGTCGCGGGCCTTCAGGGCGCTGAGGATTTCCTGGTGGTCGTCGATCAGCGGCCGCACGCCCACCTGGCGGGCCCGTTCCAGCATGGCGCGGCACAGCGGCGACTTGTAGCGCAGGTCCCACAGGTTCTCGATCACGGTGACCAGGGCGCTGTTGCGGGTGGCCTGGGCGATGG
>FTJN01000126.1_pt3 | contig 17789 bp, 12 predicted proteins | sample 1658361 | NCBI WGS metagenome assembly FTJN01 (sample SAMEA3914819, study PRJEB12502) | metagenome | biome: forest; material: soil | place: Canada | collected 2010-06-26 | depth 0.3 m | reverse complement strand
CGCCAGGACGCTCGCAGAAGGTCGGGCCCTTCGTTGCGGCCGGGGACGTGCCTGACCTCGATCCTCGGCAGGGGATCGAGGTCAGGCTCCGCCTCGAATCGCGAGCAAGACGTGTTGTCTTCGGCGGCATGGCGGCGCGATTCCAGGCGGTGCCAGACCCCTCCGCCCCAACCCCCAAATCGCCGCGTCGCCCTGAAGCCGACCGTCCAGCCACGTCATTGCGCGCGCAGTCGCGGAATCCGCCCCTGCGGCGACGTCATTCGCCGGCGTGGATCCTGCGACTTCGCGCAGGATGACGAGGCGCGTCACTGCGCGCAGCGCCTGCCGATCCTCGCAGATCGGCGACGAGCCAAAAAAAAGAGGCGGCCTGTGAGTACCGCCCCTGTCAAGATCAAGAGGACCCTCTCGATCAACCTTTGCGGTCAGAACTTGTAGGTCACGGAGCCGTAGACGAAACGGCCGTGCGGATCGTAGTAGGTCGGGTCGTAGCCCGTCTGGAAGTACGTGCCGTTGGTCGTGACGGTGGGCGGCTGGCGGTTGAAGACGTTCTTCAGGCCAAGGCGGAAGGCCAGGTTCTTCACGCCGCTGTACTCGCCTTGCAGGTCGTACGTCGCAAATGAAGAGACGTGGCGGCCCGTGCTGCAGACCCCGGGCGGCGAATCGGGCGCCGTGTAGTCGGCCGGATCGCAATCGATGATGGCGGGCGGCGCGTCCTTGTAGCTCGACTGGTAGTTCTGCGTCAGCGCCAGGCCATAGTCGGCGTAGTTCCAGTTCACCGTCAGGGCGTGCTTCCAGCGGAAGATCATGCCGCCGTTCGTGACCGCGTTGATGGCGGAGTCCGACGGATCGGTCGTTCGCCCGACGCTGTGCTGGACGGTGCCGTCGATCGTCGTCAGATCGTATTTCTGGATCCACGTGCCAGCCAGTTCAGCGCTGAACCGGCCCACCGAAGTGCGCACGCCGGTCCACCTCACGTCGACGTCGACGCCCGCCGTCACGACGCCGCCGCTGTTGACATTGCTGGTGACGATGTTGGTGATGTTGCCGGAACTGTCGCGCGACACCAGCGGCGCGTACACCGGATTGCCCGCGGCGGCCAGGTTCACGACCGTTTCGGCGTCGAGGGCGATGATCGCGTGGTCGACGCGCACATGGTAGTAGTCGGCGCTGGCCGACAGGCCCTTGATCGGCTCGACGATCGCGCCCAGCGAGAACTGCTTCGACTTTTCCGGCACCAGGTGCGGATTGCCGCCGACCTGCTGGTTGAACTGGCCCGGGACGCCCGTGACGGGATCGGTGAAGATGGACGTCGTGGCGGGCGCGAGCGGGGTGTACAGCTCGGGCAGCGAGGGCTCGCGGAAGCCGGTCCCGATGGAGCCCCGGAACGCGACCTGGTCGATCGGCAGGAACTTCAGGCTGAGCTTCGGATTGGTGGAAGACGCGGTGGGGTAGTGGTCGTTGCGAACCGACAGGTCGGCTTCGAGCATCTTCAGGAACGGTGCATTGATTTCGGCAAAGACCGAATGCGACGTGCGCGACGCCGCGAACGGCAGCACGGCGGCGCCGTAGCCGGAGACGTCACCGCTCTGGTAGGCCGCGCTCGGCTGCAGGTTGAGGGATTCCCTGCGCAGCGTCACGCCGGCGGCGAACGCCAACGGGCCGCCCGGCAGTTTGGCCAGATCGTGCTGGAGCTTGAGGTCGATCGCATCGGTCGTCAGCGACGACTTGATGATGTTGCCGTTGTAGTTCGTCGCCATGATCTGGGCGGCCAGCGCCGGCGATTGCTGCGCGACGAACGGATTGAAGGCGTCGTTGCCACTCAACAGTTGGACCAGCTGGGTCTGGTTCTGGTAGCCGCGCTGGGTCGACTCCGACACCACGCTCTCGTTGCGGCTGTACGCCGCGTCGTAGTCCCAGTCCCAGAGCGAACCCGTGAACCCGGTCACCAGATGGTACAGCGTCGAATTGTCCGTATGGATGCGGCCGCCGCCGTCCAGCGCACGATAGCTGACCGTCACGGGACAGGCGCCGCCACCGCAGCTCGTCAACACCTCAGGATGGTTGGAAGCCGCGATATAGCTTGCCGGGTAGTAGGGACTCGACGGATTGATGACGATGACCGGGTCGATGCCGACCTTGTGGAACAGCGGATCGGTCGCGAGGAAGGAGGCGCTGTACGGCGAGGACTGTTCGCTGATGACGGTCTTCGAGTTCGACGCGAAGACTTCCGCGAACCATTCGTTGTTGTCGTTGATGCGGCCGCGCAAGGTGCCCGCGACGTTGACGCGCGTGACGTCCGGCGTCAACGGCACGAACGGCGACGGGTTGTAGCGGCAGGTGTTGAGGTTCACGTCGAACGCCATGCCGTTCGCCGAGCAATTGTTGGCCGTGCTGCTGGCGCTGGTCGGGCCCAGGATGTTGCCGATGCCGCTGCCGTCCGCGTAGATGCCCTTGCCCTGGTTCAGCGAGGTCAGGATGTTCGGATCGAAGGTGCGGATCGCACCCGTGGCCGTCGCGCTCAGGTCGAACAGGCCGTCGTCGCTCCACGAACGATTCGCGTACTTGCGCTGATAGCCCTGGATGGCCGAGTCGTGCGAGACGTCCAGCGAGAACATCGCCGACACATGATCCGTCTCGAAATCGCCGAAGCCCGCGACCAGGCCGACCTTGCCGCTCTTGCCGCCGCCGGAAGTCGTCGGCTTGCCGTAGTAGCCGGTCATCTCGACGCCGTTGAAGTCCTTGCGCAGGATGAAGTTGATGACGCCGGCCACGGCGTCGGAGCCGTACACGCCCGAGGCGCCGTCCTTCAGGATTTCCACGCGGTCGATGGCGGACAGGGGGATCGAGTTGATGTCGACGGCCGTACCGTCCGTCGCGTAGTTCGCGATGCGGCGACCGTTGACGAGCACCAGGGTGCGCTGCGAGCCGAGGCCGCGCAGGCTGGCGGTGGCTTCGCCGTAGGTCGATTGCCCGGCGTTCTGGGCGGAGGTCGTGCCTCCGGCGGAGGAGTTCGCCGAGATGTTCTGCAACAGCTGTTCGGTGTTCGTGACACCGAGCCGCTCGATCTGTTCGCGAGAAACCGTCTGCACCGGCAGAGCACTTTCGGCATCGGTTCTCTTGATCGACGAGCCCGTGATCTCCACGCGCTGCACCGCGCCACCCTGATCTTGCGTCGGCGCCTGCGCCCGCACCAGGGAGGGAGTCACGGAAGCAAGCGCACCAAATGCAGAGAGGATGCAATAGCAGAGCTTGGTTCTCTGAAAGGTAGTTTTATTCATTGGATGGTGTTGTGTGAGTGAGCTGGCTTCGGTGACTCGTGACGGCCGTCCGCCAGCGAATGGCCGGGATGGGGCCGGTACCTGCGTCGATTCGCCCCGATCAGCTACGGATGAGCTGCCTCACGAACCTCTCGAGGCGTCGCTTCGTCCTTCGCTGCCGGGAAACCACCCAACCCCCGCGTTCCGCCAGGAAATGAGGCGCTGTGTCGTTTGGCGCAATCAGCGCCGCGAAGCCAATTTATCGAGCACGCGCGACCGCGAACAGTCTCGAAGGAGATGCGCGGCAGTCTCTTTAGGCATCGTCGCCGTCCTTCCTGGCGCGTCTGCTCAAGACGCACCAAGGGCTGAAGGCTTTGGAAACGGCTGGAGGCCGCTCAACGGTCAGCCATGCTCAAGCCGGGCAAGCCTGGCCCGAGTGGAGCCCCCGACCTACTTCGCACTGAAGTGGTCGGCAGGGTCAGCATCCCTGCAAGGCACCGTCTCGCATTGCACGGTGATGTGGCTCAGGCCGAAGTCCTTGGCCAACCGTTCGCGCACCACCGGCAACACCGCTGTCTCGCCATCGATGGACGGTTCGACGACCAGATGCACCGTCAGCGTCGACTTTCCGCTCGTCACTGACCACACGTGGAGGTCATGGAAACTCTTGACGCCCGGTACGCCGCGCAAGGTCGCCTCCACCTTTTCGACGTCGATGTCTTCGGGCACGCCATCCAGCAGGACGTTAATGCTGGACTTCAGCAGCGTCATCGTCCGCGGCACCACCCACAGACCGATCAGGATCGCGACCGCGGAGTCGATCCAGGCCCAGCCGGTGAACTTGATCAGGCCGGCCCCGACGATCACGCCGATCGACCCGATCATGTCGGCCCAGACCTCGAGGTACGCGCCTTTGACATTGAGGCTCGCATCCTGCCCGCTGCGCAGCACTTTCATGCTGATCAGGTTCACCGCGAGGCCGATCACCGCGATGCCAAGCATGAGATTCGACTGGATCTCCGCCGGCGCCTTGATGCGCAGCCACGCCTCCCAGAGGATGTAGGCAGCCACCACCAGCAGCAGCATCGCGTTGAACGTCGCCGCCAGGATCTCGAAGCGGTGGTAGCCGAAGGTGCGCTTCTTGTCGGCCGGCCGCCTCGAGATGCGGATCGCCAGCAACGCGATCGCGAGGGCCGCGGTGTCGGTGAACATGTGCGCAGCGTCGGACAGCAGCGCCAGGCTTTGCGCGACGATGCCGCCCGCCAGCTCGACGAGCAGGAACCCCAAGGTCAGCGCGAACGCGATCTTGAGCGACTTCTCGTTGGCCCCGGCCGTGTGATCGTGGCCGGCGTGTCCGCGGTGGCCACCGTGGTCGCCGTGTAGGTGATCGCGCCCCTCCACGTGGTCATGATCGTGCTCGTCGTGCGAGTGCTCAGCGGTCATGCGGTCTCCTCGGTCAACATGGGCAAAGGCGAATAGTCGGAAGCTGGCTCCTCCTCGTCGCGACGATGGAACAGCCGATACAGCACCGGAAGTACCAGCAGTGTCAGAGCGGTCGATGACAGGATGCCACCGATGACGACGGTCGCGAGCGGCCGCTGCACTTCGGCGCCCGTGCCTGTTGCGATGGCCATCGGCACGAATCCCAAGGAGGCCACCAGCGCCGTCATGAGGACAGGCCGCAGGCGGGTCAACGCCCCCTCCCACACCGCATCGTCCAGCGACTTGCCCTCTTCGCGCAAGCCGCGGATGAAGGACAGCATCACCAGACCGTTGAGGACGGCGACGCCGCTCAGCGCGATAAAGCCGACGGCCGCCGAGATCGACAGCGGGATGTCGCGTACCCACAGCGACAGCACGCCGCCGGTGAGAGCGAACGGTATGCCCGTGAACACGATCAGCCCGTCCTTCGCGTTGCCGAACATCGAGAAAAGCAAGATGAACACCATGCCGAGCGCCAGCGGCACCACGACTTGCAGCCGCTGCGTTGCGGACTGCAGCTGCTCGAACGTGCCGCCCCAGGTCGTCCAGTAGCCCGGGGGCACCTTGGCGCCCGCGACCGCCTGCTGTGCATCGGCAACGAAGGAACCCAGGTCTCGGCCCGTCACGTTGGCGCTGACAACGACCCTGCGCTTGCCGTTCTCACGCGAGACCTGGTTTGGCCCCGGAGCGAGCGCCAGCGTCGCGACCTCGCCCAGCGGGATGTAGGAGGCGCGGCTCGCGTCGGTGCCCCCAGGCAGCGGGATCGGCAGTCGACGCAGCGCCTCGACGTCCTCGCGCACCGCGTCGGGCAGGCGCACGAGGATGTCGAAGCGACGGTCGCCCTGGAAGAACGTGCCGGCGTTCTTTCCGCCGACGGCTGTCGAGACGGTCTCCTGCACCTCGACCATGTTCAGGCCGTATCGCGCAGCCTTGGCGCGGTCGATGTTCACGGACAGCATGGGCAGCCCCGTCGTCTGTTCGACCTTGACCTCGGTGGCGCCCGGCACCTTCTCCAGCACGGCGGCAATACGGCCCGCAGCCTCGTTCAGGACGTCGTCGTCGTCGCCAAAAATCTTGACCGCCACGTCGGAGCGCACGCCCGAGATCAGCTCGTTGAAGCGTAGCTGGATTGGTTGAGAGAACTCGTAGGCGTTGCCGGGCACCTTGGCAGCTTCCACCCGGATCGCCGCGAGCAACTCGTCGCGGGTCTTGCGCGGCTGCGGCCATTGGTCTTGCGGCTTGAGCATGACGTAGCCGTCCGAGACGTTCGGCGGCATCGGGTCGGCGGCGATCTCGGCGGTGCCCGTGCGGGCGAAGATGCGGTCGATCTCCTGGAATTTTGCCTTCAGCGTCGATTCCAGCTGGCGCTGCATCTCCACCGACTGGGTCAGGCTGGTGCCGGGGATGCGCAGCGCCTGGATCGAGAAGTCGCCTTCGTCGAGGTTCGGTACGAACTCGCTTCCGAGCCTGGTCGAGACTGCCGCGCACAGTGCCACGGCAACCGCGGCGAAGGTCAGCACGACCGGCGTGTTGGCGAGCATCGTGCGCAAGGCAGGCCGGTAGGCGCGCTGGGCCATCGCCATCAGCCAGTTCTCCTTTTCGGAAACGCGCTTGCCGATGAACAGCGCCACCGCCGCCGGGACGAAGGTCACCGACAGGATCATCGCCCCCACCAGCGCCAGCAGCACGGTGCAGGCCATCGGATGGAACATCTTTCCTGCGACACCGGACAGCGCGAGGATCGGGATGTAGACCACCATGATGATCAGCTGGCCGTACAGCAGCGGCCTGCGCGCCTCCTTCGCGGCGGCGAACACCTCGTGGAAGCGCTCGGCCCGCGTCAGCTCGCGGCCGCGATGCTCCTGGGCGTGCGCCAGGCGACGTACGGCGTTCTCGATGATGACGACGGCGCCGTCCACGATGATCCCGAAGTCCAGCGCGCCCAGGCTCATCAGGTTGGCGCTGATGCCGTATCGCACCATCCCGGTGAAGGTGAACAGCATCGACAGCGGGATCACCATCGCCGTGATCAGCGCCGCGCGGAAGTTGCCGAGGAAGGCGAACAGCACCGCAATCACGAGCGCTGCGCCCTCGACCAGGTTCTTTTGCACGGTCTTGATGGCCTTGTCCACCAGTGTCGTGCGGTCATAGACCGTGATCGCCTTGACCCCCGCAGGCAGTGTCTTGTTGATCGTCTTCATCCGTGCGTCGACCGCGCGCGAAACCGTGCGGCTGTTCTCGCCCATGAGCATGAAGACCGTGCCGAGCACGACTTCCTGGCCGTTGGCTGTTGCCGCGCCGGTCCGCAGCTCACGGCCGAGCTCGACGGAGCCCACATCGCGGATGCGGATCGGCTGCCCCTGGGCCGAGCCCACGATGACGTCGCGCAGGTCGTCCATCGACTGCACCTGGCCCGGCGCGCGAACGAGGTATTGTTCGCCGCGGCGCTCGATGTAGCCGGCGCCCTGATTGCCGTTGTTCTTCTCCAGCGCGGTGACGACGTCGGCCAGGCTCAGGCCGTAGGCCCCAAGGCGCTCCAGGTTCGGTGCCACGACGTACTGGCGCTCGAAGCCGCCGATCGAATTGATCTCGGTCACGCCTGCCACGTTGCGCAGCTGCGGCTTGATGACCCAGTCCTGGATCTCGCGCAGGTCGGAGGCGGTGTAGTCCGAGCCGTCGGGCTTCTTCGCGCCCTTGTCGGCCTCGACCGTCCAGAGGTAGATCTCGCCGAGGCCGGTCGAGATCGGCCCCATGCTCGGCGCGATGCCGGCGGGCAATCGGTCGCGCGCCTCCTGCACGCGTTGGTTCACCAGCTGTCGAGCGAGGTAGATGTCGGTGCCGTCCTTGAAGATGACGGTCACCTGCGACAGTCCGTAGCGCGAGAGCGACCGGGTCTCCTCGAGGCCCGGCAGTCCGGCCATCACGGTCTCGATCGGGTAGGTCACGCGCTGCTCGGTCTCGAGCGGCGAATAGCCCGGCGCCTCCGTGTTGATGACGACCTGCACGTTGGAAATATCGACGACGGCGTCGATGGGAAGCCGCGTATAGCTGTAGATGCCGACCACGGCCATGCCGGCCACGGCCAGCATCACGAGCCAGCGTTGCTCGATGCAGAAGCGGATGATGCGTTCAAACATGGCGTGTCCTTCCGCTCACTCTTCTTCGACGCTGGACTTGCCCAGGTCGGCCTTGAGGATGTAGGTGTTCGAGGACGCAATCTTGTCTCCCGCCTCGAGACCCTGCAGCACCTCGACGTTTGTGCCATCGTTGCGGCCGACCTTGACGGGCATTGAAACGAAGCCGGTGGGCACAGCCTTGAAGACGACCGGCTTGTTGTCGACCGTCTGCAGCGCATCGGCGCTGACGATCAGCGGGGCGGCCTGGCTGTCGCCGAGCACGGCCACCGTCACGAACAGGCCCGGGCGCCAAGCTCCCTTCGGGTTGCCGAGCGTCACGCGGGCGCGTGCCGTGCGCGTCTGCTCGCCGAGCAGCGCCCCCACGTACGAGACGGTTCCTTCGACCTTGCTCTCGAAGGCCGACGACGAGACAACGACCTTCTGGCCGACCCGTACCGCCTCGAGATCCTTCGGCGACACCGCAAACTCTGCCCAGACGGTGCGGAGGTCGGCCACGGTGAAGATGCTCGCGTCCTCCTTCACGGCTTCGCCAAGTGCAAGGTGCTTCTCGACGATGGTGCCGTCGAACGGCGCGCGGATCTCGAACCGGTTGAGCCCGGTACCGCCGCCAACCTTGCCGCCGGCGCCTACCGCTTCCAGCTTCTGGCGTGCGTTCTGCAGCGCGATGTCCGCCTCTTGCAGCGCGGTCTGTGCCTGGAGGTAGTCCTGCTCGGCGGAGATCTTGTCCTCCCAGAGCTTCTTCTCGCGGTCGTAGGTGGTCTTGGCCGCCTCGCGGCGGCGCTGAGCGCTCAACAGCTCGCTGCGTTGCTCCGACAGCGCCGTGCTGGCGACGACCGCGAGCAACTGTCCTTGCCTGACCGTCTCGCCGAGGTTCGCGGGAACGGCCTCCGCCACCCCCGCCAGGCGCGGTACGACATGTGCAGTGCGATCCTCATTGAACCGCACCTCGCCCTGGAACCGGGTGACGGACTGGATGCTGCCCGGACCCACAGCCTGGATGGCGATGCTGGCCTTGCGGATCTGCGCCTCATCGAGCTTGACCGCATGCACTTCGTGAGCGGGCTTGGCATCGGCATGGCCTGCCGACGCTGCGGACACCTGCGCTGCCGCTGGTTCGGCGGACTCGAGCTCGCTGCCGATGTTGTGGCGCTCGGTCATGAGCACGCCGGCGCCGGCAACGACGCCGACAGCCACGATGATCGCCATCGCGATCTGCTGCTTCTTGGAAATGGACATGGAGTTTCCTTACCGACCGAGCAAGCGGTCGATGGTGGTCGCGGCCTGCCAGGCCGTGACCAGCGTGTTCAGGGTGCGCGCGCGAGCCTGGAGCAGGGCGCGCTGCGCATCGATGACGTCGAGGAAGCCGAACTTGCCGGCCTCGAAGCCGGTGGTGGAGGCGTCATAGGACTGCAGGGCCGCGGGCAGCACCGTGTCGCGCAGAACGGCGAGCGAGGCCTGGGCGGTCGTCAGCTGCGTCGATGCCTGGCTGACTTCGGACAGGATTCGGACGCGCGCGGCCTCATGGTCGTCCCGCGCCTTTTCGGCAAGCTTGGCTGCCTGGTAGGCCGCGCCTTGGTTGCGGTCGAAGATGGACAACGGAATCGTCACGCCGACCACGGCCTGTGTCCGCCCGACCTCGTTGTCGCGTTTGGCGCCCACGCTGACGATGACGTCCGGCACCGCCTTGCTGCGTTCGACATCGATCTGCGCCATTCTGACCTCGACCTCGAGCCGGCTGGAGACGAGTGATGGCGACGCGTCGATCTCACGCAGAAGTTCGGGCGTCGACGGCCGAGACGGGACATCGCTCGCGCTGCCATCGACTTGCCCGAAACGAGGCTCGGTGTCTCCCCACAGCGCTGCAAGCGCCTGGCGTGCCGAGCTGAGCGCGGCCCGAGCTTCGGCGACCTCCAACCGGGCGTTGGCGGCATCCACGCGAGCGCGAGTGGCGTCCACTGGCGACACCTTGCCGGCGACCACGCGCTTGCCGACCACGTCCGCGGCCTGCTCCGCGAGCCGGGCCGAGTCCTCCGTCAGCTTGAGGCGCTCCTGCGCGGCGACCACCGCGAAGTAGTCGGCGACGACCTCGGCCCGTACCTTGGCGCGGACCTTCGCAAGCTGCGCAGCCAGGACGTCACGTGTTCGCTCCGCGGCGATCACCCGCGCAGTGCGTTTTCCGCCGAGTTCGAGCGGGAATCCGATCGTTGCGGTGGTCGTGCGGGTCGCGGAGCGCATGCCCTCGACCGTCGTGCTCAGCTCGGGGTTGCGACGGGCCCCGGCCTGTTGGACGCCGCCGTCGGTGGCATCGACCTCGTGCTGGGCGGCCGACAGCTCGAAGCTGCGGGTGGCCGCCAGTTGCTGGGCCTGGTCGAGGGTAAGGCGTGTTTGATCAGTCGCCGTCGGCTGTGCCGACACGACCATGGGGCTGGAGAGGAGCGCCGCCAGCCCAAGCGGCCATAGAAGTCTTTTCATCGAATCTCATGGTTGGAACCGAGGATTCGACGAGACGGGCAGATGGGAGATGACCGTCTCGCCGGCTAGGCGAGACGAGGCCACTGTGGACGGTCGGGCGGCCGAGGAGGTGCCGAGGCGCCGAGGGACGGCTCGGTGAAGGCCACGGCGGCCGGTTGGGCCGCCGCGACGACGGTGGCCACGAGCGGCATGAGCGCCGGATGACCCGCGTGGCAGAACGCGCAATCGTCGTCTTGCGCCAGTTTGCCGCCGGGCAGCTTCTTGCCGTCCATGCTCTTGTGCACGTGGACGTGGTGCCCGAAGTGCACGGCGGCGTTCGGTGACGACTCGTGCTCGCAATACGGCGCCGCCACTGCCCAGCTGAACTGGAACAGCAGCGCGAAGGCCAGGAAGATCGCAAACATGCGTCGCATGGGCGGGATGGTACCGGAGTCGGCGTAGGGTCCCGGCTTGGATCGCACCGACAGCGTCATGCCCGGCACCGCCAGGCTGATGGCGTCGTTGCCGACACCGCCGAAGAAGTCGATCGAGTCGGAAAGAGCCGCCAGCCGCCCGGATCTCGTCCACAGCCTTGATGATGTGCGTCGCCCGGCCTGCCGCCTAGGATCCGACCGACATCAAGGAGAAAAAACCATGTCGGACAGTCTCGATCACGGTGCAGTCGCGAAAGCGGATCCGCCGTTCACCTCGTTCACGCAGATCCTGGCCGAGCGCAAGGCCGCCGAGATGCTCGATCCCAAGTTGCTGGCGGGCCTCGCACACTACATGGCCAACGCGCCCGACAGCTTGTCGGACAACCCGGATCCGGAGGAGAACCTGTACGTCCCGGCGGGCTACACCTACCTCGGCCAGTTCGTCGACCACGACCTGACGCTCGACACCACCTCGACCCTGAACCCCGACGATGCGAAGGCCAAGGTCGACGACCCCACCAACCTGCGCAGCCCGCGGTTCGACCTCGACTGCCTCTACGGCAACGGGCCCGACGACCAGCCCTACATGTACGCCGGCGTCGAGGACGCGACGCGCGGGATCTGGAAGGACGCGACGCTGGTCATCGCCGCGAAGGATCTCGCCCGCGCGCACAACGGCGCGGGCGTGAACGGCCCGGGCGACCCGGCCGCATGGGGCTGGTCGCGCGCCATCATCGGCGACAAGCGCAACGACGAGAACTCGATCGTCAACCAGATCCAGCAGCTGTTCATCCACTTCCACAACAAGGTGGCCGACGATCTCGCGCGCAAGGACGCGGCGCTGCGCGGCAAGGACCTGTTCCGGCGCGCGCGCGACATCGTGCGCTGGACCTACCAGTCCATCCTGCTGGAGGATTTCCTGCCGCGCATCGTCGAGGCCGGCGTGCTGTCGAACTTCCAGGCGACGCGCCACTACGAGGCCTACCCCGCCAAGCGCGACCTGCGCAGCAACCTGCCGCGCGAGTTCGTCGCGGCGGTCTATCGCTACGGCCACTCGGGCGTGCGCCAGGGCTACCGCCTGAACGGCGGCCCGGGGCCGCTCGAGGATCCGAAGGGCGGCGGCACCCTCCTGCCGATCTTCAACAACCCCGACAACGATCCGTCGCGCAGCCTGATCGGCTTCGATCCGCTGCCGCTGGCGCACGTGATCGACGACTGGCGCCGCTTCTTCCCCGTCGACGGCAGCCCCGCCGCGGGCGAGCGCCTGATCTCCGATCCGTCGCCCGACTGGCCCGAGGTCTCCGCGGACGGCACGACCGGCGGCAACGGCACGGTGCGGCTGCAGTACGCGTACAAGCTCGACCCGAGCCTCGTGGATCCGCTGCTGAACCTGCCGGCCAAGATCTCGACGCAGGCGGACGTCCAGCCGCCGGAGTTGCAGAACCGGCCTCCTCGGGTCGACGCCCCGCAGCCCGCCGAGCCCTGGGGCCCGTCGCTCGCCCTGCTCAACCTGCTGCGCGGCAACCGCTACCTGCTGCAGCCGGGCCAGGCATACGCGGAACTGGTCAGCGCGATCCCGCTCGACCCGAAGTACCTGTGCGTGCGCATCACGAAGGACACGGACGACGGCAACGTCTACACGTTCAAGCGCATCAAGGACCTGATCGGCCTCGACGGCCAGCCCCTGGGCGTGACCCTCGAGCGCGACACGCCGCTCTGGTTCTACATCCTCGCCGAGGCGCAGCGACCGCTGGTCGACTTCTGGATCGACGGCGGCCGCAAGGACCTGACCGAGAACGACCTCAAGGGCCGCGACCAGGACGGCCGCCCGATCACCATCCCCGACGGCGCGGACGCCGCCACCGTCGAGAAGGCGCTGCGGGCCACGCGCTGCACGGGCACGCAGCTCGGCCCGGTCGGCGGCCGCATCGTGACCGAGGTCTTCTACGGCCTGATGGAGTCCGATCCCGACTCGATCTTCGGCCCGCGCAAGCCGAAGACCTAGGCACCGCCGTTCGGCGCGGGGCCGGCCACGATGGGGCGCCTCATCCGCTGGACGCTCGGCGGATAGACGAGCCGGCTTCGAGCAATCGGCCAACCGACTCGCACCGGAAACGACTCAACCCGCCACGAGCTTGACCACGCTCGAGAAGTCGAGCCCGCCCCGCCCGGCCTGCCGGTTCATCGCATAGAGATTGCGCGCCAGCTCCCCGAGCGGGATCGTGGCGCCGGTCGCCATGGCGGCCTCGACCGCCAGCCCGAGATCCTTGAGCATCAGGTCGCTGCCGAACCCGCCCGCGTACCCGCGCGAGGCGGGCGCGTTCTCCAGCACGCCGGGCCAGGGATTGCACACTTCCGTCGCCCAGCTGCGCCCGGTGCTGACGGCCATCATCTGCGACAGCGCCCTGGCGTCGAGCCCGTGCGCCGCGCCGAGGGCGAGCGCCTCGCCGGTCACGGCCATGATCACGCCCAGCGCCATGTTGTTGCACAGCTTGGCGACCTGGCCCGAGCCGGAGGCGCCCATGTGGAAGATGTTCTTGCCCATGGCTTGCAGCACCGGGCGTGCCCGTTCGAGCGCGGTGGCCTCGCCGCCGACGATGAACGTCAGCGTGCCCGCCGCGGCGCCGGCAGTGCCGCCGGAGACGGGCGCGTCGATCACGTGCAGGCCGCGCCCCGTCGCGGCTTCCGCCACCTTCTTGGCCGAGGCCGGGGCGATGGTGCTGCAGTCGATCACCAAGGTGCCGGCGGCCAGCTTGCCGAGCAGGCCGGTCTCGCCGAGGAACAGCGACTCGACGTGGCGGCTGGCCGGCAGCATCGAGACGACGACCGTCGCGCCCTCGACGGCGTCGGCGGCCGAGGCGGCCACGCGCAGCCCTTGCGACCGGGCCTGGCCGGCGGCCTCGGCGCTGAGGTCGAACGCGGTCACCGCGTGGCCGGCCCGGGCCAGGTTGGCGGCCATCGGCAAGCCCATGTTGCCGAGGCCGATGAAGGCGATGTTCTGGTTCGTCATGGCTGTCTCCTGCTTGCTTCGAAGGGGGTGCGGCCGCGCCCGGTCACGCGAGATCGGCCAGCGCCTGCGGACCGTGCGACGGCGAGTCGAGGTGCTCGGCGATCCAGGCGTCGGTCACCTCGGCGAGCGTCGCGGGACTCCAGCGCGGCGACTTGTCCTTGTCCACCAGCAGCGCCCGCACGCCTTCGGCGAAGTCGGGATGCAGGCAGCAGCCGACCGAGGCGCGGTACTCGAGGCGGAAGACGTCGGCGAGCGACAGGTGCCGCGCCCGCCGCTGCATCGCGACCGCCAGGCGCGCCGAGGTGGGCGAGCCTTTCGCGAACGCGGCGCCGGCCGCGGCCAGCCAGGGGTCGGCGTCGTCCGCCAGGGCCGCGAGACGCGGCGCGATGTCGAGCAGGTCGTCGTGTCCGATCACCGCGTCGATGCGATCGAGGTGCACCGCCAACGCGGACGCCGGCCGCGCGACGTCGATCGCGAAGGCGTCCAGCAGATGGCCGAGCCGCGCCGAGTCGACGTCGCGCGATCCCGTCCAGTGCCCCGCAGCGATCGCCTCGAGCACGCGACCGTGGTCGCCGTGTTGCAGCACCACGTCGCCCAGCCCCGCGAAGCACGCGTCGCTCGCGTTCAGCGGCGCCCCGGTCAGCGCCAGGAACAGCCCCGTGCGACCCGGCGCGCGATCCAGGAACCGGCTGCCGCCGACGTCCGGGTACAGCCCGATCGTGATCTCGGGCATCGCGAGCCGCGTCTTGGGCGTCACCACGCGATGCGACGCGCCCGCGAGCAGCCCGATGCCGCCGCCCATCACGATGCCGTGGCCCCAGCAGAGCAGCGGCTTCGGGTAGGTGTGGATGCGGTGGTCCAGGCGATATTCGCGCTCGAAGAAGCGCGCCGCCTCGCGCGGCGCCTGGCCCGGCTCGGCCGCCCGGATCGAGCGATACAGCGCGATGACGTCGCCGCCGGCGCAGAACGCCTTGTCGCCGGCCGCGTCCAGCACGACGCCGGCGATCGCCGGATCGGCGGCCCAGGCGTCGAGTTGCGGCGCCAGGCGGTCCACCATCGCGAGCGACAGCGCGTTCAGGCTCGCGGGCGCGTTGAGCGTCGCGCGTCCGAAGCGGTGGCCGGAGGCCGTTGCGAGGGTGCCGAAGAGAACCGGATCGGTTTCCATGCCCTGCGCCTCAGGCGTTGCGCCACTGCGGCGCGCGCTTGCCGAGAAAGGCCGCGACGCCCTCGCGTTGATCCGCCGTCTCGAACAGGCCGACGAAGGCCTCGCGTTCCTCGACGAGCGTGCCGCGCGGCGAGCCCGAGCGCGCGCCGTGGATCAGCGCCTTGCAGGCGCGCACTGCGCTCGGCGACTGGCGCTCCACCTGGGCGGCCATCTCGAGCGCCCGCGCGAGCGCGCCGCCGCGCGCGACGACGTCGTCGACGAGGCCGATGCGCAGCGCGGTCGCCGCATCGACGCGCTCGCCCAGGAGGATCATGCGTTTCGCCCACGACTCGCCGACCGCCCACGCCAGCCATTGCGTGCCGCCCGCGCACGGCAGCAGGCCGACCGACGCCTCGGGCAACGCCATCACCGCGTGTTCCTCCGCGACGCGCAGGTCGCACGCGAGCGCGCACTCGAGGCCGCCGCCCATCGCGTAGCCGTTGATCGCCGCGATGCTCACGCCGCGAAAGGCCGCGAGCGCCTCGAAGGCCTCGCCGAAGCGTCGCGCCATCGTGCTGGCCACGCCCTTGTCGCCCTCGGCGAACAGCTTCAGGTCGGCGCCGGCGCTGAAGAACTTCTCGCCGCTGCCGGTGACGACGAGGGCGTAGATCCCGGGGTCGGCGTCGAGCTCGCGCACCAGCGTCTTCAGCGCCGCGAGGCTGTCCGCCGTCCAGGTGTGGGCGGGCGGGTTGTCGAGCGTGACGACGGCCACGTGGCCCGTCGTCTCGAGCCGGAGTCCGGCATGGCGGTTGGAGGTCATCGAATGGTCCCGGTGGAGTCGTCTTGCAACATGCGGCGTCCCACGATGACGCGCATGATCTCGTTGGTGCCCTCGAGGATCTGGTGGACGCGCACGTCGCGCAGCCAGCGCTCGAGAGGGTGTTCGCGGACGTAGCCGTAGCCGCCGTGGATCTGCAGCGCCTCGTTGCAGACCTGGAAGCCGACGTCGGTGGCGAAGCGCTTGGCCATCGCGCAGTACACGTTGGCGTCCGGGGCCCCGGCATCGAGCCGGGACGCCGCCAGCCGCACCATCTGCCGCGCCGCGACCAGCTCCGTGACCATGTCGGCCAGCTTGAACTGCAGCGCCTGGAACTCGCCGAGCGCGCGTCCGAACTGGCGCCGTTCGCCCATGTAGCGGCGCGCGGCGTCGAGCGCCGCCTGCGCCGCGCCGATCGAGCAGGCGGCGATGTTGAGGCGGCCGCCGTCCAGGCCCTTCATCGCGATGCGAAAGCCCTCGCCTTCCTCGCCGAGCAGATGGCTCGCGGGAATGCGCACGTCGTCGAACGTGATGGCGCGCGTGGGCTGGCTGTTCCAGCCCAGCTTGTCTTCCTTGCGTCCGTAGTGCACGCCCGCGACGTCGGCCGGCACCAGGAACGCCGAGATGCCCGACGCGCCCGGGCCGCCGGTGCGCGCCATCACCACCAGCGCATCGGTGGCGCCGGCGCCGGAGATGAAGGCCTTGCTGCCGGCGATCACGACGTGATCCCCGTCGCGGCGCGCGGTCGTGCGCAACGCGGCCGCGTCCGACCCGGCCTCCGGCTCGGTCAGGCAGTACGACGCCAGCTGCTCGCCGCGCGCCAGCGGCGGGCCCCATCGGGACGCGACCTCCGGCCGCGCGAACGTCGTCACCATCCACGTGGCCATGTTGTGGATCGTGAGGTAGGCGGTCGTCGACGGGCATGCGCCGGCCAGTTCCTCGAACACGATCGTGGCGTCCAGGCGCGACACGCCGAGGCCGCCATGCGCCTCCGGCGAATACAGGCCGCAGAAGCCGAGCTCGCCGGCGTGGCGCAGCGTGTCGCGCGGGAACACGCCCTTGGCGTCCCACGCCGCCGCATAAGGCGCCATCTCCGACGCGGCGAACTGGCGCGCCGCGTCCTGGAAGGCGCGCTGCTGCTCGTCGAGCTCGAAGTGCATGGCCGCTCAGCGCAGGCTGATCGTGGTGTTCACGCCGGTCGACACGTCGTCGTCGAACCAGCGCGCGGTGACGGTCTTGGTCTGCGTGTAGAACAGGATCACCTGCTTGCCGTACGGCCCCAGGTCGCCCAGCTTGGACGCGCGCGAGCCGCTGAACGAGAACAGCGGCACCGGCACCGGGATGGGCACGTTGATGCCGATCTGGCCGACGTCGATCTCCTCCTGGAACTTGCGCGCGGCCGCCCCGGACTGCGTGAAGATCACGGTGCCGTTGCCGTTCGGGTTGGCGTTGACCATCGCGATGGCCTCGTCCAGCGTCGCGGCCTCGGCCAGGCACAGCACCGGGCCGAAGATCTCCTGGTCGTAGATGGCCATGCCCGGCTTGACGCCCGAGAAGATCGTCGGGCCGACGAAGTTGCCTTCCTTCACGCCGCCATCGAGCGGCGGCAGGCGGCCGTCGTGCTCGAGCCGCGCGCCTTCGTCGATGCCGCGCGCGATGAGCGCCTCGACGCGATCCTTGGCCGCGCACGAGATCAGCGGACCGACGTCGGTCGTCTTCGACGCCCCGTCGCCGACCGACATCTTCTTCGCACGCTCCACCAGCTCGGGAATCCACCGGCGCGCTTCGCCCACCAGCACGGCCACCGACACGGCCATGCAGCGCTGGCCCGCGGCGCCGAACGACGCGCCGGCCAGCGCGTCGAGCGTCTGCTGCCGGTGCGCGTCGGGCAGGACGATGGCGTGGTTCTTCGCGCCCATCATGCATTGCACGCGCTTGCCGGCCAGCGAGGCGCGCTGGTACACGTGCGTGCCCACCTTGGTGGAGCCGACGAACGAGATCGCGCGGATGTCCGGGTGGTCGCAGATCGCGTTCACCACGGCCTCGGCGCCGTGCAC
>FTJN01000056.1_pt1 | contig 17832 bp, 15 predicted proteins | sample 1658361 | NCBI WGS metagenome assembly FTJN01 (sample SAMEA3914819, study PRJEB12502) | metagenome | biome: forest; material: soil | place: Canada | collected 2010-06-26 | depth 0.3 m | reverse complement strand
CGACCACCACCACGACGACCGCCCCGGCCGCCGATGCCACGCCCGCCGCGCCCGCCGCGGACACGACCCCTGCCGTCGCCACGCCCGCGCCGCGCTCCGACCGCAACTGAGTGACCCGGGCTCGCGGCCCGCTCGACCGGGCGGGCCGCCGAAGCGCGGAGTGATCGCCGCCATGACCCTCCGGCATGGCGGCGATCTTCATGCCGCCTACGCTTCGCGCGATGCGCGCGCCACGCCCGCCGCGACGAAGCGATCGAACGCCGCGAGCAGCGGCGCGTAGCGCGCGGGCGCTGCCTCGACCTCCGCCAACGCGGCGCAGGTCGCCTCCAGCGTGCTCAGCTGCACTGGAAGCCGGGCCTTGCGCAAGGCCCCATACCGCCCCGGCGGGACAGCGCCCAGCGGCCATCTCGGCAAGGTCTGCAGCAAAGGGTTCGCGTGCAGCATCCTCAGGCTCTTGCGCCACGTGCCGTCGAGCACCACCAGGCGCCGCGGCAGGGCGCCCGATCCCCCCGTCGGCGCCCCCGCCGCCGTATCTGCCGGGTAAAGCAACGCGTTGCCGGATACATCACCGTCGAGCAGTGCGAGCAATGCGGCGGGTTCGAAGACATCGCCGACCACCACCCGGCATCGCGCCAGGCTCAGGCGCAACAGGCGGGCACTGCCCTTGGCCTCGCGGGCCTCGTCGGGATGCTGCAGCACGAGGACCTCGACGTCGTTGCGCACGGGCGTCACGAGCGCGCACAGGCACGTGCGCGCGGGCAGGGCGCAGCGGTCGCAGCGCGGGCGTCGAGAGGACGTGTCGGACATGGAATGCGCAGGCCCCGGCCTTGCCGCTTGCGAGGAAGCAGACACCTTACAGGAGTTCAATCCATGTACGACACCCACGACCAGACGGCCCACGGCCAGGCCAAGCTCGCCGACCTGATCAAGGACATCAAGTTCGCGATGTTCACCACGCACAAGCTCCAGGGCCACCTGCATTCGCGCCCGATGACCACGCAGAACAAGCGCATCGACGACGACTCGCTGTGGTTCTTCATGTCGCGTTCGGGCGATCCGGTGTCCGAGTTCCAGGGCGACGACCAGGTCAACGTGTCGTACGCCAACCCGGGCTCGGACACCTATGTGTCGGTCTCGGGCGTCGCGCACGTCGTCGAGGACATGGCCAAGAAGCAGGCGCTGTGGAACAAGGGCGCCGAGGCCTGGTTCAAGGGCGGCGTCGACGACCCCGATCTCGCGCTGGTGCAGGTGCGGATCGAGCACGCCGACTACTGGGACGTGAAGGAAAGCAAGCTCGTGCAGCTGTACCGCATGGCCGAAGCCTCGATCACGGGCAAGCCGCCGAAGATGGGCGAGCGCGGCCACGTCCGGCCACACTGATCGCCTCGATGGCGGGGATGGATCCTGCGACTTCGCGCAGGATTGACGGCTCCGCTGTCATTGCGCGCGCAGTCGCGGAATCCACCGCCGCAGCGTCGTTCGACGCTCAGATGAACATGCCGCCCGACACCTCGATGAGCTGCGCGTTGATCCAGCCGTTGGGCTCGGTCAGCAGCGTGGCGACGGCGTTGCCGATGTCGTCGGGCAGGCCGGCGCGGCCCAGCGCGGTCTGCGAGGCGACGAACGCGTTGAGCTGCGCGTCGTCGCGCACGCGGCCGCCGCCGAAGTCGGTGGCGATGGCGCCCGGGGCGATCGTGTTGACGGAGATGCCGCGCGCGCCCAGCTCCTTGGCCATGTAGCGCGTCAGCACCTCGACGCCGCCCTTCATCGCCGCGTAGGCCGCGTAACCCGGCAGCGCGAAGCGGGCCAGGCCGCTGGACGTGTTGAGGATGCGTCCGCCGTCCTTGAGCAGCGGCAACAGCTTCTGCGTGATGAAGAACGTGCCCTTCAGGTGGACGTTGAACAGCAGGTCGAACTGCGCCTCGGTCGTCTCCGCGACGCTGGCGTGATCGACGCCCATGCCGGCGTTGTTGACGAGGTAGTCGAAATCCTGGCGTTGCCAGGTCGCGGCCAGCGTCGCCTTCACGCGCTCGGCGAAAGCGGCGAACGTGTCGCTGGCGCCGGCGTCGAGCTGCAGCGCCACGGCCCGGCGGCCCAGCGCCTGCACCTGTCGGGCCACGGCGTGGGCCTCGGACTCGTTGCTCTTGTACGTGAGGATCACGTCGACGCCGCGCTCGGCGAGCTTGACGACGGCGCTGCGGCCGAGGCCGCGGCTGCCGCCGGTGACGAGGGCGATCTGGGGTTGGGGGGTCATGTCGAGCTCCGGTTCGTGAATCGATGGAGCGACTTTAAGAATTCCTGCCCGAGCGATAAAGTCCGCATCCGACGCCACACTGTTCTGCCTCACAGAACAATATCCCCATGGATCTGCACGAACTGCGCATCTTCGCCGCCGTGGCCGAGCTCGCCAGCTTCAGCCGCGCGGCCGAACAACTGGGCCTGGCCAAGGGACGCGTGTCCACCGCCGTGCAGCAGCTGGAGGCGCAGGTCGGCACGCGCCTGTTGCAACGCACGACGCGCAGCGTGCGCCTCACGCCCGACGGCGAACGCTTCCTCGATCGCTGCAAGGAGCTGTTGACCGAAGCCGAGCAGCTGCAGGCGATGTTCCAGCCCGCCTCGATCGGCCTGAGCGGCCGGCTGCGCATCGACCTGCCCAACCGGCTCGCGCGCGACCTCGTGCTGCCGCGCCTGCCCGAGTTCCTCGCCGCGCATCCGTTGCTGGAAATCGGCATCAGCACCACCGACCGCCGCGTCGACCTCGTGCACGAGGGCTTCGACTGCGTGCTGCGGGTCGGCGCGCTGGTCGACTCCGACCTGGTCGCGCGCCCGCTGGGCGTCCTGCGCATGCGCAACGTCGCCAGCCCCGCCTACCTGCGCGCCCACGGCACGCCGCGCACGCTCGGCGATCTCGCCGGCCATCGCGTCGTCCACTACATGCCCTCGCTCAACGCGCAAGGCGCGGCCTGGGACTACGCCGACGCCGACGGCCGCCACCGGTCGCTGCCGATGCGCGCCAACGTCACCGTCAACGGCACCGACGCCTACCAGGGCGCGGCCCTCGCCGGCCTCGGCCTGATCCAGGCGCCCGCGCTGGGCCTGGACGCGTTGATCGCCGCCGGCGACCTCGTGGACGTGCTGCCGGCCTTCCGCGCGCCGCCGATGCCCGTGTCGTTGATGCTGCCCAACCGGCGCCAGCTCGCGCCGCGCGTCCAGGCCGTGATGACCTGGCTCACCCAGGTGATCGCGCCACACCTGTCGCCGGCCGCGTGACGCCTCGCTCCATCCCGCCGGACCGCATCGCATCCACCCCACCCGCACCTCGTCGCATCGCCGTGGCGAGGCGCCGGGTGCATTCCTAGAATCGATTCCATCGATCACGACCCCGACAAAGGAACGCCATGCGCCACGCCCTGACCCTCTCGCTCGCCGCCGCCGCCTCGCTGTTCGCGCTTCAGGCGCAGGCCGCCGAACAGACGCGCACCGTCGCGCCGTTCTCCACCGTCTCCAACTCGGGCCCGGTCAGCGTGCACATCGAGGTCGGCAAGGCGCAGTCGGTCACGGTCAGCGGCGGCGACGAACTCGTGGGCGACCTGCTGACCGAGGTCGTCGGCAACGAGCTGAAGCTGCACATGCGCCACGACACCACCAACTTCAATTCGCACCACGACAGCCTGCGCGTGACCATCACCGTGCCGCAGCTGACCGCCTTCACCATGGCCGGCGCGGGCGAGACCGTCATCACGCACATGAGCGGCGACGCCCTGGACGTGCGCTTCGGCGGCGCCGGCAGCCTCAAGGCCGACGGCAGCGTGCGCAACCTCACGCTCAACGTCGGCGGCGTCGGCTCGATCGACACGCGCGATCTGCACGCGGAGTCGGCCACCGTCAACGTCGGCGGCGTGGGCTCGGTCAAGGTCTGGGCCAGCGCGCGGCTGGACGCCTCGGTGGGCGGCGTGGGCTCGCTGACGTATTACGGCGATCCGAAGTCGGTCAACACCAACGGCGGCGGGCTGGGCAGCATCTCGCGGGGCAGGTAAGCCGCGGGATTGGCCGCCGGGGGCGGCTGCGGGGACAATGCATCATCCCCAAAACGCCAACGCCGCACCGGGCACGACCTGCGCGCGGCAACCCGCATGAAATCCCACGACATCGTCATCGCCGGCGGCGGCATCGCCGGCCTGTACTGCGCGCGCCGGCTGGCCGACGCCGGCCACCAGATCCTGATCCTCGAGACCTCGTCCGACCGCTGGGGCGGCCGCATCGAGACCGAGGACCTGGACGGCTTCATCGCCGAGATGGGCCCGATGCGTTTCGAGCCGACGCTGCAGCCGCGCTTCGCAAAGCTCTGCGCCGAACTGGGCGTCGAGCTGGTGGACTTCGCGGGCCCGACCGGCGAGAGCATCGTCGCTCCGGACGACGACCTCACGCCCGCGGAGCAGGGCCTGAATTCGCTGCAGCTGCTGCGCCGCGGCATCATGCTGATCATGGGCCGCGCGCCCGACGACCAGGCCTGGATCGACGGCCTGACCGAGGCCGACTACACGCGCCTGCGCAAGCACGCCCAGCTGCACGGCCAGCCGCTGTGGGCCACGGGATTCTGGAACGCGCTGTCCGCGCAAGGCATCCTGAGCCACCGCGCGGTGGTCAAGCTGCGCGACACCGGCACCTTCTATCACATGATCCCGGAGAACCTGAACGCCGCCGAGTGGATCATCTGGTGGCTGCGCGCGCTCAAGACGGTGGGGCAGCAGCTCGCGAGCATCGCGGGCGGGTCGTCGAAGCTGTCCGACGGATTGATGGACGTCCTGCGCGCGCATCCCAACGTCACGCTGGCCGGCGGGCATACCCTGCTGGGTTTCCGGCCGACGGGCCTCGGCGAGCGCGCGCTGGCGCTCGACGTGCGCACCAAGAGCGGCACCACGACCCTCACCACGCAGCGCCTGGTCCTCGCGATGCCGCGCCTGCCGCTGGTCAAGCTCGCGCAGCACCTGCCCGAGCACGTGGCCTCGCAACTGGACAGCGTCAACGGCTTTCCGATGCTCAAGGTGTTCTTCGTGAGCAACGCGCCCTGGTGGGACTACGACCAGCCGCCGCAACAGCACGCCAACTGCATGCCCACGCGCGAGATCCACTACTTCCGGCGCCCGCGCGACGCGGATCGCGACGGCCACGGCATGGTGCTGCTGTACATGGACACCCCCGCCACCGAGTTCTGGCGCCACTACGTGATCGACACCGAGCGCCACGACCGCGCGGAGCTGGACCAGAACGGCCGCATCGTCGACGCCTTCGCGCTGTTCGTCGCCCGCGACGTCAAGCGCGCGCTCGAGGGCCACGTCGACGGCGAGCGGCCGGTGCGCCTGACCGAGAACGCACGCAAGCTGTTCGACCACATGACGCTGGACGAGGCGACCGCCTACATCCGCAACTCCGTCATCACCTACGGCCTGCGCGACTGGGCCCGCGCCCCGTACGGCGCCGCCAACCACGGCTGGCAGCCCGGCGTGCGCAGCTGGAAGGTGATGGACACGTTCAAGGCCTTCGACTTCGGCAGCGGCGCGAAGAACGTGCACATCGTCGGCGAGGCCTACTCCGACTACCAGGGCTTCATCGAGGGCGCGTTGAACAGCGCGGAGCTGGCGCTGCAGGCCATTCCCGCGCGCATCGACGCGGAGCCGGAGAGCGAAGGCTAGGCGGACGCCGCCGCGGCTCGCCTGGCCTTCCACTCGGAGGCCAGCAGGCCGTAGATCCACGAGTCGCAGACCTCGCCGCCCACGATCCAGCGCTCGCGCAGGTGGCCCTCGCGCACGAAGCCGAGGCGCTCCAGCGCGCGTGCCGAAGGCGCGTTGCGCGGGTCGATGTCGGCTTCGACGCGGTTGAGGTCCAGGTGCCCGAAGCCCCAGTCCAGCAGCGCCGTGACGGCCTCGTTCGCATAGCCGCGGCCCCATTCGGACACGAGGAGCGCGTAGCCGACGTCGGCGCGCCGGCATTGGGCGTCCAGCGCGTACAGCGTGACGGTGCCGATCACCGCGTCGTCCGCACGCCGGACGACCGCGAACTGCGCATGCGTGCCGGCCGCCATCGCCTGGATATTGCGCTCGATGTAGTCGACCGCCAGTTGCGGATCCGTCCATGCCGGATGGCTGCCGTAGCGCTGGACGACCGGATCGGAGCGCATCGCGAACACCGCGGCGGCGTCGGGTGGCGCGAGCGGTCGCAAGGTGAGGCGCGGCGTGGCCAGCGTGACGTCGGAGAAGGAGGGCATCCGTAAATTCTCCCACGCGGCCGCGTGCGGTCCGCCGCGCGGCGACGCCGACGTGGCCGCCCCTGCCGCCCCTTGAACCGGCCGCTCAGGACAAGGCGGCCGCCGGCACCGCCAGCCGCGACAGCCAGTCGGACTCGATCGCCGCGGCGCTCAGGGGTCGCGCGAAGTGGTAGCCCTGCGCGAAGTCGCAGCCTTCCTCGACGAGCAGATCGGCCACGGCCCGCGTCTCGACGCCTTCGGCGACGACGCTCATGCCGAACCCGTGCGCCAGCTGGATCGAGCTGCGCACGATCAGGCGGTCCCCGACGTCGGTGTCGACGTTCGTGATGAACAGCTTGTCGATCTTGAGCGTGTCGACGGGCAGGTGCTTCAGGTACGCGAGCGAGGCATAGCCGGTGCCGAAGTCGTCGATCGACATCTTGACGCCCAGCGCGCGGATCTCCTGCAGCCGCTTGTGCATCATCTCCGGATAGCGCATCACGGCGCTCTCGGTCACCTCGAGTTCCAGCAGGCGGGCCGGCACGCCGGTGCGCGCAAGCAGGCCGCGCAGCTTCTCGACGAACAACGGGTCGAGCAGGTTGTTCGCGCTGATGTTCACCGCCACCGGCACCGCGTGGCCTCCGGCGAGCCACGTCGCGATCTGCGCCACCGCGTTCCTCAACACCAGGTCCGTGAACGGATGGATCAGCTCCGTCGTCTCGGCCAGCGGCAGGAATTCGAACGGCGGGACCAGGCCCTTGACCGGATGGTTCCAGCGCGACAAGGCTTCCACGCCCACCAGCGCCAGGTCGCTCACGCGCAGCTTGGGCTGATAGACGAGACTCAGCGAGCCGTCGCGGATCGCCTTGGCGAAGTCGGACTTCATCGCGAGCGCGCCCGACGTGAAATTGTCCAGGCCTTGCGTGAAGCGGCAATACGGCGCCAGGTCCTGCTTGGCGCGGTACATCGCGATGTCGGCGCAGCGCAGCAGCTCGAGCGCGGTCTGCGCGTCGGCGGGATACGTCGCGATGCCGACGCCCGCGGTCACCGACAGCTCGATGCCGGTCGACACCAGCGGGGCACCGAGCGCGCCGAGCAGGCGTTCGCACAAGGCGGCGATCGCTCCGTCGTCCGCGGGGTCGATATGCGAGGCGCACAGCGCCAGCTCGTCGCCGCCGAGCCGGGCCACGAACACCGCGTCGGCCTGCAGCAGCTGGTCGAGCCGGCCACCCAGCGTCTGCAGCACCGCGTCGCCGGCCTCGTGCCCCAGCGTGTCGTTGACGTCCTTGAAGCGGTTCACGTCCAGCAAAAGCACGCAGAATCCGCGCTTTCCAGCGCTGTGGCGGATGAGCCTCTGCACGTGCTGGAGGAAGGCGTAGCGATTGGGCAATCCGGTCAGCTGGTCGTGGCTGGCCAGGTATTCCTGCGTCGCCAGATAGGCGCGCTGCTCCTTGAGCGCGCCACGCAGGCGCAGGCCGAAGACGACGACGGCGACCAGCCCGGCGATCAACATCAGGGCCGGGGGCGTCGCCCTGGTCAGCCATTCGCGCTGCAACACGGATTCGGGAACGCCGGTGGTCACGACGAGCGGCAGCGCCGCGGCGGTCGAGAAGGCATAGAGCGTGGGACGCCCGTCGACGGTGCTGACGCTGGCGAAGTTGCCGGCCGACGCGGCCTGGACGACGGCCAGCACGGACGCCGGCACGGGCTTGCCGTTGGCCTGCAGCACGTCGTCCGCGACCAGCTTGCGCAACAGCCGCCGGCCGCTCTTCGTGAACAGCGTGACCAGGCTGCCCGGCAGGACTTTCAGGCTGGAGGCCGCGCCGAGGAGGCGATCGGTCGGCACCAGCGCATAGGCGGTGGCCCCTGCGCCAAGGCCGCGCGGCACGGCGACGACCACCGGCAGGTACCACGCGGCATCGCCCTTGAACTGCAACAGGGCGCCGAAGCGGACCGCCTCGTGCTCGTCGGCGCCGTCGAGCCGGGGCATCGATTGCGCAGCCAGGTCGGCCCGCGAGCGTCCGCGCGCGTCGACGAGCGACACCGACGAGTCCGTCCGGATGCCGAGATAGGCCGACATCGGGTCGAAGCGCTGCGCTTCGCGCAGGATCTGCAATTGCGTCTCCTGGCTGGCCGCCGACGCCGCGGGGGCCGCCGCCGCGATATCCACGCGGATGCCATCCAGGCTCAGCGCCGATTGCGCCAGCAGGCCGCTGATCGACAACTGCACGGCGAGCGCGACATCCTCCTGATTGCGGCGCGCGTCCTGCCAGACCTGGTTGCGCGCCTGCAGCGCCAGCCAGATCGCGGTACCCGCCAACAAGGCGACGGCCAGCCCCAGCACCCAGGCCGCACTGCGATAGCGCGCAGCGATGTGCGCGGCCCGGCGGGTGCCGAAGGAAGTACTGCTCATGATTCGCGGATCATAGGCTCGGCCCGCAGGGGCCAGGGCACGATCAGGCCGGGAATCCGGTCGCAGTTGGCGCGGCGGATCGTCGCGCGCGACGCGCATCGCACGCGCGCGACGTCGATCGACTTACTTCGCGATCAGGACGAGCACGCCGCGCCCGCACTCGCTGTAGACCGTGTTCTCGCCGCCGATCGCGTCCTCCGAGCCCGGCGCGCGCACCTGGTTCGCGCCTTCGGCCCAGGTGCAGGTGTCCGTCACCCGGTACCAGCTGCGATTGGTGCCCGGCCACGGCAGCGTGTAGTTCACCGCGCCGCTCCAGCCGTTGTAGGCGATGTAGATCGCGGCGGCGGCGTCGCTGAACTCGGTGCCGTCGACGCGCCAGGCGATCGCGTGCTGGCTCGCGTCGTTGAAGTAGGTGCTGTCGGCCACCGTGCCGTCCGGCTTGAACCAGCGCAGCTGCTCCATCACGTTGCCGTTGTTGTCGACGCTCGAATAGAACGACGCCGGCCGCAGCGACGGGTGCGCCTTGCGGAACGCGATCATCGCCTGGGCGAAGTTCTGGAAGTTGGTCTGGTCTGTGGTGCGCGTCCAGGTCAACCAGTTGGCGCTCGAGTCGAGGTTGTACGGGTTGTTGTTGCAGTTCAGGCCGCGCAGGTACTCGTCGCCGCCGGTCATCAGCGGCGTGCCGGCCGAGGCCATCATCAGAGCGAAGCCGGTGCGCGCGGCCTGGCGCTGCGCGGTGGCGACGGCGCCCTGGTCCCAGCTGTTGTTGTTGTCCTCGCCGCCGTCGGACGGGCCGTACGGCCATGCCTGCGTGTTGTTCTTGCCGTTGCAGCGGTACAGGTCGCCCAGCGTGAAGCCGTCGTGCACGACCAGGAAGTTGACCGAGTTCCACGGCTTGCGGCCGTCGTCGCCGAACAGGTCGGACGAGCCGGCGAAGCGCGTCGCGAGCTGGCCCGTGGTGACGGTGGCCGAGCCGAGCTTGTTCTGCGCCTGGCGCACCAGGTCGCGGTAGCTGCCGTTCCACTCCGACCAGCCGCTCGGGAAGTTGCCCAGCTGGTAGGTGCCGGTGCCGATGGCCCAGGGCTCGGCCACGAAGTCGGTGCCGGTGCCGCCCGCGGCGGGGCGCGGCGTCATCTCGGCGACGATGCGGTTCAGCGCGGTGCCGGCATCGGTCTTGCTGTAGCTGTAGCAGCCTACGGTGCACGTGTTGCCCAGCACGGCGGCGAGGTCGAAGCGGAAGCCGTCGACGCCCATCGTGTCGCGCCAGTAGGCGAGCGAGTCGACGATCAGGTTCTGCGCGATCGGGTTGTAGGTGTTGAAGTTGCCGCCGACGCCGGTGTTGTCGTAGCTCGATTGCAGGTCGCTGGTGAGCTCGTAGTAGGTCGGGTTGTCGAGGCCGCGGTAGCTGGCCACGTTGTAGGTGGTGGTGTCGGTGGACGACCACGCGCCGCCTTCGCCGCTGTGGTTGTAGACGACGTCGAGCATCACCTTGATGCCGGCGTCGTGGAACGCCTTGACCATCGTCTTGAACTCCCTGGTCGGGCCGCCGGCGGTCTTGTCGGACGAATACCGGCGATCCGGCGCGAACCAGTTCAGCGTCGAGTAGCCCCAGTAGTTGTCGCCGGCGTCGGTGTTGGGGACGACGTCGTTGGTGTCGTTCTCCATCTCCTGCACCGGCAGGAACTCGACCGCCGTCACGCCCAGGCTGGCCAGCCACGCGGCCTTCAGGCCCGCGCCCTTGTAGGTGCCGCGCGAGGCCGCCGCGATGCTGGTGTCGCTCATCGTGAGGCCGCGCACGTTGACCTCGTAGATCACGTCGTCCTTGAACGCGCGCGTGGGCTTGGTGCCGATGGACTGGGTGTCGGGCACGAACACGATGCCCTTGGGCGCGACCGTGCCGCTGTCCATCAGCCGGTAGTTGGCGCCCGAGGCGTAGACGGTGCCGTCGAGGTTGGACGGGTTGGTCGGATCCTGGCTCAGCTCGCGTGCGTAGGGATCCATCAGCAGCTTGTTGGGATTGAAGCGGTTGCCCTGCGCATCGACGTCGGCCACGAAGCCGAGGCCGGAGCCCTTCGTCCACGAGGCGTTGTACGTCCAGTTCGGGCCCCAGGCCCGGTAGCCGTAGTAGACGGTGCCGCTGATGCCCGCCGCGGTCAGCGCCGAGGTGGTGACGTTGGCCGACCAAATGTTGCCGGTGCCCTTGGTCAGCGTCAGCTTGAGCTTTTCGGTCTGGCCGGTGCCGGCGGCGTAGAGCCACAGCTCGATGCGCGTGGCGCGCGACGAATACACCTTGAAGTTGATCGACGTGTGGCCGGCGTCGTAGGCGGCGCCGAGCGCCGAGGCGTTGATGGCGGCCATGCCCGGAAGGGTCACGAGAGCGGTCGCGGCAGCGCAGACCAGGGTGCGGATCAGTTTCATCGTCGATGTCTCCTAACGGGCCCTGGCGGGCGGAGACTTCGGTCTCGCCGCGGGCCGGGTTGTTCGTGTCGGCGAAATCAATGTATCAAAACTAGTTCACCGCAATGGGGCGGAAACCCTTCCTTGGTGCACGAAATGCCCATGAAAAGTGCGTCGATTGGCGAAAAAGTAATTACACGAACTACGTTCTGTGCACGCCAATCATCAAGACTCTAGTCAAACTACACCCCAATTGATCATCCTGCGCGAGGTCGCAGGATCCACTCCGCGCGACCGGTCGCATGGCTGGGGTGGATTCCGCGACTCCGCGCGGAATGACGGTGTTGCGCGCAGAAAGCAGGACGCCCGGCAAGCCGGGCGTTTGCGAGAGGGCGCGGCGCAGGCGCTCAGGCCTTGACGGGCACCTCGAGGTTCAGCCGCCGCTCGTTCCACGCGGCCAGCAACGCCGGCGGCCAGAACGTGGACGGCACGATCATCGGCACCACGCTGGATGAATGGATCAGCACCGGAAACCAGGCGCCGGCCAGGATGCCCTCCGGCAGGTGCGAGCGGATCGCCACGAAGCTGCTCAACATCGGCTCCTTGGCGCTCAATGCCGCAGGCACCGCCACGCCCAGCGGACGGCCGGAATCGTTGCGCACCAGCTGCGCGAAGCGGCTCAGCTCGAAGGCGCCGACGGCGCCGGCGGACTTGAGTTCGAGCAGGCGTGCGCCGATCGCGGCCAGTTCGGCGGGCCGCGCATCGAAATACTCGTCCTCGCTGTAGACGAGCACGCCCGGCAGGTCGTCGTCGCCCTGCGCGAAGACCCCGTCGTCGGCCTCCACCAGCGCACCCCAGCCGATGCGACCCTTGCGAAACAGCGTCTCCTGCTTGTCGTAGAAGATGCGCACCGGGTCGCCGCTGGCCGTCATCCAGGCGGGCGCCTCCGTGCGCACCTGCTTCATCCAGCGGCCGCCCTGCAGCAGGCGACCGGCGCCGAACGAGCGGCGCAGGGCGTTGATCAGCTGCTTCATGGCCGGGTCGGCCGGACGTTCGACCGGCCCGGCCGGCGGCGTCGGCGTGATGAACTGCGACTCCAGCAACGACATTGGCGCGGTGTTGCCCGGACCGGTGGCGACCGCCACGTCGTCCTGCGCGGCTTCGCGCGCGGCGGCGGCGGTCGGTGGGCGCGGGGCCATCGGGCGCGCACCGACCCGCAAGGGCTCGGGCGCCGCCGTCGGGATGCCCGCGGGCAGGTCGGAGACGCTGGGGCTGCGCAGCAGGGGCAGGCGCAGGCGCCAGGCGATCTCCGGGAACTTGACGCCGTCGCCGAGGACGAACGCGCCGGTCTCGCCGTTGTTGTAGCGGCCAGGCGCCAGGCGGTAGACGCGCTCGCGGCGGCCCGTTCGCTCCAGCAGCTCGTCGACGGCCTGCATCACGCCGTCGATGTCCATCGCCGAGCCGCTCGCGCGCGCCTGGAAGCGCTGCTCGACGCCGTCGAGCGTGTACTCGATGCGCCAGAAGGCGCCGTCCTCGCCGCGCACCAGGCTCTGGCGCACCTGCTGCAGCCGGCCTTCCGGGAGCAGCGAGGCCACCAGGGCGGCGAACAGCGCATCGTGCGCGGGCGTGCTGCCGTCGTCGTGCAGGTTGTACGAGACCAGCCGCTCGCCGAACAGCGCCTCGACGATGGACGTCGCCTCGCCGAGCGCCGTGACCGGATCGGTGACCCAGCCGTCGATCGCCTCGAGCGCCGCCGGCTTGAGCGGCTTGTCGAGGCCGCCGTCGCGCAGCATCAGCGCGATGCGCGGGGCGCTGGCGCGACGCTGCTGCCACTCGAACATCAAGCCTTCCCAGGGATGCAGGGCGGCCATGGTCGGCTTCTGGCGGCAGCCGTAGCGCACGAGCGCCCAGGACGCGTAATCGGCCGCTTCGCTGCCGAAGTTCTCGCTCAGCACGGCGCGCAGGGCCGTGACAACCTGCGAGTCCGTCGGCCCCGACTCGCGTCGGGCCTTGGCCTCGGGTTCCTGGTACAGCCGCAACATCAACGCCAGCACGGCGGTCCAGATCACGTGCGCCTCCTCGGCACGCGACACGAACGCTCGCACGGCGTCGAGCCCGACAAGCCGCAAAAGCGGTCTCGTTCCAGGCTTGAAATCTTCGCTCATCCTCACAGTATGCAGGCACCCGGGCCTGTCGGTTCAAACGGGAACCCAACGGAACCGTCTACTTCCCCTGTTGTGACGAATGGAGCAGAGGGTTACACCGGGGCAACAAGTCGTCGGGCATGCGGGTAAATCGGGAGGTCCGGTCGATGGCCCGGTCGCCCCGCCTCGCCCGCCGAGCAGCCCCCTCGACCTCAACGCGTGGCAGACGCCGGCGCCGTCGCCTGGCGCCAGGCCACCATCATGGTGACGGCGAACGCCAGGTTGAGGAACGCCGGCGGCAGCAGCGCGGCCCATCCGAACGGCGTCAGCGACGGCACGGCCGCGATGTACGACAGGTCGGTGAACAGGTCGGAAACCCGCGCGCCCGCCACGATCACCAGCCAGACGGGTTGCGTGCGCCAGCGCAGCAGCGCGATCGCCTGGACGAGCGCGAACGCGGCCCACTGGCCGCCCGCGCGCCGCAGCAGCGCGGCCTCGAGCCCCGCCGGGTCGGCGTGGTGGAACAGGTGGAACCAGAGCTCGGGCCGCCACCACGACAGCACGCAGAGCGCGGCGTCCTCCACCAGCGCTCCGCACAGGAACAGCAGCATGAGCGCCTTGATCGGCTGGTTGACCATCGTGAAGCTCCCTGGACTCCGACGCCCCGATGTTGACCCCGCGCGCCCGCTTCGCGTCTCCCACGTTTCAGGAGCGTTGACCCGACGCCGGCAGGCCGGACGACGCCCGCGTACCATTCCCCGATGAGTTCGCATCACCCCGCATCGCCCCTGAAGATCTGCATCCTCGACAACGACGACCTCGACCCGGCCGTCGCCGCCACCTACGTCAGCTACGGCGCGATGACCGAGAAGATGTTCGCCGCCGCCGGCGTGCCCTGGCAGTTCGAGCGCTTCAATACGCCGGCCGGCCACTACCCGGACGACTTCGACGCCTACGACGCCGTGCTGCTCACCGGCAGCAAGGCCGACTCGTTCTCCGACGAGCCCTGGGTCCGCACGCTGCGCGAGCGCGTCGGCGAGCTGCTGCGCCGGCGCAAGACGCTGCTGGGCATCTGCTTCGGCCACCAGCTCATCGCGGTCTGCCTCGGCGCACAGGTGGGCCGCGCGCCGCAAGGCTGGGGCATGGGACGCATGCGCTACGACTGGGTCGGGCCGCAGCCCCTGAAGCCGCAGACGGATGGCTCGACGCCGACGCTGGCGCTGCTGGCGTCGCACCAGGACCAGGTGCTGACGCTGCCCGACGGCGCGACCCTGCTGGCGCGCAGCGACTTCTGCCCCATCGCGGCGTACGCGATCGACGACCACGTGTTCTGCGTCCAGCCGCATCCGGAGTTCGTCGAGGCGTACAGCGCCTGGCTGCTGGACAAGCGCCGCGAGGCCGTCGGCCCGGACCGCTACGCGACGGCCCGCGCCGACCTCGCGTCGCCGCACGACGGCCTGGACGTGGCGCGCTACATGCAAGCCTTCGTCGAACGGCGGGCCGCCTGAATCGACGCACCGCCGCGCCGGGGCTTGCACCCCGTCCTCAGCCCGTTCGCACCCTGGGCGTCCAGGCGACGGCCGCGAACAAGTCGGCCATGAACGCGCGCACGGCCTCGGGCGTCTCGCCCGACACCAGTCCGGCCAGCGGCGCCTTGTCCAGGTCGTAGCTCGGCTCGGAGTCGAAGCCGTCGTCGCGGCCGCGCTCGCACCAGCGCACCACCCGCGGATCCGACCTGAAACGCTCCAGCATGGCCGCCGCAGCGCTCCAATACCCCGTCGCGTATTCATGCGCCGGGAACACGTACCAGCCGTAGTAGAGGCCCACGCGCCCCAGCGCGCCGATGTCCCGGCGCGGTTCTCCGACGATCAGCGCCAGCTCCAGCGCCTGGAAGTCGGCGTCCCACGCGAGCGACGTGGCCTGCGGCACGCCCGCGCCGCCGCTGCGATTGCCGATCTCCAGGAACACGACGCCCCGCGGCGAGGCGATCGCCTCCAGGTGGAACGCCCCCTGGCGGATGCGCACCGCGGCGACGACGCGCTGCACCCAGTCGCGCTGCGCCGGCGCCAGGTCGAACTGGCCCGAGCCCAGCGGCCGGTTGCGGTTGAACTGCTGGCAATTGCCCACGTAGCGGCTGCCGATCGCCACCTTCACGACGCCGTCCTGCACCAGGCCGTCCATGTGCAGGATGTCGCCCTCGACGAATTCCTCCAGCTCGTAGCGCCCCACGGCCGGCGCGTCGCCCTGGAGCGCCGCGACGCCGGTGGCGCCTTCGCGCAGCGCCTGCAGGCAGGCCTGCGCGGTCTCGAAGATGACCACGTCCTCGCTGCCGGCGCCATGCGTGGGCTTGAGCACGGTGCGCCCGTGCCACGGCAGCGCGGTCGCGGCCACGCGCCCGTCCGTCGCCATGATGCCCGCCAGAGGCGCGAAGCGCGGGACGTCGAGGCCCGCCTCGGCCACGGCCGTCTTCATCGCCAGCTTGTCGCGCACCAGCGCGGCCTCGGCGACGGACGCCCCCGGCGCCCCGAGCGCCTCGCGCACCTGCGCGGCCGCGAGCAACTCGTACTCCGACAAGGAGACGACGCGATCGAAACGCGGCCGGCCGGGCAGCGTGGCGAGCGCGGCCAGCACGGCCTCCGCCACGCGGTCGTCGCCGAGATCTTCATGGACGAGACGCGTGCAACGCAACGCGGACGGCACCGTCTCGAGCTTCTCCGCGCGCCCCACGTAGGTCACGGCGTGGCGCTCGTGGTCGATGCCAACGTCGTAGCGGATCTTGGCGAAGTCGATCCGGTGCAGGATCAGCACGTTCATGTCGTCTCGCTCCTTCGCGGGGTGAGGGCCACAGGGGACGGCGGCGGCGTCAGGCGACGGCAGGCTCGCGCACCGTCCAGCTCACGGCGGCCATCATGTCGACGATGTACTGGCGCACCGCCGCCCCGGTGGGTGCGGCCACCAGCGCGGCCAGCGGCGCCATGTTCAGCTCGTAGTCGGGCTCGTCGTCGAAGGCCTCGCCGGGGTCGCGCTGGTGCCAGCTCACGACGCGCGCGTCGCTGCGCAGGCGCTCCAGCACGGCAGGCGGCGCCGTCCACCGGCCCTGGCCGTAGCGGTGGCCGGGGAACAGGCACCAGCCGTAGAACAACGCCTGGCGCTCGAGCGTGCCGAGGTCGCGACCCGACGCGCCGACGAGCAGCTCCAGGTCCAGCGTCTGCAGGTCGGCGCCCCACGCGAGCGACGTGGTCAGCGGCGCAGCGCCACCGCCGATGCGATGGCCGATCTCCAGGAACACGTAGCCACTCGGCGACGCGATGACCTCCAGGTGGAACGCGCCCGCGCCGATGCGCACCGCGCGGATCACGCCCTGCACCCACTCGCGCTGGTCGGCGCTGAGGTCGAACTGGCTCGAGCCCATCGGCCGGTTGGCGTTGTATCCGACACAGGTGCCGACGTAGCGGCTGGCGATCACCGCCTTCACCACGCCGTCCTGCACGACGCCGTCAAGGTGCAGGATGTCGCCTTCGACGAACTCCTCCAGTTCGAAGCCGCCCGTGGCCGCCGCGGCGCCGTCCAGCGCCTTCACGCCCGTCGCGCGATCCTGCAATGCGCGCAGGCAGGCCGCCGCGCTGTCGAAGATCACGACATCCTCGCTGCCCGCGCCATGCGTGGGCTTGAGCACCGTTCGACCGGTCCAGGGCAACGCGCGCGTGCCGGCAGGCGCATCGGCCAGCGCGCCCAGGGGCAGGAAGCGCGGCACGGCGATGCCGGCCAGCGACACCGCCGCCTTCATCGCGACCTTGTCGCGCACCAGCGTCGCCTCGTAGACGGACGGGCCGGGCACCTGCAGCTGCTCGCGCACCCGCGCCGCATCCAGCAGCTCGTACTCCGAGACCGAGAGCACGCGATCGAAGCGCGGCGCGCCGGGCAGCGTGGCCACCGCGGCCAGCACGGATTCGGCGACGCGGTCGTTGCCCCGGTCCTCGCGCACGAGACGCGTGCAGCGCAGGTCCTCGGGAATGGTCTTCAGGCGCTCGGCGGTGCCCACGTAGGTGACGTCGTGGAGCGCGTGGTCGATGCCCGTGTGGTACTGGATCTTGGGATACGCGATCTTGTGCAGGATGAGGATGTTCATGGGAATCACCTAGGCGAGCGCGAGAGGCTCAGGAGGCCGCCGGCGCGCTCGCCTGCCGGGGCGTTCGGATCGACAGAAGGCATTGCAGCGCCGCGAGGCCGGCGATCAGCGCGAACACGACGACGAACTCGGCGCGCACCGCGCCCGTCATCGCCGCGGCCTGCGCCAGCGCGTGACTCGTGGCGGTCGTGTCGCCGTGGCCGCCGGCGAGCTCGCGCATCAGCGCGCGCGCCTGCGGATCGCTGCTGGCCAGGACGCCGCCGCACAGCGCGACGCCGATGGACTGGCCCAGCATCCGCGACAGGTAGAACAGCGACGTCGCGCTGCCGCGCACCGCGTCGGGCACCGCCGACTGCAGGGCGACGGAGAAGATCACGCTGCATCCCCCCAGGCCCACGCCCAGCAGGCCGGAGATCGCCAGCAGCGCCGACACCCCGGCGAGGTAGCGCGCCGAGAGGCACAAGGCGACCGCTCCCGCCAGCACGAGCGCCGCCGCCACGCTCGC